>OLPK01000452.1_pt1 | contig 44203 bp, 45 predicted proteins | sample 1672261 | NCBI WGS metagenome assembly OLPK01 (sample SAMEA3136665, study PRJEB25190) | human gut metagenome
TACGGGAGCAAGCTTGCTTGTGGACGTATGAGTATTAGCTGACTTGAACATTTGCGAAGCAAATGACATCGAACGACGGAGTCGTGAGATGACCCCTGCTGGAGTAGCCTAAAAAAACAGGCGATGCAGCGCAAGCTGCGAGCCCGTAAAAAAAGGTAAATCGGCACGCAGGTTAAAAATTGATTCAACAAAAATGATTAACCATCAACAAACACATGTATGTAGTTTTTAAGGTACAAACCTTAATAAATAATCCTCCTTAGCTCAGTCGGTAGAGCATGCGGCTGTTAACCGCAGTGTCGTTGGTTCGAGTCCAACAGGGGGAGTTTTTTTATGCCTGTAAACAGAGTGCTGTTTACAGGCATATTTATATTTTCACATAATATCTGTTTTAACTGAATCGGGCAAGTCTCCTGCGGGATGGCGAATCCTCAATCTGCAGACAAAATCCAGAAATTCAGTTTACTCTCATCATACTCGATCGAGGCTCTTTTTCCTGCAAAAAAATTCTCCAGAACCTGATACATTTCATCAAAATGTCCTTCACATGCACAATTCCCAAGCGGTTCGATCCAACAGGATTGTTTTCCACAAGCATCACGAAGATGAATGCGAAAATGAAGTCCCTGATCTTTAAGTAGTCCATTTAGTTCAATGATATCATTAAAAGAAATACAATACATAAAATCAACCTCCCGTCAAATAATTATTGTGGTTAGAAATATCATAGCAAAGAAAAGAAAAACAGGCAATACAGATGCCGGTTTTCCGACAACAGACTGGAAACTGTTTTCAAATCATGTTAAAATATATACTATAGTAAATTTTGTCAGTTCCCAGACATTTTGGTAATCAGATAAAAAATCATCTGATTCACTTAAGAATAATTATAAGAGAAAGAAGCAGACAGATAAGAATGGAAATATTTGATATCATAGATGAAAACGGAAATCCCACCGGAAAGACCGTAGAACGGAGCATTGCCCATGCAGAGGGAATCCGCCATCGCACTGCGCATATCTGGATCATCCGCCGGAAAAATGGAAGAACAGAGATCCTTCTTCAAAAAAGATCCAGAAACAAGGATTCTTTTCCAGGAAAATTTGATACTTCATCTGCAGGCCACATACAGGCAGGGGATGAACCGTTGGAATCAGCATTGCGGGAACTAAAGGAAGAACTGGGGATACATGCAGTGCCAGAAGATCTGCAGTTTGCAGGAAAATTCCCGATATCTTTTGCCAAAGAATTTCATGGAAAAATGTTCCGGGATGAAGAGATTGCCTTTGTTTATATCTACGATCATCCGGTAGAGATCGATCGTCTTACACTTCAGAAAGAAGAAGTAGAAGAGGTACAGTGGTTTGATCTGGAAGAAACGTATCAGCAGTGCAGACAGCACAGAGATAAATTCTGTGTTCCATTAGGAGGCCTGCAGCTTGTGCGGGAATTCATAAAAAATAACAACAATAACGAATATAAAGGAGAGAAACAGTCATGAGAAAAGATTTTGGTGCAAAACCTTATACCTATCCACAGCCAGTATTAATGATCGCCACATATGGCGAGGATGGCAAACCGGACGTTATGAATGCTGCCTGGGGCGGAATCAGTGATGATAAGGAAATTTCCATCTGTGTCAGTGAGAGTCACAAAACAACCGAAAATATTCTGAAAAAAGGCGCTTTCACAGTAAGCATGGCGGATGTGGATCATATGACAGCCTGCGATTATGTGGGAATTGTTTCCGGAAACAAAGAGCCGGATAAATTTGCAAAAGCCGGATTTACAGCAGAAAAGTCCGAAAAAGTAGATGCCCCCATCATCAAAGAGCTTCCCATCTGTGTAGAATGTAAACTGAAAAGCTACGACAAAGAAACCTGCCGTCTGGTTGGTGAGATCGTAAATGTCAGCGTGGACGAACGTGTTCTGGACAAAAACGGAAATGTAGATGTAGCAAAAGCTGCACCGATCACGTTTGATCCGTTTAACAACGCATATATCCGTCTTGGCGAAAAGGTGGGCGATGCTTTTAAAGCTGGAGCTGCATTGAAATAAATAATATTTATGGAAACAAAAAAGTCTCTTTAAGAAGAAAGGATTGAAAAACCTGCCTTCTGGAAGAGACTTTTTTTATAATATTCCAAACTCTTTAACCAAATCAAGTAAGTCCCCTGCGGGGTTGCGAAAAGCAATAAGCAGTGGGTGGGGACTTGCTTGTATCAGGAGGAGTGCAAGCTCCTCCTGATAAACTGCGGAGCAGTTATTTGGTGTAGAGCCACGTAGCGAAGCGGATTGCGAATATCCGCTTGACATGCCTGGAAAATCCCGTCCTGATCATTACTTTTTGTTATAAAAGAAACAGCAGATGAAGCTACAGATCATATATGAACATAACAGATTCACGAAAAAACTTCGGATTATTCAGAAATTTCATGCTTGTATGTAAATATACGATATGATAACATAATCCATATATTATTTTTTGTAAAAAACATACAAAAAGGAGGAGCTGCCATGCGCCCAATGAGAGAAAAAATGCATACAGGAGAATTATATCTCCTTAATGACGATGAAATCTTTCAGGATCAGATCAGGAAACTGGACAGGCTTTATGATTTCAATATGACACGCCCTACACAGCTGGATAAAAGAAATGCTGAAAGAGATGTTTGCGGAGATTGGTGAAGATTGTTATATCGAGCCACCGCTTTACGCCAATATGGCAGGTGCATATGTCCATTTTGGAAAAAATGTCTATGCCAACTTTAACCTGACACTGGTAGATGACGGTCATATTTATGTTGGCGATTATACCATGATCGGTCCAAATGTGACCATCGCAACTGCGGGGCACCCGATCTTACCGGAGCTTCGTGAAAAAGGATATCAGTATAATATGGAAGTTCATATCGGTAAGAACTGCTGGCTGGGATCTGGAGTTGTTGTGTTACCGGGAGTTACTATTGGTGATAATGTTGTAGTTGGGGCCGGAAGTATAGTAACGAAGGATCTGCCTTCCAATGTGGTTGCAGTCGGTAATCCATGCAGGGTGCTGCGAGAAATGAATGAGCGGGATAAAGAATATTATTTTAAAGACAGAAAAATTGATTATTCTGAGATCGTTTAACCAAATCAAGTAAGTCCCCTGCTTCAATTGCGAAAAGCAATAAGCAGAGGGCAGGAACAGAGGCGTAAGCTTTTGCACATCAACAGATAATGCCGGGAGCAAAGGTCGAATGATCTTATGAAATATGAAACAGGTGGATGAGAACAGGAATGGATGAGGACCTGTCTGATGCTGAAAGAAAAGAGGAAAAATTATGGGAATGAATGAAACACCGTCAGCAGACCGTGTACATATCGGTTTTTTTGGCAGAAGAAATGCAGGAAAATCCAGTATTGTAAATAAAGTGACAGGTCAGGAACTTGCTGTGGTTTCCGATGTTAAAGGAACTACCACGGATCCGGTGAGCAAGGCCATGGAGCTGCTTCCAATGGGACCGGTTGTAATTATTGATACGCCGGGTATTGATGATGAAGGACATCTTGGAGAACTTCGAGTCCGAAAGGCAAAACAGGTACTGAACCGTGTGGATGTGGCAGTTCTTGTTGTGGATGCTACCCTTGGAAAAACCAATGTGGATGAGGAGCTGATCCACATTTTTAAAGAAAAGGAAATTCCGTACCTGGTTGTATACAATAAATCCGACCTTCTTTCGGAAAATCAGAAAATAAATGCGGATTTTCCGGATCGGAATCAGGAACCCTTCATTTACGCCAGTGCGGCAACAGGTCAGAACATCTATGAACTGAAAGAAAAGATCGCATCTCTTGCAGTAACCGATGATCTGAAATTACGTCTGGTAGGAGATCTCCTGGAGCCGTCAGACTTTGCGGTTCTTGTAGTACCGATCGATAAAGCCGCACCAAAAGGCCGCCTGATCCTTCCACAGCAGCAGACAATCCGGGATGTGCTGGAGGCTGGAGCAGCAGCCATTGTGATCAAAGAGAATGAGCTTTCCAATACTCTGGAAACTCTGGGTAAGAAGCCAAAGCTTGTGATCACAGACAGTCAGGTTTTTGCAAAGGTCAGCAAAGAAACACCGAAGGATATCTGGCTCACTTCATTTTCAATTCTGTTTGCTAGATTTAAAGGAAATCTGAAAACAGCGGCAGCCGGGGCAGCAGCCATTGACCGGCTGAAAGACGGAGATAAGATCCTGATCTCCGAAGGCTGCACCCATCACAGACAGTGTGATGATATCGGAACGGTTAAACTTCCACGCTGGATCCGTAATTATACGGGAAAAGATCTGGAATTTGAGTATTCCTCAGGAAGAGAGTTCCCGGAAGATGTGACGAAGTACAACTTGATCGTGCACTGCGGTGGATGTATGCTCAACGAGCGGGAAATGCGCTACCGTCAGAAATGTGCGTTGGACCAGGAAATCCCCATTACCAATTATGGAATTGCCATTGCTTACATGCAGGGAATCCTGAAACGATGTGTGGAAATGTTCCCGGATGTAAGAAAAGAGCTGGATGTTTAAAGATATTTTGAATTTATGAAGCAGCTGTTTTTTGCACAGAATTTATTTTCTGTGCAGAGAGCAGCTGCTTTTTGCATACTCATTTATAAAGCAGAAAAAATTTTGAAAAAAGATAGTTTAATTTAACTCAACTGATTGGCAAACAAAGAAAGTTATTTTAAAATAACATTGTTATTAAATAACGGCGTTATTGAATAAAGGAGACAAACATATGAGACCTGTAAATGAGAAACTGGCGGCAGATCTTCTGGAAGCGGGAAAGCAGGAATTTCTGGAAAAAGGTTTTCAGGGAGCTTCCATGCGCGGGATTGCATCCAGACTGTCTGTGACAACCGGTGCACTGTACCGCTATTACACAGACAAGGAATCTCTCTTTGATGTACTGGTAGAAGAACCGGCCAGAGTACTGGAGGAGAGATACCGTGCTATCCAGAAGGGATTTGCAGACCAGCCGGTGGATGCCCAGGTCCAGACACTTCCGGAGGTGTCTGACGAAGGCTATTCCTGGATGGTGGAATACATTTATGATCATTTTGATGCATTTAAGCTGATCGTATGCTGTTCCACAGGAACCCGCTATGAACACTATCTGGATGTCCTCACGGAGATTGAAGTCAATTCCAGTATTGTCCTTATGGAAAAAATGAAAGCAGCGGGTTATCATCTGGAAGAACTGGATGAAAATCTGATTCACATGGTAGCAAGCAGCATGTTTAACGGCATGTTTGAGACAGTACGCCACGACATGCCCAGGGAAAAAGCCAATTCCTACATGAACAGCCTGCGGGAATTTTATTCTGCCGGATGGTTCCGGCTGCTGGGGATCCGTGGATCATGAAAAAAAGGAGTTGATGCATATGGAAAAAAAGAACCTTCCCCGATATCGGTAGTATGGGGATGGGCAGAAAAATATCACAGTAAATTTTATGGCTCTGTAGTCCTGGCTGTACTTGGTGTGGCAGGAACCATGCTGGCTTATTTCAGCATTGCGGCAATGATCCGCATCCTTCTGGAAAACGGGGATTTCAGTCAGTGCCTGCCATGGTGCGGATTTCTCCTGATCGGTTAATAAGGGGTATTGCCGGCGGTTCTTAGCGACTGCCGGCAATACACGTTCAGGAGATGTTTACAATTCCGAAAGAAAGTGCTATAGTACTAGAGTTTGTATTTTTAAAATATAGAGGAGTTATAAACAATGATCGACCAGACACTTGCACAGGCTCTGCAAAAAGAAATTCCCATACTTACAGCCCAGATCCGCAGCCTTTATGCGGAATTTGATAAAAAATTTCATCTCAATGGAGCGAAGATTCCCATTACCTTTGGTATGGAGCCAGATCTTCTGGGATCCTATACAAGAGGCAGTTACCACGAAAAAGAGCATTTTCATTTTTCCCTGCTGTTTATCGGCTACGCGGTAAAAAATCCTCTGAAAAAAGAGGACAGGCTGGACCTTTACAAACATGAATATGCCCATTATATGCAGCATAATTTTCACATTCCCCAAGAGTATCAGTGGCAGCACGGAACCCACGGAAGTGCCTGGAAATACTGCTGCTCCCTGACCGGCGCGGCGCCAACGCCATATTATAAGGCAGGGGAAGCCCTGATGAAACACGACTACGAGAAAAAGCTCCGAAGCCCAATCCATGACCGGACAGTAACAGTACGGGATACTTACCGGAGAAAGCAGCAGCATGAAAATACCCGGAACAGCATTGTGCGCTACGAGATCGGAGAAGATGTGAGCCATCCGAAATTCGGAACCGGAAACATTGAACATGTGGAGCAGCTTCCAGGCTCAGTAAGGCTTCATATCCGGTTTGGAGAAGAATTGAAAGTGATCGATCAGAAGTGGCTTCTCCGGTCAAAATATAAATAGAACAAAATGGTATAAAAAAATCTCCGGCACAGAAAAACTGTGATCCGGAGATTTTTGAATTTTATAAATTCGATATTTTATTCAGAAACCTTCACAAATTGGCTGTTATAAAGCTTCTGATAGAATCCGCCTTTTGCCATAAGTTCCTCGTGATTTCCCTGCTCAATGATACTTCCGTCTTTCATGACAAGGATCTCATCCGCATTACGGATAGTAGAGAGACGGTGGGCAACAATGAAGCTTGTTCTGCCCTGCATCATCCGGTCGAAGGCTTCCTGGATCAGCATTTCAGTACGGGTATCAATGCTGGAGGTTGCCTCGTCAAGGATCAGCATCGGTGGCAGGCACAACATGACACGGGTGATACAGAGAAGCTGTTTCTGTCCCTGGCTTAAGCTGTCTTCATAGAGAATGGTATCCAGGCCATTTGGAAGACGGCGGATAAATTCCCAGCTGTGGGACATTTTTGCTGCCTGGATCACTTCTTCATCCGAAGCATCCGGTTTTCCGATACAGATGTTATCACGGACAGTTCCATGTTTGATCCAGGTATCCTGGAGAACCATGCCATAGCTTCCGCGGAGGGCATGTCTGGAAACTTCGGTGATCGGTTTTCCGTCTACGGAGATACTTCCGCCGGTGACGTCGTAGAAACGCATTAGCAGGTTGATAAAAGTTGTCTTACCACAGCCGGTAGGACCTACGATGGCGATTCGTCGGCCAGGCTCTGTGTGAAGGTTAAATCCTTCAATGAGAGGTTTGTCCTCTTCGTAGCGGAAAGAAACATTCTGGATATCTACGGCACCTTTTACATCATCAAGAGTTCCGGACAGGTCCGGGCTTTCCGGTTTTTCTTCCAGAAGGTCAAAGATCCTGGTAGCGCAGGCCAGAGCGTTCTGAAGCTCTGTAATCACGGAGCTGATATCATTAAATGGTTTCATGTACTGGTTAGCATAGGCCAACAGGACGGAAAGCCCACCTACCGTCAGATGACCGCCCGGGATCAGGAATGCACCTACAAGAGCTACACCTGCATAGATGATGTTGTTGACACATCGTGTGGACGGGTTGGTGAGACTGCTGTAAAAAACAGCTTCCTGGCTGGCATTTCGAAGCTCCTCGTTGATCGAAGCGAAACGCTCCGAAGAACGGTTCTCATAGCCAAATGCCTGAACCACTTTCTGATTTCCGATCATTTCCTCGATCAGTGCAGTCTGACGTCCACGGGCATCACTCTGTGCACGGAACATCTGGAAGGAATGGGAGGAGATGAATTTTGCCACAAAAAAGCTCACCGGTGTCAGGACAATGACCATCAGTGTGATCCACACGTTTTTGGAAAACATGAAGATCAAAGTTCCGATGATGGTGATGATACCGGAAAACAGCTGTGTAAATCCAAGGAGCATACCATCGGAAAGAATATCTGTATCCGCAATGACACGGCTGATGATATCACCGGTGCTGTGTCCGTCCAGGTAAGACAGCGGAAGTTTCTGGATATGGCGGATGGATTTCGCGCGGATATCCTGTACTGTGCGGTAGGTCATACGGTTGTTGATGATGCTCATGATCCAGGTGGCAATACCGGAAAGCACGATCATGACAAGAATACGGGAAAGATAGAATCCCATTCTGCCAAAATCAACTTCATGGGCAGCAACCACCTCATCAATGGCATAGCCGAAAAGTACGGGAACATACAGCTGCAAAATTACGGTAACTGCGGCAAGGATTACACTTAAGACAAGAAGGAAACGGTATTTTCCGATAAAACGGAGCACCTTGACGAAGGTTGCCATGCTGTTTTTGTTCTGGGATTTTTTGCCTGTTTTACTCATGCCAGGACCTCCTTTCCGGTTGCTTTTTCATATTTGATCCGTTCTTCTGGGAACTGTGAGAAAAAGATCTCACGGTAAGTTTCACAGGTGGAAACAAGCTCCTGGTGGGTTCCTTTTCCGGCGAGCTGGCCGTCGTCCAGTACCAGGATCAGATCGGCCTGACGGATACTGGCTGCTCTCTGGGATACCAGGAAAGTGGTGGTGTTTCCGCCAAGCTGGTGGAGAGATTTCCGAAGTGCCGCATCTGTGGCAAAGTCAAGAGCACTGGCACTGTCGTCCAGGATCAGGATCTCCGGCTTTTTCACAAGGGCGCGGGCAATGGTAAGTCTCTGGCGCTGGCCACCGGAAAGGTTCCGGCCGTTCTGTTCCAGCTTAAAATCCAGCTGGCCATCTTTTTTCTCCACGATCTCACGGGCCTGGGCAGTGGTAAGAGCCTCCCACATTTCCTCATCTGTGGCGTCTTCCCGTCCCCAGCTTAAGTTCTCGCGGATGGTTCCCTGAAAAAGTGCTGCCTTCTGAGGAACCACGCCGATTTTTTCCCGGAGCTCATTCTGAGAATAGGTCTGTACATTCTGGCCGTCCAGGGTAACGGTTCCGGAACTTGCGTCATAGAAACGTGCGATCAGATCCACAAGGGTGGACTTACCGCTTCCGGTACCGCCGATGATTCCAATGGTAGAGCCTTTTTTTGCGGAAAAAGTGATGTCCGAAAGGCTGGGTGCGCCGGTTCCTGCATAGGAGAAGGTCACATGGTCAAAAGCAACGGCACAGTCGTTCTTTGCAGCTGCCGGTGCGGAAGTTTTCTCCGGGTAAGTCATGGTGGAATCTACTTTCAGGATTCCGGCAACACGGTCTGCACAGGCCATGGATTTGTTCAGGGTGATGATCAGGGAAGCAAGTTTGATCAGCTCCACGATCATCTGTGCCATGTAGTTGTAAAGGGCAACGACTTCACCCTGTTGCATGTTTCCAAGATTGACCTGTACGCCTGCAGTCTGGATCAGGATCACGGTTGCGATATTGATCAGTACATAGGTGGCCGGATTTAAAAGTGCGGAGATTTTTCCTACAAACTCATTCAGCTTTGTGAGAGCAAGGTTACTTTCGTCAAACTCCGCAACTGCGTGATCTTCCCGGCAGAATGCACGGATCACACGGACACCGGTCAGGTTTTCTCTGGTAAGGCGTGTGACAGTATCCAGGCGTCCCTGTACTTTTTTGAAAAGAGGGATACTTAAGAACATGATCACAAAGACAACCAGGAACAGTACCGGGATGGCAACTACGAAGATCAGCGCACAGCGCACGTTGATGGTAAAGGCCATCACCATGGCACCGAAAACAATGAACGGGCTTCGAAGAAGAAGACGAAGGCCCATGTTTACACCGTTCTGTACCTGGTTTACATCGTCAGTCAGACGGGTGATCAGGGTATCGGTTCCAAGGGTATCCAGCTCCGTATAGGAAAGCTTCTGGATGTGGTCAAAGACTGCCTGGCGTACTTCTGTGGCAAAACCTACGCTGGCTTTTGCCGCAAAAAACTGGGCCGTGATGCTGACTGCCAGTCCTGCGGCTGCCATCAGTATCAGGATAAAGAATTTCTGTACGATGTAGCCGTGATCGTTATGGGCAATACCCACATCAATGATCTGGGCAATGACGATAGGCACCAGCAGGTCAAACACAACTTCCAGAAACTTGAAAAAAGGAGCCAGAATGCTTTCTTTTTTGTAGTTTCGAAGATATTTTGCGAGTGTTCGCATTTCTTTTTCTTTCCTCCATTTCCTTTTTATTACAATAAACCTCTGTTATTATACTCCCTCCGGGATGATACGTATAATATTGTTTTTAATGTATTATAATATAAAAATTATATTGAAGAAAACGTGAGTTTATGGGAAGATGATCATAGTATCTGCAAAAATGAAAAAATCATTAGTATGCAGTACAGAAGAATATAGATTGCGAATATCCGCTTGACACAAAGACAGAGAGTGTTTGATGCGGATCATCCGGGAACGGAATGCGGAAATTACAGAAATTATTATATGCAATTAAAAGGAGAAGGATATGGAGATCAGACAGTTGGAATATTTTCATGAGATTGCGGCAACGGGAAGTATCCATGAAGCTGCAAGAAGACTGAATATGTCCCAGCCGCCCTTAAGCTACCAGATCAAACAGCTGGAAGCAGAGCTGAATGTGAAGCTTTTTGAGCGGACCAGGGCAGGGGTGACACTGACAGAAGCGGGAAAGCTTCTTTATGACAGGACGGAGAATATTTTAAATTATGTCCGTTCCACAGAGCTGGAAGTATCCAAGGCAGGGAAAAAGCAGGTCTTACGTATCGGGATCACACCCACCACAGTAACCACCATTATGCCTTATATTTCCAGATTTTCCAGGGAAAATTCCGATGTAAACTTTGAGGTGCGGGATGCCATTACCTTCACACTTCTGAACTATCTTATGGATGGGATCATTGATGTCTCTGTGGTGCGGACACCTATCAAGCTGGAGGGATTAAATTATCTGGAGCTTTCGGAAGAACCCATGATCGCAGTCCTTCCCCCGGCATTCCCGGAAAACAGGACAAAAAAAGAGGGCATCAGCCTTAAGAAACTGACTGGACGCCCTCTTATTATTTACCGGCGATACGAAGAATTTCTGATGAAAGCCTTTGGAGAAAAAAATCTCCAGCCGGATATTTTCTGTGTCTGCGACGATCCCAGAGATGCCATGCTCTGGGTGCAGGAAGGCCTTGCCATTGCCGTTTTTCCAAGATCCATGGAAGACCTCTGTACAGATCTTCCCATCCGGATCATCGAAGAAGAGAAGCTTACGACTAGGATCCTTCTTGCCTGGAAAAAAGACCGCAGGCCTTCCGCTGTAATGCAGGAGTTTATCAATATCTGTGAGGAATATAAAGAAATCAGTCTTTGAGATGTTCCTCTTTCCAGTGTTTCCACTTCTGAACGGCTTCCGGATTCTGTTTCTCCAGCCGTTCTTCCAGTTTCTTTCTGCGCTGTTCCAGCCGTTCCAGAACTTCCGGGTGTTCGGCCAGGATCTTTTCTTTCAGTTTGCCACGGCGTTTTTCCAGAAGCTGAAGGATCAGTCTCCGGTCGGAAGTCAGCTCTTCCGGCAGTTCGTCCATATGTAACTCGATCCTTCGGAGAAGTTCATCTTCATCCAGAAGCCCCAGGCCATGCCAGTTATCCAGAAGTTCTTCCAGACCTTCTTCGGAGAGACGTTCAATATCCGGGATCTGATGTAACTGTTCGATAATGTGATGGACAGATTTCTCGATCTCTTTTACCGCATTATCTCCGAAAGCCCAGGCAAACTCTTCCAGGGTATCTTCTTCCTCTGCCGGGAGAAAGGCGATGCTGCGGCGGAGAAGTTTTGCCTCGTCCTCCTTTGGAACATCCAGTTCATAAGGAGCTTCGATCCCTGCGTCATGTAAGGCGGCAAGAATGGTACGGCGGACCATACCGTCCTTGATCATATGGCCGATGCCGAACTGACGCAGCTGGTCATTGATCTGAGTGGAATGTTCGGTGAGGTAAAAACGGATCCCTCGTTTTTTCAGGCTTGCAGAGATGGCATCCAGCCGGTCGGCAGCAGTAACGTCAATGCTGTTGATGGCACTGGCATCTACGATCACCACTTTTGTATCTTTCTGGATGCTGTTTTCAATATCTTCCTGAAAGATCTTTACATTTGCGAAAAACAGGTTCTCACTGAAACGGTAGATGACAACGCCTTTGATGGGATAGGCGTAACGGTTTCTGGAAAGATCAAAATAAACATCTCTGCCCGGGATCATACCACGGAAAGAGCGTGGCGGGTTGGTAGCTTTCAGGATCACAGCTACGAAAGAGAGCAGGATGCCGATGATAACGCCATAGATGGTTCCAAGGCAGAGCACGCTGAAACCGGCAGTCATAAAAATGTAAAATTCTGTGCGGCTCACCTTGAAAAGACGTACAGCCAGATGGGTTTCCACCACATCCATCAGAGCAGAGATCACAATGGCTGTCAACACAGGAACCGGAAGATATCCGATAAATCCGGTGCCAAAAAGAAGGATCAGAGCCATGGTGATCCCGGCAGTGATGGAAACTGCCTGAGATTTTCCTCCGTACTGTTCATTGAGAGAGGTACGGGAAATACTGCCGTTTACCGGACAGCATCCCACAGCAGCTGCTGCAATGTTTCCCGCTGCACAGGCCAGGATCTCCTGACGATCGTTCAGTTTATAGTCATTGCGAAAGGCGAAAGTGTTTTCTGCAAGAAGGGTTTCCGCCATAATGACAACGGCAACCATAAGGCCGCGGCCTGCTGCCTGGGTCAGATCAACATTTCCGAAATCCGGGATCACCAGGGAAGGAAGGCCACGTTCTACAGACTGCAAAAGCACAACGCCCTTTTCATCCACATGAAAAACAACGGTGGAGAGAACACCCAGGGCCATGATCGCGATGGCCATGGGGAATTTCGGCGCCAGTTTTTTGAATATGCGGATCAGTATCAGCGCACCAAGTCCCATGCAGAGGGAAAGCCAGCTGATATTTTTTGCGGCAGCGAAGATATGTTCTGCCAGCTCCAGAAGTTCACCGGAACCTGCCGGGCTTCCCATCAGTTTCGGGATCTGCATCAGGATGATGGTGACTGCGATACCGCTGATAAAACCACCCATTACCGGTGTGGAGATGAAATCTACGATCTTATCCGCATGGAGCAGGAAGAACACAAACAGCCACAGGCCTGCAAAAAGTGCAATGGCAGGGACATAATCCATGGCAGCTTCCGATTCCGCGGCAATGCCAAGGGTAGACAGCGCGCCGCCTACAATGGCAGCAGGTGCCGCGTCAACGCCGAAGATAAACTGCCTTGAAGTGGAAAAGAGCGCAAACAGCAGGATTGGCAGAACAGAACCATACAGTCCGTATACCGCCGGAATTCCGGAAATCTGGGCATATCCCATGGAGATAGGAATGGAAACTGCGGCGATGATGATACCGGAAAAAATATCTTTGAGAAGGTATTCTTTCCGGTATCCCCGCAGCGTGGAAAACAGGGAAAGCTTCATATAGTCACATCCTTTTCTGAAAAATATTTTCTATTATATACCAAAGAGAGCCTGCGGGAAAGAAGCAAAGCAAAGGTTCCGGGTGAAAAATCGTGGACAAAGGATATCTGCCATATTATAATAAATGCGAAATTACAGCTGTGTGGGATGCGAAATCCCGTACTTTTGCTGTGTGAAAAAAGATCATCAATGAAAGGTTAAGATATAAATGAAAAAAGCGATCATAGCAATGAGCGGCGGTGTGGACAGCTCCGTGGCAGCTCTTTTGACAAAGGAATCCGGTGACGAGTGCATCGGTGCAACCATGAAACTTTATAACAACGAGGATATCGGTGTCCACAGGGAAAAGACCTGCTGTTCCCTGGACGATGTGGAGGATGCCAGAAGCGTGGCTTATCAGATGGATATGCCTTACTACGTATTTAACTTTACCGCAGATTTCCATACAGAAGTTATGGATCGTTTTGTGGAGGCTTACGAAAACGGCTGCACACCCAATCCATGTATCGACTGCAATCGTTATCTGAAATTTGACAAAATGTTCCACCGTATGCAGGAGATCGGCTACGATTATATTGTAACCGGACATTATGCAAGAGTGGAGTACGATGAGAAACGGGACCGCTACCTTCTGAAAAAAGCAGTGGACGATACAAAGGATCAGTCATACGTTCTCTATATGCTGACCCAGGAACAGCTGGCACATGTAAAGCTTCCGCTTGGAGGTCTCCGGAAGGACCAGGTTCGTGTCATTGCCGAAAAACATGGCTTTATCAATGCCAGAAAGCATGACAGTCAGGATATCTGTTTTGTACCGGACGGCGATTATGCGAAATTTATTGAGAAGTACACAGGCAAAAAAACGCCGGAGGGTGATTTTGTAGATAAAGAGGGAAACTATATCGGACGTCATAAGGGAATCATCCATTATACGATCGGCCAGCGCCGTGGTCTTGGCATTCCGGCGGCCAGCCGTCTTTATGTCTGTGAGATCTCTCCGAAGACCAATACGGTAGTTCTCGGGGACAACGAAGATCTTTTCAGCAGTGAACTGGAGGCAGACAATGTAAATCTGATCTCTGTGGACAGCTTAACTGAGCCGAAAAGAGTGACTGCCAAGATCCGTTACCGTCACAAAGAGCAGCCTGCCACTGCATGGCAGACACCGGATGGCATCCTTCATGTGAAATTTGATGAACCGCAGAGAGCCATCACAAAAGGCCAGGCTGTAGTGATGTATGACGGAGATGAGGTTGTAGGCGGTGGCGTTATAAATAAAATCTATAGCCAGTCATAAATAAAGGTGAGAACCTAAATAGATAAACCCCATTGACATACTAGGAAAAGGGTGATATGATTGCATCATCAAAAAACGGAGCACACAAAACAAGGTGAGCAACGTGATGATCAGGAGGAAATCATGAAGGTTTTACAGAAGTCAACAAAGGTGTTTATCGAAGAAAAGCGAATGTGTTGTTGTCGCTGATAAGCAGATGATTATAAGATAAGAAATTACTATTTTACCGAATATAAGAATAAAAGAAAAGAGGACAAACACATGAGCAAAATTACAAGAGATCAGAGAAAATTCAAATTTGAGACATTACAGCTTCACGTAGGACAGGAACAGCCGGATCCGGTTACAGATGCAAGAGCAGTACCGATCTACCAGACTTCTTCCTATGTATTCCGCAACTGCGATCATGCAGCAGCACGTTTCGGACTTGCAGATGCCGGTAACATTTACGGACGTCTTACAAACCCGACAGAGGACGTATTCGAGAAGAGGATCGCAGCACTTGAGGGTGGTTCGGCAGCACTTGCAGTAGCATCCGGTGCAGCAGCTATCACATACACGATCGAGAACCTTGCACAGCAGGGAGATCACATTGTAGCAGCCAAAAATATTTACGGCGGTACAACAAACCTTCTGGAGCATACGCTTCCGGCATACGGAATCACAACAACATTTGTTGATGTATTTAATCTCGAGGAAGTGGAGAATGCGATCCAGGAGAACACAAAAGCTGTTTATATTGAGACTCTTGGAAACCCAAATTCTGATGTTGTAGATATTGAGGCTCTTGCAAAAATCGCTCACAAACATAAAATTCCGCTTGTTGTAGATAATACATTTGCAACACCATACCTCGTAAGACCGATTGAGTACGGCGCAGATATCGTTGTTCATTCCGCAACAAAATTCATCGGTGGCCACGGAACTACTATTGGTGGTGTGATCGTAGAGAGTGGTAAGTTCGACTGGGAGGCATCCGGTAAATTTGCATCTCTTACAGAGCCAAATCCAAGCTATCACGGCGTAAGCTTCACAAAAGCATGCGGACCGGCTGCATTTGTTACAAAGATCCGTGCGATCCTTCTTCGTGACACAGGAGCAACAATTTCTCCAGTAAGCTCCTTCATCTTCCTTCAGGGACTTGAGACACTGTCTCTCCGTGTAGAGCGTCATGTTGAGAATGCACTGAAAGTTGTACAGTACCTGAACAACCATCCGCAGGTAGAGAAAGTTCATCATCCGTCTGTATCCACAGATCCAAGCCAGCAGGAACTTTACAAGAAATACTTCCCGAACGGCGGTGGTTCCATCTTTACATTCGAGATCAAGGGAGACGCACAGAAGGCAAAAGATTTCATCGACAACCTTGAGCTGTTCTCACTTCTTGCAAACGTTGCAGATGTAAAATCTCTGGTTATCCATCCGGCTACTACAACACACAGCCAGTGCACAGAGGAAGAGCTTCTTGATCAGGGAATCAAACCAAACACAATCCGTCTTTCTATCGGAACTGAGAATATCGATGATATTATCCAGGATCTTGATGAGGCATTCAAAGCAGTTCAGTAAATAAGACAATTAAATAAGAAGAACACCTTCTAAATCAATAGCACAGAAAAATCTGCTCCGGGACGTATGAGAATATAGTTCCGGGGCAGATTTTTTATACGTTTATCTGGAAGATCCAGAAGCTGGAAGATCAGTGCTTGTGGTACTGAGGATGCACAGGGTATGTGCGATTTTTTTCAGGCGGCTTCTACAAGTTCTTCCAACGTTCCGAAAGTGTATCCCATCTCTTCCCATTTCGTCAGCAGTTCATCCAGGATGGAAGCGTTTGTAGAGGAAGTGCTGTGCAGCAGTACAATAGCGCCCGGATGGATCCGCCCCAGAAGTTTTTCAAAGGCTTCTTCTTTTGAGGGCTGTTTATCCTGATACCAGTCCACATAAGCCAGGCTCCAGAAAAACGTGTGATATCCCAGATCTTTTGCCATCTGGAGGTTTTCTGTACTGTAGATCCCCTGTGGCGGACGGTAAAATTTTGTCATTTCTTTTCCAGTTGCTTCTTTATAAAGAGCCTCCACATCTTCCAGCTGTTTCTGAAAAGCCTCTTTTGTGGAGATGCCGGACATATCCGGGTGGGTCATGGTGTGATTGCCAACGGTATGGCCTGCATCCACAATTTCCCGGATCAGTTCCGGTTTTTCCCGGATCAGAGTTCCCACAACAAAAAATGTAGCATGTACGTGATGTTTATGTAAGGCATCCAGAATGGCAGGTGTGTTTCCATTATCATAGCCTGCGTCGAAAGTGAGATATATTTTTTTCTCATCAGTATCATCTGCGTACCAGGCATTGTATTTTTTCAGTTCCTCTATGGAAGCATTTCCTGTAGGCCGTGTGCCCTTCTCCTGAAAACCAAGCCCCCAGTTTTCACTCTGAGAGGACAAAGAGGCAGAAGAGGGCTGGCTTTTTTTCATAAAATTCTGGTCGGATCGTGATCCGGAAGAAAAATGGGAAGAGATCTTTCCCACAAGACTGCCAAAAGCAAAAGCCATGACAAAGCAAAAGATAAGACGGTAGATATGTTTTCGTTTCATGGTAACCTCGGAGAAAATGGAGTTATTAATATGCTTATGAACGTACAGAGGAAGATATGAATATAGATGATAATGAGACTATGTTCAGCAAAATATGATGGATGAGAACATAAATGTACATTTAGCGGAAAAGTTTTGTGATGGAATGATCTTTATAAAAATGGGATGGTCAACCAGAGAAAAATATGTAGTCATGCAGACTGTAAAAAAGTAGGATATTCAGGAGAGACAGGACAAAAATAGGCAAAAAATAAGAGTCATCAGCGATTCATTTCTTCTGCCGATGACTCTTTCAATTTTCATTATCCAATGGAATATACCTCTCATTTCTTAGATTTAAAACTTATACGGAATTAAAATTTACGTTCTCGGTGGTCCGTACCTCCTTGTTTTAATTATGATGGGAAATCTTTAAATCTTCTGGTGGACTGTACCTCTCTTTCTTAGATTATGGGAAGTAAGTTATGTTTTCGGTGGGTTCACGCTCCTTTTTGATTTGTTTTTTTGTTTTCCGTTTGTTTTATTTGATGGTTATACTATAACAGATAAAAACGATATTGTCAACACTAAATTTGAAAAATAATAAAAATAAATTAAAAGAGAAGAATAACTAAAATAAAATATCTAAAATATTCAGATAATATTGACGCCGGAGAATACGTATAGACCAAAACCTTTTCGGACAAGCTACCCTTATGAACATAAGAAGAGAACAAAAAAGCGCAGGAGATCATAAACAGTATTATTATTTTCAAGGAGGGAAAACTTATGCTACGTTATCTGCCTGTTCGAAAAGTTCACGCTAGACAGGTCCTGGATTCCAGGGGGAATCCTACGGTGGAAGCGGAAGTAACAGTAGGAGAAGGAATCATAGGGATCAACGGATTTACGGGAAGAGCCATGGTGCCGTCCGGAGCATCCACGGGGAAATTTGAGGCTGTGGAGCTGCGGGACGGAAACCGTGAGGAATATCTGGGCCAGAGTGTGAAAAAAGCGGTGGAGAACATCAATACCCGTCTGGCGGATGCCATCATCGGAGAAAATGCCCTGAACCAGGCATGGATCGATCATCTTCTGATCGAAACGGACGGAACGGAAAACAAAAGCAGTGCAGGAGCCAATGCCACACTGGCAGTATCCCTGGCAACGGCCCGTGCTGCAGCCGGTGCACTCCGGCTTCCTCTTTATCAGTACCTTGGAGGTTGTCATACCATGCAGCTTCCGGTGCCGATGATGAATATTTTAAATGGGGGAAAGCATGCGGACAACACCGTGGATCTTCAGGAATTTATGATCATGCCAACCGGGGCAGGGTGTCTGGAAAAAGGTATCCGTATGTGTGCGGAAGTTTACCAGCACTTAAAGCTCCTTCTCCGGGAAAAAGGACTTTCCACAGCAGTTGGTGATGAAGGAGGCTTTGCCCCGGATCTTCCGGATTCAGAGGAAGTGCTGACCCTGATCGTCCATGCAGTGGAAAAAGCAGGATACAAACCTGGTGAAGAGATCACCATTGCCATCGATGCAGCCTCCAGTGAACTTTATGATGAGGAAAAAGGCGTGTACTTTTTCCCGGGGGAGAGCCGCATGAAAGGGGAAAAGATCTACCGGGATGCCAGGGAGATGACAGAGTACTACGAGAAACTGGTGGGAAAATTTCCCATTGTTTCCATTGAGGATGGGCTCTGGGAGGATGACTGGGAAGGCTGGAAATACCTGACGGAACATCTGGGAAAAAAGGTCCAGCTTGTGGGAGACGATCTGTTTGTTACCAATATCAAACGTCTGCGCTGCGGTATCCAACTTGAAGTCGCCAATGCCATTCTTATCAAGGTAAACCAGATCGGAACCCTCACGGAAACCCTGGATGCAGTGGAGATGGCCCAGCATGCGGGATATCGCGCGGTGATCTCCCACAGATCCGGCGAGACCGAGGATTCCTTTATCGCAGATCTGGCGGTAGCTTGCGGAGCCGGACAGATCAAAACAGGTGCGCCCTGCCGTTCGGACCGGAATGCCAAGTATAATCAGCTTCTGCGGATCCATGAACAGCTTGGGACCCTTGGAAGATATGCCGATCCTTTTGCAAAAAGATCTCAGAAAAAGCCCTGCATAAAATAAACGGAAAATGGTTGAAATCCCGGTTTAGCTATGGTAAAATAACCTCTAGTTGATTAGGAGGTGTAACCGCGTGAACATTTTGAAGATTATTCTGACTGTAATTTATGCAATAGATTGTATCGCTCTGACTGTTGTCGTACTGATGCAGGAGGGCAAGCAGCAGGGTCTTGGCTCTATCGCCGGAGTAGCTGATACTTACTGGGGTAAGAATAAGGGCCGTTCCATGGAAGGTGGTCTCGTAAGAGGTACCATTATCATGGGAGTTATTTTCTTTGTACTGTCAATCGTACTGAACATTATCTGATCTGCCAGGAGCAGAACAGAAGTTGGGAACACTCTTGCTGCGTTAGCATGCAGAAGAACCTCGGATGGAGACTTCTTTTGTTAATCAGCAGGAGTGTTTTTGCGTTGATACAGGGTCACGGGTGAGACTTCCTCTGGAATGATAACAGGGTAAAAATGAAATAGAAACAGGAGAAAATGTGAAAAGATCGAAAAATTTTGAAAAAAGAAAAAAGTTTATAATGGAGCTTCTGGGAGATCCGCTGTATAAACCTATGCGGCTGCGGGAGATAGCATCTCTCCTCCAGCTGGATAAGAGTGAGAAAAAAGAGCTTTTTGATGTGCTGGACGAGCTTTGTGCCCAGGGAAAGGCGGAAGTGGATAATAAAGGAAGATACAGCAAGGTTTCCGGCAAGCGCCGAGACAGACGGAAGAAAAAAGATGCTCTGAAGGCAGAGAAGCAGGAGCGTGGCCGTAAGGGAAGAGAACGTAAGGAACATGAGAATGAGGAACGTCATTTTTCCGAGAAGGACGGAACTATCATGGAAGGAACGTTCATCGGCCATTACAAGGGTTTTGGATTCGTGGAAGTGGAAGACCAGGAACAGGATATTTTTATTCCGGAAAATGACACGGGAAGTGCCATGCATCAGGATAAGGTACAGATCCTTGTACGGAATGGCCATAAAGAGGGCAAGCGTCCGGAAGGCGTTGTTCTGAAGGTTCTGGAGAGGGGAATGCCTTCGATTGTTGGAACATACCAGAGCAGCCGTGATTACGGCTTTGTGATCAGTGATAACCCCAAATTTTCCAAAGATATCTTTATTACCAGGAAAAATTCCATGGGGGCAAAAGATGGCGATAAGGTAGTTGCGGAAATCGTGGACTATGGTTCCAGAAACCGGAAGCCGGAAGGAAAGATCACAGAAGTGCTGGGAAATTTACGTTCACCGGGAACAGATATCCTTGCTATTGTGAAGAGTTTTAACATTCCAAGTGTATTTCCGGATAAGGTACTCCGTCAGGCAGACCGTGTCCCGGATCATGTGCAGGAAGCAGATATGGACGGAAGGCTGGATCTTCGGGATCTTGTTACGGTTACCATTGACGGCGAGGATGCAAAGGATCTGGACGATGCCATTTCCCTTACAAAAGAAGACGGGATTTATCATCTTGGCGTACACATTGCCGATGTCAGTAATTATGTTCAGGGTGGCAGTGCCCTTGATCGGGAAGCACTGAAACGTGGAACGTCTGTCTACCTTGCAGACCGTGTGATCCCTATGCTGCCAGAGAGACTTTCCAATGGAATCTGTTCTCTGAACCAGGGACAGGATCGTCTTACCTTAAGCTGTCTGATGGATGTCAATGAAAAAGGTAAGGTGATTTCCCATAAGATCGCGGAAACAGTGATCCGCGTAGATGAGCGTATGTGCTACACCGATGTGAAAAATATTCTGGAAGATACTGACGATGTGGCGAAGAAACGTTATGAATCCCTGATTCCCATGTTCTTTCTGATGAAGGAACTTTCCGGGATCTTACGTAGTCGCCGTCATACAAGAGGTTCTATTGATTTTGACTTTCCGGAAAGCAAGATCATACTTAATGCTGCAGGGAAAGCCATTGACGTACAGCCATATGAAGCCAATGTGGCAACCAGGATCATTGAGGATTTTATGCTTCTTGCCAATGAAACCGTGGCACAGGAATACTGTACCGGAGATTATCCCTTTGTATACAGAACCCATGAGAATCCGGATCCGGAAAAGATCGAAAGTCTTCTGATGCTTCTTCATAATGAAGGAGTTAATATACAGAAATCCGGGCAGGAGATCACACCAGGTGAGATCCAGGAGATCCTGGAAAGCATCGAGGGAATGCCAAATGAGGCACAGATCAGCCGTCTGACACTGCGTACCATGAAACAGGCGAAATATACCACCGAATGCAGCGGACATTTTGGCCTTGCGGCGAAATATTACTGCCATTTTACTTCTCCGATCCGAAGATATCCGGATCTTCAGATCCACAGGATCATTCATGACCGCCTGAGAGGCAGACTGGTAAGAGAAGGACGTACCGAGCATTACAAGGAGATCCTGGATGAAGTGGCACGCCAGTCCAGTGTGTGTGAACGGCGTGCAGATGAGGCGGAAAGAGAATCTGACAAGCTGAAGAAAGCAGAGTATATGTCCTATCATCTGGGCGAGGAGTATGAGGGAATTATCTCCGGTGTTACAGGATGGGGCCTTTATGTGGAACTTCCAAATACTGTGGAAGGACTGATCCATATCAACACATTACGGGATGATTATTATGTATTTGACCAGGATGCATATGAACTGCGGGGAGACATGACAGGAAAGATTTTCCGCCTTGGGCAGAAAGTCCGTGTCCGTGTGGCAGATGCGGATAAAATGCTGAAAACCGTGGATTTTGTTCTGGCCGAAGAAGACTGAAGGAGCGCGAAATGGCAAAAAAAACAGGAATGAAACTGATCGCAAATAATAAAAAGGCTTTTCATGACTATTTTATCGAGGACACCTATGAGGCCGGGATTGCATTGGCGGGAACCGAGGTAAAATCTTTACGTTCCGGCAAATGCAGCATCAAGGAGGCTTTTGTCCGGGTGGAAAACGGGGAGGTTTATGTATATGGAATGCATATCACTCCTTATGAAAAAGGAAATATTTTTAACAAAGATCCCCTTCGTGTGCGGAAACTGCTTCTGCACCGTTACGAGATCAATAAGATCGAAGCCAAATTAAAGGAAAAAGGACTGACCCTGGTACCTCTGAAGGTTTATTTCAAGGACAGTCTGGTAAAAATAGAGATCGGCATGGCACGTGGTAAAAAGCTTTATGATAAGCGCCAGGATATTGCCAAGAAAGATCAGAGAAGAGAAGCAGAGAGAGACTTTAAAGTGAAAAATCTTTATTAACCGACCGGTTTCTGCTGGAAAAAAGTATGATAAAAAGTGGGGAATGAAAAATGGCAGAGGTACAGGAAAGACGTAAAAAAACGGTGGAAGCGTCCATGACAGAACAGGTTCATCTGATCATGCAGCAGCATCTGAACGGAGGCGGAAGGCTTTTTGGCGGAGCGCTGATGCAGTGGCTGGATGAGGTTGCCGGTGTGGTGGCCATGCGGCATGCGGAAACCTATCGTGTGGTAACTGCCGCGGTGGACAATCTTCAGTTCAAGCATGCGATCTATGAGGGTGAGATCGTAGTACTTAAGGGATATGTGACGGATGTTGGAAGAACCTCCATGGAAGTCGAGATCGATACGTATGTGGAGCAGCCGGATGGTATGCGCCGTACTGTAAACCGGGCATTCTTTGTAATGGTAGCTGTAGATGAAAATCAGAAGCCGATCCAGGTACCTGAACTGATCATTACCACAGAAGCAGAAAAAGCCCGGAATGAAGCTGCAAAAATGCGCCGCGACATGCGGAAAAAAAGAAGAGAAAACGGCTTCTGACCGCAGATGTTTTAATTTTTGACATAGTCTGAAAAATCTAAAGATTCTGTGAAATTCAAACCGGTCAGGTTGACAAGAAAGTGATACTCTGTAATAATAGAAAGAGGTAAGCTGACAGCAAATAGAACCATTTTATATGGAGGAGATATAATGAAAAAACGTTATTTGATTCTTGCAGGAATTCTTGCGGCAAGTATGCTTGCGGCCGGATGTGGTAAGAAGAGTTCTGTGGCACCTGAGCAGAAAGTGGAAGCAACGGTGACACCGACTGTGACAGAAGCAGCGAAGTCTGATGTGGTAGAAATGCAGACATCTACAGACGATACAGCAAATATCAAGAATGTGATGGGAACCAAGAGCGAGACAACCACAAGTATTGTGTTCACAAATAAAATAGATTCTACAATCTCTGCGATTTATGTCCGCCCTACGAGAGATGACGGAGATGACAGTGATGAGACATGGGGCAGTGATCTTGTAAATGGTAAGTTTACACTGGCTTCCAATGACAAGGCTGTTTATTATATGGAAAAGAGCCAGAAAGATGACGATGGTAATGCAGTTACAAGCTTTGATGTGCGTGTGACATTTTCGGACGAAGATCAGAATGATTGCTTTTTCCGTCAGCTGCCGCTTCTGACAATTTCACAGCTGAATCTGTGCATGGATGGTGAAGGCGAAGATGGAATCCCATATGCTACATATCTGACAAGTGGAAGCACCAAGGAGGTTTCTACGTTGAAAGATGTAAAGGCAAGACTTGGTATTGAAGATGACAGTGAAGAGAGCGATTCCAGCGACAGCACGGATTCTACAGACAGTACTGACAGCACGGATAGTACAGATTCCAGCAGTACAGATTCCACATCTTCTTCTACGGATAACAGTGGAGATAATTCAGACAGCAGTGATTCCGGTAACGGCAGTGATTCTTCATCTTCATCGGATTCAGGATCGGATTCATCTTCAGATACTCCGAATCCAACAGAAACTCCATCCAGTGATGATGATCCGGCTTCGGTAGCTGCTGGCTATATCGGTCGGTCCATGTCTGAACTTGAGAATGCATGCGGCAGCCCAAATGGCAGTGATTATGAGGACGAGCCGGAGTCCGGTAAGACAGGTTATTATTATTATGATACGTTTACGGTATCCACAACTTTTGACGATGACGGCAATGAAGTTGTATCCGGCGTATGGTAAAGGAGAATAAACATATGAAAAGAGTGTTACTGAAATTAAGCGGAGAGGCTCTTGCAGGAGAGCAGAAGAGAGGTTTTGATGAAGCAACTGTTACAGAGGTTGCCAAACAGATCAAGACTATCGTGGATGAAGGACTTCAGGTTGGTATCGTGATCGGAGGTGGAAACTTCTGGAGAGGACGTACCAGCGGAGCCATGGACAGAAGCAAGGCGGATCAGATCGGTATGCTTGCTACTATCATGAACTGTATCTATGTGTCTGACATTTGCAGATATGTGGGACTTAAGACAGAGGTGTTTACCCCGTTTGTATGTGGTGCATTTACCACTCTTTATTCCAAAGATGCTGTAGAAGAAAGCTTCGCAGAAGGGAAAGTTGTATTCTTTGCAGGTGGTACCGGTCATCCGTATTTTTCTACAGATACAGCTACAGTACTTCGTGCCGTTGAGATCGGTGCAGATGCCATTCTTCTTGCAAAGGCTGTTGATGGAATTTATGACAGCGATCCGAAGGTAAATCCGGATGCCAAGAAGTATGATGAGATTTCCATTGATGAAGTGGTTGCCAAGAAACTGGCAGCTATGGATCTTACCGCTTCCATCATGTGCATGGAGCAGAAGATGCCGATGCTGGTATTCGGTCTTGATGAAAAAGACAGCATCGTCAACACCGTACACGGTAAGTTCTCCGGAACAAAGGTAACTGTGTAATCGGAAGGGAATAATAAAAAATAACCATACAGGGAGATATGTGAAATGGATGAGAGAATTCAGGTATACGAAACAAAAATGGGAAAAACACTGAATGCTTTGGAGAGTGAGCTGACAACGATCAGAGCCGGTCGTGCAAACCCGCATATTCTTGACAAACTTACCGTAGATTATTATGGAGCACCGACTCCGATCCAGCAGGTTGCAAACATTTCTGTGCCGGAGGCACGTATGATCCAGATCCAGCCATGGGAATCCAGCATGATCAAAGCTATCGAGAAAGCAATTCTCTGCTCTGATCTGGGATTAAATCCGAACAACGATGGAAAAATGATCCGTCTTGTTTTCCCGGAGCTTACCGAGGAGCGTCGTAAAGAGCTGGTAAAAGACGTTAAGAAAAAAGGCGAAGGTGCCAAGGTTGCGGTAAGAAATATCCGTCGTGATGCCAACGATGCATTTAAAAAACTTGCAAAACAGGATGTTTCTGAGGACGAGATCAAAGAGCTTGAGGATCAGATTCAGAAACTTACAGATAAGTACATCAAGGAAGTTGACAAGGCGATTGAGAACAAGTCTAAAGAGATTCTGACTGTATAATTGTAAGAGATACGAGGATAAAGAGGGCTTCTTTGAAGAAGCTCTCTTTCTGTATGGAGGAGATTTATGAACGTACCAAATCATATTGCGATCATTCTGGATGGAAACGGACGGTGGGCAAAAGAACGTGGAATGCCCAGAACTTATGGACATGTAAAGGGATGTGCCAATCTTGAAAATATCTGTTACGATATTAAAGACCTGGGAGTGAAATACCTTACCGTTTACGCTTTTTCCACAGAAAACTGGAAACGTTCCAGGGAGGAAGTGGAGGCACTGATGAAACTGTTCCGCAGTTACCTTAAGAAATGTATCAAGATTTCCAAGAAAAATAATATGCGGATGAAAGTTATCGGAGATATTACTGCTTTTGCACCGGATATCCAGCAGAGTGTCCGGGAACTTGAGGAATATTCCAAAGATTTTGACGGAATTTATTTTCAGCTGGCATTAAATTACGGAAGCCGGGATGAGATCCGTCGTGGTATGCAGAAGATGGCACAGGATGTAAAAGACGGAAAAGTCGAGCCGGACAGCATTACAGAAGAGACTATTGAGAGCTATCTGGACACTGCCGGTGTACCGGATCCGGATCTGATGATCCGTACGAGCGGAGAGCAGCGCCTTTCCAATTTCCTGCTCTGGCAGCTGGCTTATTCGGAGTTTTATTTTACACCGGTTGCATGGCCGGATTTTAATAAAAAAGAGCTGATCAAGGCCATCGAGAAATATAATCAGAGGGACAGACGCTACGGCGGTGTCAAGGAGGAGTAGATCATGTTTAAGACAAGACTGATAAGCGGTATCATCCTTGTCATCATTGCCCTGGCAACTATTATTTCCGGCAGCTGGATCCTGTTTTTTACACTTCTGGCTGTTTCACTGATCGGAATGAGAGAGCTTTACAAGGTAATGAAGGTAAGTGATGAGCACGTTACCGTGTTGGAACTTGTGGGATATCTTGGAGCAGTGCTTTATTATATTGCCATGAGATTTGATTTTGGAAGTTATGGAACAATGGCGATCATCATCAGTATGATCCTGATCCTGTTTGTTTATGTATTCGGTTATCCGAAATACCGTGCGGAACAGGTGATGGCAGCATTTTTCGGAATGGTGTATGTTGCGGTGATGCTTTCCTTTATCTATCTTACCAGAAACCTTCCGGATGGAAAATTCCTGGTATGGCTGATATTTTTATGCTCCTGGGGTTGTGATACCTGTGCCTACTGTGTGGGAATGCTCATTGGCAAACATAAGATGGCTCCGGTTTTAAGCCCTAAGAAATCTATCGAGGGAGCAGTAGGCGGTGTTGTGGGAGCGGCGCTTCTTGGAGTGATCTATGCAGCGGCCACACAGGGAAAAATGGCAGAGTATGCCCTGATCTGTGCAGTTGGAGCGCTGATCTCCATGGTAGGTGATCTGGCAGCATCTGCCATCAAGAGAAATCAGAACATCAAGGACTATGGTAAGCTGATCCCGGGCCATGGAGGAATCCTGGACCGTTTTGACAGCGTGATCATCACAGCTCCTGTTATTTACTATCTTGCAAAAACCATTCTTGGAATTTAGGAGATATTGAAATGAAAAATATTGCAATCTTAGGTTCTACCGGCTCCATCGGAACCCAGACACTGGATGTGGCAAGAAAAAACGAAGACCTTCGTGTTGTTGCAGTCAGTGCGGGAAAAAGTGTGGAGAAACTGGAAGAGCAGATCCGGGAATTTCACCCGATTTTGGCAGCGGTCTGGGATGAAAAGGCAGCCCGGGACCTGAAAACACGTATTGCGGATACTGACACAAAGGTAGTCAGCGGAATGGAAGGGCTTCTGGAACTTGCGTCCATGCCGGAATCCGATATCCTGGTCACTGCGATCGTGGGAATGATCGGGATCCGTCCTACCATGGAGGGAATCCGTGCCGGAAAGGATATTGCCCTGGCCAATAAAGAGACTCTTGTCACGGCAGGTCATCTGATCATGCCAATGGCAAGAGAATATGGTGTATCCATCCTTCCGGTAGATAGTGAACACAGCGCCATTTTCCAGGCTATCCACGGAGAAGAAAACAAAGAGATCCATAAACTTCTGATCACGGCATCCGGCGGCCCGTTCCGCGGACGTACTACAGAAGAGCTTCGAAATGTCACGGTTGCAGATACTCTGAAACATCCAAACTGGGTAATGGGACGGAAGATCACCGTAGATTCCGCGACCCTGGTAAACAAGGGCCTGGAAGTTATGGAAGCCAGATGGCTGTTTGATATGGATCTGGATCATATCCAGGTGGTGGTGCAGCCGCAGAGTATCATTCATTCCATGGTGGAATTTAAAGACGGCGCGATCATGGCACAGCTTGGAACTCCGGATATGAGACTCCCGATCCAGTACGCTCTGTACTATCCACACAGACGTTATCTGGATGGAGACCGTCTTGATTTCACGAAACTCCGTGAGATCACATTTGAGGTTCCGGATATGGAGACATTCCGCGGACTTCCTATGGCGATCCAGGCATCCCGGGAAGGGGGAAGTATGCCGACTGTCTTTAATGCGGCCAATGAGCTTGCAGTAAAGAAATTCCTGGAAGAAAAGATTGGCTTTCTGGATATTTATGAGATTATTGCACAGTCTATGGAAAGACATAAAAAAATCGCGCATCCGGATCTGGATGAGATCCTTTCTGTAGAGCAGGATACTTACCAGTGGATCGAAAGCAGGTGGTAAATTGAGATTTGTGATTGCTGTAATTATTTTCAGCGTTGTGATACTGATCCATGAACTGGGACATTTTCTCCTGGCAAAAAAGAACCACATTGAGGTGGTGGAATTTTCTCTTGGCATGGGTCCGAGGATCATAAGTACGGTAAAAGGTGGCACCCGCTATTCTGTGAAACTGCTTCCTCTTGGCGGTTCCTGTGCCATGGCAGGAGAAGATGCGGAAGATGACAGTCCGGGAACCTTTAATTCTGCTCCTGTGTGGGGCAGGATTGCGGTGGTTGCCGCTGGCCCGGTATTTAATTTTCTGCTGGCCTTTGTCCTGTCTGTGATCATTGTGGGCTGTATTGGCTATGATCCTGCAACTGTATTGCAGGTAACAGAAGGTTCCGCAGCAGAAAAGGCAGGCCTGAAAGAAGGCGATGTGATCACAGAGTACCAGGGATATCACATTGACCTGGGAAAAGATCTCTATGTGTATTCGTATCTCAATGAACTGAAAGAGGGAGAGACCATCCATCTGAAGGTAAAACGTGATGGAAAAGAACAGGAGATCTCTTATAAGCCGGATGTGAATGTACGGTATCTCCTTGGTTTCAACCGTTCTGATGTAAATTCCATGACAGTGGAATCTCTGATCAAGGGAATGCCACTGGAAGAAGCAGGTCTGGAAGCGGGCGATGTGATCACGAAGATCAACGGTGTGGAAGTCCCGGATGGAAATGCATATGAAAAATATATCGAGGAGCATCCACTGTCTGATGAACCTGTGACGATCACTTATGAACGAAATGGGCTGGAATATGAGGCGGAGATTACACCAAGAGAATACAGGACACCGGTTTCCGGTTTCGGATATAACACATACAGCGAAAAGACTTCCGGTTTCAATGTTCTGAAATACGGTGCGGTGGAAGTAAAATACATGATCCGCACTACGATCTTAAGTCTGAAAGAGCTTGTGACCGGTCATCTTGGAATGAAAGACTTAAGCGGCCCGGTTGGTGTTGTGGATGCCATCGGTGATACTTACGAACAGTCCAAGAGCGAAGGAACACTGATGATCTGGATGAACATGCTGAATATGGCAGTTCTGCTTTCGGCCAACCTGGGAGTGATGAACCTGCTTCCTCTTCCGGCACTGGATGGGGGAAGGCTGGTATTTCTGGTGGTAGAAGCAGTTCGGAGAAAACCGGTAAATCGCCAGGTAGAAGGCATGATCCATTTTGCGGGACTGATGCTTCTGATGGCGTTGATGGTTGTGGTTATGTATAATGATATTTTGAAGATTTTCTGATATCTGACAAAATAAGGCAAATATTTAGTGCTGTATGATCTATGAGAAGATGATACAGCACTTTTTCTGTGCAGATATTTATTATATAATGAAGATATCAGAGCAAAAGAGAAGGAGATATGGGAATTTGAAAAAGAATATTTTAATACTGGCGGCTTTGATAGCAGTTGTTCTGGCGGTACCTTTTCTGATCATAAAAGCGGATGAGGCAATCCAGATAAAAAATGCAGAATTTAAGGAAAAACAGAATAATGTATGTTATGAAAAAGCGGGAGAATGCATGGATGCAGGTGAATATGATGAAGCGATAGAATTACTTGAAAAACTTCCGGGAAATTATGAGGATGCAGAATATATTATCCGGTATGCAAAGTTTTGCAAAGCTGTTCAGAACGAAGAAGGAATTGAGGAGCTGCATAAACTCATATGGAATTTTCCGAAAGAGGATAAGTACAGTGGTAAATATGCAGAAGAAATGAAAAGGGTTAAAGAAGATACAGAAGTACAGTATGAAAAATATATGGCACAGAAAGAAAAAGAAGAAGAGGAAAAAATGAGGAAGAAAGATGAGCCATATAAAGGAATGAAAGAAAAATATATAAATATTACGCTTCTGGGAAGGGCGAAAGAGAAAAGAACAGAACATTACTGGCGGGATACACCGGGAAAAAGGACACAGGATATTCAGTACAGATATATGTGGTATAACAGCAACGGAACAAAAAAATTCATGGCAGTCTGCAGAAACGGACGGGTCAGCAGTGTAGTTGAGTTTGTTCCGTCCACAGCATCCAGAAAAAATAGTTACAGTGGAAATACCAGCAGGAATAATACCAGAAAAGATATGTATGATGTGCAGGACTACGATGATCCGGAAGATTTTTACTATGATCATGCAGATGAATTTGATGATATTCAGGATGCGGAAGATTACTGGGAGGAAGCACAGTAAGATATATGGCATTTTTTCGATTTTGTGCATATACTGGCAGAGAGTCAGTGTGTTTTCAGGCACAAAAAGGAGTCTCTGTTTATGAAAAATCATTCTTATCTTTCCATGCAGCAGGATACCCCGGATCAGGGACGGCTGCAGGTGACGGTGCAGGACGGAGCTAATAACCGCCCTGTGGAAAATGCCAGAGTGCGGATTTCTTATACGGGAGTACCGGATAATGTGATCGAGGAAGTCCGCACCGATTCTTCCGGAAAAACACCGATGCTGGATCTGGCAGCTCCTCCGCTGGAATATAGTATGAAACCGGTGGAGCAGCAGCCTTATGCGGAATATACCGTTCAGATCAGTGCAGATGGTTTTGAACCAAAAGAAGTGGCAGGAACGGAAGTTCTTCCCCAGGTGATCGCACAGCAGCCGGCATCTCTTATGAGACAGAGAGGCGCAGGAGAGGATTATCAACGCATTGTGATCGGCCCTCACACCTTGTTTGGTGAGTATCCGCCCAAAAATCCTGAGGCTGAGATCAAGCCGGTAAATGAATCTGGAGAGATTGTTTTAAGCCGGGTGGTGATCCCGGAGTATATCGTAGTCCATGATGGACCGGTAGGAGATACTAATGCGCAGAACTATTATGTACGTTACAAAGATTATATCAAAAATGTGGCCAGCAGCGAGATCTACGCTACCTGGCCGGATGATACAATACGCGCAAATGTGTGGGCACATAAAGGCTACCCACACTTATTTTTGCTGTATTTTTGGGTAAATATCTAAAGTAAAAGAAACATCATCACCATTTTTCCAGGTGTTTCTTTTACTTTTAGTATAAACAGCCTTTTCTATCAGCTCACGAAGAAACTGATTCTTTGTAGACGTATCCCATGTCCAGTAATGAGTGAGAAGATCTTCACACTTGGGAATAAAAGAAGAACGCTGAAACTGGAGTTCTTGTTCGTGTTTAATTTCTTGCCTTAAAGAATAAATCACTGTATCGCAGGCAGACAGTTCGGCGGCAGTAGCTCTGGAACGCTCAAGAAATTCATCTGTAGAATAAATTCCCTGTTCAAGAAGATCGTATTGTTTTTCTTTCTTTTTCTTCAAAATATCAATTTCTTTTAATTTTCCCCGGATCATTTCTTCTTTTTCAGAAATAGAAAGAGAATATTCCTGATCAGAAAAACTGCTATTTAACTTGTAGCCATCTACAAGTTCCTGGAGTCCGTCAAGAAGAGCTTTTTCAACAAGAGGGAGCTTGCTACTTATATTGTCGCAGGAACTATATGGACATCGGAGTAGAGCACCTTGTCTGTCACTTGGGGATTTACGGGTCATAACATAACCGCATTTTCCACAACGGACAATACCGGCAAGCGGATTACGGAGCACATGCAGAGAATTAAGCGGCCGCGCAGGGTTTCGATTTACAATATCCTGTGCTTGCTGAAAAAGTTCTTTTGATACAATAGCAGGATGTCTGCCTTCGGCAAGAATATGATCCTGAGCGAAAGGGCGGGAGATGGTTATCTGGCCGTCCTGTATATGCTTTACAGCCTTTCGACTGTTCCAGCGTATCATCCCTGCATACACCGGATTTCTGAGAATTGCCTGCACGCGAGGAACGGTCCACAGGCCGCCATCCATGGTCTTGATTCCGGAATCATTTAATTTACGGCAGATCTTTGCCATTCCGATTCTTTCGCCTGATACTCCATGGACATACAAATTGAATATAAGTTTGACGATTTCTGCCTGATCCGGAACAGGCTGCAGTGTCCATCCTTTTTCACCGATGAGCTTTATGCGGGAATATCCGTATGGCGGCTTACTACCACAATACTTACCTTCTTTTGCAGAAGATTCACGACCTGCAGTAAGACGGCGGCGAATAGTCTTATATTCTCGGCGGGACATAAAAAGCCCGAACTCGAAATACTCTTCGTCATATTCGTTATTTGGATCGTAAGTTTTAAGTGGAGTAATGATTAATGTGCTGGAATACTGGAAAGCCCTAGCGACAACACCCTGGTCAATGGTGTCACCTCTGGCCAGACGCTCCACCTCGACAACCAGGACACCATCCCACATGCCGGCCTCCACTTCACGAAGAACCTGTTGCATAACAGGACGTGCGGAAATGGTCTCTCCAGATACAATCTCTTTATAGATTGCTCCTACATTGTAGCCACGCGCTTTGGCCAGATCCAGCAGAATCCGCTCATGGCGGGCAAGAGTTTCACCTTCGCCCCTGGCTTCAGCTTCCCGATCAGCACGGGACTTACGCAGGTAGATACATACATTTAAAAGTTCCATAATATCACCTCGGTTTAAAATATGTAAAAATGGGTACAAAAATAACGACCACACAAATGTTCTGATTGTGCAGCCGCTCCGAAGATGATACAATATTTTTGTTGAAATGAGGTATCTCTTCGGAGATCCATTCCCGTCCCGGTATTGGCGTACTGGGACGGTTTTTGTGTTTAATTGACTTTTATATTAAAGATTGCGGAATATTTTTTGCTATAGTTGTTTCCAGCATACATATCCATATAGATTTTCAAATTACCCTTGTGTTCTACACCGATGCAAGACTGAGCATGACATTTAGCACCAACAGGAATCTCCTGAGGATAATAAGTCGGAGAATTCGGATATTCATATCCAACATATCCTTGAGAATCAATTATTTTGGAATCAATAGAACACAAATCTATGAACAGGCCATCCATAGAGTTACTTGTATATCCAAGATTTTCATAAGTGTAATCAACGAGGTATACGGCATCTGGATAAACATCAGAATATGGGTTACGTTCACTCATTTCTGTAACAGAGTTGATTCTTAAACTCCACTGCCCGGGAACCGTCCAAGTTTGTCCAAGAGTATATGTTTTTACAACAACGGGTTTTGGATTGACATTTACATAAGATTCAAAATGGTAAGTTCCAAAAGTCGCTGTTATTGTTACATATCCAGAACGTTTTGCAGTAGCCTTTCCCTTGGAGTCAATAGAAACTATAGATTTATTTGAAGATCTCCAAGTTATTTTCTGTTTTGTTCCATAAATAGAGTATTGATATGTCTTTCCGGCAGTCATTGTAGATACCGCTTTTCCGGCTCTAGGGGATTCTGTTATAAGTTTGCACTTATATACAGCTTTTCCTTTCTTTGCAGTAATGATCGTGGAACCATTCTTCTTATACACTGCAACGCCGGAAGAAGAAACAGTAGCACATTTTTTATTAGAACTACTCCATTTGTAACCGCTTCCTGGGACCTTTAATTTTACTCGTTCTGTTCGCGAGAGATAAGACGTGACAGTTTTTCCTCTTTTCAGTGTGACAGCACTTCGATAGCCACCACCCCACGAAGAGTTCCAACCACTTGCAGCCTGAACAGGGATACTGCAGAAGAGCAGGCACAAAGCCAATAACAACGAGATACACCAGGTTTTCTTTTTCATAAGAAACGCCTCCTTTAAATTATAATATCCGCAAATAATACGACATAAAATGTAAAATTTCTCTTTGAATAAAAAAATATAAAAGAGAAATACTGTTCATATGAGAATATTACTTGCAGATATCATGTATCGTAAAAACGTATCAGCACGGCAGCTTGCTTCCATGACCGGGATTTCGAAATCCACGATCAATAATATCGCCAACGAAGTCCATTCTCCGACCATGGACAACATGGAACGTCTGGCAGCAGTGCTGAGAGTACGGATCTCCGATTTATACGAATCTCCGTACAAGTAAAAAAGTGTCCAGAATTCTGGACGATTCCTCCGAACATGGCGAATTTTGTCGAAAAAGCACGTATCATAAGTACAAGGAGCAGTTGAGCACAATATAACGTACTCAATTTCCTTGCAAAGAACGGATGTTTGGTGTATATTAAAACAAACAAACGTTCGGCAAACGTAGAACGGAGGGATACATATGAATTACAAAGAAAAAATCAAAGAACTTCTTGAACAAATATCAGATGAAGAGATTCTCTCGTTCATCTATAAAATCATCAAGAATCTATTAGACTGAGGAACCCTCCCTCAGTCTTTTTCTTTTGCAATTTCCTCTGCAATCTTTTCTAATACTTCCCATTCGCTTTCGTCCAGCCTTGAAAGGGCAAGTATCAGTCTTTCCTTAAAGGAATTCTTCTGACCCTTGAACAGATCACCGGTGAGTTTTGCAATCTCGTCCTGACGGTCAAGCGGTTGATCTGGATCACCGGTTCCGTCGACCAGCCATTCTTTTCTTATATGAAATTCCTCACAAATATCATTGATTAAACGGTCGCTTGGTACAGTATCGTCTTTGTTTAATATTTTCCATATATATGCGGGAGTAACTTTTAAACATCTGGCTAAATCAGCTTGAGATTTGCGAGAGTTTTTAAAAACTTCTCTGATTCTACCGGTTATCTCGTTCATTTAAATCACCTCTTTTCTGATTCTTATATTACATCATAGAGAACGTAAAGTCAATCAAAAAAATTAACTGAGTTGCGAAAAAATGTATTGACATAACAACTGAGAAGCTGTATGATTAAACTGAGTTAAGAAATAGCACAACAAGAAAGGAGTGAGAACCATGACGAAGAGAGAAAATGAAATCTTAACACGCCTTGCACAGATTATCCCAAAGCTCCCGGAGAATAAGCAGGAGCGGATTCTCGGAGTAGCGGAAGGAATGAGTGCAATGAAAGAAGAACTTGAGGCCCGTAAGGCCGGATAGGAGGAGTGGCGAAATGACAACAATAATAGCTTCTGCGATTATTTCAGCCATCACAGCAAAAATAGTAGCCACCTACTATTTTAAGGAAGTAGATGGCTACGTGAGAGAAATGTGTGAAATGACGAAAAAAAGCAATCAACACACATTAGCTATTTTACACAAACTTCAAAAAAATTCTTTCCCAAAGGAGTGAAATATCCAAGATATTTGTGAATGGCAGCTCTTTTAGAAGCATAACAACGAAAAGCTTTTGAAGAGAGAGCTTCATAATAGGATGTCTTTTCGTAAGGAATATAGACTGATTTATTGAAGCAGTATGAATTTGTATTAAGCGCAATTATTCCCAATCGTTCTAAAGAAGAAATAGCAGAAGAAGCGGCTTCCAGGCTTACATTTTCAAGAGACGATATATAAACTGTAGAAAATTGAGTCTCAGAAGTCAAATTTTGTTTGTCTTCAAGAATATAATCAACTAATGGAAAAATACGATCGGGATGAAGGGTTTTTAAAATTTGGGCATCTGTCGGACTCATCTGTTTAATAATTTCTGCAAAAGATGGATGAACATTTTGAACATAGTTATTATCCATAGATTTGGAAATTAAGTTCACAAATAGTTTACGAAGTTCTTCTGATTCAATACAGTATTTAGAATTTTCAAGAGCTTGGGCTGTTGTTTGAATACTAGGCTCTATGAGATTTTCTTCGGGAATAGATGCAATTTTTTGTGACAATTCTTGCTTGTAAAGTTCCAGATCATGAGCATATTTCATGCGACGTTTATCGGCGGCTTGAGTAATTCCGCCAAACACTAGATACCATACATCAGCTAATGTTTGGCCTACTCCTTGAGTTGGCTTATCTGTAAGGTTTTTTACAGCAGTGTCAATAGAATCTGGAAGATCAGGCAAATTAATCAGGGAAGAGTTTTTGTCAGACATATTTTTTCCTTCTTTCTTATGTATTAGGCATGGCAGTGCCTGTAAGAAAAGAATAGGAGAGAAACAGCAGAAAGTCAATATTTATATAGGAGAAGAAAGGGAAGTGAGTTGAAATGATGATAGAAAGTATTGATAAAACTATAGAAGTTTTATGTGAGAGAATTCAGAAAGAAGCTGAAACTTCAATGTACATTGAAACTGTGCCGGATATGGTAAAAGCCCTGGCAGAGCTGCTGTCTGCCAGGGAAAAACTCAACAGAGAGTTTTAAGCAAGAAATTTCTCGCCAGCATGAGACTTTACGTATTCTTTTTCTAAACTTAAAAGTTCGAAATATATAGAACGATAAGCCTCATGGATGTCACTTACTGACAGCTGTTTTAAATCATACTTGGATTTGAGAATTTCCATTGTAAGTGCGTGCATAGTTTGGCTCATTGCAAATCTCCTTTCATATGTACTCGGGTGTGCCAGTACCCTGTATATACAGAATAGGAGCGTAATGTCGAAAACACAAGAAAAAGCGTTCGACAAAGTAGTAAAAATTCTATAAACACAACAAACACAGTCTTCATACGATAAAACAGGAGGTGAACCAGATGGCAGTTATCAAAGAAATCAAAAACGGATCCGGAGGAGTAATCCGGATCCATGACGACTACTGCAAGAACAATACTCCGGAAGACAACCAGAAGATCATAGATAACGTATCCCGGATAATTAATGATTACTACATAAGAAAATCCGTAGGGTAGGAAGGAGGATTTGAGACAGAATATCAGAAGAGAGGAGGCGAACCAAGATGCAAAAGAACCTGATTATCAGCATGATCGCAGGCCAGTTTGCAGCGTTACTTCCAATCTGGGACTGGGGAGATAAACTCACATTCCTGACAGGAAGCATCTGCATAACAATCGTGACCATGATCGCGATCACATGGCTGGAGGACAAAACAAAAGCAATAAAAAGAGCCCTCACATCTGCAAATGTAAAGGGCTCACGTAATTAAAGACAACTTAAGTATATCAAATTTGGAGAAGAAATCAAGAGGTAAAAGAAAAAAAGGCTCAGGCGTTGCACCGCTTGAGCCAGGACCATCCGGTCCCTGGAGTAAATTAGTTTACATAAATATAACACCAGGGAGCCGGAAAGTCAAGCATCCGGCGGTTATGTATCGCTATATTTTTAACCTTTTTTTGAGGGGACAAGATCCCCTTGCAGGCTTGATTAAACGTATTAGAGATGAGACGAGGGACACTTTTATGAAGTGCGGGTATATAAGGCAGACCTGGGACTGTGGAAACACCAGAGAAGTAGAAGAAAAACATACAGGAAGATATGGTGCCAGGGGACAGAAACGCCAGAAAAGACGGAAAGCTACCCCGGAAGAAATTGCAAAGCAAAATCAATGGAAAAGGGAAAGGGATGTTCGTAGGCTGATCAAGTGGAATTTCGGAATAGGAGATTACTGGTTCACGCTGACGTACAAGAAAGGCTCACGGCCACCCTGGAAACAGATGCAGAAAGATATGTCAAAATTCATTCGAAAGCTCCGGGACAAGTATAAAAAATATGGATGGGAACTGAAGTATATATACCGGTTAGAAATCGGGAAGAATGGAGGACCCCATGTACATATTTTAATCAATCGGAAGTCAAACGATGAAACAGACACAGGCCTGCTGGTAGAAACACTCTGGGAACATGGCCATGCACAAACAAAAAGGGTGTATGACGTTGATTCTGGAGAACTAGCACAGTACATAACCAAGCCGCTGCAGGACCATGAACCGGAAGATCTGAAGAGATATCATCCGTCCAGGAATCTGATTCGGAAAGATCCGGAAAAAGAAGAAATAAACAGACGGAGCTTACTGGACAAGCACGGAAGGCCGAGGGACCCGAAACCACCAAAGGGCTGGGCAATCGTGCCGAATTCAGTAAAATGCGGGAAAAACAAGATCACTGGATACGCATACCGGCATTACATATTGATCAAAACAGAGAAGAGAAGGGATTAACATGCAGAGAGTAGATGTTTTCATAGAAACAAGCAGCCGCTTTCGTGGAAATGTGGAAAGAAAATGTGGATATGTGCTGTCGACACAGCTCCGGAACGAAGAAAAGACAAGAAAACACTTCGGAAGAGTATCCGGAACGTACCATCAGGCAGTCCTTCTAACCATGACGGATGCTCTGGATCACCTGACGAAAGGCTGTGACGTGTACTTCCATGTAAGCGATCTGTATGTTACGAGCCGCCTGGGAAAGATCAGAGAAATGGCCGATGCCGGATGGTTAAACGCGAAAGGAAAGCCGATTGCAAACAGAGAGGAATGGCGGAAAGTATTTAATGCTATGAATCAGCTTCCGGATGCACATAAAATCTCTGCAAAGACAGAAAAGCACAGTTATTCTATGTGGTTACGGGAGGAGATGAAACGCCATGAATGTGAAAGAATGCTGGGGCAAAGGCTGGAGCCTGCGCCCGGAGCAGGACATATTAACAATGGAATGTCTGGGTACCATTACTAAATCAGGTACCCGGTTTACATACTATAAAGACGATAAAGGAGGAATATGGTTTGATGATGAACCCGAAGAAGGAAAACCGGAGTGGATGCAGAGAGCAGACAGAGAACGAAGAAAGCGCAAGCGACATTCTTGAGAATTTGGAAAGCTATGTCTGTGACGAATTATGTTGTTACCGCGGAGAAAAACTGACACAGGAGGAAATGGACTGGCGCTGTGCACATTGCAAACTGCAGAGATACGTAGATAAGATTGAGGAGAGGCTTAATACTATCAGTGAATCCGGTTCTGTACGTTGCTATGCGTGTAGATATTGTAAAAAGGTTGATACCGAGAACGGCAGCAGTCTGTACTGTGCAAAAGACAGTGGAAGGTTAAGCAAGACGACATGGTAGATAAAGCGGACGTGGATGAGACAAACGCCACAGCGTCCATTCAGAACATTTCCCGCATTTTTGAACAGACATGGGTAGTTCCGGAAACAGATGCACTGTTCTTCTCCAAGGTTGCCCAGGCAGCTCAGAAGACAGAGGGATATCATGGATCCACAGCAGCTTCCGCATACACAAAAGCAAAAGTATTTGGAATGCTGAAAGATATCCTTGCAAAGGGAAAACTCAGAAGATACAAAGCGAATGGAACCCTGATTATGTATGTGACCAGCAAGATCATGGACGCCCTGGAGCAGTCCACAGAGTTTACACGTAAGATTGAGATGACCCAGATCGCAGAAGGCGGTATGGGAATTGAAACAAGAGTAACAGACATAGATGGCGTACCGATCATGGAGGTTATCGATGATGAGCGTTTTTATGATGCGTTTGACTGGGAGCCGGAAGGAGGTGGATTTGCTCCACTGAAGAAGGTAGCAGCCGCAACCGGCGAGGATGCGGTATCCAAGTTGGATAAGAAATGGCAGCAGGCTTTCGAGAATATGAAGAAGGCCATCGAACCGACAACAAAAGCCCTCAAAAATCTTTGGGATAATGGACTTGCCCGGCTCGGCAAATTCGGCTGGACAGCATTAAAAGACTTCTGGCAGCACTTTCTTGTGCCTGTCGGAAAGTGGACTATGGGAGTTGGCCTTCCCCGTTTCATCAATGCCTTGAATGATGGGCTGATGAAAGTGAATTTCGGGAAGATCAACAAGGCTCTCGCAAAGCTATGGGATTCCCTTGCAAAGTTTACGATTAACGTAGGCGATGGCTTACTGTGGATTTGGGAGAACATTCTTGTTCCTCTGGGAACATGGACAGCAAATGAAGTTGTTCCAAGGTTCTTGGCCACTCTGAGACTTGCTATTGACGATGTAAACAGTGTTCTTGAAGCGCTGAAGCCACTATTTCAGTGGTTTTGGGATCATGTTCTTGAACCAGTAGCAAAATGGACGGGAAAGAAGTTCCTCAAAGCCTGGGATGGAATCAACAAATGCCTGGAAGCATTTTCCGACTGGTGCACTACTTATCCTGGCGATATACAGTTTATAGCCGGGATGATTGCGGCGTTTTTTGCGGCATGGAAAGTCACAGAGCTGCTTTCATTTATCCAGCAGTCAGGAGGCGTCATAGGGGCGCTGAAAGCTATACAGACAGCTCTCCTGGGGAACATTGCCGCAAAGCTTACAGACAAGGCGGAAACAATGTATCTGACCGCCTTGTACGCAAAAGATTTTGTCATAAGTGCGGGCCAGAGTGTTGCAGCGCTTGGAAAACAGGCGTTTAGCATTGCAACAGCTACAGCGGCAAAAATAGCAGATGCAGCAGCACAGGCGGCAATGACGGCGGCCACAGTGGCCTGGAATGCTATATGCGGAATTGCGACTGCGCTTACCACGGCGTTCGGGGCAGCCGTGGCGTTTTTAACATCCCCGTTTGGGCTGGTGGTGATTGCAATCACGGCCGCTATAGCCGTGGGCGTACTACTTTACAAAAACTGGGATACCATCTGCAAATGGGCAACAAAACTCAAAAACTGGGTTGTTGACAAAACTCGTGGTCTCAGAGATGGTGCTGTAAATGCATTCAATACATTAAAAACAAACTGTTCAAATGCAATGTCTGCATTGGTGACAAGCGTAAAAGAAAAATGGAATGCGATTAAGACAAAATTCAATGAATTTAAGAACTGGCTGGCATCTGTGTTCCAGACAGACTGGTCAAAGAGATTCGGCTTTTTCGGAAACGTCCTGAATATATTTCTTTCAAGTGTAAAGGCAAGGATACAGGGGATTAAGAATATTTTCAACGGTTTGATAAAATTCGTTAAAGGCGTTTTCACAGGAAACTGGAGACAGGCGTGGGATGGCATCAAGCAGATCTTCGTTGGAGTGTTCCAGGGGCTTACTGGGCTCGCAAGAAGCCCGATTAATGCGATTATATCGGCATTCAATGCGGTGATCGGAACGGTTAACAGCATGATCAACAAGATCAACAGTATAAGCTTCAGAATCACAGTACCATCATGGATTCCAGGAATAGGTGGTTCATGGTGGGGATTCAACGGATTTAACCTTCCGAACATCGGAAGCATTCCATTCCTGGCACAGGGCGGTTATGTAAAACCAAACACCCCGCAGCTGGCTGTAATTGGTGATAACAGACACCAGGGAGAAGTTGTGGCCCCGGAAGGTAAGCTGAAAGAAATGGCTATGGCAGCAGTTCAGGCGGCAGGACCAGGAGTGAGCAGAGATGAACTGGAATCAATCATTAACAGAGCAGTTATGAGAATTGTTGCAGCACTGGCAGAGATGGGATTCTATATTGACTCAGAGCAGATCGGCAGAGCAACGTCCGCAGCCCGAACGGCGGCAGACAGAAGATTTAATGCAGTGGAGGTAGGATGATGGGGAAAATCATATGGTCAGGAAGTACGGTTTTGCCTGCGCCCACTTCCATGAGCGTTTCGGATGAAATCATATGGACTTCAGATACAGGAAGAACCCTGTCAGGATATATGACAGGAGATCCGGTAGCAGAAAAGAAAACTGTATCCTGGAAATGGGAGTACATCACGGAAGTAGAGTTGAAAATAATAAAAAATACCCTGGTTCCAGGATATTTCCCAGTATCATTTCACGATGATGGAATTGATGTCACGATAGAAGCTTACAGAGGAACACTTGCAAAAGAACACTTAGGGCAACTTTCTGACGGTATCTATTATTATAAAAGCGTAACGGTTGACGTAGTACAGAGGTGATAAGAAATGATCAACACATCAGCGGCTTATAAAGAGGCGATTAAAAAGAACAGAATTCTTCATCATGAGGCGAAGATAGAATTTTCAGATGGGGCAGCCCTTACACCTCAAGACCAGGATTTGTATACATTCAAAATTTCCGAAAATACATCGAATGAAAAAAGCTTTGATTTGGGATCGGCAATCGCAAAACAGCTTGATCTCAAAATCAACAACATCGATGGCGAATACAGCAAACATAAATTTTCCGGGGCAAAAATTACGGCCAGAGTTGGATTAGAGATATCCGGAAAGACTGAATGGCTGAAAAAAGGGGTTTTTTATGCAGATCCCGGAAAAACTGCCGGAGATACTATAAGCGTAACAGCAGTAGATGGCATGACAAAATTTGACGTTTCGTATAGCAAAAGTGGATTAAGTTATCCAGCTACTCTGGGGAACATAGTAAGAGACGCCTGCAGCGTATGCGGAATAACTATGTCAACAGAAATAGCATCATTTGAGAAAAGCGATTTTGTCATAACAAGTAGGCCAGAGGATTCTTCTCTGACATTCAGGAACATTCTTCAATTTGTAGGAGAGATTGCCTGCTTGAATTTTAAAATGAATGCAGATGATCAGTTAACTGCGTCCTGGTATGATACAAATTTGCTTGAATCTGAAACAGCTGAAGCTGCAATAAAAGTTGAACATTATTCCGGAACAATCGAAACTGACGATGTAGTCATAACTGGAGTTAAAGTCACAGAAGAAAGCGTATCCGATTCGGACACGGAGGAAAAAATGAGACAGAGTATATCTATGGTTCAACAGGGTATGTTTTAGGAAGATAAGCGGGAATCCTCGGTAATTCAATTGCCGAGATGAAAGCGTAAACTGTGCATATCTGCACATTATAAGTAAAATATATTTATTTTTTTACTAAAAAATGCTGTATCCAGCTTTATTAAAAAAGAAAATATGTTCGGCATTTTATTGTGATATTCTTAATACTATGCTATACTATATGTATGAAGGAGAATCTTATACATTACCGCACTTGTGTGTGCAATATTAATTACCGTATGGTATGGTCAGTGAAATACCGGCGGAAGATATTGAATGCGGAGATTGAAGCATATCTTCAGGAGCTGGTGCAGGAGATCGCAGCGGATAAAGGTTTTACCGTCCATTTGTTTGAATGCGGGGAAGGAGACCATGTGCACTGTTTTGTGTCTGCTCCTCCCAAATTATCCATAACTGCGATCGTGAAATATCTGAAAGGGATCACCGGCAGGAAATTATTCGAACGTTTTCCGGAAATAAGAGAACAGCTTTGGAAAGGAGAGCTGTGGAACCATTCCTATTATGTGGAAACGGTCGGGTCTGTGTCGGAAGAAAATATCCGCAGATATATTGAGCATCAGAGTAAAGCTTATTGAGATCATAGAGGTGGGAAATGCTGCTGTCAAAGAAAACATCCATAAAGGTCAGTCAGGAATATGCAAACGTCATCGGACATATGTGTTATGCGGCATCCAAGCTCTGGAATGTCTGTAATTACGAACGTCAGCATTACAAAGAAATGGGAATGGAGAAATACCCGGACTGGTATTATCAGAAAAAATCCCATAGAGAGGATCTGTGGTATAAACAGCTTCCATCTCAGACAGCCCAGGAAGTCTGCAAGCTGCTGGATAAAGCATGGAAATCTTTTTACGCCTTGAAAAGATCCGGAGGGATTGAGAATCCCAGACCACCGCGGTTTAAACAGGAAAGTATCCCCATTACCTATATGCAGATGGGAATTATACATGAATGGGACACAGAAAAAGTCCGTCTGTCCCTTCCAAAAGCATTAAAAAGATATATGGAAGAAACGTATCAGATCCATGAGAACTTTCTTTATCTTGAAAATAAGATTTTCAGGGGCATGGATCAGATCAAACAGTTGCGGATCTACCCACCGGAAAAAGGTGAATGTAAAGTTATTGTTGTTTATGAGATTTCAGAGAGGGAAGAACTTTCGCAGAATGGACACTATCTGTCAGTTGATCTGGGACTTCATAATCTTATGACATGCTATGATTCCGGGAATGGGAATACATTTATCCTGGGCAGAAGATATCTTGCATTGGAAAGATATTTTCATAAAGAGATTGCAAGGGTGCAGGCACAATGGTATGGA
>OLPK01000475.1_pt1 | contig 42161 bp, 58 predicted proteins | sample 1672261 | NCBI WGS metagenome assembly OLPK01 (sample SAMEA3136665, study PRJEB25190) | human gut metagenome
GGAGTGGAACCACAACGCCCGCATTGTGTCGTCCGTCATCTTTTTGTAGCAAACAGCGAGTACCCTGTACTTCTGGAAAGCCGCAACAGCGGTGAACACAAAACACCAATGGAGGATGCCCAGAATGGCAAAAACCGTCCTTGTTATCAATTCCGGCTCCAGCTCGATCAAGTACCAGCTTGTCGACCTTGAAACCGGCGAAGGTATTGCCTCGGGTCTCGTTGAGAAAATCGGCGAGCCGATCGACGGCCACTACAAGTACGAATACAACGGCGAAAAGCACGAGCTCGAAGAACGCATCGACAACCACGAGCAGGGTCTCAAGCGTGTGCTCAGTTTCTTTGAGGAATACGGTCCGAGCCTCGAAAGCGCCGGCATCGTGGCCGTGGGCCACCGCGTGGTCCAGGGCGGAAGCACTTTCCCCGACCCGGCCCTCGTCACTGACGAGACGATCAAGCAGGTTGAGGACCTCGCGGTGCTCGCTCCCCTGCACAACGGCCCTGAGGCCAAGGGCGCCGAGGTCATGCGCGAACTGCTGCCGGATGTACCGCAGATCTTCGTGTTCGATTCCTCCTTCTTCCAGCAGCTGCCGAAGGCCGCCAGCACCTACGCGCTCAACCGTGAAGTCGCCGAGAAGTATAAGATCCGCCGTTACGGCGCCCACGGCACCTCGCACTGGTACGTCTCCTCGAAGGTCCCCGAGGTCATTGGCAAGCCCGCTGAAGGCCTCAAGCAGATTGTGCTGCACATCGGCAACGGCGCCTCCGCTTCCGCCGAAATCGACGGCAAGCCGATTGAAACCTCGATGGGCCTGACCCCGCTCGAGGGCCTGGTCATGGGCAGCCGCACCGGCGACATCGATCCGGCCGCTGTCTTCCATCTGATCCGCAATGCGCACATGGATGTGGATGAGCTCGATGACCTCTTCAACAAGAAGTCCGGCATGATGGGCATGACCGGCTTCGGCGACATGCGCGAAGTCCATCGCCTCATCGCCGAAGGCGACGAGAACGCCAAGCTCGCGCTCGACGTCTACGTGCACCGCATCGTGAGCTATATTGGCGCCTACACCGCCCAGCTCGGTGGTCTCGATGTCATCACGTTCACCGCTGGCGTCGGCGAAAACGACGAGATCGTGCGCCGCATGGTCTGCGAGAAGCTCGCCCCGTTCGGTGTCAAGCTCGACATGGAGAAGAACGACACCCGTTCCAAGGAACCGCGCATCATCTCCACGCCGGATTCCTCGGTGATCATCGCCGTTGTCCCGACGAACGAAGAGCTTGCAATCGCACAGCGTTCCGCCGCGATCGCCGAAAAGGGCGAAGACACCTACGGCAACAAGATCGCCTGAGCGATCTGCGCCATCCGTCTCACTGAACGATGAAAAGAGGCCAGCCGAATCCGGCTGGCCTCTTTCGTGTTCCCCCCCACAGGAATTTATTCTGCCATAGCGTAGCATTCGAACGATGCCAAAACCACATATATTGACAAAACGTTCACAACTGTTTTCCTGTGGTATTCCCTACCGCATAGACTGCACCATAACGGTTTACTCATGCTGTGCCAGCATAGCGGTCCACAGGCCGGTGAAATCAGGGATCGTCTTGCGTGTCGTCTGCACATCCTCAATCGAGATGTCCGCGATGCGCAGGCCCAGCATCGCCGCAAATGTGGCCATGCGGTGATCCGCATAGGATGCCATGACCGCGCCATGCAACTGGCCTTCCGCAGCCGGTTCGATTGCGATGCCATCGGCGAGTTCATGCGCATGCGCGCCCACACGCTCGATCTCACGCACGAGCGCCTCCAGACGGTTGGTCTCATGCCCGCGCAGATGCCCAATGCCGGTGAGGGCCGATGGACCGTCCGCGAACACAGCGATGGCTGCGATGCTCGGTGCGATCTCCCCCGCGGCGGACAGGTCGAGTTCGCCCAATGCCCGAATGGCTCCATCGGAACGCACCGTCAGCGTGCCACAGTAGCGGTCGTCGAATTCCTCACAATCAGCGAGCTCGTTGAACGAAGTGCCGTCAAGCGTGACGTCGGCGCCGAACCGGTGCAGGATCGCCGGCAACAGCCCGCCGGGCTGTGTGGTGTGCGCCGGCCAGTTCGGCACGCTCACCGACCCTGATGCGATCAGGGCGGCGCCCAGGAACGGCGCGGCGTTCGACAGGTCCGGCTCGACGGTGATTTCCTGGGCCATCGTCAATGCACGTGGTTCGACCGTCCATTCGCCGCGTTGGGTCATCTCGACCGCACCACCGGCGGCATTGATGTCTTCCATGGTCATGCGGATGTGCGGCAGGCTCGGCAGTTTGCGGCCGGTATGCCTGAGCGTCAGGCCATTCGGCAGGCGTGACGCCGCGAGCAGCAATCCCGAAATGAACTGCGACGAAGCGGAAGAATCGATCTTCACCACAGGGCGACGGTTCGACTCCAGCGTCGTCGGCGGGGTGACGGTGAACGGCAGATACCCTTCCTCCCCGTGGTATTCGACGTGCGCACCCAAACGGCACAGACCGTCCAGCAGGGGCTTCATCGGTCGCGCGTACGCCTGCTCGTCGCCGTCGAACCGCACCGGACCATTGGCGAACAGCACCAGTGGGGGCACAAAGCGCATTACTGTGCCGGCGAGCCCGCAATAGACATCGGTATCACCGTGGAATACGCCGTCGGCGGGCGGGGTGATGGTGACGTCCGTCGCGTCATCGTCGTTCTGCGTGCACGTCACGCCGAGCGCGCGCAATGCCCCGATCATGAGCTCGGTGTCGCGCGAACACAGCAAGCCACGGATATGCACAGGCTGCGTGCTCAATGCGGCGAGGATGAGGAAACGATTCGACAGCGATTTGCTGCCCGGAATGGTGACGGTGGCGTCAAGCGGCCCTTCGGCGAGAGGCGCCGGCCAAGGTTGGGTATCATGTTCGGTCATAGGCTTCATCGTAATGGCAACGGTTGAACATGGGGCGCACATCTCACGAATGCCGGCATGGATACAGGGAGCAGAGCATCGGGCGACTCAGAAAAACGGAGCCGTATCGACAACGGCCCCGCATGATCGTCGGGCTGACAGGATTTGAACAACACATCGCGGAGACATTGCCAATCAAGGGCTGAGCTGGCATGTGCCGTTTTCTGTCCGCTGTTTTGTCCCATCTCACGATATGACCGTTACATGTTTCCTCTATTCTAGCAGCGCTACCCAAACAAGGAAAAGCCCCGCTCCCCTTGCCGTATAGGGCAAAGAAGAGCGGGGCTGCACTAGATACTGATTCCCTATTGGGTCAAGTGGTGCTGCGGTTGGGGTTGTAGGCGACACCGAAACCGGCGGCGATCGTCGGGATAGCGCCGGCCAGCGCGGACAGGAGCACGCATACCCATTCCGGTGCGTGGGCGGCGATCACCACTGGAGAGACGACGGTGAGCGTCACGCCCATGAGCAGGCACACCACGTAGATCGCCGTCCTGATCGTCGGGTCGAAGACGGGACGGTACTCCCCTGCCGGAGAGACGACGCTGTCAGGCAGTGGCTGGGCGGAGTCATAGGCCTTGAGGGTGTCGTCGATGATTTCCCCAGTCATTCGTCACCATCCCATCTTGCGGTTGACGATGGCCTGCACGGCCGCGTAGTTGGATCCGAGTCGGCGCTGACGTTCCGCGCCGTTGCCGTATTCACCGCGGATGACCGCATCCGCGAGCGCGTTGAGGTCGACGTTCGGGCTGGGTGTGGAGACACCAAGCAAGGCGTTGACGCGGTTCTGTACAGCATTCGCGTCGTATCCAGCGTTCTTGAGGCGGGTCATGCGGTCGGCGCCGTTGCCCCACTGGCCGGCGATGACCTCGCGCGCGACGGTCTCGACATTCTTCTTCGCGGGCGTGGACGGCTTGGCCGGTGCAGACGCGGCGGGCTTGTTGCCGGTCATCTTGTCGTACCATTCCTGGGCGCGGCGCATGTAGGCATCACGCTGGCTGCCGGCGATAGATGCGGGGCATTCAGTGGCGGAGAAGTCCTTGTGATAGAAGACGTTGCGCCCATATGCGGGTCGCCCGAGCCCGTATGCCTTGCATACGGCGGCGGTCAGGTGGGCTCCGTTATCGAGGCATGCGTCCGAGATTCGCCACGGGTTTGTGGAGATGTCGGCGTGTTCGATGCCGATACTTGTGCAGTTCGCGCCCCAGTCACCGGCGTGCCATGCGGTGTCGGAGTCCCATACGTGCTGGCTGATGACGCCGTTGGAATCGACTTGGTAGTGCGCGGACGCCTGGCGGGTCTGCCACACGTTGTAGCAGCCCTGTCCGGTGAGGTTGCCGCCGTTATGGTGCAGGACGACCTTGTCGATCCTCCGGCCGTCACGTCCTCCGGTGAAATGCTTGTCGAGGATGAGGTTGAGGTCCGCCTCGAGTTTGTCCCAGTTCTTCATGGGGGGTTTCCTTTCTGATATGGAAAGGCCACGGCTGTGTTGCCGTGGCCTTAATCTGTTGTGTTGGCGGTGGGTGGTCTGTGGGTGTAGTCCCAATCGGAGTGCGCGAGACGCCATTTGTAGTCTGCGAGCAATTGCTCGTATCTGGTATGGCCTATGCCGTTGCCTCCGGCGCCGAGGTATTCTCGCCCCGCCTCGAGTTGGTGTTCGTGGCTCAATCGGTCGTGTGGGTCCTGCATGAGCGCCTGCCGCAGTCCGAGGAGGCGGTGTCTGTGGGTCTCCTCCTCGTGCCGTTTGTGCCACTCGTGGGATTGCGCGATGGCGAGGGTGTTGCGGTCGATCTTCTCACGCAGTTCGCGGATTGAGGTTGAGTTCCTCAGGCTTGTCTCGATGAGGTCCTCGAGTTCGCTCCGTGTGACCGCCTGTTGGTGTTTTTCCTGTCTGGATCTCCACCATTCCCAGAAGCCACCGCACCCCGCTATGGCGACCACGATTGTGACGACGGCTTCGAGGTTGTTCAAAAGGTTCACCTCCTCTCATCGAATGGCCGGGTATGATTCTCCGGCTATCCAGGGTGTAGGAAGCACACCACTTGCGCAGTGTGCCTGCAGTTTCTCCCAGTCGGACGTGGTGAAGCACCCATGCTCCAATGGCTCAATCCATGTGGTTTCCGGTGGACCATCCAGTTCGAGTATTGGATTGACCTCTGTGGCGGATCCATCCACGAGCCATGCGAGCCAGTCTGCGCCTGCCGCGCACTGAACGCCGCCTCGGTATACTTTGACCGAGGCCGAGGCTGCTTTGCGGTAGCGTAGATAGTAGATGGACGGATTCGCGGCATAGTATTCACTGGGATTGCCTGATATCTTGATAGGCTGGCAGAATGTGCCCCAAGTGGTGGATTCAATCAGCGTTACCCGCCACACGCCGTTGGTCTGTGTGGTGACGGTTCGATACGCCTTTGGATCGCGGTTCACATGTGGATCCTGGATTTGATTGCAAATCGTCATGCCGCTGCCATTGACACTGTTCATGCCGCCACCTCCCACGGGGAGATAGTCACTTGGCCTCGATGAGGCTCCCGTCGAACCATCGGAAATTCGCGATATCCATCAGCTGGTAGTCGGCCTCTGTCATGACGAATAAATGCCTGACCCAGACCGCGCTGTTTTTGCGTGGCCCCACCATGACACGGAACTCCACTGTCGACTCGGTGTCTACCGTGTTTGCCGGTGTGACATAATGCCCCTTGTTTCCGGTCCATGTGGCCGGCTCCAATTCGTCCCTCGGGGTGACGACCACCCTCAGTAGGTTCGGTTCGTACCCGTACTGCGCGTCGGATGCCTCCGCACCAAAACGGTATGTTCCCGGAGGCAAGACCAGCTGCGTGTAGATGTAGCTGTCGGGAATGTCCGCGTTGTTCGTCACATGCAATCGATCGTCGCTCAACAGCTGCACAGTGAGGTTTTTGGATGCATACCAATGCCATTGCGATGGCGAGGTTGGTCTGGGATCGTGTAGCAGGTTTTGTATGCTCATGCGCACACCTCGCAATCAAGATGTGGATGGGCATGGAAACCGCTAGAGGTGTACCCCCCCCCCGAGCGGGAGGTATTCGCCGTCAATCCATGGGTATGGAAGTATGCCAGCGGTGTACAGGTCGTGGATCTTGTCCCAGTCGGATGGCGTGTAGACGCCCACCTTTTCGAGAACGAACGGACCGTTGACTGTTCTGATCATGATACTGCCAGACACGTTGTTTGCAATGGTCGCCGCTATCCAGCCATCCCGTTTGGCGATTGTGGTGCCATATTCAACATGCAGATCATCAAACACGGCTTGCTGCCCGCTGAGAAGGTGGCCGAACAGGACATGACCAGCAAGGTCACTGGTATCCAATGGGGACCAGCAGAACACGCCACCGACTGTCTGCCCGGCCGCGAGTTCGTACCGCCACTTATCCCCATTCGCCCGTGCTTGGCTATTCCACACCTTGCGCGTCTTATAGCAGTGTGGATCCGTGTGCAGATTCCTGATCATGATGCCTCCTGGTAGATGGGGTCGCTTACAGTGCTCGCGTCGAACCATGCCAGCCCGAGCGCGTCAAGTTCCGCCCATGCGGCGGCGTTCATGCACATGATGTGGTTGAACAGTGTTGCCGCCGATGGTCTGCCGTCGGTTGTGTTGGCGTGCAACCGCAGCTGTACTTTGCGTCGACGCGATAGGGTGAATGGGCATCGATGGATTTTGTTTCCCTCGTAGGGGGCTGATGCGATTGTGTCATCGCCGATGGCCACGCTGATGATTGGTCCATGAGGTGTGCCATGTGCGGTGTTTGCGGAGACGACTTTGGCACGGAACTCCCATTCCCCTGCCGGCAGTGTCACCTCGGTCATGATCCAGGCGTCGCTGCCGCTTGTGTTGTTCGTGATTTTCACGGTGTCGGCGTAATGGTCGATCTGGATGTCGTCACTACTCGGCACAAGGCGTTCGCCGTCGGATATGGGCACGGGGTTGCGCACGTAATTCTCGATGGGCACGATGGTGCGGCCGTCGTGGAGTTCGTCGGCGAACCGGTATGTGAGTGAGCGTGGCTCCCATCCGTCGCGGGCGCATTCGTAGTGCCAATTGTAGATTTCCGCCGTGTCCCATTTGAGCATGAGCAGGCTGACGGAATTGTTCGGTTCCCCCGCCCATCGGGTCCAATAGTCGTTGATGGTGTAGAACGGCGGGAAGAAACAGTCCCTGCTACGAATCATGTTGTGTTTGGCCCCGTTGAGGTATGGCACCCCGACCGGTTGGCCGTTGTAGTAGCCTCCCATGCTCACTCCTCCCCGCTGTCTTCGGTTGTGGTGTCGGTTGGTGTGGAATCCGGTTCGTCCGTGGTCTGGCTGCCGGAGGGTGATTCGGTGGCATTGGTGATCGCGTCCACCACGACGCCGATCTGCTGGGCTGTGTTTTCGATGCTCTGCAGGTTCTGTGTCGCGGTCTCGGCTGCCGCGGCGGCGGTCTGCGCGGATCCGGTGGCGTGATTCGCCTGTGTCTGTGCCGCGGATCGTACGGCGGCGATGTCGGCGACGGTCGCTGCCATCGCGTTGATGCTGGCCTCCTCACTGTAAAGCACGAGTGTCTCCGGGTGGGTGCGGCTGTATGCGAGCGCGGCTTGTGCGTCTGCTGCGAGGGCGATCTGCAGAAGTGGTCCTGCTGTGACGGTTGTGGGCAGGAGGGTTGTGGGGTTGACGTCGATGAGGTCGGTGTATTCGAGGGTTTCGCTGGTGGTGGGGATTTGGACATATCGGGTGTATTCCTGTGGGGTTCCGGGGAGTTCGGTGATGGCCCAGCAGCCCGTGTGGTCGCTTTCGATGACTTTGGCGTTTGCTTCGCCGTTGGTGAGGGTGACTTCGAAGGGTTTGGGGATGATGACGGTGTCGCCTCGGTTGTACCGGCGGATTGGTGTGAATCGTACGGTTCCGTTGCAGGGGGTGGTGCCTCCGTTGTTGGGGTGGGCGAGTTTGATGTGGATGGTTGCCATGGTGGGTTCCTTTCTGGGTTAGGCGAGGATGCCGATGATGGTGGTGAGGTGGTTTGCGGTGAGCAGGAGGCACCGGTCGCCGGTTTTTGCGTTGGTGCAGTTGGTGGTGCATGGCAGGTCGGTGAGGGTGGTGCCGGCGTAGGTGACGGTGAGGGTGGTGTGTCCGTTGTTGGTGTGGGTGGCGGTCACGGTGGCGTAGTTGATGGTGGGTGCCGGTGGCGGGGTGAGGTTGTCTACCAGGGTTTGGGTGAGTCGGGCTCCGGCGGCGCGTGCGTGGTAGGTGTCATGATCCATTGGGTGTCCTTTCGAATTGGCGGCATTCGGCTTCGATGGGCAGGCCTGCGTCGAGCCGGATTTTCTGGGTGCGGATTGCGAAGTCTCCGCTGATGCCGCCTGTTGGATAGTCGAGGTGGATGAGGTCGCCTATGGTGATGGGCGCGTAGATGTGGGTCATGGTGATGCGGTGGATGACGCTTTGGCTGGTGGTGAGCAGTTCGCGTGCTTTGGCGTTGGCGAGCGCGGTGAGTTGTGTGTCGGTTTTGCCTTCTGGTATGTCGTTGTAGGTGTAGGTTTTGCCGATGGTGCGGCCGCGGTTGATGGTGGAGAATTCGCTGTTGGGGTCGGTGTCGGTGGCGATGCCGGTGATTTCTTTGTCTTGGTGGCTGTAGATGACTTTGACTTGGTTGGCGGTGTTGAACCAGTCGCGTTCGTCGGTCATTTCTCGTAGGAAGCGTGCGGCGGGCCCTTCGGTGAATGTCCAGATGGGTGAGCGTTCGTTTGGTGGTGTGTAGGGTTGCAGGAGGATGCGGCCGTAGGGGTCGGTGCGGGCGGATTGCCAGCCGATGAGGTCGAGCAGGGCGTTGATGGCGTCGAGTTTGCTTTTGTCTTTTTGGTCGCCGAGGCCGAATGTCCATGCTGCGCCCATCCTGTAGGTGCATTCGTCGTGTGGGGCGGTTTCGAGACCGGCGGCGGTGATGGTGGCTTCGATCCATGCCATGGGGTTGGTGCCGGCGGCAAGTGCGACTGGTTGGGTGAATTGGTCGTCGTCGAGTTCGCGGAGCCGGCCGTAGAGGGTGAGTGGTGTCTTGGTGTTTTCACCGCCGGTGACTTGCCGTTTGGGGCCGTCGGGCAGGAAGGTGCCCAGTGGGATGCTTTCGGTGGTGCCGTCGGCGTAGTCGAGGTCGGCCCAGATGCGCAGGAGGTCGCTGCCGAACAGGGCGGTGCCCTCGATGTCGAGGGTCGCCTGTTCGGTGATGGCCGTGTCCTGGTTGCGGGTGATGGAGCCGCCGGTCAGGGCGGTGTGCACCATGTCTGTTTCCAGTCCGGTTTTGCGGTTGACGCGCATGATGCGGTAGGTGGTGTCGAAACTCATCTGGTGGTGGGTGTTATCCATGGTGTGGTTCCTCCCATGCGAGTTCCTTGCAGTCGGCCGAGAAGTCGACCATGCGACCGTTGGCTGTCAGTGATTGGTGCATGGATACGCGTACGCGCATGCGTGCACCGTCCAGGGTGCGCAGCCAGCCGCGGCTGTAGGTGCGTGCCAGTCGGCGGATGCGCCGCCATTGGGTCGCGTCGGCCCATAGGTAGCTGCTGCTGATGGTGATGGTGTCGTCGAGGTCGCCGGTGCCGTAGGAGCGCGGCAGGCCGGTGTCGTCGGCGAAATGGTATTCCGTGGTGTCCAGGTCGGGTTTGTCGGTGAGTTTCCATGCGCCGCCCACCGGCAGGACCTCGCTGGCGTCGAGGCCGAAGTTGAACACCACACAGTCCGAGTCGATCCGAGCGGGTATGTCCGTGGATGCGACCGCACCGGAGGCACTGACCGCGGTCACACGGTACGCGTAGTCCACTCCCAATGGGGGCAGGTAGTCGAATCCGAACCCTCCGGATTGCACACTGTCCGCGATGGTCTCGGCCACGCCGTCTGAGTCGACGCGTTCGACCATGAGGTGCGCCGTGGCCGGTGCGGACGTGTCGGTGCCCGCGGTGGCCTGGACCATCATCATGTACCCGTCGGAGAGCGTGCACACACCGCGTGGCGCGGCCGGCGGCGTGTACGCGACGGTGACCTGGCGTGAGGAGGTCGTGCTCAATCCGTTGCCGGAGCGCACACTCACTTCGATGAGCAGCACCGACCCGTTGACAGGCAGATACGATGCCGCCGGTATGGTCAGCATGCGGTCCGCGGGAGAAGCGGTCACCGAGTACACGACCATGCCGTCATGGACGATGTGCACCTGTTGGCGGGCGATCCCATCCCAATCAGACGCCGTCCATTCCACGACGATCGGCAACTGGGTGACCACATCGGTTCCCTCAATGGGTTTGAGACTCACACTGGGTGGGTTCGCCACATGCCAGCTGCGCACGGACGACCACGGGCCCCAATCGGCGGCCAAACCCTTGGTGCGCACCTGCACGGTGTAATCGCCCGGTGTCGGACAGGTCACCGCGGCGAGTGTCACATCACCGGTGATGTCACGGGTCTCATCACCACCGCCCAGTGGGCGTGTGATTTTGACCTGGGCGGCGGTTTGTGCGGATCCGTCCGGATGGGTCGGTGTCCATGAGACCATCGCCGTCGCACCGACCGGTGGGATGGTGGCGGGCACCGTCACAGTCGGCGCTTTCGGTGTCTCGATCGTGCTGACCGTCACACTGGACGCCCATGCGGACGACAGCATGCCCCGGCCCGTGTCGGTGCCATAAACCGGGACACGGCCGAGCGCACGGTACTGCACGACGCCGGCCGGCACGCTCGTGTCCTCGAGCGTCGCCTGCCCGTTGACCGGTGAGGCCGCGCCCACCGCCGTCCACGTGCCATCGAACAGGCGTTCGACGGTCACGCTCGTCGCGTACGAGTTGGACACGTCCACGGTGATGCGCACACGGCCCGACGACACACGGGTCACGTTCACTGAACGTGGCGCGGCGGGCGTGGTGTGGATGCCGGCCGTGTTGTCCACGTGGGTGGATTCACCGGCGGGGTTCGACGCCCACATGCCGAACTGGTAGTGCGCGTTGGGTTTGAGGTTGCCGTACGTGTAGTTCGTCGCGTCCCAGTTCAGTGTGGCGCGCGCCGTCCATGCGCCCCATCCGCCACCGCCCACGCGTTCGCGGATCCACAGGTGCAGTTGGTGCCATGGTTTGCGGGCCGCATTGTCCCACGCGGCCTGCCATGCGCATCGCACGCTCGAATCGGACGCTCGTGTCCAGGTTACGTTCTTCGGCGGATTCGGCTTGAGGTAGGTCACGCCCGGCACGCTCACGTTGCATGACGCGGACGATGTGCCACCGTTGAACGCGGACTGGGAGACGGTCGCCGAACAGGAGATGTTCTTCGCGTTGTCGCTTTTGGCCACCGTGAAGTCCTTGCGGCAGATGACCGACTCGCCGTTTGTGCCGATGTTCGCGTTGCCCGTGCCACTGCCGGACTGGCCATTGCACCGGACGGACCCGTTGATCCCGTTGATGGCGAAATGCCATCCGTTGACCGCCTGGAAGCGTGCCTCCACACGGATCACGGCGCTCGTGTCTGTCTGGGAGACGATCCACGCGGCCGTATGGCACCGCCACGAGCCGGCGACGATGCCACCGTATCCGTCAGCCATCGTTACCTCGCTTTCACCGTGGCGCCGACCGCGTCCACGAGTTCGTCGAGCAGGCGCAGCAGACGCTCGTCCGACGCGACGCGTGCACCGTCGATCTGGATGTTGTATGTGATGTTGCGCGCGTCCATGGCCGAGGCCGTGGGCATGAATTCCTCGGCGAACCGCGAGCGCGCGGTGTTGAGGGCCGCCTCTACGTCGATGCCGACGAGGGGTTTGCCGGTGTTGAGCGCGTCGTAGATGCTGTGGGCGCTCTTGCTGGCTTCGTTCACGGCGCTCTTGGTGCGGGCGCGGATGCCGTCTCCCATGGCTTGCATGATGCTCATGCCGGAGTAGAGCACCCAGCCGTGGCCGGAGAAGGGGCCTTCCTTCGCGGGTGAGAACGGGAAGAGGTCGCGGATCTTGCCCACGGCGCCGCTTACTGCGTTTTTGACGCTGTCGACCGCGCCCATGATGCCGTCTTTCAACCCGTTGAGGATGCTCCGGCCGGCATCAATCAGCCAGCTGCCGGCGTTGGAGAAGAACCCGGTGATGGAGTCCTTGATGCTGCGCACGGTGTTCATGACGGCGTTGATGCCGTTGGACACGCCGGTTTTGATGCCGTTCCAGATGGCGCCGATGCCGTTCTTGATGCCGTTCCAAATGTTGTCCCATACTGCGCGGATGGAGTTGAGCACGTTGGAAATGGTGAAATTCACGCCGTTGATGGCGCCCGACACCACGGATTTGATGCTGTTCCATACGCTGCTCACGAAGCTGCTGATGCCGTTCCAGATGGCGTTCCATACGGCGCGGATGGAGTTGAGCGTACCGCTGATGAATCCGGAGATTGCTCCGAACACTGATGTCGCAACCGATGAGATGGCGTTCCATATGGTTTGGAACACGGTTTTGATCGCGTTCCAAACCGTGTCCCATATGGTGCGGATGGTGGATAGCACCATGGTGATGAAATCACTCAATCCCTGGATGACAGGCTGGACGAATGCCACGAGGTTGGACACCCCTTCGATGATCCATCCGATGAGTGTCATGATGCCGGACACGACTGTGGTCACCACTGTCAGGACGCCTTGGATGATGGGCATGAGGATGTCCAATCCGGTCATGATGCCGTCGATGACCATCATCACGACCTCCAGAATCGGTGGGATGAGTGGCATGATGACGTTGATGATGTTCATGACCAGGTCAACGATGTTCGTGATGACGGGCAGCAGAGAGCTGATGAGCTGCTCCACGAGCGGCGCGACCTGCGCGATGAGCTGTCCTATCATGTCCGCGACCTGACCGATGTAGCCTGCGACCTGCACGATGTATGGCGACAGCGTCTGCAGTAGGTTGACCACGACCGGCAGGATCGACTGCACAATCTGCCCAGCCGCCGACACGATATTGGTGATGGCCGGCATGAGCGACTGCAGGGCCGATGTGATGGAACCGATGATGCTTTGCACGCTTGGCAGCACGGCCATGATGGCGCCGCTCAGTGTATCCCCCACTGTCTGGACTATGGCGACCAGCGATGGCATGACGCCGGACACGATGCCACCGATGGTCGACGCCAGATCGGCGAAGAGTCCAGCGACCATCGTGACGACTGGCGCCAATGAGCCCAGCAGGCTGGCCAGCGGAGGCAGCAACGCGCCGATGACCTGCATGCCAGCGGAAAGCACCTGTCCGATGGCGTCGCCGAGTACCGTGAGCATTGATCCCACCGATGGGAGCACCGTCGCGAGCGCACCGCCGAGCATGTTGGCCAGTTGGCTGACCATGTCGGCGAATACTGGCAATGTGGCCGAAGCCAGATCAGCGAAGAGCCCTGCAATCGTTGTGACGATTGGTGCCAATGAGCCCAGCAGGCTGGCCAGCGGCGGCAACAGCGCGCCGATGACCTGCATGCCCGCAGAGAGGACCTGCCCCATGGCGGAACCGACCGTTTCGAACGCTGATGCGATGGACGGAAGCACCGAGGCGAGGACGCCGCCCAACGTGCCGGCCAGTTGGCCGAGTGTGGCTGAGAGCGTGGGCATGATGATGGATCCGAACTGTTCGGCGACAAGCTTGATGGCCCCCAATGGGCTCATGAGCGATACGAGCGCGCCGCCGATCTGCGAGAGCTGCGCCGTGCTGCCGCCGGCCTGTTCGAATGCGCTGAAGAACTGCCCGACAACGTCCTTGACCGAGTTGAACGCATTGGAGATGAAGTCGATGACCTGCTGGACGCTGGGCATGAGCCGTTGGAACGCCTCAGCGGCTTGCATGGCGATGCCACCGAGAGCTGGCGCGATCCTGGCCGCAAGCCCTTGGATCTTCACACCGATGCCGTCGGTCATGCTGGATATGTCGCCATCGACTTGGTTCTTGATGCCGGCGAAGAGTATCAGGAACGTGTTCTTGATTTTGTTCGCCGCCGGCTGGAGCGCATCGCCGATTCTTGAGAACGCACCGCCAAGACCACGGCGTAACCCGTCGAGCATTGAGCCGATGGTGGAGACGACGCCACTGATTGCGGGGATCGCGTTCTCCAGTCCACGCTGCAGAACACCACCGATGCTTTCAAGGGCCGGTTTCGCCGCCGCGGTGAACCCGTCGATCAAAGGGATTGCCTGATTGAACAGGCCGGTCAACCCCTTGATGACAGGAGTGGCGACACTCTCCCCCAAGCGGCTCAATGCGGCCTTCATGTTGCTCATAGCGCCGTCGAAGCTCTCACCTGCGGATTGGGCGGCCCCGCCGATGTGTTCGCGCATGGCGGCTTCGAAGTCCTCGAAGGACACTTTGCCGTCGGAGACCATCTTCTGGGCTTCTTCGGCGGTGACCTGGAAGTGGTCGGCCAGATACTGCAGAACCGGGATGCCGGACTCCATGAGTTGGAGCATCTCGTCGCCCTGGAGTTTGCCGGTGGCGGCGACCTTGCCGAAGATGACGCCCATGTCCTTGAATTCGACGCCGGCGATCTGCGCGGTGTCACCCACGGTCTTGAGGACCGTCTGCAACTGGCCGCCCTGCTTGACACCGGAGGCGACCAGACCGGCGGCGACACTGGCCGCATCCCCCAAACCGAACGCGGTGCCCTTGACACTGGCGAGCGCGTCGTTCATGATGCCGTCGACGCTCTTGGTGTCGTGGCCGAGGGCTTTGAGTTTGGTTTGGGCGCGTTCGATGTTCAGCGCGCGGTCGAAGCCGCCTTTGGCGGCGAGGCCGACGAGGGCCCCGCCGATGGCTCCGGTGGCGGCGATGCCGATCTTGCCGATCTTGCCGAATGCGCCCCCGACGCGTTGCAGGATGGTCTTGCTTGCGCCGGAGGTGCCTTTTTCGGTGCCTGCGGAGATGTCGCCTTCGATGGCTTTGCCCAGTCCCTTGGCCGAAGGGCTGATGATGATGTAGCCGGTGCCGAGTTCCTGCGCCATCGAAGGCCTCCTGTTGGGTTATGTGCCGCTGATGCCGAGACGTTCGCACAGTTTGGCGCGTAGGGTCTCATTGTGCGGTTGGGCTGCCGCGGTGTGTTCGCGGCTGGTGAGCGGGTCGGGTTTCATCCATGCGGGCGTGGTGCGTCGTTGCTTGGTCTGGTTGAGGGCGTGGATGAGTTGTTCGGTCTGGCCGGGCAGGTAGCTGTTGCCGGCGAGTGCGGCGTATGCGTGGCTGGTGTCGTGGTTTTTGAGGATTTCCCGGCACATGGGCCATGCTTCGTACAGCGGTTGGCGGGTCAGGTCGAGTGGGTGGCCCCATGCGGCGATCCAGTCGTATTGGATGGCCGCTGGGTGGTTCAGGCAGAGGTCGATGAGGATGAGGCTTTTGGGTCCATGTCCTTGGTGGCTTTGGCCCATGCGGCGAAGATACGGCCGATGTCGAGCGTTTTGTCGCCTGATTTGCGGTCGAGTTCGCGTTCGAAGCGTGGGTATTCGCGGGCGAGCCATGCGAGCATGGTGGCCATGAACGCGAGTTTCTGGTCGTCGTCGAGGTTATTCCATCCCTGGCTGGCGGCGGTCATGCCGGCGATGAGCATGCTGGTGGGCAGTTGGCTGGAGTCGTCGAGGCGTGGCAGGTCCATTTCGACGTCGCCGTATTTGATGTGCACGGGGCGTGGATCCGTGTCCGTACTTTTGGTGGTTGGGGTCAGGTCGATGGTCTCGTATTCGTGGCGGCTCATGGTGGTGTCCTATCTGATGTGTGCGCCTATCGGTGGTATGGAAAATCCCTTCCCGCCGCGGATAGGCGACACGGCGGGAAGGGACGTATGGTGTGGGGTCACAGGTCGGTGGCGAAGCCCCATGCCTTGAAGTAGTACGGTGCCTGTGCATCCTTGAAGGTGCGCAGGGTCATGCCGTAGCTCATGAGCTCCGAGATCTTCCAGACGAGGTCCTCACGTTCGCCGACCTTGGCCTTGGGGACGTGCAGGACGATGAGGTTCTCCGCCTGGGTCAGGCCGGCGATGACGTATTGGGCCGGCTTGTCACAGCTGGCCTTGTCGATGGTGATCGCGCCGGTCGCGTCCACGGTGGCGTCGAAGTAGGTCTCCACGACCTCCTTCTTGGATTCGAGGCCCGCGAACTGGATCGTCCAGTAGCCGCCGGAATCCCACGAGGCGACGGTGTCACCGTTGTGGCCCGTGAAGTCGTTGCTCTCACCGGCCTCGGGGTGGATGGTGATGCCGTCCTCGCTGAAGTAGCCGAGCGGCCCCTTGCCGTCGGCCGGCTTCCAGTTGCCGTTTAACGTGCCAACAGGCGCGCCGACGTCGTACCGGAAGATCGCGGCCTCCTTGATGAGTTTGACGAGGTCGGCGTCGTTGCCGGAGCTGACGTATTCGAGCCCGGTGGCGCCGGCGGCGAGCAATTGCGCTTCCAGATCTGCCATGATGTGTAGTCCTTTCGAAAATGGTTATCGGGCGACGCCGGTGAGCAGGAGCGACCCGTACACGTAGTCGGTGCCGAGCGTCGTGTCGTGGGTGGTCATGGGACCCGCCTGCACCTCGGCATCGCACAGCGGATGCCGGCGTCGGGCGTCGAGCAGTGCGCGTGTGGCCATGAGCCACATGGATTGCGCGTCCGTGTGGTCGAGGATGCCGGCGGGTGTGGTCGAGTAGGCGCTCACTGTGAGCGTCCACCGTTGGGTCACCGGCGTCGTGTACGCGCCGGCGGAGAGCGTGAGGAACAGTTTGCGGGCGCCGGCCGGCATGTCGAAGCCGACCGGCACACCGGGCAACGCGTCCTGCAGCGTGGACAGGATCCGCGTGGACGGGTCCACCCCGAGCAGGCGGGCGGTCATATGCGCACCTTGCCGAGCATGTCGGACATGAGGCCACGGTGCGCGTCCTCGACCTGCATAGGTATGGTGGCGACCACGTTGCCACGTCCACCGCCGTCGTTGCGCCATACCTTGATGCTGGGATGCACTTCAGCCATGCCCTCGACCTGTTCCTGCACATCGTCGAGCAACTGCTTGTTGTGCAGGAGCTGCTCCTGCACGTTGGCGCGGTTGAGCACCACCTTGACCCTGCTGTTGCGGCTCATTGCTCCTCCCTTCGTTCGCAGTGCCATTGCCAGCCGATGACACGTTCACCGCGCCGCCATTGCATGGGTGCTTCGGTGATGGTCATCGTCTCGCCACGCACGTCGATGAGGTCGCCCTCGCGCATGTCGAACACGGCATGGCCGCGCCGGTACAGGTCATAGCCAGAGACCAGCGTGGTGCGTCCGGTCTCCAATTGCCGTTCCCGTGTGACGGGCGCGACGAGCACACCGATTTCACCGACCGGTTCGGGCGGTTCGCTGTGGCGCCGGCCGGCGATCATGCTCACGCGGCTGCGGGAGACCGTGACGGTCTCATAGTCGGCTGGAATCATGTCTGAGCCTCCCCGAATCGTTGGGCGTAGGTGAGGGTGAACGCGCGCCCGCGCCGTGGGTTGAGCGCGCGCCGTTCCTCGTCACGCAGGTAGAGGTTGCCGCTGGGGTTGTCGAACGTGTACGAGTCCTGGAATGAGCCGGTCGTCTGACTCATCTGCCTGACACCGTCCGGGATAACGCTGCCTGAGGTGGCCATGGCCCGTTGCACCATGGCGCAGCACACGTCGGCACAGACACCAGGATTCGCCTGTTCCGCCGCATGCCAGCCGGGGCATTGCGCGCGGATCAGGCGTGTGGCGCGGCTCAGCAGCACACTGGCCTTTGCCCGTTCGGAGTCGAGCAGCGGGTGCCAGCCGGCTTCGAGTTCGTCCACCGATGCGAACGGTTCCGTATCCGGTGCCATGGCCGCCCTCCTTTACTCGCCGACGGGCTCGACTGTCTGCTCGCCGGTGTCGATGTTGCGGGTCACCCGGCGGCGCACGCCGTCCGGGCAGTCCACGTCGAACACCTCGATGCGCCCGGCCGGTGTCTCCTCGACGGTTTCCGGTTCGGGGTCGGCAGTGGTTTTCCTAGCCATTGAGTACTCCCTTCAGGCGAGCGGCGGCCTTGCCGCCGAACACGGCCATGCCGCAGTAGAACTCGATGCGCGTGCGGTAGGCGGGTTTGCTCTGCAACTGGCCGAGGTCCTCGACCTGCACGCCGCCGTTGGTCAAGCCGGTGACGGCCTGGTCGCCCTCGTCCGCGCCGAACTTGACGGCGTAGATGGAGGAGGATGCGGTGGCGGTGCCCTGCGTCTCTGTCAATGGCAGGATGTCGACGGGCGTGGCTGCGGCGGTTGTGCCCAGGTCGAGGATCGGGATGCCGTTCCACTGGATGGCGCGTTTGCCGGTGATGTCCTCCATGAGCACCGTGTCCAGGCCCACATGGCGCAGTGCGGACGCGATCTTGCGGATGATCTTCGCGTTCGCGTAGATCGCGCCGTTCGTGCCGTTGATGCCGGGCACGGCGGCGAGCAGTTCGTCGAGCTTGTCGAGGAACGTGTGGATGTCCGCGTTTGAGCTGCCCACGACGGGCAGGCCGTTCGTGGCGGCGTCGATGACCTGGTTGCCGGTCAGGCGCTTCTTCAGCCCGTCGAAGCTGTTCACGTCGGTGGACGAGTCGCCGTTGATGAACGTGTCCTGGAACTTGTATGAGATCGCCTTGACCTTCATCGCGGTCTGAGTGGCCCGCTGATCATTGAGGTTGGAGCGCGTCTGCTGGATGAAGCGGTCCACATCCGCATCGCCACCCAATATCGCGAGCGTCTCGCTCTTCTGGTTGACGGTGCCGGTGGATTCGGAATAGGATCCGTTGACCGCCCTGAATTCCACACCCGGCAGGGTGGCCTCGGAATTGTATGCGTAGGCGTTGCCCTCGATCTCGAGCATCGGGATGCGGTCGAGGACCGGGGATGTCTGCACGAACGTCTCGAGGACGCCCTTCTGCAGGTCGGTGGTCGACAGTTTCGCCGCCTCCGTCAATGTGATGGCCATGATGGCCTCCTTTCGTCAGTCAGTTGTTGTAGGCGTCGCGCAGCAGGTCCATGCCGTGGCGGTCGTCCTTGGGCATACGCCCGTCGGTATGCCCCGCCGGTGGAGCTCCCCTGCGTCCCGTCTTGCCGAACTGCTCCTTGAGCGTCTCGGCCGCCGCTTTCAGCCCCTCCTCGTCGTCCACGGAGAGCATGGCGAGCACGTCCGCAGGCATGCCGGTCTCTTTGGCGACGCGGGAGACGAGCTCATGCCGCTGCTTCTCGGCGGCGAGCTTGTCGCGTTCCGCCTCAATCGCGGCAATCCGCTCATTGAGCTTGTCCATGTCGGACTTGCCCGACTCCTGCTGCTCGTCGTAGGCTGCGGCCTTTTCCTTGAGCTGCTCGTAGTCCTTGAGCTTGGCCTCGTACTTCTTCTCGATCTCGGCGACGCGTTTGGCGAGCGCATGGCTGAACTCCTTGGACGCGTCCGTACTGTCGCCGTTGTGTTCGCCGTTTGGCTCCTGCTGTGGCGGATCCTTCGGTGCGGTGTCGGACGAGCCGCCTTCGCCGTCGCCAGTGATGGTGCGGTACGGGCGTGGGCTGGACTGCTGCCAGAGATCGGGGTTGTGCAGTTTCGGCATTGCTGTTTCCTTTGCTGTGTGGTGCGCACGGTTAGCGACGCGGCGTGCGGGGTCCGCGGATACGTGGTGGATGCAGGATTCGCACCTGCGTGGCTCAATGGCGGCCGATTTACAGTCGGCTCCGGTCGGCTACTGCGGCAATCCACCGTATATGTATGGTCAAGGCCGTGGCGTGTTATGATTGGAGTAGTAGGCGTCCCGGTTGCCGCCATTTTCGGTAGCTTCTGAGACGCCTACCTGATTCGTAGGAGGGATTGCTCCTTGTCAAGGATGTAGATCATTCCTCGTTTGAACCTGTTGCTCTGATGAATGTATTCAATGAGCGTGTCGTCGCTCATGTTCGGGTTTTCGGTGTTGTCGATGATTAGACGTTTGCAGTCCTCCTTTTTGCTCGCGCTTCCCAGATAGCCATCGATGGATCGGAATGCCTTGGCCTTGTCAGGAGTCTTGATTTCGATTCCTCCAGCCCAATCGGGCAAACCGATTGATTCCTCTATTCCGGTAATAGGGTCGATGACAGGACGGGAATCAACTTGGAATGCTGGGATGATGCCATGCTTACGGAGTCTTTGGGCAGTGCGTATCTCCTGGGGGCGAGCCATTTCTGTTTCCTGCCGGAGTTTCTCGGTCTCGAATGTGATTGGTGGCTCTGGTCCTCCGTTCAGCCATATCCGATCGCGCCATCGTGCTTCGGCAAGCTCGATGTTGCGTTTCCAATGGCTGTATGAGAACGGCTCGGGATGCCGTTTGTCCGGGGTGAACGCCTGCACGTATCGGTCGTATTCCTTTTCCGTGGTGAGTAGAGCCACGGTGTCGGCGCAGGCTTGCCACCGTTGTTTGAGCAGGACGGGGTTGTATCCGCTGATCTTGGATTCGACCCAGCTGGGCACGACGGCGCAGTCGCATGCGCCGTCGTGGAAGGATCCGCCCAGGGAGGCGGTTTCCTCGGTGAGGTAGTCGAAGCCGCGTGATGCGAGCATCAGGCAGAATTCGCAGGTCTCGCCTTTGGGTATGCGTGCCCATCGTGGTTGGGTCGGGTCCACGCGGATGTTGTTCTGGACCTGCATGCGCCCGGCTGATTGGATCCACTTGGATATGCAGTCAAGGTAGTCATCGATGTTGCCTGTTGACGGCCATAGGTCGTCGATGCGGATGCCGGCTTTGTTGTGCACGTTGCCGGCCGCGTCCGGGATCACGTCCCTTAGGTGCAGGCCGGGCACGTCGGTGTTGTTCGTGCCACCCGACAACTGCCAGATCAGGTCGTCGCGTGACGGGTAGCGGGGAGCCTCGTATGGCGGCAGGTCGATGTCGTACGCCGCGGATGTGGCGGTGCGTACCTGCGTATAGTAGTTCTGGGCCACTTGGGCTCCCATGTCCCCGTATCGTTGGATGATTCTCCGCGCCTCATCCACGCGGTCCTGATCGGTGGGGTAATGGAACGCGTCGCCCCACACGGCCTTGAGGTCCCATTGGGCCTTGCGTTGCAGGTCTTCGATCTGACGGCGGTAGTTCACGTAGCTTTGGTCGATGAGCTTTTCCGCTTGTTCCTTGCTCATTTTCGAGGGTTTCGGATACGATGCCGTCATTTCGCCCCCTCATTTATGCCGTCACTCGACTTTCATGTCACTTCCCGGATTGTGCGGCAGGGTTTCACGCAACTGCTGGCCCATCGCGTCGAGGGCCTCCTGCGCCTTGCGTTCCCGGCGTTCGTACCGCAGGATCCTGCGTTGTTCGTCGCTCAAATCGAGCATGTCGTACGTGACCTCGCTGTCGGCCGGCAGGATGTTGGCCTGTACGAGTTTGACTGCGGCGTCGGCGGCCGCGGCCCGGGACGGGGTCGACGGGTTGCGCCATTGAGGTCGTACGGCCTGCACGTCGCCGTCGCCGACGGCTTGCTGGGCGCGGGCGATGATGTGACGCCATGGGTTGCCGAACCACCGGTGGCATTTCTCGTCGAGCAAGCACAACTCCTTGGTGGCCTTGTCGATCGCCTCGGCCGAACTGGGGTTGTCGGTGAGCACGCCCATCGCGTCCGGCGGCAGGCTGGTGGCCGACGCGAACATCGTCGCGGTCTGCCTCAACTGCGCACTGTGGGGTTCGAACGAGTATTGGGTGAACTGGCCGACCTGAGGCACTTCGCCGGATGCGGAGTCGCGTGGCAGGATGAGCATCTGGTCGAGCATGAGCCGCCAGCGTGGGATCGGGTTCCCGTTCTCGTCGGTGAACATCTCCTCGTTCGCCCCCAGGATGTATCGGGGCGGCACCGAGTAGAGTTCGGCCTGCAACTCGCTGCGCAGGAACGTACGCACGGCGGAATCGGTCAGGCTCATGACGGTGCGGTCGATGCGGCTGCGGCCGAACGGGCGTCGTTCGTCGGGCTTGTAGGCGAACAGTTCGCATGGGATGCGTTCTGCGTCGTCCTCGTACCGGTCCGCGACATGCCAGCCGGTGCAGTCGTGTTCGATGGTGATAGTCATGCCGTAGCGCATCAGGTACGCGCAGTTGATGTGCCTGTAATCGTCGGACACGTCGAACAGGAGCGCGCTTTCGAGCCGGTGGCGCCGCTTGTCCCATATGCCGGTGGCTACGTCCGCGGTGAACTCCTGGACGATCACGGCCGGCTCTCCCAGATTCGTGTCACCCTCGAGGACGGCCACGAAACTGCAGGAGTGCACGAGCGCGTCGCTGTGCACGCTGTCGGCGACGGCCATCAGGTCGTTGACGTCCATGATGGATTGCACCTGGTCGGTCAGGTCGTCGCCGGACTCGGATTGCAGGCCATCCATGACGACGCGGCTGGCTAGACCCTCAACGGCCTTGGCCGGCCATCCGACGACGATGTCAATGTCGGCGGCAACTGGCGGCAGGGCATAGCCGATGTCGTGCAGTTCGTTGCGACCGTCCATGTAGGCGCGGCGCAGCCGGTTGCGCTTGCGTTTGGCGGTCAGGCGCCGCAACAGCGTGCGGTAGAGCTTGTGCTCATCGGAATCCAGTCCGCTGATCGTGTTGGGAAAGGTCAAACTCATGGCAGTCGTATCACCCTTCTGGTCTCAAGCGGGTTGCGGTGGGTGGTGCACGCCCCGTGTAGGGCGAGCGTAATGGCTACGAGCGGGCTGATGTCCACGTCGGCGGTGCGTTTGTTCCATCCGAATGCACCGGATTGTCCGATGTTGCGTTTCGTGGCGCCTTTTACGGCGATGTCGAGCGGTTCCTGCCCGTTGAGGTGGTGCAGTGTGCCGTCACGTAGCATGTCAGTGAATCGTCCGCATGCTTGTCCCATGTCGGTGGAGTTGGTCAGCGTGATGCGTACGCCGCGTTGTTTGAGGTCCTGTACGAGAACAGTCGCCGGTGATTGTGCATCGATGATGACGCTGCAGGTGCGTGGCCATCGTTCAGCGATCCAGTCGATCACCCATGCGAGACCGTTCTGTCCGGTGCTTTCGAATCGTGCGAGCTCTACATGAGCGCTTTTGTCCTTGTATCTCATGCATGCGCCGATTGCGATGCTCGCCCGATCTGGCGGCATGTCGATCGCGAACGAGACCGCTCCGCCGTCTCGGCGTTCGTCGACGCCGGCCTGTTCCCATTGTTGTGGATCGATAGCGTGCTTGATGTCGGTTTTGTCCCATATGCCGAGTGCTTCACGCCTGAATGAGTCATCGGACAGCATGGCGCGCATGCGGGCGATGGCGGTTTCGCTGGTGCGCTGTGGATAGGATGGGTTCGCAGCAGCCCATGCGTCACGGTCGTCGAGACTACTGCCACGTGGGGCACTGAATTCGACGTACAGCAGATCTTTGTCTGCGCCGGCGAGCGCCGTCTGTCGTTTGCCTTGGAAGATCTCTGATGGGTCGCCGGGCTTGGGTGGTGTCCCGATCATCACGATGAGTGGGTTGGCTGCCGTGTTCGTAGAGGGGACCATGTCGTCTAGGGCGCGTTCGGTCAGGATCTGGGCCTCGTCGAATACGATCTGGTCGATGCCGTCGAATCCTCGGCCGAATCCTTGCTCGCGGGCGCCGAACAGGATCCTGGAGCCGTTGCGGAATCCTATCTCCTGCTGGCCGTTCGCCCGTCGGATGTTTTCGACATAGCGGGCGAATGTCGCGTCATGGGCAAGTGTCTGCATGCTGGCGAATGTCTCGTCGGAGGTGCGGGAACGGTGCGCGGTCCATAGCACCTTGAGCCCTGGGGTGAGTAGGCAGTCGAGGAATGCGGCGGTGCCGAATGTGAAGGTCTTGCCTACCTGACGGGGAAGACTGGCTGCGAGCCCTCCCGCACCGCATGCGTATTTGCCGTCCTTGCGTAGCCCGTACATGAGGGTGAGCAGTCCTTGCTGCCATGGATCGTATGCGATGCCGGCGATTTTCGCGAGTTTGGCGATGCGCGGGAATCGGGTCTTCACGATGCCGTCGGGGATGATGAGGTGCGAGGCGAGGTCAGACAGTTTCCGCCTTGAATTCGTCATCGTGCATCACCTCGTCATCGTCGTCGAGTATCGCGAGGACATCGTCGGAACCCCTCACCTCCATGAGTTCGCGGCTTACCGCGATCAGCTGCTTGCTGAGTGCAGCAAGCGCGGCGGGAGGACAGTCAGGGTCGTCGATTGCACGCTGCAGGCGGGCGCGGTTGCGACGCAGCGTGGTCTCGAGCGGTTCGTCCATCTTGCGTTCGAATGCAAGGTCGACATCGTGCCTCCGGTTGGCCGGGATGTCTCGTCCTTTGTATTCGAAGTCATCGCCAGCGAGTGCGGCTTTCTCTTTCTTGGTGGCGGCGGGGCGGGCGCCGATCTTGTCACGCATGCGTTTCGCCTTCACCCGGCAGGAGGATGAACAGTAGCGTGGTTTCTTGCCATGGCCGCTGTATTGCAGTTCTGCTCCGCATATGCAGCACTGCATGGTCATCACCGCCTTTTTCGTTACGAATCGTTTCATGTAACGATTGATGCGTGCCCGGGGAGAAATCGGCACTGCACACGAGGAGGCCTCCGGACCCCGGCCGGGGTATCCTCCCCCACCATTCCGGACGTGTCGGACGACGGTCACCATGGGCTCGTGTGCAATGGCAGCGACGTGGCGCGTGGTTGTGGCCTGTGCTCGAGCTGGGCGTGTGCGTATGCGTCGCTCTTGTTGCTTTTGAGCCGGTTGCAGCGCCGGTGCGTAAGCCTCACATTGTTCCATGCGAGTGGGTCGCCGCCTCGTGACACGGGGATGATCTCGTCGACCTCCGCGCTCAACGGGTGCGGCGTGCGCAATGATTTGTCGACCGGTTGCCCGCAGATCGCGCACGTGTCGTATGCGGCGATCACACGGGCGCGCAGCTGGCGGCGTCGGTGCCCGTTCGCGCTGCGTGGGTTAGTTCGTTTCATCGTCCCGCTCCCCCGATACGGCAACGGCCCCGGACAGTCCACACCGTCCAAGGCCGTACATTCGCGCTCAGCTACACGCGTCGCGCAATACTACATACCCTAGCGGTGACACTCCTCCCTGTCAACCGCACGCCGCAGCAGGAGCACATCGGCGAGCGCGTACACGGGCCGTCCCTGGTCGTCCTTCCCCACGGGCGTGATGCGTTTGCGTTTGCGCCATTGGGCGATGGTGTTGCGTTTGACTGGGATGCCGCAGGCGCGCAGCAGGTGGCATAGGTTGGCGGCGGTGTCCATGATGCCGCTGGTGAGCAGGCGCAGTTCGTGTGCTTGGATGATGGTGGCGAGTGGTTCGACGTGCCCGCATTCCGTGCACCGGTGGTTTGTGGTGGCGGGTTGGGTTTCGGGGATCCATACGCCGCTGCGGCAGCGTGGGCAGATGCCCGCATACCGCAGTGAGGGCGACGGGTCCGTGAGTTGGCGGGCGTGCCATGCCGCGTCGTCCACGAGGCGCACGATGTTCCACGCGTCCCCGCGCGCGGCGAGCGTCTCGCATGGTTCGGGCCGGTCGAGTCCTTTGAGCAGGGCGTGCACGTCCCTGCCACGGCCGAAGCGCAACCCGGCCGCGAGCGCGATGCGGCGGGTGAGCGCGTGGATCTGGTCGAGCAGGTCGGCGGCGGTCAGGTTGAGTGGTGTGGGTGCGCTGCTCATGTGCCTGTGGGTGTGGTCGTGGTGGATCTTGATGCGTCGGGTCGCGAGCGCGTCGAGTGTCGCTGCTTGTTCGCGTAGGTCGTGGATGTCATGTTGGATGCGGTTGGCGTCTGGCTGCATATGGTTTCCTTTGGTCAGAACAGTGGGACGTCGCTGAATTCGGGCGGTGCGGGCTTGGTTGGTGCGGATCGGGTTTCGGCGTCGATGATGTCTTGGACTTCCCGCTTGTCCATTTTGAGCAGTCGGGCTATGGTGGCGGTGTCGTAGCCAGCCTTGTGCCAGCGTTGGATGATGTCGATGATGCGTGCGCTTGCCATGGTCATGCCTCCGTTGTTCCAGTGAGTGTTCCTTGTGCGTTGCCGTAGATGAACCGGTTGATGAACCAGCCCATGCCTTTGGTGGTGAAGTGCGAGTATTGCCTGCCGAGGCGTCCGTCTCGCCGTGTGCCGATGATCGGTTTGAGGTATCCGGGGTCGGTGGCTTTGCGTGTGGGTGCCAGTGAGTTGCGCTCGAGGTAGCCGTGGGTGCGCAATGTGGCGATGACGTGGGTGCGATTCATGTGTGGGTCGAGTTGCATGAAGTGTCTGGCGGCGTCGGTGAAGGTCATGCTTCCCGCCGTGTCGCACAATGCCTGCGCGGTCAGGGCCAATGGTTCGGCCTGTGCGATGCGTATGCGCTGCTCGTCGATGATGCGGTCCTTGTCCGCGAGCGCGGATTGGGCGATGAGCACGGCGCGGGCGAGGATGCTTTTCTCGTCGTCGTGTTCCTGGATGGGGATATATCCTCCATGCTTGCGGATGGAGGGCAACACTTCGCTGGTGACCCATTTACGGAAGCGGCGTGCTTCGGGTTTGCGGCTGTCGAGAATCACGTCATAGAGGCCGTCTTCGTTGACGACGGTGATTTGCTGCGGTCCTCCAAGGGTCTCCATAGTATGGAGGCCCTTTTGGGTGTCGTCCAACCGTGCGGCGACATTGTATGGGTTGGCGATGCCGCATGCCGCGCATACGTCGGCGAGCGCCCAGCGTGGCGTGCCGTCGTCGGCTGTGATGACGCGTATCTGGGTTCCTTCAAAGTCGAGGTTTACGAGTTCGTTCATGGTATGTCCTCTCGTGTTCGAATGTTTGTTCCGGTTGGTTAGAAGCGGTGGCTGTCGGACCACCAGCTGATGAGCAGGGTGATGGCGAACATGAGCACGATGGCAAACACGTCCCTCACTCGGCGTCCTCGTTGGTACCGTGTGGCTGTTCGCAGGTACAGGCACGTTGGAGGACGCCGATGCGTATGTAGTGGGCGCTGCGGATATCCTCATTGAGTCGCGTCTCAAGGTCGTGCGTTAGTCTCCCCTCGTTACGCAGTCTGTCGAGGACACCTCGTGCGTTATCGGCGTGGGCGTTGATCTCGTCGAGCACATGGTCGAGGCCGCGGTCGAATTGTGCGTAGCGCAGGTCGCAGCGCAATCGGTCGAGGTCCTCGTTGGATAGTTTGTCCTCGCTGCTGTGCGGCAGGTATCCGAGGTCGGTGAGGATCCGGTACAGGACCCATCCTGTCTGCCTCCAGCATTGCGCGTCCCGTGTGCTCATTGGTCCCATGGTGCTCATTGGTGGTTCTCCGTCTCGTCGTGACGGCGCACTTCCAGCTCGGTTTCGTGCCTCTCGTGTTCGGCGATGACGCGCATCTCGTATGCGCGCCATGCCCGGTCGCGGTCATCGCGCGCTTTGATGGCATGGTTGAGGTCGATGGCGTCCCTGACGCCGCCGGCCACTGCGAGTATGGCGATGATGGCGGCGATGATGGCGCAATAGATCATGGTTCCTCCCGGTCTCGGTCGTGGTCGTTTTTGTGTTTGCGGTGTTCGGCGAGCAGGTCGGGGATCCATTCGGTGGCGTCCAGGATGCAGCGCAGCAGCAGGCAGATGCCGACGCCGATGATGCCGATGGTGGCCAGTGGGGTCATGGGCGGTTCCTTTCACGGGTAGGTTCGTGTGTGGCAAAGCTGATCCAGGCTTCGTCATGGCGGATGGCGTCCCGCAGGTCGGGCCGGTCGGCCAGCAGGTCGCCGATGCAGTCGAGGGTCAGGTCTGCGCGGTGCATGTCCCACGGGGCTTGGCGGGTGCGCCATTGGATCGTGACCGTGGTGTCCCCGCACGCGTCGAGCGCGTCGGTCAGACGGTCGGCGAGCGCGGCAGTCTCGCAGGAGACGTGCAGTTCGTAGAGTGCGACGCCGGTGAGCAGGACGGCGAGCGCGAGGCAGATGAGCGGCAGGGTCATGCGGTGGCCTCCTGCAGGATCTGCGTGAGCGCGGCGTGTGGGTCGATGCCCTGGTTGAGTTGGTCGGCCAGACGGCTGCAGGCCTGCATCCACGCACTGGGTGCGAACCCGTCACGGGTGTGGTCGTACTCGGCCTCATGCGGGGCGATGAGGTTCTGCACGTGCTCGCATGTCCACGTGTGCTCGTGCGGTGTCACCACGTGGGCGGGTGGTGTGGGCGTGCCCTTGGTGCGTTCGGCCATGAATTCGGCTTCCTTCTCGACCCATGTGCAGAACTCCGCCGACAGGGAATCCGTGGTGGGCAGGAGCTTGTACGCCGCCAAGCCACGGGCGTGCAGTTTGCGGCGGAAGCGGGTGGCGAGCGAGGCGAGGTCGACGCGTGGGTACCCTGCGCGCGCTTTCTCGTCGGCGGTGGCCTGGGCGGACGCGTCCGGCTCCCACAGGTCGATGATCCGCGCTTCCGACTGGTGTCTTTCGGCGGGGGCGGTGGGCGCGCTCGCGCGCGTTTCCCCCTCTTCCTCGTTAGAGGAAGAGTTTGTTGTTTTCTGTTTGTTGTTTTCTGTTAAACAGTCCGTGCGGTCTCCGGTCGGATTCCGGTTGGATTCCGTGTGGATTCCGGTGTCAGGTTGGTCGGAAGGTTTCCTTGTGGTCTTTTTGCGGGCGCGGTCCTTGGCTCTGGAGGCTTCGATCTGTTCGCGGCTGTTCTGGTGTTCGAGGTAGTCGTGGATCTGCCATCCATCACCGTCCGTGCTGGGGTCCCAGTAACCTTCCTCGACGAGGAAGCGGATCTGGTCGTCGGTCGCGTCGAGCGCGTAGTAGGCGACGTCCTCGCTGATGTGCCCGTCGGTCATGTTGTCGGCCGCGTAGCTGATCGACAGGATATACAGGAATCCAGCCGCCGGGTTGCGTTTCTTGAGCTTCATGCCTTTGGGTGAGCGCCAGAAGCTGTTTTGGAGTCTGGCGTATCCGTCTTGTCTGCTCATGGTTCCTCCTTGTCGAGTGTGTGGATGGTGATGTCGGCGCCGGCGGCCTTGTGTGGTGGGTCGGCGTAGTGTTTGTAGGCGTCGAGGTGGATGATGCGGCTGTCGTCCTTGATTAGGCCGCTGTCGGTGAGCGCGTCGAGCAGGCATCGGGCGAGTTTGTCGACGTCCGGGCTGACGGTCGGCCACGGGCGTGCGGTGGGGCTCACGCTTTTGGGCCGCGGCAGCAGGAACACCGCGCGCACCGTGAGGGGTGTGTCCAGATGTGGCATGGGGCGTGTGGGGTGCTGCGTGAACCATTGCGAGCGTACGGCGCGTGCCACACGGTTTCGCCATTCGTGTTCGTGCCGGTTCATGCCCACGAGCAGTGTCTTGCCCGTGCGCCGGTTGCGTACGGGCCTGTAGCTGCCTTTGGTGGCGGGTGTGCCGTCGATGTGGCATGTCAGGACGAGGGATCCGGTGGTGCTCATGGCCGTGCCTCCATGTTGTGCCCGTCGATGATCTGGTCGGCGCTCATGGTGGGGTCGAGCGTGAGTGCGCGTGTGATGTGCTGCCGGCCGGCCGTGTCGAGCAGGGTGCGCAACTGGGCCTGTTCGTGTGTTTCGAGCTGGTGCCAGGGTGTGGTGAAGAGCCTGTCGGCGGTGGCTTGCCCGTCGGGCCGGCGTGCGCGCGACATGGGTGTGCCGGTGTCGTCCGGTCCGGTGGCGCCCATGCGTGCGCGCAGTCCCGCGAGGTGTTGGTCATCTTCCTCGAGCAATTGTTCGAACACTTGTTCGACGCTCATGCCGGGGTTGGCGTTGAGCATGGGATACGGGTTGAACCGCGTGGCCCATGCGTGGGTGCCACGGTAGTTGCCCACGGCGTTGTTGCGTTCGCGCGTGGTCATCTGGATGTTGGGCACATGGATCGAACTGGCCATGGTCCACCCCTTCTAGAATTCGTCCGTTCCGGTGGCCCACGGGTCGCCTTCCGGCATGCCCGCGCCGTGGGCGAATGAGTCGCTCACAGGGCCGGTGTTGGCTGTGGCGCCGCCTGAATATCCGGCGTGCGCCTGGCTGAAGCCGCCCGTGGATTGCTGGCGAGTCACCTGTGCGGTGGCGCGGCGCAACGATGGGCCGATGTGCTCCACGCGCAGTTCCATGACCGTGCGCCGCTCGTGGTCCTCCGTCTCGTACGTGCGTTGGACGAGTCGGCCTTGGGCGATGACGCTCATGCCCTTGGACAATGAGGCGGCGATGTTGCTCGCGAGCGCCGCGTGGGTCGAGTCCCAGGCGGTGCAGTTGAGGAAGAGCGTGTCGCCGTCCTCCCATTGGTTGGTGTCGCGGTTGTATTGGCGTGTCGAGCTGGCGATGGTGAGGTTGCATACCGTGTGCCCGTTGCCTGTGGTGCGTAGTTCGGGGTCGCGGGTGAGGTTGCCTGTGATGGTGATGGTGGTCTCTCCTGCCATGGCGTGTGTTCCTTTCTGTGTCGTGGTGTGGTGGGCGCGCTGGGTGGCTCCCCGGCGGGGCTGATTCCGCTGGGCATGACTGCGGCCAGGGCCATCGCTCCCCCGCCCCATCGGGCTATCTCGATGAGCGGGGGTGACGTTGACGCGCCCACCTAGCGGGCCGGGAGGGAATCGCACCCTCCTCCACCGCGAGGATCCTGCCGGGGGAATATGAGAGAAGGGAGGTCGGCCGGGTGTCTCGGGTGGGGCTACTTGCACGGCCCCGGTGCGTGGGTCATGGGAGCAGACCGCATGTCCCACGCAGGATTGTTCGGTTATTTGGTGCGGGCGGCTGGCGTTGCCATCCCACGGGTCATGCGCCCTGTCGCATGCCGGTGGCCGGCGAGCGCACGGTGCGCGTGGTGTACGCTGCGTGGGATGCGGGCCATGCGCCGGGCGGCGCGGGTGATGGTGTCGATGAGCGTGTCCGTCTGTGGGATCGTGACGGCGAGCGCGCAGATCAGCAGGAGCCATGCGATGGTGTACGCATACGGGTCCCAGGTGAAGCCGTCACCGCAGGCGATGTACGTGCCGGCGGCGAGCGCGATGATGGCGCCGGTGGTGGCGGTCAGGCGTTCGCGCGGGCTTGGTGTGTGGTTGGGGTTCATCGTCGGTCTCCTAGGTAGTCGTGGATGGATTGGACGGATATGAGCATGGTTTTCGTGCCTGGTGCCTTGCGTGCCCGCAGGTAGCCTTGGTCGACGAGGGTGCGTACGTAGTCGGGGTCTTTGACTCCCATGTAGCGGGCGGCGTCCTTGACGCGCAAGGCGATGGGTTCGGCCGTGATGTGCAGTACCTGGTCCATCAGGATTCCCTTTCCCCGCGCTCATCCGGTCCGTCGATCAGGTCGTCGATGAGGGTGCGGATCTCCTGCAGGGTGGCTTTGCGAGCGTCGCGCGCGATGGCGGTGTTCGGGGTGTCGAGCAGCCAGACGGGCACATCGGTGGGGTCAACCTCATGGCAGCCGCCCTTATGCGCGTCGTATGCGACGATCCGCACTGCTGGCCGCCGGCCGGGCGTGCCTGGCGTGTCGGTGTCGTCCGCATGGTCGCGTGCCGCGAAGTAGGCGGCGCGTTCGGCGGCCGTGGGCTTGGTGTCGGTGCCGTCGGCGATGGGGTCTTCGTCCATCTCGGCCGCTTTCTGGAGTTGGTGGTGGGCGCAGACGGTGTGGATATGGATGCGGTGGGCGGCCATCCACGCCTCGTAGCATGTCTGCGCTTCACGCCAGAGCTGTTCGACCTCGTGCCAGCGTTGCTCGCATGCGTGCGAGCCCAGAAGCAGGAGGCCGTTGGCGGTGTCGGTGAAGAACGCGTTCGACGCAGCACGGTATTGGCGCCAGGCGTATGCATGGTCCTGGTGCGCTTCGATGGCGGCGCCGCGGGCCAGAGCGCATTCCGGGCAATGGTTGGGTTCGGTGTCGGTGGCGTGGTTATTCATGTGGTTCTCCCTGACGTTGTGTCCTTTCCCGCCGCCGGTAGGCTGGAGGGTGCAAATCAAAATCAATCCGCCGTCGGCGGGAAAGGAAGTATTGAAAATGGTGTACAGGTTGCATGTAGGGGTCATCGGCAATGAGCATGAGCGGATTTTCGTCCTGCATGAGGGCGAGAGCCCCGACTCGCTGCTCATGCGCATGGATAGGGCTGTATCCAATCGCGGTACGGTGATGTTCCGGGTAAAGGTCTCGAAGACCAAGGAGATGGACGTGACACTGAATCCGTCAACCCTGCCGTACTGGTATGTGGATGAGTTCAATGACGGACAACGGGTTACGCAGTTGCGCTAGAAAAGGCCATCGAACATGTAGTCGTGATGGTTGTGGTCGTTGAGTTCCCGGACGAGCCTCGTGTACGCGAGCGCCGCGATCCCAATTCCCACGGCCATCACCCCGTATCCGGTCAGGCGCAGTCCGGTCTTGTAGATGCCGATAAAGACCTTTCCGCTCATTTCTCCTCTCCTTCCTCGCTGGCGAGCGCGGTTTCGCGGGCTTTGGCGGCGCTGTCGAACGCGTCCATCTCCTCCGTCTCGGCCGGCTCGCCGTCCTCGGCCTCCTGCTGTCGGGCCTCATAGCGGCGGTGGTGCCTGTGGATGGAGACGGCCCACGCGTTGATGGCCTCCATCCACCGTGTGGACGCTAGGGACTGTTCCATCTCTAGGTCGTCGAGGTACGAGCTCCATGCGCGCTGCCGTGGCGTGGCGGGACACGCGCGGCCGGCGGCCACGTCCTCGCGGTATCCGGCGTACGCCCGGTCGAAGTTCGCCGATACGGCTTTGGCCTCCTTCTCGGCGTCCTCGATGCGCTCTTTGAATCGCGCGCAATTGGGGCATGCACGCCAGTCGACGTTCAGGTCACATGTGGTGTTCATTTCTTCTCCTTCCTTGGACGCGAGCGCCTCTGTTCGCGCCGTGGTGTTGGTGTTGGTAGCATTCGGCTTATGGATGCTTGGAATGTCGCGAATATGGTCATCAGTGGGGTCGGCGCGCTGGGTGGCGTCACCGGTGTGGTCGCCCTGTTCCAGGCGCGTAAGGCGAACGAGCTTGCCGGCAAGGCCGTCAGGAAGGACACGGAGGATTGCGTGGTGGATTTCTCCGTGGCATGGGACGCCGCCGCCGGCGAGGTCGTGTTCACGAACATCGGCGCGAACGATGCCAGACAGGTCACGCTGCTGGTCAACCGGCCCCCACTCGGTGAGGGAATCGACGCCATACACGCCACGGGCAGGTTCGACACCATCCCCGCCGGAAGCCATGCGAGCGTCGCCGTCCCGGAGCTCGTCACCGAACGCGAGAAATTCGACAGGTTCATGTATGGCACGGCCATAGGCCGGTATGCCATGCTCAACGGCAAGCGGTATGGAGTGACGCTTTCCTGCGACGCCAACTGGCACACACCGCTCGGTTTCAACCGGTCGAAGCATCTCGACCTCAACGTGGACTGAGTGCATCGACATGGTCGATCTCCTTCCATGTCGTCACGCCGGCCATGACGGCGAGCGCCGCCATGCCCAGGCATACGAGCGTCGCGCCGCAGGCCAGCGACAGGACCATGAAACGTGGTAGCCGCATCGCAATCACTCTCCTTCCTTGGATGCGAGCGCCTCGGCGCGACGAATTAACGTGCTGAGCTTTACCCCCAAAGCCATCGACAATCGGTCTGCCTCCTCAAGTGAAAAATTGCCAAAGGAGAGCTTGCGACCGATTGTGCTTTTGGGGATGCCTGTCTGTCCTTCCAAGTCCCTCAGGGATGCGCCTCTACGGTTCATCTCTGCTTGAAGCACATCAGGGAAATGTCTGACTTTTAGCTCATCGTGTCTCATATTGGACATACTACGTTCAAGTATGCGCTATGTCAAACTCATCGTGTCCAGACTTGGACATTCTAAGCGCAATTTGAGCTACCCTATTGACATGGCAAGCACAGCGAAGATACCGACAATAAGCTCAAAGAGCCTTACGGTCGCCATCAAGAGAGCGATGGCGCTCCGTGATATGCGACCACGGGAACTCGCAAAGGCATCCGGAGTCCCCTTCGGCACATTGCGCCGCATCCTTGAGCTCAACACAGTTGCCGACTATGAGCAGCTGTCTAAGATTTCTGATGCCTTAAAGCTGCCCATATCCCAGATCGTGCAAGACGCAGAAGATCTATGCAAAGACAAAGATTTTATCGCCGACTGGCGCGAAGAAAACAACCTCGGCACCGCTCCCGATGATGCTGACGTGGCGCTCGCGAGCGCTGCCGATGATTCCATGGTGCCGGATATGTCCGGGTGGTCTGCGGATGAGCAGGCGGCGTATGTCGCGTCGCATCTAGATCAGTTCGATGTTGCGGCGAAGAAGGGTGATATCGAGCGTGAGCAGGAGGCGTTCGAGGAGCAGCCGTAAATAGAGAGTTTTGGCATCGCGTCGTTGCGGTGCCGGCCCGGTATCCATAAGGGTGCCGGGGAGAGCGAGGCGCAGGTAGTTGGGGGCGTCACTTTTTCAGAGAGAAGAGGGGTTATCATGACCGATCCGAATACCATGCCATCGTCGCAGGGAAATGCCGCGCAGCAGTTCCAGGCCGCTGGGGCTCCGGTGCAGCAGCAGGTGCAGACGCCGATGCCTCAACCGATGCCATCCACACCGCCGCAGGGTGGCGGGAAGAAGCCGATCTGGAAGAAGTGGTGGTTCTGGGTGATCATCGTCGTGGTCGTCATCGCCATCGCGGCAAGCGCCGGCGGGTCCAAGGACAAGAAGGAGTCGGCGACGGAAGCCAAGCCGTCGTCGTCAATGTCGCAGTCCGCGGGCACTGCGGAGAAGAACCAGGCGGAAAAGCAGAAGGTCGAGGAGGAGAAGCAGGAGGCCGCGGAGGAGAAGACCCTGGAGGCCGAGCAGAACGCCACCGAGCAGAAGTCCGAATCCGCAGACAACAACGTTCCGGCGGAGTACCGCAATGCGCTTCGCCAGGCGGAGACGTATTCCGATATGATGCACCTGAGCAAGCAGGGCATCTACGACCAGCTGACCAGCGAATATGGCGGCCAGTTCCCCGCGGAGGCCGCGCAGTACGCCATCGACAACCTGAAGACCGATTACAACAAGAACGCCCTGGAGCAGGCGAAGACGTACAGGGACACGATGGCGATGAGCGAGGCTGCGGTCAAGGATCAGCTGATGAGCGAATACGGTGGCCAGTTCACTGAATCCGAAGCGCAGTACGCCATCGATCACCTCAACGACTGATGGATCAGGGCAGAGGATTCCTTTTCGGGGAGGTGTGATGGCGGGGAGCAGGGCTACCGCGGGTAGATCGGTTGTCTACGAGTGGCATGGTGAGCACATTGAGTCATGCGCACCCACACCGGAGCGCAAGGTGGCGGATTGGTTCGCAGCGCGGTGCGCGAACGAGCTGCTGGGCAAGGGTGTGTTGAAAGCAAAGTATTTCAACAAGTTCCAGATGCTGCTTTCCGCCAATGTGGAAGAGGGGCTGCTGGCTGCGTCCAGAGGGCAGCTCAGGCCAGGGAGCGATGTGATCCCTCTGGCGCGTTCGAAGGAAGCACCGGCACCCATGTTCGAGTTCCATTGGTGGTTCCATGCGTCGATGCTTTCCGGAGACGAGCGGCAGGTGCTTGTTAGGCACTACGATGCCGAGCCGGCAGACCATACCGGGGCGATTTTCGGACTGCTGATCCACCGCAAGGACGTATCCAGCGGTGATGACGTGGCGATCCATGACGAACAGGACGACTTCATCGACGTGGCGATTGAGACATGCTCGCGGTGTGCAGAGGGCGGATGGGCGTGCGGTTAGTATCGTCCGCACCGTAGTATTACTATATCTAATATTCAGGGAGGGTGATTATGGCAGACGCATATGATTACCGGGAGCTGGCATTCGACAATTACGAGTCGGCGCACGAACTATTGCGTGCCCTTGTTTCGATGCGCGAGATGCGGCACATGAGCCAGCAGGATCTCGCCGAGGAGATGGGCGTAACGCAGGGATACGTGTCCCAGATAGAGAACGGGCGCACTGGATTACTCGACAGGCTCAACGACTACGCCATCGAGGTCGGCGCACGGGTCACATACCACGTCGAACCCGCTGAGAAAATGCCCAAAGGACGTAGGTATACCACTATCCGGGTCGGCGAGCTGGAACACAGCATGACGGTGTCGGCCTTTTGGTCGACATCCACAGACGACGGGAGACATGAGGGCGCAGAGACGACATGGAAGGTGGGACGATGATGCGGCTTGACCAAATCATGCTCATAGGGCAGCACTCTACGAAGGATATCGCCACTGCCACAAGCAGCAACGTTGCCGTGTCGATCAGCTACGCCGGCACTCCTTCACCTGAGGGGAAGCCCTGGCCCTATGAGATCACCTATACCGTACAGGTGTTTGACGGTGACCGGCGTCCTGAGCCGCAAGACGACAACGCCACGGACACCCTTGCGCCGAGGTTCGAGGCCGAGGTGCATTACGCGGCGCAGTTCTTGTCCGAGGAGGAGCTAAGCCAAGAGGATTCCCTCGAAACCGAGGCCATGTTGGCATGGCCCTATGCACGCGCCGACCTTGTGCAGCTGTTCCGTCTTCACGACATGCCAACAGCCCTCATACCGGCAGTCCCCTCATTGCATCCGGATCCGGTTCAAGACGAACCGGAATGCTAGCCAAACCGGAAAAGGGGCAGCTCTGGAAGAATCATTGCTTATGGAGGCTTCACACTGGGCGCGTGTGGCCGAACAGCCGCTGCCGGTCGGCTATGAGGGTTTCTACGCGCCCGGGTTGGATCTGATCGTCCTGGATTCGCGGCTGACGGATGTGCAGCGCCGCTGCGTGCTCGCGCACGAGATCAGTCACGCGAGACATCGTGACGCCGGCTGCCGGTGCGACCGGTGGGCGGAGCGGCGCGCGGACATCGAGGCCGCCGCCATGCTGATCAGCCCGCTCGAGTTCGCGTACGCCGAGGCCGTGTACGACGGCAACACAATCGGCATGGCACGTGAGCTCAACGTGCTGCCCTGGGCCATCGAAGCGTTCCGCGAGCGCCTTCACGACGATCCGAGCTTGGTCGTGCAGTAAAGCGATGGGCTCATCGGAACATGCAGTCCGATGAGCCCATCGCTTTATGGAGAGCATACCTTACTTCATCGAAACGTCTTGTGGCGTTGGACAATCGTTTGGCATTACCATCATCTGCGTGTCACCGTCATCAGGAAAACGACGCTCATACACACCCACTTGTTCGGATTCGGCTTTCAATCCGTCCGTCCAGAAATCAAGATATCGGAATGGGACACCGAGGTCCTTGACTGCGTCGAAGCTGTCCACGGTCACTTCGGTCGGGCTATCGATGCGGCCATATGCCTTGCCCAGCATCTGCTTGAAGAGAAGCGGGTGTTCAACATCAACCGTTACCGGCTCCATTTTCCTCCACCCACGTGCGCTGATCTGCATTTGCAACGAGCGCTTCCTATCGGCGCTGATGAGCCCGAGAGCGCTGGCCCGCATCACGAGTGCAGAGATCGAAATGCCCCATCCAGCCTTGATGGCAACAAATTCGGAGAGCATGGTGGTCTCCGATATTGTGCTCTCGGCGTCTTCACGCGGCATGAGGATCGCGCCGGCAAACGTGTGAGCTTCATCCTCCATCTGCTTTTTCGTAAGTTCTCTGTGATGTGCATGCAGCACGAGATGTCCTAGTTCGTGAGCCTTTGTGAATCGCATGCGGTCGCCGGTCACCTGCCTGCGGATGTATCCGATTATAGGAGAGCCTTTTTTTAAAGCAGGAGCGGTGACGCCTTCACTGGTCTGCTTGTATTCAGAACTCTCACCCATGGATCTCATGGGGACAACGAGTATCCCGGATCGTTCCAACGCCCTGGTCATATTCGGGACAGCACCTTTTGATTCCAGTCGGAGCTGTTCGCGAGCACGCTGCGCGATGCGGTCAATATCCAAAGTATCTAAGGGGCCGGATTGCCGAGGCGCCAAAGCATCTATCCAGCTTGGCCGATGCGCCATCCCCAATTTATTGGTTACCTTGTTCACCGCAGCGTCGAGCATCTGGTATTCGCCGACGATTGCGTTAACCTCGCTAATCCTGGTCTTTGCTGTGCGGCGATATGTGAGGTCCAACGGGTTTAGATCCTCGCTCATCATATTGAAGAACTCGATCGGATAGTCAAGTGCCGCAGCAATCTTGTTAAGGTCGGTTGCGGAGCATTCCACCAACCCATTTTCGATGCGACTGATTTTCGCGGCGGGAATTTGTGCATGCTGGGTGCGTTCTATGAGTTCAGACAACTGCCGCTGAGAAAGATGCTCCACCGTCCTAGCCATCATCAGACGTCCTGGATTGAGCGAAGCCATGTTACACTACTCCTTTTTGTTTTCCTGATTCCCATCTACATTACCGTCAGGTGTTGAGCTATCGCCTGTCTCTTCGGAGACGCTTCGCGCCTCATCGATTGGATTCTCCTCGGACTCTGGATGCGAAGCGATGTCCTCATCGATGTTCTCTCGCAGGTCATCAAGCATGAACTGGTTTTCCTGCGCCCGCTCGAACCGCATACCTTCGATGGAATCACGGTCTCGAAGAACAGGACAATCGAAAGCGCTGAGACGCTTCTCACCATCCAATGGTTTGAAGAACCAGACGACGACCTCACCGTCCTCTTCTTTCCAAATCAGCTGACCACTGACTCCCGATAAATCAGGAACCATTGTCCCATCGTCACCGATGCAGAACTGCATCTCATCGGCCGAACGGCATGCACTCTGCCGGAAACGGATACACGACGCCTCCGTATTCGCCGGCTTGACCACAGACATTTTCCCCCATAATGCGGGATGGAGCTCAACATACATCCCCGTGACCCGGTCACGAAGATGGAAGTAGGAAGCATCAATCAGCACCCATGGGTTATCGGCCTGACTCGCTTTCCACTTCTCACGGACGCGCATGTTGATTCTAACCGAGCGGGTATTGCGCTTCTGCACGTCGTTGTACTTTTCGCGACTCATTTCGGCATCCACCTCAGCAGCGGCATCCTCTATGATCGAAGCCAAAGGATACAGCCACGCTATGCGTTCTTTGATTATCTCCTTCTCACCCATCTTGTCGTACCTTCCACAGAATGACTGGGAGCAGTCCATCTGAACATCCTTTCGATTCACCCAAGACATCGTATTATGAAAATTATCATACCATATGTTACACCCTCGTTCACCCTATCTAGATATCACTATATTCCGATTAGACCAATCCTCACGCACAAGCGGCAGGTGTCGACGATTGACACATGGAACGCGGCGCGTCCGGCCCGGTGCGTCGGCGTCGGCAGGCCACGCAAACACGCTGATGGCTGATTGTGCAGTCACACATCCTGCATGAGTTTCTGCAGCAGGAGCTTCTCCTTGGCTTTGAGGCTTTCCAGCTCACTGATACGGCGGTCGATGTCGCGGATGCGCGCCATCACGGTCTCGGGGGTATCGTCGGCGAGGAGCTTCTCCCCCATCTTCTCCGCGAGCGTCTCGCGGCGGGCGTCGACTGCGTGTTGGTAGCGGATGGCTGCGCTGACGTCGCTGTGGCCGGCGGATTCCATGAGTTCCTTGAGTGTGGCACCTTCGGCTGCAAGCCAAGTGAGGGCCGAATGCCTAAGGTCGTGGAATCGTAGGTCGGGTCGTCCGGCCTTGCGTCGCGCGTGGTCGAAGTGGATGCGGATGGTGTTGGGGTGCACGGGTTGGGTGTGGTCGCGCACGCCATGGAAGAGCCACGCGTCGTCGGTGTCGTCTACGTGATCATCGAGGAAATCGCGCAATGGCTGGATGAGTTGTGGCGGGATCTTGACATCGCGGACGCTGTTGGCGGTCTTGGGTGGCCCTACCTTGCTGTCGGGGTCTTCGGTGAGGCGTCCGCGTCTGATGTGCAGGATGCGGTGTTCGAAGTCGATGTCGCCGCGCTGCAGTGCGCAGACCTCGCCGATGCGCAGCCCGTCGCAGAAGACGGCGAGGTAGACGCTCATGCGGTATTCGGGAGGCATGGCCTTGTAGATGGCGTGCACCTCCTGTGGCGTCGCCGGCACGGTCGCGGTTTCGCGTTTGGGTGTGGCCACTCCCCTGGTGAGCGGGTATGCGGGGATCAATGGTGGCTCGCCGTCGTCGCCGGGTTTGGATGCCGTGCGCAGTACTGCGCGGACGACCTTGTAGGCATGGGCGCGCACGTAGGGTTGGTCACTGGGCAGGGTCACCAGCCAGCGGTCGACCATGGATTGGGTGATGTCGGTGAGGCGGATGTGCGCGAAGTACGGCAGGACGTGGTTGGCGGCGTCGCGCTCGAGACGTGAGCGGCTGGACGCGCGCAATGGTGTGCCGTCCGAGCGTGTGCGTGCGGCGAGCCACTCGGGGAAATATTCGCCGAACGTGAGGGCAGAGGCGCGTTCACGGCGTTTCACGTCACGGTCGGGCCGCCATGCGCCAGCGTCGATCTTCTTGCGTGCGGCCTCGAGCCATGCGCGGGCCTCTACCTCGGCGGTGAGGGGGAAGTTCCTGGATTGGCGTTCGGGAAGCGTGGGGTCGAGTTCACGCGCCTCGATAGGTGTGGGGTACGAGGCGGAAAGGTACCGTGGCGTATGCTTGTTTGGACGCAGCTTGATGCTGCCGAACCTCCTGCCCATGTCTGCTCCCCTTTTCCGGGCATGTGGGACACGTTGTCCCATGTGTTTTCTTGTCCCATCTATTGTCCCACATCAAGCACCCAAAAAGAAACAAAAAACGGCAAAAACCCGATTTGCCGTTTTCCTCGAAAACCGGCCTCACCCCTTGAAACCATTGAAAAAGAGCCGTCCACAAGGGACAGCTCTAAAAAAGGTGGTCGGGCTGACAGGATTTGAACCTGCGACATTCTGCTCCCAAAGCAGACGCGCTACCAAGCTGCGCCACAGCCCGAGGCGTGAACAAAGATGCTTTCACGCACAAGCGATAACTATACCATGGCGCGTGACTAATTCGATACAATGGGGTGTCGAGTGGAAAGGCAGGCGTATGGGACGGCATCAACGAGCTGAATCATTGGGACTCATATCCTTTGTCTGTTGTGCCCTTGTCGGGTGTGGCGGCATGTTTCTGTATCTGCAATTGGCCCCCGCGTTCTGGCAGCTGTCGCAACGCCGGTTCATGGCATGCGCCGCGATTGTTGCAGCTTGCGGCGTAATCTCGTTCATTGTCGGCTACATCCACCGCATGCGCCTGCTCGACGTGCAGAAAGGGTGGATACACACTGTGCGCCGCATCTTTGAGATCCTCGCGCTCTCCATCGTCTATGCGTCCACGCTGTTCCTCATGTCGTATATGCTGTTCTCCCTCGTGAATTCGATCATGGGCAAGGCGATCTTCACGTCGTACATCCCCGCATTGACCGCCGCCTTCGCTGGCGTGAGCGGGTATCTGACGTTTGTACAGGCCGAGTTGATGAACGCCAAGACGCTTTCGGCGCTCCTGCCCTTCTTTGTGATTGCCGGCGTGAGCACCGCAAGTTCCACGACGACCGATCCCCACTGGTTCCGCAACAATTTCTCGGAGCTCGGCGACCGTACGACCTTTGCTGCGCGCATGTTCAACACCACCCTCATCCTGGGCGGTATCTGCATCATCATCATCACGTACTTCGCCATATCGGAGCTCATCGCCACCTACCGCATCGTGCGGCCGAACGGAGACATCGCCATCCGCCAACCGAACGTCTCCTACAAGATTCCCCGCTTCAAGGTGCGCATCACCATATTGACCGTCATGCTTGTGCTGTCCGGTGTGGCGTTCATCGGCATCGGCACATTCCGCTACACGCCCCACCCGATTCTGCACAATGTGTTCGCACGCGGCATGCCGGTCCTTATGTTCATCATGCTCGTGGCGCTCCCCTGGCTTGCCCCGCAGCTCTCCAAGGCCTTCTTCGCCATCTCCGACCTCGCCATCGTGGTCTGTGCGCTCGTGGGCATCTCGTGGCTCATGGGCAACAACACACTGACGAACGTCGAAGCGCTCGCCGCCATGCTGTTCCTGGGCTGGTTCATCGGATTCTCACGCCAGATCGCCGCGATCGAAGCGGACCGCATCCAACGGCAGATCCTCGCGCATCAGGTCATCAATCCGGCGGCGCTCGACAAGATGATCGACGCCGAGGAACAGGCGGGGTTCAGCACGGTGCTCACCGATATGAGTAGCCCGATGCTGGCGAACGAGGCGAAGAACGCGATACAGTCATTGGCCAAGTGACATGGCCATCGCGTGATGGGGGCGGGCCCGTCCACACATC
>OLPK01000476.1_pt1 | contig 42123 bp, 33 predicted proteins | sample 1672261 | NCBI WGS metagenome assembly OLPK01 (sample SAMEA3136665, study PRJEB25190) | human gut metagenome
CTCCTTCCAAAATGTACCAAAACTTAAAAGTGGCTTAAATAAAGGCTCTAAGGGACATGGGAGAAAAGAGATAGACCGACTTTTTAATGAAAAAAACGGTGGAAAGTTGACTTTAGGGAAGAAGTGTGTCATAATGTAGTGGAATTAGTGAAAAGCAACACTAAATATTGTTGTAGACAGCCCGATATAATGGGCGATAAAAGATAATCGTCGCAGTTTCTTTTGCCCATGATTTAAGTAGACAGCCCGATATAATGGGCGATAAAATTAAACGAACGATAGCATCTTTGTTGTAATGGCTTGTAGACAGCCCGATATAATGGGCGATAAGCTGCTGTCGATGTAATAACATTACCTTGGTCAAACTTTAATGTTTGTAGACAGCCCGATATAATGGGCAATAAGGTTTCTATATACATTAGCGTACTGTGTAGGCACTTTCTTGTAGACAGCTCGATTAGAGATTTGTCTATGCCAATAGGATTAACAAGTTGACAATTTGCTCAAAAGCATCTCAAGATATATCTTTTTAGATATGTCTTCTTTTTTTGTCTTTCTATTCCATGTCAGGAATATCTATTTTCTGTTTAAAGCAAAGTAAGAAAATACTTTTTGACTCCAACATCTTGTGATTTGTATCAATCAGGAATCTTTTTTAGAAACACGAGTCAAAAATCGAGAAACAGACCTGTCAGAATGAATCATAGATGTTGGCATGATATGATAGGTCTAACAGTTGATAAAGCACCAGATAAGGCAGGAGGATTTCATTATGAAGAAGGTTAGAAGTTTTAAGGGAAAAATTGTAGCAGTAAAAAGAGTAAAGAAAAATAATGTTACTTTTTCAAGTAGAGAAAATATTAACCATGCATATCCAGAAAAAGTACTGGATTTTTATCTGGTAACAGAATGTAATAAGTATTATTTATTTACACAACGTTATACGATGGCAGTGTATAATAAATTTAAAAATGGTCTTTATGATTATCAGATTCGAAATTTCAATCAATGGAAGCAGAATCCGCGTGTTTCGAAAACTATTGATAAGATTCCATCTTATGTCGCATATGTCATGCGTGAAGTTGCATAAAACAGTAAACGGGTGCATAAGCACCCGTATAAAAGTTTGAAAAAAGGAGAACGATATGACAAAGAAAGATGATAACAACGTAGTTGTAAAGATTGCAGATTTGACGGAAACACAAGCATCACACATAATAGCAGGAATCATCAAAAGTAAGCAGAAGTATGCACCAGATAGCAGAGGAACGATAGCTACAGGGAAACAGGAAGAAATACGGTCGTTGAAGCAGTTTGTGCGAAAACAACTGTCGTTGACAAGTAGGAAATAATTGACTTTGTCAAATTTCTATGACATAATAATTTATATAAATAACGAGTAACTTAGGGGCACATCCTTGTGAGGGTGTGCCCCTTTTGGTACATTTAAAAAAGAAAAGGAGAAGAACGATGTTTATAATACTGGCATATGATGTTTCATCAACAAGGGGACAAAAAGTGATGAAAACATGTAGAAAGTATCTCCATCATGTGCAAAAGTCTGTATTTGAAGGGGTGATTACAGAAGCAAAATTAAAACAGCTGCAGCAGGAATTGAAAAAAATAATGATATTGGACAGGGATAAATTATGTATTTACTGTATGGATTCTGTAAAATACGCAAGTAAAATTCAGATTGGACCAGTGGAGGATCTGGATATATTTTTATAGGGAAGGGAAATGTATGATAGACAAGGGGTTAAAAGAAATTTTTTCTAAGGAACAGATTGAGGAAGCGTTACAATATATTTTGTCAAGAAAAAATAGTTGTGGAATTGATGGGATTATGGTAGATGACTTTGGAGAATACTGGGAAATGAATGGCGGAAAAATTATAGATTTGGTTCTTGTGGGGGAATACAGACCAGCGCCAGTAAAGATTCATGAACTGGTTATGGCAACAGGAAAGTATCGGAAAATAGCATTGTATACTTGTACGGATCGATTGATCGGCAGAATACTTGCTACGTATTTGCAGGAAAAGATAGCACCTCTTTTATCAGAACACAGCTATGCCTATCAGCAGAAAAAAGGTATTCTAAATGCAGTTCAGCAAGCTGCAGGCTATATGGAAGAAGGAAAAGTATGGGTATTGGAATTAGATATTGAAAACTATTTTGATAATATTAATTTAAAAAGAATGGAGGGAGAATTAGAAGCGGTTGTTGAGGATGAAGGAATACGCAGATTGATCCATAGATATCTGTATTGTGATGTGGCAGAAGATGAATGTGTTCCATTTTATATAAAGGAGAAGGGATTGGTTCAGGGTTCTTCTTTAAGTCCGGCATTGAGTAATCTGTATCTTTGTAAATTAGATAAAATATTTGAAGAAAAAGGATTGTCATTTTGTAGATTTGGAGACGATATTAATATTTATTTTGAAGATCGCCTTCAAGCTGTTCGCTGTTATCCAGAAATAAGAAAGTATTTGGAAAATGAATTTTTCTTAAAATTAAATAACAGAAAAGGTGGAATTTATCCGGCGATGAACCGAGTTTTTCTTGGATATACATTTAAAAAAGAACGTGCGGGTAAAGTGCTTATTACTAAAAAGCCGAAGAAAAAGACTGTATGTTATACAAATTGGCAGAAGTCGGCATTACAGTATACGGGAAGAGAATATCATATTATAAATGAAGGAATATTGACGAAAAAAGATTATACGGTGTTATTTGAAAATGAACAGGGAAAGAGGTATCTTCCTTCGGAAACAACAGATAAGATCAATATATATTCAGATGTGATACTTACATCAGGTTTTTTGGAATACATATCGAAAAGAAATATAGACCTTGCTATATTTAATAAATATGGACAATTTTGCGGAGCATTTTACGGAAAAAAGCATGCAGCAACATCAAATATGATTCTAAAACAAGTTACTTTATATAATAATGAGGAAAAAAGACTGGCAATAGCAAAGGGTATTATCATAGCGGCAGTACATAATATGCGTGCGAATATTCGATATTATTGTAAAAAGCATAAAATAAAGAGAACAGATGTAGAAAAAATTACAGACTTCATTCCGAGAATGAATGAAGCGAGAACGGTACAAGATCTTATGTTGATTGAAGCACAGTGCCGTCAATATTATTATACTTATATGGGACAGATAATAGACAGTCCGGAATTTCCGTTTTCGCAGAGAATAAAGAGACCGCCAACAGATGAAGTAAATGCAATGATTAGCTTTGGAAACGTATTTTTGTATGAAAGAATTGCAACGGAAATTAATAAAACATCGCTTGATATTAAAGTAGGTTTTCTTCATTCTACAAATAAACGACCGGCAAGTCTTAATTTAGATATTGCGGAGATATTTAAACCAATTATTATAGACCGTACTGTATTTACCGTTATACATAAAAAGATTTTAAGTGCATCGGCACACTTTCAGCCAATGGAGAAAAAAGGAATCTATCTTAATGCTGCCGGAAAGAGAATTTTTATTAATGAAATCATGAAAAAGCTATATACAAAAATAACGATTAATAATAGAACAACGACGTATAACGCAATTATAAGAAATGAAGTTTGGAAAATCTACAAAATGATAGAAAAAGATGAACCGTATAAACCATATAAATATAATAATTAGTATAGAAAATGAAATAAGAAAGAGATACTAAGGAAAGTTATTATAAATTTTATCGAGATGTAGATAAAATGTCTAAAAGCATGATAGTAATTTGAAAAGAATATCATAACACAATAATTATCAAAAAAAATAAAAAATAAGAAAAATAAGACTAAAAATTTCACTGAATATACGTTATAATCTGAGTAAGATTATATGACAGGGGAAGGAGTTATTTATTATGAAGATATCAAAAGAAGGTCATAAACGTATGTCTGTTACTTTAAAAAAAGAAAATATGCAGAAAAATGATGCAGATAAGACAAAAGGACAGATTTTACCATTGCCGGAGGGCGAAGGCTTAGAAAAATATATACAAAAGCGTGTAGCAAATACACAGAAGTTATATAAGGTTTTAGGTCCGTCTGCCGTATCAGTACCAAATGAAAAAGAGAAGGAAACGATTGATTGTTTTAATGATTTTATAAAAAACATTATACTGAAAAATGTAAATACGCAACCAGCTGAGAAGAGAAATCGAAATGCAGTTGAGTATATGAAGACAAAAGGTAATGTAAATACTGTGTTTATAGATGTTGACAGAAAGTGTATTCATAAACTGGTGCCTTTACATTTAAGAGGGACTTTAAAAAAGTATGTAAAGATAGAAAAAGACGGGCAGAGAATAGAAGTGTATATTCCAGATGTGATTGAAAAACTGGTATTTGCAGTAGCACATGGTACGCAGTTTGATCATCTGATAGCAGAAATTGAGGAAGAAGAGCTGATCGTCTGTTTACATATGATTTTTAAAGACTATACAAAGGAAGATATAATTGCCAATACAGCAAAGTCGATTGAAAAACAGGATGTAAAGGTTCAGGTATTAGGTACAGGAGAGGATGCGAGACTTCAGCTTGCCAGCGCCGATAATGAAAAGAAAAAGTATATCTTTTTATTCCTTAAAAAGTTTGCCTGTGCGGTTTCTGAGAAAGAAAGGAATGATCTGTTAAGAGAATTTAGGGAATTACTGGTTTTGTTTTATTGTGGGACAGCTGCGTATGAGGAAGTAAAAGAATGGAAGAATGGTATACCGATTTGGGATTTTGATTTTCTTTCAAAAATGGTTTCAGATATTTCCTGGTTTTTTAGTCAGGAATGTAGTGAGAAATTAATGGAAAGAGAACAGCTGAGAAGAGAAAAAGATAAGGATAAGAAAAGGCAGAATAAGTCTAAGATAAAAGACATTGATGTTGAGGTAAAAGGTATTCTGGCCAATTTGATCACAGAAAGATATCGTGAGAGTATTAAGTTACTTCAAAGTTTACTGGGAGAAGAAGAATATAAAGAAAAATGCTTTTGGCTTGAATATATAGAAAATGATGCAGAAAAGATTCTTTGTTCAAAGAAAGCCTTGACAGAGAATAAGCTGGATACCGTATGGTTGTGTAATAATACATGGCGAAATTTCCTTTCATTTTTGTGCTCTAAAGCCGTAGATATGGGAAAGGCAGTTTATCATTTTGCAATGCCTGATTTAGAGCAGCTTGAAAGTGGAGAGCCGATAAAAGCTGGAATGATTAAGCCACAGTTCCAACAGGGAATCACCAGTTTTGATTATGAGCGTATTAAAGCAGAAGAGAATTTAGAAAGAAGCTTTATGACAGCGATATCCTTTGCGTTAAATAATTTTTCGGCAGCAGTGTGTCCGCCGGAAACCTATGAGAAGAAGAACAAAGAGGATGTTTTGTTCATGGGAGATAAAGATTTGCGAGAGGAAATGTATCCGAACGCTTCGTGGCATATTATGCAGTATTTTGGTGGAATCAGTCAGTGGAAGGATAGTTGTTTTGAAGATATTGTTATGCTGGAGGATGCAGATTTGAATGAAGAATTTGTGCTGGAAGTGAAGGGAGCGATGAGCCTGATTCGAAATTCTGCTTTTCATTATGCCGCTTCAGCAGCACAGGGAACTTTAGATAAAGGTTCGTATCTGGTAGAATTGTTTGAGAGAGAACGAGATAATCTTGGGAGCAAGTATCGTAAGAAGTATGTATCAAATAATGTGCCAATGTTTTATAAAGTAGAAGATATTGACCGTTTAATGCACTGTTTATATGGAGAGCAGAAAGTTTTAGAAAGTCAGATTCCGTCATTTCGTAATGTGATAACCAGAAAGTCATTGCCTGATATTATTGTTAAATTTGTTAAAGGTAAGCCATATGGGAAGATTCAGAAAAATGTAGAAACAGCAAGTAAATTTCATTCGGCATTATATTTTGTTCTGAAAGAAATTTATTATAATGGATTTTTACAGGAAGAGAATCTGATGGAACGTTTTATGGTAAGTTTTAATAATGAATGGAATAAAGTTAAAGAAAGTTCTGGTAATAAGAAAAAAGAAGCAGCAATGAAAGATTTTTCAAGAAGAATAAGTGAGTTGCAGCAGAATGGAAAAAGACTTACATTTGGAGAGCTTTGTCAGGCAATCATGACAGATTATAATATGCAGAATAATCAGAAAAAGGTACGTCTGAATAAAAAAGATAATCTGCCGGATGAAAAGTATAAACATTTTAAGATGCTCTTGTTAGTTTGTTTAAGAGAAACGTTCATTGATTATTTGAAAAAAGATGTAGCGGGAGAAAAGTTTGACTGTGCTTTTTTAAGAGAGCCAGGTTTAAAGGAAAATGTATATGAGAATCTCACAGAAGAACAGTTTTGTAAGGGATGGAAAATAGACAGATATAAAAATCTTATCAATGAAAATGGTCAGTACGATTCATGGCTGATTTCATGGTTTATTCTGGCTCACTTTATGACTCCGAAGCATCTGAATCATTTATGTGGAGAGATTAAAAGTTATCTAAGTTATGTACATAATATTGAGCGGCGTAGATTTGATGCGATGAGAGTACAAGTTGAGGAGAATAAAGAAAAAAGACAAAAATATGAACAAGTATTGGAAATTTTGAATCTTGCAGCAGAATATTGTGGTCAGGTATCGAATGAACGAACAGATTACTATGAGAGTGAAGAAGAGTATGCGCGACATATTTCTATGTATGTCGCCTTTGAAGAAAAGAATTCTGAACGTCCATTAGAAGAACAATTATATGGTTTCTGTAATCAGAAGGCAGACGGTGGTCCGGCAAGTCGGATAGGAATCTTTTATGATGGGGAGAATCCGATACTGAATAGAAATGTAGTGTTAACAAAGCTATATGGAGCAGAGAGGCTATTATCGGAATGTTTACAGAAAGAACGGGTCACGAAAGCTGAAATTGAAAAACATTATAAACATACAAAGAAATTGGAAGCTGTATTTAAATATGGAACATGTAAAAATCAAGAGCAGGAACAAGAACGTCGAACATACCAGCAGCAGAAGAATCGAATTGAACTGGTTGATATATTGAAATATTCCGATTTGTTGAATGATTTTATGAGTCAGTTGATTTCCTGGTGTTATCTGCGGGAACGTGACAGAATGTATTTTCAGATAGGTCTGCACTATATTCGGTTATATTACGGAGAGAATCTTGTGGAGAAGAACAGCAAGTTTCGTGTTTTGCAAAGTAAAGAAGCAAAAGCAGGAGAAAAGAAGGGAATCAATCTGGTTGATGGAGCAGTTCTTTATCAGATAGCAGCTATTTATACATATGAATATCCAGTGTATGCTCTGGATGAAGCAGGAAATGCAATTGTGTCTAAGGCGGCGAAGATTGGAAGTACAACGGCAAACGGAATAAATGCTTTTTGGAAAGAATATTGTAATGAGGATGCAAGCACATATGAAGTAGGACTTTCTTTATTTGAGAATCCTTTAGAAGAAAAGGAGTTAATTGAATTTAGAAACTATATTGATCATTTCAAATATTATTCAAGGAGAGACCGAAGTATATTAAATCTTTACAGTCAGGTTTTTGCAAATTATTTCCGCCATGATAGAAAGTTAAAGAAGAGTGTAACCTTTATTCTTAAAAATATTCTTGCCAGACATTTTATTATTGCAAGGACAGTACTTGCTGAGGTAGAAGTAGAAAAAAAAGATGGAAGAAAAGATAAAAAGAATCCTATTATAAGGAAATATAGTCAGACAGAGATTAGAATTCCGACAGAGAATGGTCTGCAATCAGATGACACGCTTCACAAGTATACGAAAGAAGACGTTGATAATGAATATAAAAAGAAAATGAATAATTCAAAAGGTGAAAAAGGAAAGATTCCTCCTAAAGAAGGAGGAAAATATAGTATTCCTATGTATGATGAGAAGTTTATACAACGTTTGTACTGTATATTAAACTATGCGAAATGATTATCCTGTAGAAAGCGAGGAGTTATATGATAACAATTGCATTAGATGAGCAGGGAAATTTTGAAAGTTTATATGATGAGAAAAAGACTGGAGCTCCGATTTTTATCGGAGGTCTGGTTTTTGATGAACTTGGAGATGAGAGAGAATATGATAATGAGCGAAGAAAAATTTCTTTTTATCTTCAGGGAATCTGTGAAGAGATTGGCGGAAGTTATCCTTCCTCTCTACATTCTAATGGGAGAAATAATGCCGAGGTAGCAAAAGCCAAAACATTGATTACAGAGACTTTGCCGGAATTTATGAAGACAGGAAGATGTAAGAAAATTGCACAGCCTTATGCATCGTATTTAGCTCATGAGCCGGAGAGACAGGGAAAATATCATTTTTTTGCCAACATGGTATGTGATGATGGAAGTCATGAGTCGCAGGAAGGTCAGAGTATCATAGTAAGAGAAGATTATGCCAGTAATCTGTATATGCATATGGCAGAAAATATTGTGGAGAGACTTATTTTTCATAATCCGATTGTAGAGGAAATAAACCGGGTACATTTAGAATTAGCTACGCGTGTCGTAAAGGTGAAACAGGATAAGCGTAGTGAGTATCGGCGCCTTGGTTATATAGAGGATACGAAAAAGGAACATCATAAAGATGGAGAATTTACTTTTTTTCTCACAACAGGGGATAATTACAGAACGGCAATTGACCGGGAAATGCAGGATACGGAGAAGTGGAATATTAAGTTTGATGCTATAGTGGCAAAGTCGATTTTTTATGGAAGACCTTCTGACAAAGCTAAAATGGAATTTTTGTATATGGCAGATATCGTCTGTTCTGTATTGGGATTTCGTCCAAAGGCAGACAATGCATCAGATCTCGTATGGGAAATAAAAAAACGGGCAGATTTTTATACGGGGCATAATGATAATTTAATTTTTGTTCATGATAGTGTGGATATAGGTTTTCGAAAAGCATGGGCTAAGTTTGAAGACAAAGACTATTATGAAGCACTTTGTATTGCTTATGAAACGATGCATAAAGAAAATCCGTTTGTTAATTATTATAAGCATATATGGTTTAGTTTTTTAGAAGAAAAACTGCAGGAAGAATCTTCTTTACTTCATTATAAAATTGCATTAGAAAAGTTATATGATTCTACAAGACAAAATAATTTGAATCAGGAAGAATTATTTTATATTTTCAGTATATTGAATCAGATGAAGGAAAATATACGATTTACAAATAATGAAGAAAAAGCTGTGCTATATAAACTATACGATACAGGAGTTTCTGCATACTGTCATATTGGACAAGCACAAAAAGCAGTAAAATATTTTGAAAAGTGTAAGGAATATGCGCCGTATGTGAGCATAGAGACATATATTCGTACCAGAAACAAGCTGTCTGTATGCCTTTCGGATGCTTTTTGTTTTGAAGAGGCAAAAAAACTGGCAGAAGAGAATAAGGAATATTGTGAGAAATTAATGCCTCTTCGTAGTTCTATTTTAAAAGTGAATTCTGAAAAGATGACAGAATATGGAATTACATGCAGTCAGTTAGGACAGGCATATGCTTTTTTACGAGATAAAGATGCAGAAAAAGTTTTCTTGCAGTCCTTGGAACAAATGCCGGATACAGATTCACCAAATTATCTGATTACCTTATCTTATCTTTTACATTTCTATTTGGATATGGGGATGAAAGAGGAATATGAACAGATGGCAGAACGTTATTTCAATGGGAATCCAGATTTACAAAGCCAGTTATATTATATTTTAGATGAAGCATCTAAGGGAAGTAAAGGCAGAGTCAGTATGAAGTTTGCTCTTTATATCTTTGTGAGAAGCGTTTATCAGTTCTATATGGACGATGTAAAAGAGATTGGTATTGGTGAGCAGATAATCCAGATAGAAGAAGCGATTAGTAAGGAAGGAGAAGTGGCAAAGAAACAGATTGTCGGGCATCCATGGGAAATTATATATAAGTATTTGGCGCTTATTGCCTATGATATTGGAGAAGTGGAAAAGTCACAGAATTTTATTGTAAAGATGATAAGTGCGGTTTCAAATCAGGGAATGATTATTGATATGATCTGCTGGTTTGGGCAGATAGAATATTATATTCATACTGGGGACAGGGCAAAAGCGGGTCAGATGCTTACGCAGCCACCGACATCACTAGAAGAAGATAGTCCAATCTATGCGTTGTTACAGGATAAAAGGAATGTTCGAAAGATATATGATAAACTGAATGACAAGGTATTTACGTTTATGTATCGATAATAATGAATATATAATAGTGAATATATATTTTCGGAATCTTTCGGGAAATACGTGATTAGGAGAAAATAGGATGGAAGACTACGGGCAGATAAAGATAAATCAATACAGGACATGCATGATCATTCCTTTTTCGTATGATAGTAGTTTTTTTGGACAAATGCTTCAGGAAAAAGAAGAAGATTATAAGGAAGAGAATAAAAAAAAGAAAAATGAGAGAGATTATTCCAGATTTTGTTTTAAAGAATTTTTTCAGAAGATACAGATAAGAAATAGCGAACCTTTTAGTGAAAAAGCAAAAGAATGGCTTGTAGAGAAAGGAGAGAATAGTAATACAGAAAAATTAGTATTACAGTGTTATGAATTCCGGAATGGAGAAAGAGAAAAAATCAACTTAAATCAGAAAGTAAATTGTATATATACTCTGTCGAAACAAAAATATTCATTTAAAATCCAGAAAATTAAAGCCTGGTTTTTTAAAACGGGACAAGGTTTTTTAACACTGGAATTACGATCAGAAGGTATAGAAACAATAAAGGAGGCATTAACATTTAATAGTCTTCGGTGGGTAAACAGAGATAGAAAATTCAACTGGAAGAAAAGGAAATCCAAAAATGAAGAAAAAATAATCTCTACGAATATAAAAGAAATACTAGAGAAATGTTTAGATTCTTTAAAAAATATTGGGGTTCGCAACGGGGGTATTATGGAAGATAAAGCCTATTTTCTGTCTGTACTTATCTCTGATGGGAATCGTGAGGTGGATAATACAAGTGAAGTTTTACAGAGGTTATGTCTTAAATATTCCGTCAACAAACCAATTGCAGATGCACAAAAAAATGCAATAGAACTTTATTCTAGTTATAAATATATTTGGTGTGGGATTTGTGGGAATACAGTTGCAATATTGGGAGATTGTTTTAAGGAACAAAGTGAGCAGAAAGAACAATCAAACAAGGAATTTATGACGGTGACATATCCGAACAATATATTTTCACATTATCTGATTACATATTTATACTATTTATCCTGTTATAAAAAGTATCAGGATTTGTCAGATATGCTGGGACTGCCAGATAAAATAAATCCAGATGAAATTCATATGGAAAAAATAGGATCGGAAGGATTATATGACGTATTAAATGATATATTTTATAATATATTGTGTGAGAAAGTCTGGAATCTGCCAGATAAAATAAATGAACTGAAAAAAGAATACAAAAAATATGATATATTTATCAGTTACCGGCACGATGGAGGGCAATACTTAGCGTTGTTGTTGTTTGAACATTTGAGAGAAAAAGGATTGAAAGTTTTTCTTGATGTGGAGTCGCTGAAAGTGGGACATTTTGATGAGCAGATTTACAATGAGATTGAAAGCTGCAAATATCTTTTGTTTGTTGTTTCACCAGGCTGTGTAAAGAAGTTAGTGGAAGCCAATGACTGGGTTGCGAAAGAATTAGTAGGGGCCGTAAAAGCGGGCTGCAAAATTCTTCCAGTGTATATGGAGGGGGTTTCGATTACCGATTCGGAATATATTGACAGTATTTTGAACTCAGAAGAGGAAAAACCAGAAGTGTCGGAAGAGTTGAAAACGGTTTTAAAAGCATTGCCAATATTCCAGTCATTCGAAGCAAAAGTAGGATCTTTTGATTCCAGTGTAGAGAAGATCATAGCCGCGTTAAAAACAAATTAAGAGAATTTCAATAGAGAGAAGGCAGAGTGAAATAGAAAGAAGAGGGCTTTAAGAATACTTTCAGAAAAAATAAAAATAGCTATTGTGTATAATAAAAACATCTTTAAGAGAAAGAGGTTTTTATTATATGAGTGGTTGTATGGCTGAGAATATGTGGGTGTCGCACAGTATAGTGCAAACAGGAATCCGGCATAAAAAAAGAAAGATGGAGTGTCAGGATTATGTAGATATAAGGTTTCAAAAAGAAAAAATATCAATGATTCTTTTGGATGGAAGAGGTGATAGCAACAAAAATGTAATAGCGGTCAGAGAAATGGCGGATGTAATGAATCAATTTATGATTATGCATTATGATAATATTTTTAGAGAATCAGATGAGATAGTGGCATATAATTTTATGTTGCAGGTGCAAAGGGAGTTAGATGTTCTCAGTAAAAAATTAGAGACACAGAAAAAAGAACTTGCATCTACTCTGGTAATCTGTTGTGTGAATGAGAAGAAAAAAACATTTTGTGCGCTCCATCTTGGAGATGGTTTTATTGCTATAGAAAATAAGCGTGGTGGTATTAAGATTTTATCTCACCCGACAAATGGGATAAAAAGAAATGAAACAGTATTGTCTACTACAGAGATGGCATTAAAATATGTGAAAGTATACAGGGGAGAGCTGAAAGATATACAAAAAATTCTGATGGCTTCTGACGGAAACTATGAATGGAATATATCAAAAAATGTTCTGGAAGAATGTTTTTCAAAAGTAAAAAAGAAAAAACTGATTCCGAAGATTGATGATCAATCAGTGATTGTATTGGAAAGAATGGGAGAATAAGATATGGTAGAAAAAATTATGGAGGAAGAATACGGTATAAGTGAAAGTATAAGTGAAATGGAAGATAGAGAATTGTCTTCTGGAGAAACAAAAGAGTTAGAGAGAGAACAGTTAGATTTCAACTCTATATTTGAAGAATATGAAGATGAAGAAGATGCAGATTTAAAAATATGGAATTTATATTTAGAAGATAATCAGATTGATAGAAATCAGGCAAAACTTTTCTTTGATCAAGTGGCAAAACTTAAATATGTTCCCACATATAAATATGTGATAAGATATTTGCTTTTACGTTATCGTATTTCCCTAGGAAAAACTAATATGCAGGAAATGTGGAAGTATATCGAAGAAAATACCCCAGATATTGATATGTCTTTAGGAAAAAAGAAGAAAGCAGCATTATTGGCTAAGCTGCAAAGAGAAGAGGAGGAAGAAGCGAGCCTTTTTGCGAAAGAAGATTATGACGTACTTATGTCTGTTGTGATTCAGAATATGAAAGAAGAATTTCTTCAAAATGGATATGCAAAGAAAAGTGTAAGAGCAAAATATTTTTGGGATTTGATCATGCAGATCGATGAGGTGAAGTTACGTGAATTAGCACTGGGATTAAACTGGGATTATAAATATTTTACACTTTTCCGTAAAAAAGTGTTAAGAAAAAAAGAAATTAATATTTATAATAAAAAAGATATATTGCTCGCATTTGTTTTGAAATATGCAACAGAGTGTGGATATAATAGTTATTTTGAAGCTTATGAGTTGTTAGAAAATTTATATCCAAAACAGGAAAAAGATAAGGAAAGCGATCTCCTTGAGACTAGAGTGCTGACTAATTGGTTTAAACAATATTTGGAAGAAAATGGAAAATTAAGAGAGGGGTATAAAGATAAATTATTTACAACATTTGATTCGGAAATAGGAAGGGAATTATCCAAATTAGAATCAATAACTAAAAAAGAACGAAAAGGAAAAAGACGAGCGGAGAAGATTTTTGCGAAAGAATGGGAGGATGTTTTTGAAAATACAAAGAAGTATGTGAAGGATGTTGGATGGAAAGAAGAATTGCAAGAAGATAAAGAAGTTTTAATTCCTAAGAATGATAAAAAGGATGGCAAAAAGGATGATATAAGCTGGACGAATCAGAATGTGTATGAGTTTCTATATGGTCGAAATGTTTTAAAGAGAGAACATAACCATATAGAAGATATCAAAGAAAAAAATATGAAAAATCTTGGCAAGGAAGGAACAGATTATTTTCTTGATAGCAAAATTTTTATTCAAACACGAGTACGTGATAATATTCAACAGGCATTTCCTACAGATGAAGAAACGCAGAGAAACCTTTTAATGACTACGATTTTTTTGAATTATGTTACAGAGTTAGATGGATTATCTGATGATTATGGGGAAAGAATAACAGACTTTGAAGTTATTGTATATAAAAAAATGAAACAATGTGGTTTTATGCCATTATATAGTGGATATGCTTATGATGCATTTCTTAAACTGCTCTTATCATGCGATAGTCCGTTGGAACTATTCCGCTACATCTGGAGACAAAAAACAAAATCTTTAAATTAGAGGTAGGGTATGAGTCAAAAAAATTGGATAAGTTCACGAAGATGTCCAATGCAAAAGGGTGGAATCTTTCAAGTAGCAAATTGGGTAATTTGTAATGAAGATGTGAAAGAAAACGTGGGCAGGGGAAGTAGCTGCCTTGTGTATCATGGAGAAGAGAGGGAGTGTTCAGAAAAGAATTCCGATGAAACTTTAGAGAGAAAAGTTATTGTAAAGGAGTTTTATCCTAAATTAGAAATGTCCTTAAAAGAAATTGTTCGTCAGGAAGATGGAAGATTAAAAATTTCAGATAAGGTACAGCAGACAAAAGAATTTGAACATTATAAAGAACAGTTTTTTCAGGGGTTTCATATTCAAAAAGAATTATCGAATTCTAATGCAATGGAAATTGTAGTAAAGCCATTATCGGGCGTAGAAAAATGGGGTGATAGTTATTATGTAATCAGCGATATTCATCAAGGGAAAGACTTATCAAAAGTAAAATTTAATTCATTAAAGAAAAAATTGAAACTAGCAATAAAGCTTTCTGAGGTTTTTTGTATATTACATAAAGAAAAATATATAATGCTCGACATTAAGCCAGAGAATTTTATGTGGATTGAAGAGCCGGGAGCGGTGAGAATATTAGATAAAGATAGCATTATTTCATTGAAAGAAAAAAATGTTGGAAGATTGTTTTTTAATGAACAGTACATGGCGCCGGAAATAGAAATTTTAAAACAACTATATGAAGAAGGAAGTGAGGGAGTAAGAAGTAAAAGTTATTTAAAAGAGTGGGTTGATGTATATGCTTTAGGAATTTATTTTTTTGAAGTTTTTTTTGGTCACCTTCCAGAAAAAAAACAAATGGGAAAAGCAATGTGTGTCGATGAGACATTGTGTGAATTTATAAAAATTTATGGACAGCAGATCGAGAAGGCAAAAGTAGAACAGGCAGGTAGAAATCTGATTGAAATTTTAAAGAATATGACGATTGATAGGCCGAGTAGACGTTGGAAAATAGATAAAGTACAAAAGGAATTAGAGCAGTTGTACTTTACAGTAGCTTCTGAACATCTTGTACCACGTAAACAATACGCCAAAGCCAATGCTTCGTTTGCTGCGTATAATCTTCTTTATAAATATCCATTATTTAAGTATGGTTTATTGAAGAAAGATGGACATAAAGAAATAAATGTTGCTCTTTTTGGAAGTCATGCTATGCGTCATGAGATGTTATCTGCAGTAATTTCTATTGGACAAATGCTTGATACACGATTAAATATTTATATAGTAGCGGAAGATGTGGAACAGTTCTGGAATACATATCCTGTTGTGGGAGAAAGCCATACAGTATTTGAAAATACCATATTGTTGGAAAAATCAGATGGGACAGTTTCGACAACATATGATAAACATCTTGTGGCGGAACCACTGGCAAAAATTTATTTAATAAAAAGTAGAAAAAAGGAGGATAAAGAATCGAATAAAGAAAGTCCTTTATCTGATGTATTACTAAAATTTTGCAAAAAAAATTCATGTAATTATTTTATTTTTATGTGTGAAGAAGCAGAGGAGAATAAGAATCTTCTGAAAAAGCTAACAAATTGTAAAGAAAAAAAGGGTAGAAAAGTTTTTGCTGCATATTTAAATGAAGAAGAGGATATTGATTGTTGTAAAAATCCGGTGATAGAATCCTTCCCAATCAGTTCGCTGTGTTTTAGTGAGAAATATAATGAGGATATGTTTAAGGCACAAATTTATCAGATGGGTCTTATGGCACATATCTATTATAGTGGTTATATGGTAGAAAATGAAGAACTAGATGAAAAAGCAATGGAAAAATTGGAAAAAGATTTTAAAGAAAATGTTTATAATATTGCTTCATCAGAACGGTGTGCTTTACATGGAATCTATAAGATGGCGAGTCTTGGTATTTCACCGGATAAACCGGGAAAAATATTAAAGTATTTCCGTCAGATTCAAACAGAAGAAATACGCAGGAAGCTTTCTTATATAGAACATTTGAGTTGGACAGCCTATATGTTGACATCGGGAGTTCTTCCGATTGATGTGGAGAAGATGGATAGTTATGCATATAAAAGAGAGTCAGAATTAAATAAAGAAGGGGAGTTGAAATTTAATGATTGGAAAGAAAAGAAAGCAGGTGTTATAACAAGACATCCGCTGTTAGTATCCTCTAGTTATCAGAGAGGGCTTCCGAAAAGATCTTGGAGTATGTTTTCACAGAAAGAGAGAGAATCTTTAGATGAATTAGATAAAGTGAGTTACGCAATTTATTTATGGTATAAAAAGAATAAAACAAGATTTTGCCAGGAATTTATGGATGCTATGGATGCTTTAAATAAAGTGATTGGACAAATGACGGACTTGAAGCGAAAAGAAGAAATTCAGATTTTACAAAAAGAACTAGAAGTAACAGGGAAAAAATGTATTGATGAAATGTGTGAAGAAACCTTTGCTCAGGATAGAAAAAATATAATGAAATGTAATACATTATTAGATAATATGAAAAGCAGAGTACGAGAAGATACTTTGTTGAGTGAAGGGGAATCTTCTCAGAAAGATATAGAAAGTAGAAAGCGAGATTTAGCAGATAGCATAGAACAGAATATAGAAAACGTGCAGCATATATTAAGACCAGTTTTCGATTCCTATAAAGATAGAGATTTTAAACAAGCAGATGAAAATCTGATATGGGCAAGCCTGGACTTGTTGGGGTGAATAAGGTTTATGATGATGAGAGTAAAGAAAAAGTCAGGAAAAATCGTACAGGCTATTCAGCTTGGAAAAAAGGAAATGCTTGAAGAACAATTGATTACAGAGGGAAAGCTTAGGTACGTGGGAGATGGTTATGAAGTTTTTTCCAGAGAAATCTTAAATAGAGAACAAAAAGGAGAGCGAGCTTATATCGGTGATTATGTGAAATTTGATGAGGCAGGCTGTCCATATCCGAATACAAAAGAGTTTTTTGAAAAGAATCATCATCAAATAGGGAAGAATTTATATGAGCAGTATTCAATACCTCTATGGGCGTGGAAATTTGTAGATAGTGAAGAATGGAGCGAAGAGGTGCGCTTCCTTGTAGAAAAAAAGGGTTTACTTATAAATGAGTCGGATTATAAGGAGTATATGAAAGCACCTTTATGGGGAACAGTGCTTGCTGCAAATAAAGATGCAGTAATTATTTTTTATAAAATTGAACGTGATAAAAAAGGGGAGATTCTTGATGAAGAATTTAACTTTTGTGCATGGGAAGAGTTTCAAAAAACCTATGATGTCCTGGATTAGAATTCAGGATATCATAGGTTTTTTGCCGTAAAAGGCAGCGACTAAAATCACAAATATGCCCTATTCGGGACAATGGCTTCGTCTGTAGTTTACTTAATGAATTAAATAGTAAATCACAATTACAAATTTAGATGCCCTGTTTGCTATTATACAATCGCAAACAAGAACGAACCTAAAGGAGAAAAATCATGGCAGGAAAAAAGAACAATGGAGTAGTAGCAGTTATTTCTGATTTAACAAACGAGCAGGCAGCACAGCTGACGAAAGAAATTATAAAGGCAAAAAGAAAGGTTGCGCCGAAAGGAAAATCAATTCTATAGAATGTATAAGAAGGATGTGATAAAATATATAAAAATAAGGAGGAGGAAAAGCAATGAAAAAAACAATGCACAATTACAGGAAACTTTTAAACAAAAACATAATGCTGGCTCTTATGTTTTGCCTGACTTTAGGAATAGGAATTTTTACAAATTCTGTACAGGTTAAGGCGGCAAATTCATTGAAGATTGGAAATATTCAGGCATATGGTGGAAGTCAGGTAGCTTTTGAGGCAACATTTAAAATGAATGGTTATCAGAAGATTGAAATTTACCGTTCGACTTCAGGCGGAGCATTTCAGTTAGTTGATAATTTCACAGAAGAAGGGGAGTTATGGAATACTTACAGTGAAGGATGGTATACTGTAGGTAATAAGAAAAAGGTAACTTGCTATGCAGATAATACAAAGGTAGCTGGACAAGTAGTATTTGAAGATGATTCTGTTACTGTGGGAAATCGTTATTCTTATAAAGTAGTTCTCACCTGTTACGATGGAAGTAAAATTACGTCTGGAACGGTATCCGTTGCAGTAACATTAGATACAGCAGAGATTTTAAATATTTATTCTGCTGATGCGAAGAAAGTAAAGATAAAATGGCGTCGTGTTAGCAAAGCGCAAGGATATCAGATTTATCGTACAGAAGGTAAGAAATGGAAAGTAATTAAGACAATCAAAAGCGGTAAAAAGGTTACATTTGTAGATAAAAAGGTAAAAAAGAATAAGGTATACCGCTATAAAGTACGTGCTTACGGAACTGTGAAAGGTAAAAAGGTTTATGGCAATTTTGGATATGTATGTAAAGCATCATTGAAAAAGCCTACTGTAAAAGGAGCCTACAAAAAGGGCAGTATTTATGGCCCGGCACTTAATAACAATCAGTTAATGCAGGTTCGAAGAGTTGTTCAGAGTTTTAAAACAAACTATATCAAAAAAGGTATGAGCAACTATGAGAAAGCATTTATTGCATTTAATTATCTTAACCAGAATTGTAAGTATGCGACAAGAGGCTGGCAGTATAATGGAGCAAATACAGCTTGGGGAGCATTGGTATATGGTGAAGCACAGTGCTCTGGATATGCAAGAGGGATGAAAGCTTTATGCGATGCCATTGGAGTACCATGTTATTATGTTCATGCCAATAAAAAGGCATTAAATCCAAGCCATCAATGGAACCAGGTGAAAGTGGATGGAAAATGGTATATTGTCGATGCTCAGAGCGGATATTTTCTGGCAGGCAGCAAAATCTGGAGAAATGAAATTGGAATGTCATGGGATACAAAGGGACTTCCTAAATGTAGTGGAAGTAATCATAAACGAGGAGGATTTTACGGTATTTAGTTATTATTTAATTAAATAGAGCAGTCTTCTACATCAGCAGGATGATTTCTTCACAGAAGAGTAGAGAATTTGTAAATTCCCATTATAATGATATAAAATGAGTATATTCCATATGGGTTTGTATAAATATGTCGCAAAACTGCATGAATTATATTCATTTTACACAGGAAAGTGTAGTCGGTACTTATCAGTGGAAAGTGACATTAGAAAGGATGTGGGGCAGAACAGATAAGTGATTTATTAGATATGGAAGTTGAGCAGGTACGGGAAATTATAGAGAAGGAGTAATCCAATCTAATAGATAAAAAAGAAACCGACATAACGTCGGCTTCAAAAGAGAGGAAAGTATGAAAAAATCTATCAAAAATATGTTGATGTTTTTGATGGTTTTATGATACTGGAAATTTGTGAACAGGTTGTGAGCAAAGAATGAAGATAATCTGACGAAAAAGAAATTGCTGACATTTTTCTGTAAGAAATAGAATAGGTCAGTAGTATCAAAAGAAACCTATAACTGAATAGTGTCAAAAGTAGACCGTTAGGTTTGACAAATCATATAAAATGGAGTGTCAAATCTAACGGTCGTTTTTTTGTGATACAGAAAGGAAGAAAATTATGAGAAAGATTTATAGGTATGTGCGAATTTCTATAAAGAAGCAGAATATGGATAGACAGATTCAGAATATTTAGTTTAGAAGATACCTGCGCTATGCTTCATCTACAGAAATAAAGCTTTGTTTATTTAGAGCATTTTTCAAACACACTCTAGTCTTACGATAATTGTTCTCAAGAAAAAATAAAAAATCCTATACACGCTCCAGCACCATTCGGTTCTCTGGGAAGAGTAAAAAGATTTCTTTTCGAATAATTATTTTTTATGGCATGGACAACTTCTGTCCATGCCAATCCGTATAATAAAACCAACAAAACAATAACACATCACACAGGAGGAGAAAGTTATGGCAGATACACTTAGTGGAATTGTATGGATTTTATACATAGTACTTGGATACTGGTCCGTAGGTCAGACGATTTATGCAAACAAAATTATTATTGGTCCGATGGGAACATTGTGGATCAAAAGATTTATACTTGGTTTTATGTTTGGCTGGGTATTAATTCCAGTTGCTATTATAAAGTGTTTGATTTTTCGCTAAATAAGAGCAGATAAATCGACGGAGATAAAGATGCAAAGAATAGGAAAGTGGGGATGCAAGAAAGAATTTCAGATAGCAAAGCTACTTGTTTTGGGAAGTTTTTAGCAGAAACTAGATGTCGGATATGATTTATCGAGTATTTGATTAACTGTAGATTTGAGGATCGAATGATAAAACACCGATACGATAGAATATTAAAATAATGGAGGGAATACAAATGGCAAAGAATAAGCAGAAACAGAAAGGTTTACTAGAGTCCGTTCATGATGGTTATATAAGGGGCAGCATGGGAGGGGAGGAAGATACTTCTCAGGCACGAATCGTTACTTCGCCAGAACCATTACCAGATGAAATAAAGAAATTCCGTAAGTTATATATTTTGGTTCCGCTTAGTCTGGTAATTGGACTTATCAAAGGGGATTTTACAGGATGGTTAGCGATTGCTGCATTTATATTGTTATGTCTTGTCTGCCTGATTGATACATATGCAGACCATAAAGTAAGACGGCTTCGAAGAATGAAGTTTAAACTTCCGGCAAATGTCACAGCTGATGAATTATTTATAAAAATGCAGCCAGTCTTTATCTCAAAATACAATTGGGGAATTGAACGTGGAGATAATGGGGAACTAACTATACTCGATAAAAAATATAAATATGATGTTAATCTTGAAGAAGATGGAACATTTGTCATCTGGTGGAGGATGTCCGTAGCAAAGGCCTTCCTATCAACAAGACATTATCCTATTTATAAAAATGCAATCGCAACGATGGGAATTATCGCTTATGAAGTACAGCAGGTATTTCCAGTTGGAGTAGAAAATGAGAGTTGTTAATTAAAACACGCTTTAGTACGGTCTTAACACTGCCAGATGACAGATTCATTTGGCAGTGTTTTTTATGATAGATAATGGGAAAATATTGATTGCTAATGTAGTTAGAATGTTATGGTATCGACAGTATTATAGAATCATGAAAAATAAAGAGTTAAGAAGCTTTCAAATAGAAAGTTTAAGTGAAATATGGTAGAATGTTCGTAACAGGTAGCCGGTAGATAGAAAGAAGAAATATTAAAATAGTGACATAATGGAATGTAAATTTTCAATCTGGGAGATGTGGGTAAGAGTAGTGATTTAGAGATACTAGAATTAGGAAGAGAAGAAAGAAATATATCTATGGCACAGATGATGATACAGGAAAGAGAATCGGTTGAAAAAATAGAAAGATATACAGGTTATGCATTAGAAAAGTTAAAGGAGATATCAAATGGAATAGGGATACCGTTAATGAAATAGCAGATGTATGAGGAGATACGACAGGAATTGTTAGTAGCTACGAAAAGAGTAAAATGAAATGATTTATTTGCATTTGAGAGAGAATCAGCTTCCCCCTAAATTCAAAAAAATTTTGCAAAATATCAAATACTCATATACAATAAAGAACAAGAATATACGGAAGAGGGGGAGTGGCATGATTTCGGATGAGATGGCTTATTGGCAGTATTTGGACGGGAAAGAAGAGAGCGCGGATATTCTTGTTGAGAGATATGGGGATGCACTTACATATTACATAAATGGATATATCCATGATATTCATGAGTCAGAAGATTTGATGATAGAGGCCTTTGCACAGATTTTTGCAAAGGAGCGTCCGATTGATGGAAAAGGAAGTTTTAGGGCATATCTGTATAAAACAGCAAGAAATTTGACGATACGGCATAGACAGAAGCATAAAATATGGTTTTTACATTTGGATGAGGTGGATTTTGAGCTGCCAAGCGAAGAACTGGTGGATGCAAAACTTTTGCAGTCGGAGCGGGAGCAGCATCTTTATGAAGGAATGGCGAATCTGAAGACAGAGTATAGAGAAGCGCTGTATCTGGTTAGTCTGGAAGGAATGAGTTATAGAGAAGCAGCTCGGATTCTTGGTAAGAGTGAACAACAGATTACAAATCTGGTACATAGAGGGAAGAAGAGTTTAAAAAAGATTTTAGAGGAAAGAGGTTTTATATATGCGGACGAATGAAGAACGTCAGCAATTGATTCATAGAAGAACGCTGGAGATTCAAAGAGAACAGCAGAAAAAAAGAGAGAGAGTAATCAGTGGATCAGGGATTGCTGCATGTCTGATGATAATCATTGGAATAGGATGTCTGATGCCAGAAGTGACAAAACAGGCTTCTGTTTCTGGGGCAAAAACTAATTATACAACAGGAATGGCTAGTATGTTGGGAAATTATGAGGCACTTGGCTACATTTGTATGGGAATTTTGGCATTTGCACTTGGTGTTTGTGTAACGATACTTTTGTATCGTTTGCGTAAGGCGGAAGAACATCGAAAAAAAGCAGAAGAATATAAACAATCGCAGCAGGTGCGCGAAAACAGGCTGAAAAAAGAATAACAATAACAAAGCGGGGAAAAATAGAATGAATTTTGAGATAATTGATAATATATTTCAGGTAATAGTATTTTCTCTAATTGTGGTGGCAGATATTGTGTGCTGGTTTTTGCACAAGAATCGTTTGTATATTATATTGGCTTTGGCGCATAGCTGTTTTATGATGGGAACACTTTACTTTGTACTATATCTTGTTATCCGGGGAAAGGTACCACAGTTTTTTTATGTATCAGAGATTTCCTGGATTGCCAGTTATTTGTTTCTGCATTCGTATCAGATTGTAGGATATAAGGGACAGAGGATGAAGATATCAGTGATTCCGTTGATTTGTGGAATTGGTGTGGCGATTATTTCAATCTGGAGTGGGATTTTTGGTCCGGCGATTCTTTCAACGGGAGTATTTACATTAGCAGCAGGAGCGATTGTCTACATTAGTGTTTTTCAGATTTTATATGGCGATGCACCATATAAAAGCAGCATTTGTATTCTATTATGTATAATTTTACAGGTGAGTCTATATATAAGTTCGTCTTTTTTTCATGACTATACAAGGTTTAATTTGTATTTTTGCATTGATATTGTGCTGACAATCTCGATGGCGATGTTATTACCTTGTACATTTATGGAGGTGGGGAAAGATGATGTACATTGAAAATATTTTTATTTGTATTAGTATTCCATTATTGCTTTCATTGATTTTTATTCAGGGAGAAGCACGTAAATATACATTATTTGTTTGTATTGGAATGGGAATATGTGTGCTTTCTGCATATGTCAGCAGTTTTTTTATGAATTATTATGGAGTGGATACAATAGAGGCCTCCATTGAAATTACACCGGTCTGTGAAGAAGTAATGAAGCTTTTTCCGTTATTATTTTATATTTTAATATTTGAGCCGCAAAGAAGCCAGATTCCAAGAGTTGCTATTGCAATTGCGGTAGGATTTGCTACTTTTGAAAATGTGTGTTATTTAACAGAGAATGGGGCTGCAGATTTTGATCTTTTATTAATACGGGGAATTTCGACGGGAGCGCTTCATATATTATGTGGCATTTTTATCGGCTTTGGACTTGCCTATATATTTAGACAAAGGGCAATTGCAATTACGGGAATGGTTGGACTTCTTGGCGCATGTGGTGTTTTTCATGCGATTTTTAATCTGCTTATTTCGGCAGATGGCATTTGGAGATGGATGGGGTATTTGTTTCCATCGGGCATGATTATTGTTCTGGTGAGTGTATGGCATTTGATGGTAAAGTTAAATCATATGAAGTAAAGTCAGGGAAATTGGAATCTTACAAAAGAAAAGGAAGCGGGTATACCCTGCGATCCAATTGCAGGGTATTTGATTTGATAAGCAAAGCAGGCATGAAATTCTTTTTAAAATCTTTTCATTTATTTTTTTAAATAGGTGAAAGGATTTTTTTTATTATGTCTTTATAGAAGTACAATGTAAAAATGAGTAGAGAGGAGGAGAAAGATGAACCCGAAGGAGATTAGGCGGGAAAAGATTCATCAGCGTATTCATATTCTGCGTATTCGATATGACAGATGTATCATTTTTAGTTTGATACTCCTTTCTGTCGGATTGGCAGTATGTATGGGAATAATGTTTCAAGAGATGCATTTATCTGGTGTACCTGCTGTTGTTGACAGTTATGGCTCTGTTCTACTAAGGGATGGGGCGGATTTATATGTGATTATCGCCGTTGCTGCTTTTGTAGCAGGTGCGATTTTTACGATGGTATGTATCTGGTTTCAGAATAAGAAATCAGACAAAAAGAAGAAAGTATGAGATACGCAGAATAAGAGGTGAAATGTATGAAGTACCAGAAAACAAGATATGTATTAGCGAGAGTCCTCGCCGTAATACTTACTTTAACAGCAGTATTCGGGTTATCCGCTCCGCTGATAACACAGGCGGCTTCCAATGTATCTGTTCTTTATCGATATGATGGTGATGGAACTGAAACAAAGAATCGTGTAGGGATTCGCTCTGTCATTATTAATGATAAGAAGTATTTTGATATTCATGATGGCAGTGTGACAGATCGCGTAGATCCGAACAACCAGATTGCATTTTTACAGGCCGTACTCCAAAGTGGGAATGAAACAGATGGTGGAACAGACAGTCTGATTGGACAGTGGGCATCTCTGGCAGAGCAGATTTATGGAACCCATAACAAATATGCTGCTTTTGTGAATGCAGGTGGAGGTTTTGCTAAGAACTTTACTGGGGAAGAAAACCGTACAAGAAATGGTTATGCTGATGTTGCTTATGCACTATCACAAAAAGAACCTAAGAGTGATAGAAAGAGTGGAAAAGATAATACTTATTGGACAGGACTTGCTTATGCTAAGAATTTAAAGAGTGTTCGCCAGCAGGCAGCAGAAGAAATCGCTTCCGGAATTAATCGAAAGGTTAGTGGAAGCAGCATTCTTAACAGTACAGAAGGGCAGGATGCTGCGTTAAAGCAGATTGATGATGACACAACGCAGGATGTTTTATATTCGCTTGTAACTTGCGTGGACCGTGTAGGATCCACACCAAGATTTTGTTATAACACTTTTGGACTGGCTTTTTATGATTTCAAATTATCGGTAATTGCCGGAGAAGGGTTAGAGTATATTACAAAGGCACAGAAGTATGATTCTTTAAAAGAAGCAGTAAATGGACAGGCTGCGGGTGTCACTTATAAGACAAATGCCAACTCGAATCCTAAATTGAGTTATTATAAGAATGAGTCGAAAGAGGAAGCAGATATTGGAATGGAATTTAAACAGTCGAATTCCCTGACGACTTCTAATACGTTAGAGACAGGAAAAAGTTATTCTTACAGTGAGATGATTGGCTCAGAAACAACACTTTCCGGAGAGATTCCGCTGATTGCAGAGGTGGAACAGACTTTAAAAATGGAGGTGACCTGTGAGCAGGCATTATCCACAGCATATTCTGAAACAAAAGAATATAGTGAGACTTCCGAGAATACGATTTCTTCCAGCATGTCACTTCCGGCACAGACAGCGGTTGGAATGGAATCTTCTAAGGCAGTAACAAATGTGCAGCTTGGATATGACTGTCCGGTGGCGATTACTTATAAAGTAGCGGTTTTCTCTTTATCAGGCACTGTATATGATGATAATATGAAAATACAATCATTCTCTACGGCAGGCTATCGTCAGAGTCATTTCAGCACAATTTTTGGTTCTGAGTCTGAAAAAGGCGGAACGACAGCAATGGATAATCTTTATAACCGTGCAGTAAGATATACCGCGACACCAAATTACGAGCAGACATATGGACAGACTTATGGATGGACAAAGAAACGGTCTGATGGAAATCCGGCAGATAAATTAGAGAAACTGGAATGGAAAGATATTTTAAACGGAACGATTAAGGAAGAAGAACTTACAGATGAAAAGACGAAAGTTACACTAAATAGAATTCTTGTAGATGAGGACGGTGTAATTCAGCAAACTTTTTCATCCGAACCTTCTGGAACAGAATATCCGATTGGCTATGAATCATTAATAGAAGTTCCTTCAACGATGACACAAAATACAAAGAAGTATACGATATATGACAAAACTGTGAAGGATAGTAATGGTGAAGAAGTAGATAATGACATAAATTATAATGCGAATGGAGATACTTATAACAAATGGATTCAGCCAATTGGTGAGGAAGAAAAGAAGTCATTAGCGGAACAGGGCGTATCTCAGGAAGAACTTGATGCGCTGAACAGCGTGAATTTCTACTATACGGAAAATGCACCAGAAAGTGGAACAACAGGACAGCGTGCCAATAGTAATCAGAAAGCAAATAAGGCCGTAAAACAGTCTGCCAATACTGCACAAAGAGCAGCAGCTGGAACAAACAACAGTCTTATAAATAAGGTTTCCTGGCTGTCAACACATTGTCCGATGTCCGTCACAGGTGGTGTACTTAATTATGATACAGTAAGTATGAATTCAAATATTAAGGAAATTGTACCATTATATCCATTAAAGAAAATCAGTGTCACAAATGGCGTGAAGACATTGAATATGATTAGTGGAGATACGTTTGATCTTAGTACAGTTACCTTGAAAGGCAGTAACAAGAATGATGTAGAGTATTATGGATTTGACCAGAATAAGGGCCATTGGATACTTATTGATCAGAATGGTAAGGAACTGACAGGCAGTAATATTGCATCTCTTACAGAGGAAAAAGCAAACGGTGAAGCGATTCTGACAGCAGGAGACGAAGAAGGAACCCTGTATCTTAAGTATATGATTAATGATGATACTACATATACCAGTCTTGAGAATGAACAACCAGCTACGAATGCAGGCCTTGACGCAACAGCAAAAATTAAGGTAAATGTTACAGCAAAACCATTTGACGGAAGTGTTCAGGCAGAGGGAACTACGACAATATATGTTGGTGAGGAACCTGTCAATCTGATTGGTAACGAAGACATTAAGGGATATGCAGTAGACAGTACAGATAAGAAGATTTCCGGTGCACCTATCGTATGGGAAGCAAGACTTGACGAAGAAGATGGAATCAAGCTTGAGAATAACCGGGTATCTTTTACAAAGGAAGGAACCTATCAGATTCGGGCAACATACCGAGGCAAACATTCAGAATGGATTAGTGTAAAAGCACTTCCAGAAAAAGCGCTGACAACGCTTAAAATCTCTGATGATACAAAACCAGCTACATTAGAAAGCTTTATTTTCAAAGACAAAGGAACTCCTGACATTATTGATTTATCCAAACTTACAGTAAAAGCATTTGACCAGTATGATGGCGAATGGAATGATCTTTCTGATGTAAAATGGCATATTGATTTTGAAGGAGAAAAAGCAGAAGATAGTTTCTCTGATTATCTGGTAGCGAATAAACTTCCAATAGATAAGGCAGGAACCTATAAGATTCAGGCAAGAGCAAGAAAAGGCAGAGCGGTATATGCAGAATCTAATGTATTAGAACTGGTAGTAAAACCGACAAGGAAGCTGACTTCACTTAATATTGAGACAGATATTGAAAAAGACGGAATCGGTATTGGAGATTCTTATTCCAGCGATTTAAAAGAAGATGTAAAAGTAACTGCACTTGATCAGTATGGAGACGAGTATGACTGGACAAAGGAGGAATACAAATGGCTGACAGGCGGAAAGTATTCTAAAGTTACAGGAGATACTTTACTTGGTCTTGTAAAAGGTTCTGATACGCTTCAGTTAATCGTAGGCAAAGATGATGCAAAGATAGAATCGAATGTAATAGACTTTGCCATTGTTACCAAACCATATGTGAAGGAATTATATACCGGTGACTCGGCGGTAGTAAGAGAAGGAGAAGAGTATGATCTTACGAAAGTAAACTTTACAGCAAAAGATCAGAATGGAGAGGCATATATTCTTTCGCAGAAAGAAATTGACAGCATTCAGTGGAAATTGACAGATAAAGGAACGATTAAGAGTACACAGGCATCTTTTAGTGCAGCTAAAAAGACGTTATCTGTAGCGGAGGGAACACTTGGCTATGGAGAAACTGGCAATGTTATTTTGACGGGAACGTTTACTAATAAGAATGGAATAGAAGCACAGGCAGTACAGTTTACTTTAACTGTAAGACAAAAGCCTGTACTGGATACCCTTCAGTTAGAGAAGAAAGATGCAGAAAGTACATTGAAAAACGGAGAGAATGCTTATGTCGATGAATACTTCACTGTAAAAGGTCTTGACCAGTATGGAGAGGAATATGGACTGGATGAAGTAGACATTACATGGAATTCGGATAATGAAAAAGCGTTCCGTTTTGAGAACAATAAAGTTATCGCAGCAGTAGAAGCAGGCAAGAAAGCGAATATTGCAGTCAGCGCAACGAATAAGCTGAACCAGAATGTGGTAAGTAATGAAGTAGAATTAAGCGTTCCTAGAGTACGTTCTCTCCAGAAAATTACGTTAGAAGAAGTACCGGAGGCCATTCCATTTAACAGTACTTTGGATTTGACGGCACTGAAAGCAACTTGCTATGATGAGTTAGGTGAAATATATAGTGAGGAAGATTTAAAAGCATATCCTGCTAAAGTTATTTTCTCATTAGATGCCAATGGAATAAATTGCAAGCTTGATACAGCGAAGAATATTCTTCAGACATATGATGAATATGGCTATATTACAATTTCTGCAATGGCTGTAAATAGCAGCACAACCAATGAGATGCAGGATGAGAATGGTAATACTATCATTTCCAGCGTAAAAATCTGGGTAGGCCCAAAGGTAGAGTCCTTAAATAACACAGAAAAGATGATTGCTACTGCAGGAGCAAACACAATCACTTTAGAAGGAAAGTGTATGGAAGATAACATGAAGGCTGGATTGTTTGATGCAGATGGCAGACTGATTACGGAAGCTGGTACCAGTGGAAATGCAGACAGTCAGAGTGCCACACTTGATATTCCATCGAACATTGGTGGAAAGTCAGATGTAGTATATACAGTAAAATATGCAATCAAAGATACTTATATGGATGAACCGACAGGAAAGATTACTGTAAGTAATAAAATTCCAGCAACTGGCGTGAAACTCAATAAAAATAATCTGGTAATTGCTCCAAAGAACAGAGAAGTTCTAAAAGCTATCGTATCTCCATCTAATAGCACAGATAAGTTAAGCTGGAGTAGTACAGCCCGAAGGATTGCCTCCGTCGATAAGAATGGAAATGTTAGCGCAGCAGCTCCGGGAAAAGCAGTAATTACTGTTACAACAGAGAGTGGAAAGAAAGCATCTTGTAATGTATTAGTAGGACTTCGTCAGGGTGACGTGATTTCAAGTGGAATCTATCGCTATAAAGTGACAGATTCCAGCGTAGACGGAACTGGTCAGATGGAAGTGGCTGGTTTTATCAAAGGACGCAGAGCAAAGAACGTCACATTTCCAAAGAGTATAGCATGGAACGGAATTAAGTATAATGTAACTTCTGTTGGAACGAGAGCATTTGAAGCAAACAAAAAGATTAAAACAGTCATCATACCAGATTCTGTAGAAAAGATTTGCCACAAAGCATTTTATCGATGTGCGAACATGAAAAAGCTTACAGTTGGAAAGAATGTTTCCTTCTTTGGTGCCCATGCATTTTGTAATAACAAAAAGATTACAAAGATAGTTTTCAAAGGGAAAAAATTAAAGACTTTGAAAGACCCACATGTATTTATTTGTGTGAACCATGCGAAAGTGTACGTTCCAAAGAGCAAATATAAAGTTTATAAGAAACTCTTATCTACGTATGGACTCGGAAAATGTAAGTTTGTGAAAAAATAATAGATGAAAAATAATGTATGGATAAAATAGCAACGATATTCGTATATTATCAGACATCTAAAAATTAGATTCTCTTTACTGTTTACTTTAACAAACTTGGATTTTGATTTGCAGGGTCGGGAGAACTGACAGACGAAGTCAGAAAAGGAAATAACCTATATTTGTGGCCTCGGAGCAAGGTTTGGATACGAGCGTGTGTAAGCGAGTATTCAAACTGCAGCGACTAAAGTCACAAATATAGGTTATTTTTATTTACTGAGAGCGTCTCATTTGAATCAGGATTTAGATATTTTATTTACTGTGGAAGGATTGCCTTCGGTGTATTCTATGGTTACTTTATCTCCTTCTTCCAGCAATATTGCATCCAAATATTTGGATATATCCACATCATAAATCGTATCAGAATCATTTAACACAATATAATAATGGGAGCTTCCGTCAATAACTGCCTGAGCAATCTTTTTGATAGTGCCGGCTGTTGTTTTAGTGGAAGCTTTTTTACTTTCTTCATCAGAACCCATGCCATTTGACTGGATGAGGGAACGATAGGAAGCTTCGCAGTCATTTACTGTGTCACCGGTTGCTACGATTTGGTAATTGTGTACATTTACCATTGCGTACTTTTTGACGAGGCCGGAGGCATCTTTTAATGCCATGAAATAAGTTGGTTCCGCATCAATATTCAGGAGAAGTGGGAATGTTGCCTTATAGCCTAAGTTCTGTACTTTTCCTTCTGCGGAAGTCATGGCGGAATCTTCGATGGCTCCCTCAATTTCGTAATATTTTGTTTCCATAGTACGCTGGTTCATAAGAACGAAGCCTACGTTAGACTGATCACTTGTGATAGAAGTGACACCAGTGTATACCCACACATCATCGTTGATGGCAAGGTAATTGTAACCATTTGTTGTGGTCAGACAGTCTTTCTGACCGAGAATACTGTTGATAAATCCATGTTTTAATGTGCCGTAGTAGTTGTAGAGATTTACAAGCATATCGGCAGAGTATACACGGTCAACCCATTTTGGAGTGTCTTCGACTTTGTAGTCTTTACATTCGCCGGTGATGGCATTACATAAGACAACGCGTCCGATGGTCTGACCGCCGAAAAGACCGATGTTATATTTCTTTACGCTGCATACCCAGTAAGGGGTACCTTCTTCGTTAATTTCGAAATTAATGTCATCAAACATATAGGTCGGATATTTGAAACGAAGGTGGCGGTAAAGATAACGTCCAAAATGGTCATAAGGAGTATACTTCATTCCTTCTTTTAAGCGGACAAGTTCTGTCTGCTGTGTTGCCATATCAATTTTGATATAGGCAGGAATACCCGCTTTTTTATTAGTAAACCATTTTACCAGATCCGCATAGCGGAGAGGAGTCACACGAACCGGATTATTTTTATAATTAATCTGACTGTATTCATCTGCAACTTCAAACTGAGAAGCAAGGTCTACAAGACTTCCCATCTTACGTTCTCCAAGAATTTCTGCGGAAGACTTATCAAGCAGAGGAATCTGGTCGTAAGAAATCTGGTCAATATCCTTTGTAAATTCACTTTTTTCTATCTTCATCAGCTTCTGATATTTGGAAGCATTAATAACAGGAGAAGATAAAAGCGTGCCGACAAAATAAGCGGCGGCAATGACAACAACAAGAGAAGCCAAAAACTTGAATGTCTTTGTCTTATAATTGCCACTGAAATTGACAGGATGTCTCCGGTCACCGGTAAATGTTGTCTTTGGAAGGGCATATAGTGCAAAAATAATCACTGCTAAAAATAATACAAACTTCCACAACTCTGGATTATGGATGTTTATTGCGGGAAGAGCAATATAATAGTAAATTGCTGCAAGAATCAGAACAACAACGACGAGCGCTGCAATCCATTTCTTCCCCGTGAAATGATGTTTTTGTTTCTTTTTCATAGAAATTTATTCTCCTTTCTATTTTAACAGAGTATAGCACAGACAAGGAAATAAGAAAATAGGAATTTGCCGCAGGCAAAGAGACGCCCCCGAAGAGAGTCTAGCCCCTATATTTGTGACTTTAGTCGCGGCGGTTTGAATACTCGCTTATACACGCTCGTATCCAAACCTTGCTCCGAGGCCACAAATATAGGGGCTAGACTCTCTTCGGGGGCTGTGCTTTGGCTGGGGAGGGAAATTCTATTTTTCCCTGTACACATGCTGCCAAAAGTGAACAAATTGGTACCGTCAGGATGACTCCCATACTTGAGGCTACTCCCTGTATGATTTCAATCCCTATATCAAACATATTAATCATTTGTAAATATTCGTAATTGTATGCATAAATAAATACAAGTGTGTTAATGGAACCGCCTGCAAAGGCAAGGATTAATGTATTTGACATGGTTCCCATCATATCTTTTCCAACACGCATTCCTGAAAAAAACAAACCTTTTACTCCTAATTCTGGATTCTGGTGGGATATTTCTTCTATTGTTGAAGAAATGGACATTGCTACATCCATGACTGCTCCTAATGATGCAATTAAAATTCCTGCAAATAAAAGCTGGCCTACGTCTATTCCCGTCTGGTCTCTTACGTAGATAAGACTCTCGATGGATGATACATTATAACCGCTGATATCTGTCATTTTACAAAACAGGAATGCAAAAAGGGCTGATATCAATACTCCGGAAATTGTTCCGATAATTGCCACAGCGGTTTTACCGGAGACTCCACCGACTAAATACATTGTCACGATTGTCGTTAACGCAACAACAAGTACTGCGGAAAGGATTGGAGAATGTCCTTTATAAATCATCGGTAAAAATAAGAACAAAATGCATATCGCGGTAAATGCCAGCCCAATCACTGATGCAAGTCCCTGTTTTCCTCCGATAATAATTAAGGTTAACAGAAAAACCGCGATAATCAGATAGACTTGCATCTCTCTGTCCACGCTATAAACCGAAGCAGAAAATGAACCATTTGCCTCACTTACTAATGCGATAACTTTGCTGTCTTTTTTGCAGTGTGCTCCGTATAAATATGCAGAAGAGCTGTCTGCCTCCATTATTTTTCCCTTCCATTTTCCAGAAGTGATTTTTAATTTTACAAGCTGCCTTCCGATGTAAATTCCGTCTTTGGTTTCGTTGTCCTGTAAGACGTTCATTACAGTAGCTTTGGCAAATGTCCGCCCTTCCGTATCATATAGGGATTCTTTTTTTATCTGATTATACCGGCATAAAAAAATGAGAAACAGGATGCCCGCTACAATCAGGCATCCCCTTCCTGCAATCTTTTTTATGTCAGTTTTCTTTAATTCTTCTGACATAAGATCTCCTGTTATTTCTTTACTGTTACTTTTTCACTGTTGCTTTTTTGATGTTACTTCTTTACAGCTACTTCTTTACAATAACTTTTTTCACTGTGCTGTAATTTCCGTAAATTTTCTTGTTACCCACCTTCTTGAAGGCACGTACTTTTACGAAATATTTCTTGCCAGCTTTTAATTTCTTTACTGTAATTACATTTTTCTTTGTTGTTATTTTCTTTGCATTTTTGAAGTTTTTCTTTGTGGATAAGATAACTTCATATCCGCTTACCTGTTTAGAAGATTTTTTAACTGTTATTTTGATTTTCTTTTTGCCAAGAGATTTTACTCTTTTAACAACTGCCTTCTTTGGAGCAACTGCTTTTTCAGCCGGTTTTGTTGTATTTTTCTTTGCTGTTGTTGGCTGTTTTTTGTTATCTGTCTGTGTATTATCCGTCTGATTTTTATTATCAGATTCATTTACTTTTGCAATACTGAATGTCTCGTCAATCTTTTCTTCTGTGTCTGTACGGTAGGTATTAATCGTAAATGTTGTATCTGTAATATCAATTACGGAATATGTAGGTACATCCTGCTGCCAGCGGTTTGCGATATAGCTCTGCTGTCTTGGCACTAAGTCATAGTATTTACTACCTGATGAAGAACCTGCTGTCATGTAAAGAATACCCGTTGGATTAAATACGGTTGTACCCTTCTTTGTTACCTGCTGAATCGCATCTTTATCCATCACCTGATTTAAGTAATTAAGATATGCTTTTTGAGATGGATCTGTCGTGTCTGCTTTAATATTTTCTTTTGCTGTATATACCGTATCTGGATTCTCTCCTGCATCCATATCTTCATCTAACATTGGATCAAATTCATCATCTGTATATTCTGTTGTTTTATGTCCGCCTTTTAAAATCTGTGTACGGGAGTAAGCATGATCATGTCCGGTAAGAACAACATCTACTTTGTTATCTTCAAAAATTGGTGCAAGCTGATATCTTAAATTTGTGATTTCAGGCTCATTGGAATGTTCTGCAGAACCATAAATATCCTGATGGAGCGTAACGATTCTCCACTTGCAATCTTTATTTGCTGCTACCGTCTGCTCGATAAACTGTCTATGTTCTTCTACATTGGTGTCCTGTGTATTTAACATAATAAATAAAGCATTATCATGTTTAAACCAATAGTCACCGCCTACCTTTCCATTTGAACCAAGTTCACTGGCATTTGCTGTATTAAAATGATAGGTGTAGTTTGCATTATCTGCATCATGATTACCTACAGTAGTTGCTACCGGAAGATTCTTTAATACTTCCGGGCTTAAATATCCACTGTATTCGATTTCACTTCCCCACGCTGCCTTATTCGGAGACTTTTTCTTTGTACTCTGAATCTGGTCACCGGAAGACAAAACAAAACTTGCTTTATTACCTGTCTTTTCCATTGCCTGATTCAATGTAGTATTCCAGTTAAATGCATCATTTGCCACTGCAGCAGACTGTGCATTATAAAACTCTTCTGTAGCTGCTCCTTTTAATTCATTTGAGGAACCAATCTGAGGGTCACCTACAAAAATAAAACTGAACTTACTGCCATTATCTGTTGTATATTTTTCTGGTGCAGTCCACTGTCTATCTTTCTGATAACTGTAATAATAGGTTGTGTTAGCCTTTAAATCCGTTGCTGTTACTTTATTTGAAACATATTCTGTCTTATCTTTATCAGTAACTGCCTTTGTCTGCTTTGCTTCATATACTTTTGCATTCGTAAGTCTCTTATTCTCTGCGATCTTTAACTTCTGAACTCCAGAAGCTTCCTTTGTATACCATGCGAAATTTACAGAACTGTTATCACTTCCTGGAGAAAGAGAAATCTGCTCTCTATCTTTACTGATTGTACTGTTCCATTTTGTCATCCAATTGCTGTAGGCTCCACCGTAAGCCTCTACGGTATCCTGTGCATTCGTATATCCGTCTGGTGGTGCAGCAGCTTGGAGAACCGTTGCGCTCGTTGCTAAAATCGTTGCAGTCATTGCTGCAGCCGCAGCTTTTTTCCACATGAATTTTCTCATAATAACCTCTTTTCTTTAGAGCGTGTTTGAAAAATGCTCTCTGTAAGATGTGCGTTACAATTTGTGGGAGATTTCGCCTGAATGAGGGCGGCGTAGCGGGCTACGTCAACTGAATGAAGGCAAAATATACCGCAAATTGGGACGTGCAGATTGCAGGAATGATTTTTCAAACACGCTCTAGCTCTGTTCCTTGCTAAAATTTAAAATCTACGTTATATAAAATAGCAAGGTTTTGTGAGGTCTGCTATCAGGGAAAGGTGGAATTCTGGTAAAATTGTGGTAAATTCTGATTGAAACAAAACGGACGAAACCTCGAAATCCCCACAATCACTATTCTAATTCAACTAAATCCAGCCACTGCCAGCTCACGAATTTAAAATATATTTTGTATTTCTCGCTTTACCTTGTTTTTTCAAAAAATAAATTCATAAACACACTCTAGTTAATGGTCGTTTGTCTCTTAATGAATTAAATAGTAATTCTCAAACAGCCAGTCTTCGAGTGTATTCAAATTATTGTCGGAGTGTTCCACTTCTCTCGCATATCTCCAGGAAATTTCTTCCACGTCTTTCATGGAGAGTGTTTTTCCATTTTCCAACCAACGTACAATCAGGAATTCCTGTACCCAGCGAATGGAAAACAATGCCATTTCCATTTTGGAACAGACCATATCGTCATAGACTGCTCCACAGAAATAAGTATAGACAAAGAACATCATAAGCTGCTCACCTACGTTCTCCCATTCTTCTTTGTAGTTACTCAATGCTCCATACATTTGGTGAAATTCTTTGCAAATATTTTTATAAGTTTCTTCATTCTCCTGATAGAGCCACTTTTCGGCTCCATCGAGTATCTGATTCCACTCTGGACGAAGACGTTCTAAGCCTCGAAGTACCTGCAGTTCTTTTTTCTGTCGATTCCATTGATGGAGAGAGGCTGCATCTGCTCCTTTTTCAGAAAGATGTTTTGAGATAAATTCCGAAAGGCTGCCTTCTTTCTGGTGGCGTTCACATTCTCGGAGAAGGTCATCAATATCAAACTGCCGTCCTTCTTCTATACAGTTTTGATAGCTTTCTGTTAGTTGTTCGGATACAGATATCCGCAGTGTCAGTGGAAGCGAACGGTCCTGCAAAACAGCAAAGAGAACATCGCGGGTATCTTCTAACTGAGAAAACATCATAAAATCAAATTCTTCAAAGTCATCTTCTTCCTCAGTTTCCTCTTCTAAAAATCGAACTGGTTCTTTGCAGGACAGAATAATTTTTGCTGCTTTAGGACAGGATAAAGACAGGGATAATTCTCTAAGTCCTTCATATTCTTCTGTGTGTCTTGGATACATGCGGCAGGTATCACAGAGTGCATCTGGTCCCAATGCCTTGTAGAGATCACACAAATTTTCATCATTTAAAAATGCACAGCGGCGATTATTCTGATAAAAACATTCTTCTTCCCAGTCAATCGAATTGCGCAGAATTTTTCCAAACTCTCCCGGCTCGTTTTCATATCGCTCCAGAGACTCTTCATCTATCATAATCTGCCATCCTGCACAGCAGGTATCTGGGCAATCTCCTGCTGTACAGACAAAACTATCATAAAAATGTGGTTTTACATATCGCATTATTTTCTTTCCTTTTCTTTGTCTTTTTTAAATGTTTTCAAATTACCATTTTTTTATTCTTTCCCTTGTGTTATGTCATTCCACTCGTACTTATGGACTTTGATAACGGAAAATTATATAAAACAGTATAACACAAAATAAATGCGACACAGCGAACAATTGATTTCCCAATTCTCCCTGTTGCGCCAAGTATCAATATATTTTTCAAACGCCCTCTGGAAAGTAATTCTATTATGAATATAAAGTTCTTCTACATTCTTCTGTTTCAACTCTTTCATAAAGTTACTATGAAGCAGATTTCCTGACAAATTCGCCAGTATCTTCAAATATTCCGTTTATTTTTATGTATTCTCAGAATCTTTCTGTGCTTTATTTCGAGAAAAAATCTTTTCCGCTTTTTCAAACATTTCTCTCGAAATAATCGGCTCATGATGATTTTTAATAATCACAAACTCCTCCTCACCCCGATTATATTTTTTCTCATGAGAAAGATAATCCGGTGTAAATGTCTTCTTCTGCACCAAATCCCCACAATATTTTTCATTCTGTAAAATACGCAAAATCACTGTATTTCTCCACTTTTCGCTCCGCATCGGGTAAATACCTTCCTCTAGTAACTCCCTTGCAATAGTATGTGTACTTTTCCTCTCCTCAACAAACTTATAAAATATTTTCCGAACTACTTCAGCTCCTTCTTCATTTACATACATTTTTCCATTTCTCACATCATAACCAAGCATACTCCTGCCAAAAACAACACCCTCTTCCATTCGGCGTTTTTGACCCCATTTCACTCGCTCCGATGTTTTCCGGCTCTCTTCCTGGGCAATCGATGCCATAATCGAAAGACGTAACTCTGCATCTCCATCTAATGTATTAATCCCATCATTTAAAAACAAAACCCCGACTCCCACCTTGCGAAGTTCTCTTGTATAATAAATACTGTCAAGCGTATTTCTCGCAAAACGGGAAATCTCCTTTGTAATAAGCAAGTCAAACTTCCTCTGCTTCGCCTCCGCAATCATCCGATTAAACTGTTCCCTCTTCTTCGTACTCGTCCCCGAAATCCCTTCATCCGCAAAAACTTTATAAAACTCCCATTCTTTCTTTTGCTCAATGTAACATCGAAAAAAATCGCACTGACTCTCAAAAGACTGCGCCTGCTCCTCCTTCTCTGTCGAAACACGACAATAAGCCGCAACTCGCTTTTTACCTGAAAAGGATTTTTCGCTGCTATATTTCTTTTGCTGGTTTAGACGCTCATACTTATTCATATTCATAAAGCTGAATGCTCCTGAAGATGTTGCTCATCCAAATATATGAGGGCAAACTCTAATTGTATTCCCTCTTTGATGCTTCTGTAGGTACTGAAGAGTTAAATCATATTGAGATGGTTTGTACAATTGTTCATCAGCTTACCCGCAATTTGACGGTACAGCAGATTAAGGAACAGGGATTTGCGGATTATTATGTTGACCATACAACTGGTATCTACCCAGTTGCGGCAAGTGGTACTCCATGGAGTGCAGATACAATGCAGTCCACCGGTGATCCAATTACTGACCTTATGGAAAATATGGCTGCGGAACAAAAAGCGCGTACTACTTACGACAATATTCTTCGCCTTGTAAAAGATGACCCAGATGTTTATGATGCGATTAAATTCCTGCGTGCAAGAGAAATTGTACACTTCCAGCGTTTCGGTGAAAGTTTACGGATTGTGCAGGATAACTTGAACAGTAAGAACTTCTATGCATTTAATCCGGCCTTTGATAATAAGAAGTGCTAATTTAGCTGATACGAAAAAAGCAAGCCATTCTCCGGCTTGCTTTTTACCATACTGTTTTTTATTAATAAATTGCATTTCTTACAGAAAAACGTCAGCAATTTCTTTTTCGTCAGATTATCTTCATTCTTTATTCACAACCTGTTCACAAATTTCCAGTATCATAAAACCATCAAAAACAACAACAGATTTTTGATAGATTTTTTTCATACTTTCCTCTCTTTTGAAACCGACTTTATGTCGGTTTCCTTTTTATCCATTAGCTTGCCTGCATCAAATCAGGATTTCAATATCTTTTTAATTGTAGAAATCAGTTCCTCTATTTTTATTGGTTTAGTAACATACCCATTCATGCCAGATTCTATCGCTCTTTTCCGGTCTTCTTCAAATGCATTCGCCGTCATCGCTATAATTGGAATCCTGCAGCGTCCATCAGGAAGACCACGAATATTTTTTGTTGCCTCATACCCATTCATATGCGGCATCTGAATGTCCATTATAATCAAATCATAATATCCATCTGTTGCTCTTTTTAACATAGAAAGAGCTTTTTCTCCATCAGGAGCCAGTTCCACATACGCATTTGCATCTGCTAAAAGCGTCATTGCAATCTCTGCATTCAGCATATTATCTTCTGCGAGTAAAATCCTCACATTGTTTAATGTTATTTCTTCTGATAATTCTTTCGCATTTTCTTCAGAAATATATTCATTTGCCGTTGCAATTCTATGTGGAATTGTCACAGTAAATCTGGTACCTTTTCCAATCTCGCTTTCTACTACAATGCTGCCTTCCATCAAATCTACAAACTTTTTAACAATCCGAAGACCAAGTCCGGTTCCTATAATACCGCTTTCTGATGAACTTTTTTCACGGGTAAATGCTTCAAATAGATGAGGGATATATTCTTTGCTGATTCCGATTCCTGTATCTTCAACTACGGTCTGGAATAAGGCATAGCCTTCTCTTTCATACGGAAGTTCCCTGATAGTGAAATGTATCGTCCCACCTTCTGGTGTATATTTGACAGCATTGCTTAGAAGATTCATTGTAATTTCCCTTCTTCAACTTCAATCCGCCAAAGTCCTATTCTCACATTTTTAAGAAACTCATTTGTATTAATTTTCTGGCTCATGACTTGTACCCCTCATGTTATCCATAATACTTGTTTTACAATATTTTCATAGTAACACATAGAAAATAATTTGTCGAATGCTCAAAAGCCTTTCACGACTGGCTCCTCCATCTGCCTGACAGTAACGAGATTCTTTCTCCCGAAACACCAATAGAAATACTGAAAAATTACATCTAATCTTTACAACAAAACATTTCCTTTCGTTTTTCGTCAGATTATCGTTATTTTTTCCTCACAGACTGTTCACAAATTCTGAGTATTATAGAGACATCAAAAAAACAATAACAAATTTTTTTGATAGATTTTTTTCATACTTTCCTCTCTCGAAACCGACCAGTGGCCGGTTTCTTTTTTGTATTGCATCACAATCACGTTATTGCGTTGACTTTATGACATGATTCTTTTATTTCAAAGTGATTTCTGAAAAAATAAAAGCAATTTACTTTTTTAAGGCAACAAAAAACAGAGACTATTTTCTAGAGCATATTTGAAAATAATCTCTGTCCTGTTTTGTTTACTTATGGTATTTTTCCCGGTAACGTGAGATTGCGATAATCAGCAATCCTGTTCCTGAAACGAGAAGTAAAATGGCAAACAGGGTCGCATTGCTATTGTCACCTGTTTTTACTTTATTTTTACTTTTCTTTATTGAAGTTTTGTTGCCTGGTTTTGTTTCAGGCTTTCTCTTCGTAGTTGGTATCGTTTCTGTTGTGCTTTCCGATGTTTTCTTTATAGGTTTATAGTAATTTGTAAATGTAATATCGCATTTTGCATCGGTCATATCTGCATCCGTATGCGCAGCTATCACAGTCTCCAAATTACCATTTTCCCCATTTGTTACGGAAACTTTTACATAATAAACTGTCTGGTCGTAATGCCCACGTTTGTGTGTGCCAGACTGCTGTGTAATGGTGTAATAGTAAATGCCGGGAGTTGTATATTGAATTGGTGAAAAAAATGCTTTACCACTTCCACTAATCTCCAATACATTTTCTGACGGCATCGGTGCATCGTCCACTGCCTGAAGCTCAACCGTATAGTTTTCCTCCGGAGAAGGTGTCTCACCTGAGGTTTGTATACTGACAGGAATTTGTACTTGAACAGCGTCTGCTGCAAAAGTAGAAATCGGAAAAACTGCCAGGCACAAAACTACAAGCAATAACACTGCCGGAATTTTTCTTATTTTCGTTTTGATCTCCTCCTTACTTCTCCGGCGAATAAGGCTTCATTACCGCCAGAATAACGGTTCTTGCATCTGTGTAATCTGACGAACAGGTTGACATGGCAAGAATCTGTGAAAAGTCTTTTGAAGTTCCTATTTTTTTCATTGTATCCTGATGAATATACTTTGCACTCTTTTCTGCATATTTCAGCAGACCATCTGTGCTTTTCTGCCATTTTTGAGGAATGAAAATGTTATCCTCATTCGCAGAAGTTTTAATGCATGCAAAAATTTCAAGTTTATAAGAACGGTCGGGCAGGACAAGAGTTCCTGTCTGGTTCTTATCAAAAAATTTCTGCTTTTCGTATAAGTCAAGATCACCAAACATTTTATGTTCTGCCATATGATGACCATATAGCAGCGAATACTTTTTCTGAAATGACCGGTCACAATTAGAATCAAGAAATATACTTCCTGCCAGAGCAAAGTTGCCATATACATCTTTATTGATGTAGGTAAGATTATCTTCTCCCTGAAGAACCGGATAATCAATCTTTGTTCCATCTAATGTAATCCAGGCACATACATCTGGATTAATTGCCCGAAGTTCCTCAAATGTCGGGCCGTTATCCTCGCCCGGTGTCGGTTTATATTTCAACAACTGCGACTGTATATCATCTACAGAAGCATACACCTGCATATTGTCCCAGAGGGCATATGCAGAGTAGGCTCCCGCAACAACAAGAAATAGCACAATCACTGCGCTGAGAAGAGAGTTGGCTGTTTTTAAAAATATTCTTGAAACATCCATACAGCCACCTCCTTTCTACAGCATATTTTTGTTAAAATGTTTCTTTATCTAGAGTGTGTTTGAAAAATATTTAAAGTTATTTA
>OLPK01000478.1_pt1 | contig 41984 bp, 29 predicted proteins | sample 1672261 | NCBI WGS metagenome assembly OLPK01 (sample SAMEA3136665, study PRJEB25190) | human gut metagenome
GGTGCTCTGCCAGCTGAGCTAACTGCCCATGTCTTAACAACATAAAATATAATACCAGTTGACCATCGTTTTGGCAAGCCCCTTTTAAAAAAAGATCGGGGACCAGGGAAAGTGGGCCCCACCGCCAATTGAGGATGGCCATTTTTATACAAAAAAACCGCCACCCAAGCGGTGACGGAATGAAATGGGCAGTCAGGGGATCGAACCCTGGACACCCGGATTAAGAGTCCGGTGCTCTGCCAGCTGAGCTAACTGCCCATGTCATGTCTAACATAACGTTATTAACTATATCAGATGTGGTCTAATTTGGCAAGACATTTTTGTGAAAAAAGTTGGAGGGCCGGGATCCACCCACTCGGTGTGGTATAATTAAGTTTACGATCAATTAACGAAGAATGAAAAAAGATGGATGCGGAGGGACCGACATGGCCAAGAAAGTTTTGGTTGTTGACGATGAAAAACCGATTTCGGATATCATTAAGTTTAACCTAGAAAAGGAGGGCTATGAAGTCGTCGTGGCTTACGACGGGGAAGAGGCCCTGCAAAAGGTCGAAAGCGAGTCACCGGATCTGATCGTCTTAGACCTGATGCTGCCCAAAATTGACGGCCTGGAAGTGGCTAAGCAGGTGCGGGCTAAGCGTTCGACGCCAATCATCATGGTAACGGCTAAGGATTCGGAACTCGATAAGGTTTTGGGCCTTGAGTTGGGGGCCGACGATTACGTTACCAAGCCGTTTTCTAACCGTGAGCTAGTGGCCCGGGTTAAGGCTAACCTGCGCCGCCAAGACGCCACCGTTTCACCGGCGAACGACGACCGGACCGCCGATATCAAGGTGGGGGATTTGACCATCCACCCGGACGCCTACACGGTCACCAAGCGGGGCGAAAACATCAACCTGACCCACCGGGAGTTCGAGCTCTTGCACTACCTCGCCCAACACATTGGCCAGGTCATCAACCGGGAGCACCTCTTGCAAACGGTGTGGGGCTACGATTACTTTGGTGACGTCCGGACCGTTGACGTAACGGTGCGCCGGTTGCGTGAAAAAATCGAAGATAACCCGAGTCACCCCCAGTGGCTGATCACGCGGCGGGGGGTCGGTTACTACCTAGCCAACCCGAATCAGGATTAAGGGCCTGAATCGTGAACAGCAAAATCAAATTCTACCAGTCGATCCACTTTAAAATCGCCCTTGTCTTTGCGCTGATGCTGATGCTGACGCTCGAAGTGGTGGGGGCGGTTTTTGTGCGTCAACTGGAACACCAAGAACTCGCCAACTTCAAGCAACAAATTGAGTTGCCGTCTTACATCGACAATTCCTTGGCCACCCAACTGACCAGCACCGATACCAAAACGGCCAACAAGGAAATTAAAACGATCCTCGCCCGGGTCAACAACACTAGTATCACCGAGATCCGGGTGGTCGATGCCAAGGGGATCATTCGCGGGACCAGTAGTTCGGGCAACCAGGGGATCGTCGGGCAAAAGACCACCGACACGGTAATTAAAAACACCCTGGTCAACAACCGCTCCCACACCGAAAACCTCTACGACAGCGCCAACCACAACCGCTACTACGTCAGTGTCGTGCCGCTGTTAGCCAGTGGCAACGCCAATAACGTGGTCGGGGTCGTTTACATGCGGGCCAACCTCGAGGGGGTCTATTCGACGATCAACTCGATCTCCTTGATCTACCTGTCGGCGGCTTTGATCACGATTGTCCTGGGGCTGGGGTTAGCGGTCCTAATTTCCTGGGAAATTACCCGGCCGATTGAAGAAATGCGCAAGCAGACCCTACGGATTGCCCGTGGGGACTTCTCCGGGCAGGTTAAGGTGATGGGCAACGACGAACTAGGCCAACTGGCCGGGGCAGTCAACAACCTCTCGGTGCGGGTGGAGGAGTCCCAAGAGTCCTCGGATGCCGAACGGCGCCGGTTGGATTCAGTCCTCTCCCACATGTCTGACGGGGTGTTGGCCACCGACCGCCGGGGTAACCTGACGATCGTTAATAACACCGCCCTCCAGTTTTTAAACATCGCTGACGAAGAGCAGGTGCTCGGCAAGTCGATTTTGGACGTCTTAAAGATTCGGCGCCAATTCTCGATTCGCCACCTAGTCGACGAAGACCAAGACCAGGTTATCTTGGATGATTTAAACGAGGACCTGATTTTATCGGCCTACTTCTCGCCGATTAAGCGGGAATCGGGCTTTGTCTCGGGTCTAGTTTGCGTCTTACATGACGTGACCTCCCAGCAAGAAGAGGAACGTGAACGTAAGGAGTTCGTTTCCAACGTTTCCCATGAATTACGGACGCCGCTGACCTCGGTCAAGTCCTATGTGGAAGCCCTCAGTGACGGGGCGATCAACGACCCGGAATTAGCCCCCCGCTTCTTAGGGGTGGTATCGGATGAAACCGAGCGGATGATCCGGATGATTAACGACCTCCTTAGCCTGTCGCGGATGGATTCGGGAACGGCTAAGTTAAACTTGGAGTACGTCAACATTAACGAGCTGTTTAACCACATTCTCAACCGTTTTGACATGATCATCAAAAACGAGGCCGCGGATCCGAGCCAAAAGAAGTACACGATTGTCCGTTACTTCACCAAAAAGGACCTGTGGGTTGAAATCGACACCGATAAGTTTACCCAGGTGGTCGATAACATCATGAACAACGCCGTTAAGTACTCACCGGACGGCGGAGTCATTACCGCCCGCCTGTTGGAGACCCACAACCACGTGATCCTGTCGATTTCTGACCAGGGGCTGGGGATTCCAAGAAAGGACCTCGGCCACATCTTTGACCGCTTCTTCCGGGTTGATAAGGACCGCTCCAGAAAGCAGGGCGGTACCGGGCTGGGCTTGGCGATTTCAAAGGAAGTCGTTAACCTGCTAGGCGGCCAAATCTGGGTTGATTCGGTTGAAGGCAAGGGGTCCACCTTCTACATTTCCTTGCCATACGTACCATACGAAGAGGAGGAATGGGATGATCAAGCAGATTAAAAAGAGCAGCCTGACGATTGCCCTGGTGATCGTGGTGGCCCTGTCGGCCGTTTTGTCGGCCAGCGTCTGGATCAATCCCTTCCACTACGAGCGGGGCAGCGGGGACAGCACGAGTACCTCGGCGCGCCAAGACACCGTTCAATCCCTGAGTGACATTTATAAGCCCACCGAGGTGATCCGTACCTACCAGGACCGGTCGCAAAAGCTTCTCTATGACCAGGCTAAAAACCCGGTCATGGTGATTGAACAACAGGTCCGCAAGTGGAAGTTAAAGCACCTCACCCGGGTCGTTAACAACGATTCGGCGGCCTACTTGCGGGACCTACGCACCGAAAACTCAATCATGATCTCCTACCCCGATGCCGTAGCCACCACGGTCTTTAACCAGACCTTTAATCAGAGTGTCGATACGGCCCGGCTCAAGCGGATCAACCACATCGTCATTACCCTGGATAAGACGCCGACCGTTTACTTGATGGCCGACGAAAAGTACCAGGTCTACCGGCTGACGACGACCAGTCAATCGCTTGCGGTGATCAAAAAGTCCCTGGTGGGGGGGAGCCAGTTAAACGTTGACCACAAGATCGTCAACGGGATTCCTTTGACCACCTTCCCCCACCAGATCAGCATGCCCACCTACCGTTCAACGATTAACCACCAAAACCTGGACAGCATAGCCCAAACCCTGATGGCCTCGTCTAGCGTTTCGACGGTCAGTTCGCAAACGACCAGTAAGCTAATTACCTACACGGCTGGTAATTCGCGGCGGATGACTTACAATAAGGGCACCGGCCAGGTTCAATACGACAACTACCTGGGAAAGGATAATTCCTACGGCACCCAGACTTTGTACACCCACCTGTTTGACCTGTTGGCCGACACTGCGGTCCCCCTGGAACAAGTTCAATACGACAACGTCTCCTTGGTCGGTCAAACGATTACCTACCGCTCCTTTGTCGAGGGTTTCCCGATCTTTAGTGACAATGACTACGGGACGGTCCGGATTAAGGCCAATAACGACGGGGTCGAACGCTACCACCTCTCGCCGTTAAGCCTGGGGACCCCACTTCCGGCGAGTGGCCAAAAGGTAACCTTGCCCTCGACGGTCACGGTTTTAAACGCCCTGTACCAAGCGGGAAAGGGCAAAGACATCAAGGGCTTACGGCTGGGCTACACCTGGGCGACCAACCAAAATAAGTCGCTCGTCACGCTTTCGCCAACCTATTACGTCTACTACCACGGTAACTGGGTCAAGTATCAAAGCCTGTTAAAGGGGGATTAAGATGAACTTTCGCAGAATTCAGTGGATCTTTTTAATCGCCTTTATCATCTTGGACCTGGTACTCGTTTCAACCCTCTTATGGGGCAACGAGAACTTTTCCACCAGCGGCAAGCAACAGAGCCAGACCCAGCTGACCCTAAAGGAAATGAAGTCCAATTCGATTACCTACCCCAAGTTGAGCCCCAACTCCCAAACGGGGTACTACTTAGCGGTGACCCCCGGGGACCTTTCAACGGAGCGGGGGCGGTTGAAAAACCAAACCACCCGGACCGATGGGAACCTGTTGACCGCTAACTTTGTCGACGCCGTAGACCTATCTTCTTCCCAGTCAGTCCCCAAGCAACTAAAGAAGCTACTGAAGGATTCGCGCCTGTTCTTGCACGGGACTAGCTATCAATACAGCGCCGCTTTGTCGACTAGCCACAGCATCGTCTTTACCCAGGTAATTAAGGGTGAACCGGTGTTAAGCCACGAGGGGCAAATCCGGCTCCGGCTCAACGCCGCTAGGACTAAGGTGGTCGGTTACACCCAGGGCTACTTAAAAGAGGAGCGTGTTTTGCGGCCCCAGTCCGGGACGATCAGTCAGGTCCGGGCGGTCACCTGGTTGTACCGCCACAACGAAATTCCTAACAGTACGCAGATTGTCCGGGTGACCTACGGCTACAGCCCGCTGATGACTAGTAATGGTAAGCAGATCTTCGTGCCGATTTACCAGGTTCAGTTGCGGGCCAAGAGCGCCACGACAACACAAAACTTGCGGATCAACGCCTTTAGTGGCACGATAATTCAGGAAAACAATTAAGAAGGGAACGAAGAGTGGTGCAAGCAACAGTGGCAGATACAATTCATTACAGCATCTTAGCCTCCGGATCGGGGGGCAATGCGACCTACTTGGAAACGGCGGGTCACCGGATCTTGATTGACGCGGGCTTGTCCGGTAAGCAGCTGGAACAGCGGATGGAAGCGATCGGGCGGTCCTTAGACCAGGTCGAGGCGCTGTTTGTAACCCACGAACACAGCGACCACAGCCATGGGGTGGGGGTCTTGGCGCGCCGTTATGGAATGCCGGTATACGCCAACGCGGGTACCTGGGCGGCCGTGGAGGGCAAGATCGGTAAGATCGCTCCAGACCAAAAGCAACTCCTGGCGCCGGGCAAGTTCTTAGACCTGGGCGATCTGCAAGTCGAGGCCTTTGCCGTCTCCCACGACGCCGCGCAGCCCCAGTTTTACCAAATTCACCACGACGACCAATCCTTTGTGATCCTGACCGACACTGGTTACGTTTCCGACCGGGTCGTTCAGACGATCAAAAACGCCGATGGCTACTTGATAGAGTGCAACCACGACCCGGAAATGCTACGGATGGGGCCCTATTCATGGCCGCTTAAGCAACGGATCCTAGGCGACACCGGCCACTTATCCAATGAAGAGGGGGCCGGGGCCCTAATGGAAGTGATCGGCGAGCGGACCAAGCGGGTCTTTTTGGGCCACCGCAGCCAGCACAACAACATGCGGTCCCTGGCGCACCTGACCGTGGCTAGCATCTTGGAAAACCACGATTTCGGTGTCGACCACGACTTTAAGTTGGCGGACGCGGAGCCCGATCAACCCAGCCCGCTCTTGAGTCTATAAAAAGTTAGTAGCTGATTAATAGAATATTCGTAAATGTTTGCTACCCTTAGGGAAAAAGGATCGGGGGAAAAACGATGAAGAAGCACTTAGCACCACAGCAGCGCCGTTTTTGGGGGAAGGTCATCCTCGTCGGCGTCTTGGCCGGTCTCCTTGGTGGGGGGGCGGCCCTCGGGATTAACTCCGCCATCAGTACCTACCGCAACTACGCCACCACGAAGGTGCCCGCGGGCTCGTCCAAGAGCGGCGGCACCTCGGTTTCCAAGAATAAGGCCAGCCTGACCAACGAAACCACTAAGGCCTATAACGCCACTAAGAACGCGGTGGTCTCGGTTATCAATAAGCAGGCCACGTCTAGCAGTGACTCCTTGTACGGCAACGTCACCGACGGGTCAACTAGCTCCAGTTCTGGCAGCTTAGAAACGGCTAGCGAGGGCTCCGGGGTGATCTACAAGAAGAGCGGCAACGTTGCCTACGTTGTTACTAACAACCACGTCGTCTCCGGCTCCAGTGAAATCCAAGTTATCTTGAGTAATGGCAAGACCGTCGACGCCCAAATCGTCGGGACCGATGAAACGACCGACCTGGCCGTCTTGAAGATTAACGCCGCCAACGTAACGACGGTGGCCACCTTTGGCAACTCTAACGACATTGCGGCCGGCCAGGACGTGATCGCAATTGGGTCACCGATGGGTTCCGAGTACGCCAACACGGTTACCAAGGGGATCATTTCCGCCACCAAGCGGACGGTCAAGGCCAGCGACAGCTCGGTGGCCACGACCGTTATCCAAACCGACGCCGCCATTAACTCCGGTAACTCGGGGGGGCCACTGGTCAACATGGCCGGCCAGGTGATCGGGATCAACTCGATGAAGCTAGCCTCCAGCACCGATGGGACCTCGGTGGAGGGGATGGGCTTTTCCATCCCGAGTAACGAAGTGGTCCGGGTCATCAACCAGTTAATCAAAAACGGCAAGATCACCCGGCCAATGCTAGGGGTGTCACTCTTGGACCTGTCCGACGTTTCTAGTAGTCAACAGCAGTCGGTCTTAAACCTGCCAACCAGCGTAACCAAGGGGGTGGTGGTGATGAAGGTGGAAAGTGGCTACCCCGCCGCCAACACCGGCTTACAACAATACGATGTGATTACCGCCATTAACGGCAAGAAGGTTACCGATGCCGGTGACTTAAAGACGGTGCTCTACAAGTACAAGGTCGGCGACACGGTCACTTTGACCTACTACCGTGACGGAAGCAAGAAAACGGCCAAGGTAGAATTAAACAAGGAGGCTAGCTCGTCGACCACGACCAGCAGTTCTTCTAGTGATGACGCAACCAGCGCCGAGTAACTGAGTAGGGGGACCCTAGCGTTCGTGAATTACGGGCGTTGGGGTCCTTTCCGTTACTAAGTGTTCGTGAACGAAGCGAAACCGAAGGGAAGTAGCGAAACGAGAAAAAATTAGCCCGGTCCAAAAAGTTTTCCACAAGAGAGCAAAGCCCCGGGGCAGTAAGGAAACGATCATTTCACAAACTTATCCACAGGATGGTGGATAACCGGTGGAAAAGTGGACGAGTGAGGAAACCGAACGCCGTAAATGCAAGCGGGGCAAGGGGTTGGTGGATGACGGAACGAACAATCGTTTCTGTGGACAATGTGGAAAAGTCGTGCAAATGACCACTTATTCACAGGGGGGTACCGCAACTTATCCCCAAGAAACGGTGGATAAGTTGGGGATAACTTGTTGAAAAGCTGGGGAAAACTGAACTTTAACGGTGGATATAGTCGCTGAACATGAAAGAGCGGCTTTTCCCCCGCTAATTTGAGCGGGTGGGGAAAAGTCCGGAGAGGAGAAAAAATGAACATTAAGATTATCGGGGTCGGCAAGGTCAAGGAAAAGTACTTTAAGGCCGGGATCGCCGAGTACGCCAAGCGGATGGAGCGCTACGCCAAGTTTGAAATTGTCGAGGTACCAGACGAAAAGGCCCCCGAGACCCTCAGTCAGGCCGAAATGGACGCCGTGATGGCAAAGGAGGGTGAGCGGATCCTGGCGAAGATCAAGGACCGGGAATACGTTTATGCCCTGGCGATTAAGGGCAAGGAACGTTCCTCAGAGGAGTTCGCTAAGGAAATCAACCAGCTGGCCACTTATGGCCACTCCGATATAACCTTTGTGATCGGCGGTTCCTTGGGGCTTAGTCCGGCCGTTTTAAAACGGGCCAACACCCAGATTTCCTTTGGGCGTTTTACTTTGCCCCATAAGTTGATGCGCTTGGTCTTAGCCGAGCAAATCTACCGGGCCTTCACGATCATTAATGGCCTGCCCTACCATAAGTAGGGGCGCCGAGCGGTTAATGAAAAAGTTCCTAAACTACGTGGCGGAAGGAAAAGGATAAGTAATTTTGAAAAACTTAGCGCCTGATTAATCCGCCAACCGGTTGAGTAGTATATAATTAAGTTAGTTGGGACGCCCCCACCGGCGTCCCTTTTGCGTCCTCTAATTAGAAAATGGTATCATTGTAACAATTATTCTACGGAAAGGATGGATGATGATGAAGTACTCGCACCGCGTTAGTGATGGGGTTCACGTCCTTAGTTACGTTTACTTACACCAAGACACCAAAATCTCGTCAGCCCGGCTCGCCAGCAGTATTGATTCCAACCCTAGTTTGGTGCGACGGTTGATGTCGCGCCTGACCAAGGCCGGCCTGCTCGTCACCCATCCTGGGACGGCTTCACCAGCCCTGGCTAAGGAGCCGGAAGAAATTACCCTGCTTGACGTTTACCGGGCGGTGGAAGACCAGTATCACCTCCTGCACATCGATGAACAAACCAACCCGGATTGTCCGATTGGTAAAAACATCCAGGGGGTCTTAACCCAGGAGTTTGCCAAGGTCCAAGCGGCGGCCGAGGCGGCGATGCAAGAGATTACCCTGGCGGAAATCACCGCTAACTTGCAAGAGCGAATTGAGGGATAGTAGCGATGGCGACGATCAAAGATATTGCGAAGTTAGCGGGGGTGTCGATTTCGACGGCTTCACGCGCCCTAAACGACAACCCCCGCATTAGCGAAGCGACCCGAACCAAGGTCAAGCAGATCGCGGCGGAACTGGGCTACTCCCCCAACTACAACGCCCAAACGTTGACCCGGGGAGAGGCCAACATGGTCGGGTTGGTCTTTCCGGTGACCGACCAAAGCGCCCTGGCTAACCCCTTTCACATCGATTTGATGCGCGGGGCCGGGGTGGCTTTAGAGCAGCGCCACTACACGATGATGGTGGCGATTACCGAAACCGAAGAACGGCTGTTAGAAACGGTTAAGTCGATGGTCACCCAATCCAAAGTTCACAACTTCTTGTTACTGTACACCAAGGAAAAGGACCCGGTCACCGACTACCTCCGGGACGCCGGAATGAACTTTGTCGTCATCGGTCACCCAGAAAAGCAGGGTGATCGCTTCGTCGACAACGACAACATTCAGGCCGGTTTTTTAGCGACCCAAAAGCTGCTGGACGACCACCACTGTCAGCACGTGGCTTTCGTTACCTCGCCGCACCACTGGACCTTTGAAGTCGACCGCCGGTTAGGGTGCCGCCAGTGCCTCAACGAACGCGGCCTGGGTGGAACCGAGTGGGTGGTTGAAGAAGACAACGCCCCACAATTTTTTGCCCAACACCCGGAAATTGACGGGCTGGTCTGTGCCGACGACATCTTGTTCCTGCAGATCTACCGCCAACTAGAAGCCTTGGGGCGCCAAGACCAATTAGCGATCATTTGCTTTAACAATAGCCGGTTGCTGGGCCGGCTCTTACCCGCGATTGACCGGGTAGATCTGCGCCCTCGTCAGTTGGGGATCGCCGCCGTGGAGCTACTCTTCAACCGCCAAGCCGACCACCAATTTATTTCCTTTGCCCTGTAGTAGGGGACAATCAGCCTACTTAAATGAATCCCGGACTAAGGCAATCGTGATTGATTGCTCTAGTCCGGGCTTTTTGTGATCTAGGCATTTCTTAAATTTCCGCGGTGGGTCGCACTTCCAATAACGTGCTCCCCAACCACGGGCCTAGTGGCTAAGTACGGCCGGAGAACGATGCGTACCGCATCAACCCCCGTCCTAGCTTAGCCCAACGGCCCGTCGAGGAGGTTGGGTCGCACTTCCATTTTTTTGTGCAAATTTTGTGCAAACGGTTGCACAAAAGAAAATAGTCTGCTATATTTACTCCTGACGAAAAGATAAATCGCTTTCTTTGGGGAGGGATCCACCCAAAGGAGGAGACAAGCAGATTGGAGTGGAGAAATGAGTTCGCAAAAGACAACAACTGGTTTGCCAACCCTGCCCAAGAGCATGATCTGGATGATCAACTTCGGTTTTTTGGGCGTGCAAACCGCCTTTACCCTGCAAAGTTCCCAAATGAGCCGGATCTTTCAAACGATTGGGGCTGACCCGAATAACCTGGGCTGGTTCTTCATCTTGCCACCACTGGCGGGGTTGATCGTCCAGCCGATCATCGGGACCTATTCGGACCGGACCTGGGCGCCTAAACTGGGGGGCCGGCGCCTGCCTTACCTCTTATTGGGGACGATTGTCGCCGTGATCGTGATGATCCTCTTGCCTAACTCGGGGAGTTTTGGTTTTGGTTACGGCTCGCTAGCCGCCCTGTGGTTCGGGGCGATCACGGTGGCCTTTTTGGACCTGTCCTCAAACGTGGCCATGCAACCGTTCAAGATGATGGTCGGTGACATGGTTAACGACGACCAAAAGTCCTACGCTTACGGGATTCAGAGTTTCTTATCCAACACCGGGGCCGTCTTAGCCGCCATCTTCCCCTTCCTCTTCACCCTCTTAGGGGTCGCCAACACGGCTAAGAAGGGGGTCGTTCCCCAATCCGTCGTGGTGGCCTTTTATGTCGGCGCCGCTCTGTTAGTCATCACTAGTTTATTTACGGTGCTCAAGGTTAAGGAATACGACCCGGCCACTTACGCCCTGTACCACGGGATTGAAGAGGCCGATAACCAAAAGGGTGAAAGCTGGTTAACACTGTTAAAGCACGCCCCAAAGGCCTTTTGGACCGTGACCTTAGTACAATTCTTCTGCTGGTTTGCCTTCCAATACCTGTGGACCTACTCGGCGGGGGCAATCGCCCAAAACGTTTGGCACACCACCAACGCTACTTCCGCCGCCTACCAAGCGGCCGGGAACTGGTACGGGGTTTTAGCCGCCGTCCAATCAATCGCCGCCGTGGTTTGGTCCTACGTCTTAGCCAAGGTGCCGAACCAATACCACAAGCTCGGTTACGGGGGCAGCCTCTTGCTCGGGGCCGCCGGGTTCGCCTCAATTTTCTTCGTTCACAACCAGTACGTCTTGATCCTTTCTTACGCCTTGGTCGGAATTGCCTGGGCCGGGATGAACACCTACCCGTTGACGATCGTGACCAACGCCCTGACCGGGAAGCACATGGGGACTTACCTGGGGCTGTTCAACGGCTCGATCTGCCTGCCGCAGATTGTGGCCTCCTTGGCCTCCTTTGCCCTCTTCCCAATGTTGGGCGGCTCTCAAGTTAACATGTTCCTCTTAGCCGGGATTGTGATGTTGCTCGGGGCGTTGTCCGTCACCACGATCAAAGAAACCTATGTCAAGTAAAAAGAAACCTATGTCAAGTAAGGAGAAGCAACCATGAAACGAACATTTGAAGTTAGTCCTTGGCACGTTACGACGACCAAGTGGGCACCAGAAGACAAGTTACTGCAAGAATCGATAACCGCCCTGGCCAACGAAAACCTGGGGATGCGGGGCTTTTTTGAAGAAGGCTATTCCGATACGACCTTGCAAGGCGTTTACCTAGGTGGGGTCTGGTTTCCGGACAAGACCCGGGTCGGCTGGTGGAAAAACGGCTACCCCAAGTACTTTGGCAAGATGATCAACGCCGTCAACTTCATGAAGCTGACGATTGCAGTTAACGGCGAACAAGTCGACTTTGCCAAGCAAACCCCAACCGACTTTAACTTGGACCTCGACATGCGGCGGGGCACCCTAACCCGGACGGTGACGGCCACGGTTGGCGGCGCCCCGGTCACCCTAAAGTTTGAACGCTTTGTCTCGGCGGTCCAAAAGGAATTGGTGGGCCAACGGTTGACGGTGCAAAGCCCTGCTGAAATCGACCTGGCGATCAGCGCTCAAATCGACGCCGACGTTTACAACCAAGACGCCAACTACGACGAACAGTTCTGGCAAGTCCTAGACCGAAAAGCAAGCGGTAAGGGCGCCCTGCTGGTTTCCCAAACCAAGGCAAACGACTTTGGCACCCCGCAGTTTACGGTTGCCATGCAAACCAGCGTCAAGACCGACCTTCCCCACGTTGGCGACGCCGTGGAAGCCAAGCAGGTTGCTAACCACTTCGCCGGCCACGTGGCCGCTGGGCAAAGCGTCACCCTGGAAAAGCGGACGATCGTGACCACCTCACGAGACTATGCCGACCAAGCGGAACTGGTGGCGGCGGCCCAGGACTTAGTTGCCCAAGTCGACCAGGTTAGCTACGACGACCTGGTGGCCGCCCACGTCAGTCAATGGGCCCAGCGCTGGGCCAAGTCCGACGTGGTGATCGAAGGCGATGACGAGGCCCAACAGGGGATCCGCTTCAACCTCTTCCAGCTTTTCTCAACCTACTACGGCAACGACAGCCGCTTAAACATCTCGCCAAAGGGCTTCACCGGTGAAAAGTACGGCGGGGCCACTTACTGGGACACCGAGGCGTACTGCCTGCCGGTCTACCTTGGGGTGGCCGACCCGCAAGTCGCCAAGAACCTCTTGTACTACCGTTACCACCAGCTACCGGGCGCTTACGTTAACGCCAAGGAGCAGGGGTTAAAGGGGGCCCTGTTCCCGATGGTGACCTTCAACGGGATCGAGTGCCACAACGAGTGGGAGATCACCTTTGAAGAACTTCACCGTAACGGCGATATTGCCTACGCCATTTATAACTACACCCGCTACACCGGCGATACCTCCTACGTCTTGCACGAAGGGGCCAAGGTCCTGGTTGAAACGGCGCGCTTTTGGGCCGACCGGGTCCACTACTCCCAGCGCAAGAACAAGTACCTACTCCACGGGGTGACCGGGCCCAACGAGTACGACAACAACGTTAACAACGACTGGTACACCAACCTCTTGTGCCAGTGGAGCCTCCAATACACCCTGGAAATCTTGGACCAAGTCGATGAGGACGTCTTAAAGGACCTGGCGGTGACCGAAGACGAACGGCGGCTCTTTAAGGCGATCGCCGACAACATGTACCTGCCAGAGGACGCCGACAAGGGGATCTTCCCGGAAAACGACGCCTTCTTGGACAAGGATTTAGTGCCGGTTGCCCAAATCCCTAGCGACCAGCTGCCGCTCAACCAACACTGGTCTTGGGATAAGATCCTGCGCTCACCTTACGTCAAGCAAGGGGACGTCATCCAGGGGATCTGGGACTTTATCGACGACTTTACGCCGGAACAAAAGCGGAAAAACTTCGACTTTTACGAGCAGTTCACGGTGCATGAATCGAGCCTGTCGCCGTCGGTTTACTCGATCGTGGCCGCCGACCTGGGCGACGAGGATAAGGCCGTTGAGCTCTACCAACGCTCGGCGCGGCTGGACCTGGATAATTACAACAACGACACCGACGACGGTTTACACATCACCTCGATGACCGGAGCCTGGTTGGACATTGTCCAGGGCTTTGCCGGGATGCGGATTAGAGACGGGCGCTTGCATTACGCCCCGTTCTTACCGAAGAACTGGACGGCCTACCAATTCAACCAGGTCTTCCGTGGCCGCACGATCCAAGTACGGGTGGACGCTGACGGCACCCACTTGCAACTGCTGAGCGGGGAACCGTTAAAAGTCGAATTGGGTGACCAATTAACCGAATTAAAGTAGCGGCGCCCCTCCTTTTTTCCCAGGAATTTACCGGGGGGAAGGCCAATAAACCGGGCTTTAAGGTCTCCGAAGTGGCTATTTCCCAGGAAATCACTTGACCGGCGCCCGTACAATGAAAGTAACCACGAACAAAGGAGATTTTCGCCATGAACTTTGCAGATATTGCCGGCTTTGCCTTTGACTTAGACGGGGTGATCGCCGACACTGCCCGCTTTCACACCCAGGCCTGGCACGAACTGGCCGACCAGGTCCAGACGCCCTGGACGCCGGAACTGGAGGCGAGCCTCAAGGGAGTTGGCCGGATGGATTCCTTGGAGCTGATCCTAAAGGCGGGCGGCCACCAGGGTGAGTACAGCCAGGAAGAAAAGGTCGCCCTGGCCACCAGCAAGAACGACCGCTACCAAGAGCTGGTCAAGACCCTGACGCCGTCAGACGCCCTGCCGGGGATGCCGGCCTTCTTAGCCGAACTCCAGGCCGCCGGCTACCGGCTGGTCTTAGCTTCGGCTTCCAAGAACGCGCCGACGGTCCTCAAGTACCTGCAGTTAGAAGACGTCTTTGAAGGGGTGGTCGACCCCGCTAGCGTCGCCCACGGCAAGCCGGCGCCCGATATCTATTTGGCCGCCGCCAAGATGTTAGACCTTGCCCCCGCCCAGGTTGCCGGCGTGGAAGACGCCCAGGCCGGGGTTGCCGCCATTAACGCGGCCGGCGAGCTGTCGATCGGAATTGGACCGGCCAGCGACCTCAAGGAAGCGGCGGCCCGCTTTGATCGTACCGACCAGGTTAGCTTGGCTAAGCTGAAGGAACGGTTGAGTTAAAAGCCTGATCTTACGTAAAAAGCCAACCACTTTGCATGATCAATTGCGAAGTGGTTGGCTTTTATTCGTCTGCTAGCCCCATTTAGTTGCGGCGCAGTAGCTTGTTAGTTAAGTATTTGAGGGGTGTCTCCGAGCGGTAAGTGAAGATGTTGTTGACGTAGGTGCGTTGAGCGAAGAGGTACATCAAGACGGCGCTCAGGAGGGAAATGGCCACCGCTACGTAACCGGCCGAATACGAAGCAGGGGCCATGCGAACTGGCATGATATCTTGGCTCATAAACGGCAGGTAGGATAGGATCTTAACGACGAGTAGGTTGGGGTTACTTTGGGTTAAGAAACTGATGAAGTAGGGGATCAACAGGATGCTGGTCACCCCGGAGGTCGCTTGGCCAATGTCTTCGGTGCGCGAAACCAAGGAAACTAGGTAGGCCGCCAGTGAAATGTAGAGGAACAACGAAAGGAGTGCCAGAATCAAAGAAATCCACAGGTACTGGGGATCAATTTTAGCCAGGTAATCGTTGAGGTGTAGGGACTTAACGAAGGTGGAGTGGCGTAACAAGAGGAAGCCGACGAGGCCGAAAACGGCGTATAACACTAGCTGGAAGGCAATTAAAAAGCAGATCCCCAGCATCTTACCGGTATAGTGCTTTTTCGCGGGGATGGCGGCTAGCAGGCCTTCGATTAAGTGGTTCCCCTTTTCGGTACCGAGTTCAGCGCCAACGATGCTAATGTAACTGATCGAAAAGAGGCTCGGGGAAAGATGTTTTCTCTGGGTCTCTACATTCGATTAGTTAGTTCAATTTCACCGGCGCCCAAACGTCGGCGGTGTCAAAGACGAGCGGGGTGGCTCGCTTTAACAAGTCGTCAGTTAGCTTTACCGAGGTCACCTGGGCCTGGTGGTAGGACTGGAAGTAGTAGGTGCGGTCCTCAGCAACGGTGGCCGCCCGGTACACCGAGAAGGTTGGCCGGTGGGCCTTGCTCTTGGGGACGGTGACCGAATCGAGCAGGTGCCAGGTGGTGGCCAGCGCCTCGTCTTTTGATGCCGGTTGGTCGGCCAGTTCTTTCATGTAGGCGGCCCGGACGTAGCGCCCCTTGGGGGTGTAGGCACCGGGTGGCGTCTTCTTGCCCGAGAGCTTGCCGGTGGTGACGTGAAAGGTGTTCGGCGCCAGGGTACCGTTCAAAAAATCCGGGGTGAAGTCTAGGTAGTCCTGCAGGCGTTCCAGCTGGTGGTCGAACTTGGGCATATTGGTCATGATCCCGAGCGGGTTATCGATCAGCTTGAGCGGGTGCTCGCTGGGTTCAATGACCACGCAACGCCTGGTGGGGTCGGACAAGACAAAGTGTTGCTCGGAGTAGCCAAAGGGCACGTCGGCGTTGACGTCGCTCATTAGTTCGATTTGATCCAGGTGCGCCGCGACGTCAGCCACCGATTTAAAGTGGCCTAGCAAGTAAAAGATTAGCTCAAAGGCGGCCAGTTGGACCTTGTCGGGGTGACGCTCGTCAACCAGGCGGGCGCCGTTTTTAAAGGTCAGCTTTTGGGCCATCAAGCCAAACTCGTTGACCCCGTCGGAAACGTCGGTTCGCCGCTCGGTGATCGAGCCACCACCAATGATGGCGTAGGGATTTTCGTGGACCCGGTGGTCAAAGACCGAGGCCCACTGGTAGTGACGGGGGGTGAAGATGGGCGACACTAAGAGGTCGTCCCAGTCCATTGTCCGCCCCAAGACGTGGTAGCCGTTCTGGGTAATGACGTTGATGCTCGTGCACATACTAATCTCACCTTCCTGCAAGCGTTTACTAATATTATAAGGGTGGCGCCAGATTTAGTAAAAATACTTGTTCAAGAAGGCCTGGATGTGGGCGCGGTAGGCCGTTGGGTCAAGCCAAAAGCTCTCGGCGTGGCTAGCGTGGTCGACGATCCAGAGTTCCTTGGGGGCGTCGGTGGCCTGGTAATTTTCCAGCGCCATGCTGGCCGGGACGTAGGTGTCCTTTTCGCCGTGGATAAAGAAGATCGGCCGGTGGTTTTTCTTGAGTTGCTCGGTCGAGGAGATGTCACCTAGGTAGTAGCCGAGCCGGTGGCGGTTGATCGTCGACACCAGCGGGTAGATCGGGTACTCGGGTAGGTGGAACTGACGCTTGAGCAGGTAGGTCAGCTCTTCGTGAATCGAGGCGTAGCCGCAGTCGGCAATGATCGCTTTGACCTGGGGCGGCAAGTCTTCACCGCTCAGCATCTCGACCGTCGCCCCGCCCATTGAGACCCCGAATAAGAGGAGCTTAGTTTGGGCGCCGAGCCGTTTAATGAGCCGGTTTAGCCAGGTCAGGTAATCGAGCCGGTCGAGCCAGCCAAAGGAGATGTACTTGCCAGCGGATTGACCGTGGCCGCGGTCGTCGGGTAATAAGACGTTAAAGCCCAGCTCGTGAAACATCTTAGCGTAATTCGCCATCGTTTCGCCGTTGCCCTTGTAACCGTGGGAAATGATGACTGCCTTGGTACTGTCGTCAGCCGGGATGAAGTAGGCCGACATCTGGTCGTCGCCGTCATCGGTCGACCAGGTCCAGTGCTCTTTTTCAACCTTTTTGAACCAGTCAACGTAGCGCCAGTACTGGGCGGCGTACTTTTGCTTGTCCGCCGAGGTTTCCGGCACGTAATCGACCCGTTTGAAGGCGAAGTTAAAGAGGTACTCGGCCGTCAGGTAGGAAAGGCCGAGCGTCCCGGCGGCCACGCTAGCTAAGAGCCGTCGTTTCTTTGCTTGTTGCATTGATACCATCCCCTTATTTATTAATAAGGTTATTTAACGCCCTGAGGTGGGGAAAGGCAAGCAAAACAGAGTGGTAAATAACCTACTCGGCAGGCCGTATGACTAAGCTAGGGCGAACGGTTGGTACGGAACGCACCGTTCTTCGCCCGTACTTAGACACTAGGCCTGCGGTTATTTACCAGGTTTTCTGTCTAAAATTCGTGAATACATTAAAAGGCCGGGAAACACGGAGTTATTTCCCGGCCTTATTTTAGATATAATATGGCGCCCAACGGCCTGCTTTGATGGTTGGGCCGCACTTCCTAGTTCGCTACTTCATGTTCCGATGGTTGCCCATTTAGGATCGTAATGACGTCATCTAAGGAGATGTCAACCATGTTTTGGACGGCAATGTTAGTGAAAAAGGCGATGTGCGGGGTCAAAATCACGTTGTCCATGGCGTGGAGCTCCTCAACTAGTGGCTCACCCTTCAGGCCGTCCTGGCGGTGGTCGGCGTTAAAGATTGGCCCTTCACCCTCCACGGTGTCCAGGGCGGCAAAGGCGAGCGGACCGTCCTTTAAGGCGTTAATTAGGTCGGCGGTGTTGACGACCGGTCCCCGGCTGGCGTTGACTAGGCTAGCGCCCGGCTTCATTTGGTCAAACTCGGCCTTGGTTAAGAGACCCTCAGAAGTTGGGTTCAAATCCACGTGGAGGGAAACGACGTCACTTTGCCGGAGGAGTTCCTCTTTAGAAACATATTCGACAATCCCTTCCATTTCCTCGCGGGGCTTGAGGTCGTAACCGAGCACGCGGGCGTTTAGGGCGTGTAAGAGGGTGGCGAGGGTCCCCCCAATTCGGCCGACCCCGATGATGCCGACTGTTACCGAGTGGATTTCCTTGGCTTGCAGTCCCGGCCAACGGTAGTCGTTTTCGGCGACCCGGCGGTCAACCTCGGGGGTCTTGCGTAAGAGGCGGAAGATCTGCATCAGGGCGTGTTCAGCCACCGAGCGGGGGGAGTAGGCGGGCACGTTGGTCACCTTCAGGCCATTTTGCTTGGCAGCCGCGAGGTCCACCATGTCGTAGCCGGCCGTTCGGGTGGCGATTTGCTTGAGCCCGTTGGCCTTGAGGGTCGGGTAGACTTCCTTGCCCAGTGGGTTGCGCTGTTGGATGACCACCCCGTCTACGTCTGCGGTTAGCTCTAGTACCTCTTCGATGGGCTGGGGGCTAGTAACGATCTCAACTTGGTTTCTAGTGGCGTAGTCTTGGATGGCGGCTTGTTCGTCGTCACGAACGCTGGTCATTAAAATCTTAGTCATCTTGGTCTCTCCTTTTTAGTGGCTGGCGACAAAGTCTTGGATACGGCTGGCGGCGAGCTTCAGGTTGTCCATGCTGGTGGCGTATGAGAGGCGCAGGTAGCCTTCACCACCGGGGCCAAAGAAGGAACCGGGGATGACGGCGACCGCCCCTTCCTTAGCGAGGGCGGTGGCAAAGGCCTCGTCGTCTTGGCCCAACTTAGTTGGTAGCTTAGCGAAGAGGTAAAAGGCGCCGTTGGGGCTGGCAACCTTAAAACCGGCTTGGCTTAAAGCTTGGAGCATGAAGTCACGCCGTTCTTGGTAGGCTTGTTTCATGTTTAAAGTAGCCTGGCGCCCCTCTTCAGAACCGAAGGCCGGCACGGCGGCGGCCATGGCCGGGTTGGACGGGGAGGTTACTAGCATTGAGTGCACCATCGAAACGACCTTCATTAGCTCCGCCGGCCCGGCCACGAAGCCGATTCGGTAACCAGTCATGGCGTGGGACTTGGAGGCCCCGTTTAAGACCAGGGTTTGGCCCGGTAGGTAGGTGGCAATGGAGGCGTGGTGACCGCTGTAAATCAATTCGGAGTAGATTTCATCGGCGATCACGAAGAGGTCGGTCGGTTCGATAACCGCCGCTAGGTCCTGGAGTTGTGCGGCGTCGTAAGTGACCCCGGTTGGATTGGACGGGTAGTTTAAGAGCAGGGCTTTGACCGGCCCCTCTTTTACGAGCGTCTCCTCTAACAGGGCCGGGGTGAGGACGAAGTCGGTGGTGCTGGTGTCAACCAGGACCGGGGTGGCACCGAGCATTTGGACCACCGTCTCGTAAAGCGGGAAGGTCGGGGTCGGGATGATGACCTTGTCACCGGGGTTTAAAAGCGCCTCGAAGCTGGCGAAGATCGCCTCGGTCGCCCCGACCGTGACCGCAATTTCGGTGGCGGGGTCGTAAGTTAGGTCGTAGCGATCGGAAAGGAAGTGGGCGATTGCCTCGCGCAACACCGCCGTTCCCACGCTGGGTGTGTAGTGGGAGTCGTTACCTTCAATTGCCTGAATGGCGGCGTTTTTGAGGGCGGTCGGAACGTTGAAGTCCGGCTCCCCCAAGGTCAGTTTGACAATTCCTTTGATTGACGAGACTTCCGCGTCAAAGGTCCGGATGTTGGAAGGGGCGATGCTGGTTAAATCATGATTAAAGCGACCACGGAGGGCTGGGTTCATCTTCGGCATGGGTAAGACTTCCTTTCTGAAGACGGGGAAACAAAAAGCGCCCGGGAAAACTCCCGGGCGCTTTGTTCCCATTTGACGGGTCACCGCGCGTGGTTTCCGGGAGTGCTTCCTAGAAACCACCACAACGAAAGCTGGTTCCTAGGCCGAAGCGAAAAAGAACCAAGCCAGATAAGCGTTTCGTTGTGTCGTGGCTGAGCGCATTGGTGAACCCCCTTGTTAAAATAAGTTACCCATATTCTAATCTTTCTCTAATTAAAGTCAAGAAAAACTTTTGGGAAAAATGTGTGTTTCACACTTGTGTTATATCGCAAAAGTGGTATACTAAGAATCGTAAGGGAAGTGAGGACCATGCGGATCGATATCAAGGCTTACCTCGATAATAACCACCTGACCATTTACCGGGTGGCTAAAGATTCCGGATACGGCTACACCACTTTACACAAGTCGTTTAACAAGCAGCAAACCAAAGCTACTTCGCTCAACTTGCGCGACCTGGACGCGATTGCCCAGGCCCAGCATAAGCAGATGTGGCAGGTCCTCCGGGAATTGGAGGAGCAGTATTTATTCGAAGATGATTAGAATACGTGTAGTCTCAGGGTCGGTGTTTAACGGTGTTTAACATGGGCCCTTTTCTACACGCTCAATTTAAATAACAATCAAGGGGGATTGCATTATGGCACGAATTCCAATAGATCCATTTAACAACGACATGGACGACTTATTTAACCAACTCATGGGGGGAATGAACGGGGTCAACAGCGAAAACCGCCGTTACCTGATTAACGGGCGCAAAGTAACGCCTGAAGAGTACGCCGCCTTTCGCCAGACCGGGAAGCTCCCGGGTGTAACTGACCCAACCCAAGCAAAAACTAAGCAACCACAACCAGACAGCATGCTAGCTAAGCTCGGCCGCAACTTGACGCAAGAAGCCAAGGAAGGCAAGCTCGACCCGGTGATCGGCCGTAACAAGGAGATTCAAGAAACCGCCGAGATTCTGTCACGGCGGACCAAGAACAACCCAGTGTTAGTCGGTGACGCCGGGGTCGGCAAGACGGCGGTGGTGGAGGGACTAGCCCAAGCCATCGTGACCGGCGACGTTCCCGCTGCCATTAAGAACAAGCAGATTATTTCGATTGACATTTCTAGCTTGGAGGCCGGGACCCAATACCGGGGCTCCTTTGAAGAGAACATGCAAAAGCTGATCGATGAGGTCAAAAAGGCCGGCAACGTGATCCTCTTCTTCGATGAAATTCACCAAATCATCGGGGCCGGAAACGCCGGCGACGCCTCGGGTTCCAAGGGAATGGCTGACATCTTAAAGCCGGCCCTTTCCCGCGGCGAAGTGACCTTAATCGGGGCCACCACCCAAGACGAGTACCGTAACACGATTTTAAAGGACGCCGCTTTATCCCGGCGGTTCAACCAAGTAACGGTTAACGCTCCGAGCAAGGAAGACACCTTCAAGATCCTGCAAGGTTTGCGTAAGCTGTACGAAAAGCACCACAACGTTTCCTTGCCCGACGACGTCTTAAAGGCCGCCATCGATTACTCGGTTCAATACATTCCGCAACGCTCCTTACCTGACAAGGCGATCGACCTAATTGACGTCACGGCCGCTCACCTAGCTTCCAAGCACCCGGTCAAGGACGCCAAGACGATTGAAGAGGAGATCAAAAAGACCGAGGCCAAGCAACAAGAAGCGGTTGAAAAAGAGGATTACCAAGCCGCCCAAGAGGCCAAGGACCAGGTGGCCAAGTTGCAAGACCAACTCAAGGACCACTCCGAATCCGAACGGGTCGTGGCAACGCCGAGTGACGTGGCCGCCGCCGTTGAACGGATGACCGGGATCCCGGTGTCCAAGATGGGTGCTTCCGATATCGAACGCTTAAAGGGCTTAGCCACCCGTTTGGAAGGCAAGGTTATCGGCCAACAAGAGGCCGTCGAAGCCGTGAGCCGGGCGATCCGGCGTAACCGGGCCGGCTTTGATGAAGGTAACCGGCCAATTGGGAGCTTCCTTTTCGTCGGCCCAACCGGGGTCGGTAAGACCGAATTGGCTAAGCAACTAGCCCTCGATATGTTTGGTTCCACCAACGACATCATCCGGCTCGACATGTCCGAATATACCGACCGGACGGCGGTTTCCAAGTTGATCGGGACCACCGCTGGCTACGTGGGTTACGACGATAACTCCAACACCCTGACCGAAAAGGTACGGCGTCACCCGTACTCGATCGTCTTGCTCGACGAAATCGAAAAGGCCAACCCGCAAGTCATCACCTTGCTCTTGCAAGTCTTAGATGATGGGCGCCTAACCGATGGGCAAGGGAACACGGTGGACTTCAAGAACACCATCATCATCGCCACCTCTAACGCCGGCTTCAGTAGCGACGCCGTGGCGGGCGAGGACGCTAAGTTGATGGACAAGTTGCAACCGTACTTCCGGCCAGAATTCCTGAACCGGTTTAACGCAATCGTGGAATTCCACGCCCTGACCAAGGACGACTTAAAGCAAATCGTCGACCTGATGTTAGCCGGGGTTAACGAAACCTTGGCCAAGAAGGGGATGGACGTCACGGTGACCGATGAAGTGAAGAACTACCTGATTGACAAGGGCTATGACAAGACGATGGGGGCCCGGCCACTGCGGCGGGTGGTGGAACAAGAGATCCGTGACAAGGTGACGGATTACTACCTCGACCACCTGGACGAAAAGCACCTCGTGGCCACCTTAAAGGACGGCCAAGTCGTGATTGAACAAGCAAAGTAAGTGCGGACTAACCTTCTTGACAGGCCGTTGGGCTAAGCTAGGACGGGGGTTGATACGGCACGCATCGTTCTCCGACCGTACTTAGCCACTAGGCCTGTGGTTGGGAGCACGTTAAAAGTAAGTGCGGACCAACCATTTGGCAGGCCGTGGGCTAAGGCTAGGCCTAACATTTGAATAGCTGTAAAAAGAGACTGGAAAAAGTTTTCCAGCCTCTTTTTTTGGTCAGTGAAGTGAATTTCTTGGTTCTCCGGGTCCACTACGTTAAAATAAAGATATTCATAACGTTTGGGGGTGTTGGTGATGGGTTTAACGTGGGACCTGATTAGGTGGGCGCTTTTGGTGATCGTGATCATCAACGAAGTGGCGGCCCTGGTGACCGTTTTCCGGGAAAAACGGGACATCGCCGCTACTTGGGCCTGGCTAATGGTGCTAATGATTCCGGTGATCGGCTTTATCATTTACGCCTTTTTGGGCCGGAAATTACCCCAAAAACGCCTGGAACGGATTAGTTCGCCAACCGCCCAACACCTATACGACGCCTTTGAAGAACAGCGGACCGCCTTTGTGGAGATGCCCCGCTCCGAGGACAGCCTGGTGCAAACCTACCGGCGAACGATCATGCTCTTTCAAAGCATTGATGAGTCCTTTTTGAGCGAGGACAACCAGGTGGAAATCTTCACCACTGGGATTACCTTTTTTAACCGGTTACTAACCGATATTGAGCAAGCCAAACAAAGCATCCACATTGAGTTTTACACCATCTACAACGACCAAATTGGCAACCGCCTACGGACCCTCTTGGAACAAAAGGCGGCCGCGGGTGTAGAGGTGCGGGTGCTGTACGATTCTTGGGGCTCAATGGGGGTGAAGAAGAGCTTTTACGATAACCTACGTAAAAACGGCGGCTTTGCCAGTCCCTTTTTGATGACTCACTCTAATTTCTTAGACTTTCGGTTAAACTACCGCGACCACCGTAAGATCGTCGTCATTGATGGCCAGATTGGTTACGTGGGGGGCTTTAACGTCGGTGATCAGTACCTAGGCCGGCTAAAGAAATTCGGCCCGTGGCGCGACACCCACCTAAGGATTCAAGGGGGCGGGGTTTACAGCCTCCAGCAGTGCTTCTTGCGTGACTGGAACGCCTCGGTCAAGCCGGCCGAGCGCTTGACCCACTTTAAGGACTACTTTCCTTCGGCCGCCCTCAACAAGGGAAAAACGGCGATGCAGATTGTCTCGTCGGGGCCGGATGCCCCCCTGCAGGCCATCAAGCTCGGCTACTTGCGCCTAATCAACGCCGCCCAGGACCATATTTGGATCCAGACGCCCTACCTGATTCCCGATGATTCGGTGATCGACGCCCTACGGATTGCCGCCCACTCCGGGGTGGACGTCCGGATCATGATCCCTTCGATGCCCGACCACGCCTTTGTTTACCGGGCCACCCAGTATTACGCCCGCGCCCTAGCCAACGAAGGGGTGACGATTTATTCTTACCAGGTGGGCTTCTTGCACGCCAAGACAATGACGATCGACGGCAAGATGGCGGCGGTGGGGTCGGCCAACCTCGACTTCCGGTCCTTTCAGCTCAACTTTGAGATCAACGCCTTCTTGTACGACCGGCAGTTAGTTGATGAGCTAGAACAAATCTTCATTAACGACGTCCGTGACAGCCGGGTGATTACCCCGGAGATGTTTGATGCCCAACCACTGGGCCTACGTTTTAAGCAGACCTTCTCGCGGTTGTTGTCGCCGATTTTATAGGGAAGTGCGACCCAACCATTAAAGCAGGCCGTGGGCTAAGGAAAGACCACAGGTTAGCGCGCCAGCGGTGTTCTGTGGTTAGACTTAGCCACTAGGTTGGATAACTAAAAATGCCTCCCTGTTTCGGGGAGGCATTTTTTAGGTAACCACGCGGTTTAGCACCTATGAGGAGCAAACTCATAATAGAAAGATTGAGAGATTTGAAAATTGACGCACTAAACCGCCGAGATGGATTTACTTAGCACTTAATAAGTTCACTAAGTAACAATTTCATTTAACCATGGTCTGTCTAAAAAAACAAGGAAAAAACTTGGTAAGTGAGCAACTTAAACGATATTAAGATGAAAAGATAGTACGAGGTGAATGTGATTGAATATAAATTCACAATCGGTCGTCCGCACAACAATGCGAACATTCATTCCCCTTTTTGGCACCCTAGCGTGGTATAATTAGGCAACGATCTGAATGGGGGAATGATAAAAATGGCGACCTTACAATTTGTTTTGGGGAGTGCGTCCTTTGACCACCAGCAAGTGATGCTCGATCGCTTGGCGGCTCAGTACCAGCAAGCACCCAATGATACCTACCTTTACTTAGTGCCCAACCACGTTAAGTTCACCACCGAAGTAGCCGTTTTAAAGGGGCTTAAAAAGCGGTTGAAGCAAACCGGTAATTACGCCCAGGCTAACGTGGCGGTCCTGTCCTTTTCGCGCTTGGGGTGGTTTTTGTGTAAGGACGACCCCGATTACCAAAAGCCCCGCCTTTCCAACGTGGGGATGGCGATGGTGGTCGCCAAGATCATTCGGGAACTCAAGGCAGAATCCCCCGACCTTTTGAAGATGTTTCGGGGCGAAAGCGAACGCCAGGGCTTTGCCACGGCGGTGACCAAGCAGCTGGTGGAACTACAAAACGCCAATATTCAACCGGCCGACCTGGCGCCCGATCAGGAAACCGGGATTATTAAGCGGGCCCTGGCTAGTCAGGCGGGGGGTGGCCGGGCCAGTCAATCGACGGTCTTTACCGACAAGATGACCGTCCTGTACGAAATTTACCGGCGCTTTGAGGCGGCGGTCACGACCCACGTCACGGCGCCGGACCGGTCAGCGATGCTCTTAAACTACCTCGAAGCCGCCGACCTATCAACGACCCACGTTTACCTTGATCGCTTTGCCGGTGAATTTAGCGCCCAGGAACAGTTGATTGTCGACGCCCTGATTCAACGGGCTGCCGACACCACGGTTTCTTTGATTCTCGACCGGGATTACCGGGGACGGGAGTTGCCGAGTCAAAACAACCTCTATTACCGCTCGGCCAAGCAGTACCAGGACTTATTGAACCTCGCCACTCAGCAGGTGGGCGTGGATGTGTTAGACCCGATTGTTTTGAATCAGCCGAACCAACGACGGGTTAGCGACGCCTTGGTGGGGGTCGAAGAGTGGATGGAAGCAGACGCCCGCTTCGCTCTGCCAGACAGGTTGCCGGCCCCGACCGACCAAGTAGGCTTTTTCACCGCCCCAACCCGGGTGGCCGAACTCAACCGGGTCGCCACCAAAATTCGCCAGCTCGTTGCCACCGGTCAGTACCGCTACCGGGACTTTTTAGTGGTTACGAGGCACCTGGACGGCTACCAAACGATGCTAGAACCGATCTTTAGCCGCCACCAAATTCCGGTCTTCAACGATAACCAACGCCCAATGGCGACCTCGCCGCTAGCGACCTTCACCGCCGCCTTGTTCAAGGTCTTAAAGGACTACTACCAAGAAGCCGACGTGATGGAGTTGTTAAAGACCGGCCTCTTGGTTCCCGAGACGCCGGAAGAGCTCCAACAGGAGGGGCGTGCGAAGCGAAACCCCAACACCTTCATGACCGCCGTCTACCGGACCGAAAACTACTGCCTGAAGTTCGGCAAGGGGGGGCGGTCGTGGTTTGACGAGCGGCCGTGGCGACTGGAAGGAGAACAACCAAAAAGCGATGCGCTCAAGCGCCAAAACGCCCAGATTAACTGGGTCAAAAATTACATCAAAGACGAATTGGCCCCGGCCCTGGCCGACCTACAAACGGCCACTACCGGGCGGGAGTTAGCCACCAAGTTCTACCAGTTCCTCTTGGATCAAGGGGTCCGTCACCAACTTTATTCCTGGGCCCACCAAGCCCAAGAAAGCGGGCAGTTAACCCAGCTGCGCGACGTTCAGCAAATTTGGCAGACCTTTGGCACCCTCTTGGACGAGTACGTAACCATCCTTGGCGACCAGGTGGCCCCGACCGAGCAGCCGGGACAGTTGGTGGCCGAGTTTGCCGACCTCATGAACGCCGGTTTTAACGCCGGGCGCTACGCCCAAATCCCGTCGACTTTGGATCAAGTGTTGGTTTCGGAAAGCGGGATGATCCAGGACAACCAGCGCAAGGTCCTCTTCATCATGGGGGCGACCGATGACGTGATGCCGGAAGTCAAGGCCAGCGAGGGGCTCTTATCCGACCCCGACCGGGAACTTTTGAAGCGGGGCTTAAACGACGACCAGTTCCTGCCCATCAGCGGGACCGACCAGATCAACAACGAGCCCTTCTTAAACTACCTGAGCATGCTGTCGGTAACCGAGCGCCTCTACATGAGCGCCCCCCTGATGAGCAGCGACGACAGTGAGTTAACCCTCTCCCCGTACCTGAAGGGCTTGGCCCGTCACTTCAACCAGTGGGATGACCAAAACAACGCCCCGACCACCGACTTGCCAGACCGGCCGAACCCGCGGGCAAGCGAAGACGACGTGTGGTCCTTTGTGGCGGCGCCGGCCGTGACGATGGGGAACCTGATTGAAGTGGAGCGCCTGAGTAAGGACACCGGCCGTAAGCTGACTAGTGCCTGGCGGGACGTGGCCAGGGCCCTAACCCGCCACGACGAGGGTTTGACGGGGCGGTTAAACGACATCCGGGATGGCCAGTACGCCAAAAACGAGGCGGTGCCACTGCAACCGGAACTGGCGGCCCGCTTGTACACCACTAACCGCCAGGGCCAAGTCACCAACCAGTTGACGGCTTCGATTAGCCAGCTGGAGAAGTTCTACCAAAACCCGTACGACTACTTCTTGCGTTACGGTTTGCACCTGAAGAAGCGCGACGAATTAGAGGTCTCCAGCGACAAGTCCGGGACCTTAAACCACGACGCCCTGGCCTTCTTTGTCCAAAGCGTGATCGACGAACCGGACCTGCAGCTGGCCGACTTGGTTAAAGAAGAGCACCAAGGGCGCCAAGCCGAGTTGATTGACCAAGCCTTTGAGCAGGCCATGAACCAACAAGAGGAGTTGCGGGAATTGGCGGCCAATAACAGCCGGGTCAACTTGCAACTGCAGGTGGCCAAGCAGTTGATTACCACCATGGCCAAGACCCTGTGCCTGCAAGCAACCCAGACCGACGCCCAACCAGTGGCGGTTGAAAAGGCCTTTGGGCAGGCAGATTGGACCGGGGAAAGCCAAGCCGCCGAGTTACCAGCGTTAACCTTTGACCTGACCGGGGCGGGGCTCGGTGAGGGCGCCAAGGTCAGCCTGCGGGGGCGGATTGACCGCTTAGACGAGTTGAAACTGGGCGAGCAAACCTACCAGCTGGTGGTTGATTACAAGTCCTACAACAAGGCGTTTGACTTGGTCGACGCCTACGCCGGCCAGGCCCTGCAAATGCTGGCCTACCTCAACGCGTTACAGGCGGTCAACCCGGGCGAGCAACTACTGGGGAGCCTGTACCTGCGTTTGTACGTCCCGACCGTTGACGCCGGCAAGGAGGGGACCGCCGAGGAGCTAAAAGAGCACCTCTACCAGGGGATCACGATTAACGATGACGCCGTCTTGGCCGCCCTCGATCACGGGCTTGGTGAAAAGGGTGCCACCCTGTTAAGCATCAAAAAGAAGAGTAAAAAAGACACCAGCCGCTTTAAGGTTAGTGCCGACGATCAATTCAGCGCTAAGGCGGGCTCCAACCTGGTCTCACCAACCGATTTGAAGCGCCTGATGGACCACAACGCCGAACTGATTAAGGAAGCCGCCGTTCAGATCCTGCAGGGCCAAAACGAGATTAGGCCGTACCGGCGCCAAGTCGGCACCACCGCGGAGACCGGCCTGGCCTTTAGCGACTTCTTAGACGTTTCCCGCTTCGATCAGGCCCTGGATGACTACAAGGAAATCGAGCTGACCGACGCCGACGTGGAAGCAAAGTTTGAACAAGAGGAGGAATAGGGGAAGATGGTTTTCACACCAAGTAAGGAACAGGAGCCGGCGATCAACGACCGGCAAAAAGACATTTTGGTTTCCGCCTCGGCGGGGAGTGGGAAGACCGCCGTTTTGGTTGAGCGGGTGATCCAGCTGATGGAAACCGGACTGAGTAAGGACGCTAAGCCTAGCGAGCGGCCCAACATCGATGACATCCTGATGGTGACCTTTACCACCGACGCCGCTAAGAACATGCGCGACCGGATCCGCCGGCGCCTGGTCGGGGCGACCGACGAACACATGAAGGCCCAGGTGGCCCGCTTGGCCCTGGCCAACATCAGCACGATCCACTCCTTTTGCGAGCAGTTGATTAAGCGCTACTACTACGTCATCGACCTCGACCCCCAGTTTCGGTTAATTGACGACGCCGAACAGCAGCTCCTAAAGGAACAGGCCTGGCAAGTGACCCTCGATGACTGGGTGGCCAATCCGGACCAAGTGGGGGCGCTGCACCAGTTAATCGATAACTTTGGGGCGGGGAACCTCGAGTCCGTCGTTCAGGCGCTGGACACCGAGGCCGACGCCCAGCCGCACCCGAGCGACTGGCTGGCCGGCTTAAGTGGCCTTTACCAGTTCGAAGAAGGGGCGGACCCGCGGCAAAGTACCTTCTTTAAGCGCCTCTTGGAACCCCTCGTGGGCCCGCAACTAAAGGAACTGCGGGACCAGTGGGCGGCCCTTGGCGAAGTGGGGCCGGCCCGTTTTGCCGAGCAGATTGAAGAAGATTTAGCTAAATTAGCCACGACCGTTGATGACCAGGGCCATTTGTTAGGCAGCTGGGACAGCCTGGCCCAGACCCTCAACAAGAAGAATTTTGCGCCTAAGTTGCGCAAACGTAAGGATGACGACGATCCCGAACTCTTAGACGAACTGGGGGTTCAGCGGGGTGGCCTGCGGGATCAGCTGGGCGACCTCCACGATACCTACTTCTTCCAGTCCGCCGCGGACCTGATTAAGTATGGTCAAAAGGCTGGCGCCCTAATTGAGATCTTAACCCGGGTGGCCACCGACTTCCGGTGCCACTACCAGATCATCAAGCAGGACCGCCGCCTGCTCGATTTCTCCGACTTAGAGCACTACGCCTACGCCATCTTGACCGGCGAAAACATCAACCCAAAGGTGACCTGGAGTGACGAAGAAGCGTGGGCCAAGCGCCAAGCCGCCGCCCAGGTCCAAGCCGAGTTGCAGCGCCACTACAAGGAAATCATGATCGACGAGTACCAAGACACCAACCGCCTGCAAGACGACCTGTTACGCCTCTTGCACAAGAGTGGGCAAAACCACCGCTTTATGGTTGGGGACATGAAGCAGTCGATCTACCGCTTCCGCCAGGCCGATCCCACCCTGTTTAAGGACTACTACGATCAGTTCAGCGCGGATGGGCAAAGCAGCGAGGCCCTGGACTTGAGCGACAATTACCGCTCCCGCCACGAGGTTACCGACCTGGTCAACCTCATTTTCGAACAGCTGATGGACCAGCAACTGGGTGAGATGGTCTACGATGATAAGGCCAGCTTGAAGCCCAAGGCCGATTGGGGGGCCGACCGGGACCAGGCTAGCCCGGCGACCCCGGAACTCCTGCTCTTTGATGGGGGCGTCAAGAAAACGACCGCTAACCCCACCGGCGAGGACGCCATCGTGGTCCGTCAGCCGGAAGACAAGGTCGCTAGCGAAGTCTGGCTGATTGGCCAACGGATCCGCGAGCTCCTGGCCAAGGAAACGATCTTGGACCCGGAAACCAAGCGGGTCCGCCCGATTACGCCGGGCGACATCGCCATTTTGTCGCGGGCCAAGCGGATTCACTCGGTGATCGCCGAACAGTTTGCCAAGCTTAACTTACCGGTGATGGTGCACGGGGTGGAAAACTACTTTAAGGCCACCGAGATCCGGGTCGTGATGTCCTTGCTAAAGGTGATCGATAACCCCTACCAAGACGTTCCGTTGGCGGCCGTGCTCCGTTCGCCGCTGATTCAAGTCGCTCCCGAGGTGGCGGCTAAGTTCGGCCTGAGCCAGGGCGAAAACCGGATCGGCTTTACGGAACCGGAGTTAGCCTACTTGAAGGTCAACAGCACCTCCAAGGACTTCTTTGGCGTCGTGCAGCAAAACTACTACGCTTGGCGCGATCAAGAGGTCGAAGCGGTTGAAAACCACGACGCCTTGACTGAAGAGGAGCTCGCCGAACGGGTCGCAGGCGACCCGGCCGGCTTAGCGACTAAGGAAGAACTGGGCGTCAACTGTGGGTTAATCTACCTGAAGTTAGCCCGCTTCTTTGAGTTGCGGGACCACTTACGCCGGGTCGCCCAGCGACGCCCCCTGGTGGACTTGATCTGGACGATTTACCAAGCAACCGGCTACCTGGATTACGTGGGCGGAATGAGCGGCGGCCCCCAGCGCCAAGCTAACCTCCACGCCCTGTACGAACGGGCGAGTGGCTACGAGGAGAGTGGCTTCAAGGGACTTTACCAGTTCATCCACTTCATCGAGCAGATGCAAAAGAAAAACGACGACTTGGGCGAGGCGACCACGGCCCTGGCCGGTGACGCGATTAACGTCATGACGATCCACAAGTCCAAGGGGCTCCAGTTCCCGATCGTCTTCTTAGTGGAAACGACCCACCAGTTCCAAGCCGACCGGGATCCGGTAACGATTGAGCCCCAGGCCGGTCTTGGCTTCACCTACGTGGATAGCACGGCCAACGAGACGATGCGCGTCAAGCACCCGCTGGTCCAACAGGCGGCCTTAAAGGAGAAAAAGAAGCGCCAGGACCGGGCCGAAGAAATGCGCCTCCTCTACGTGGCCCTGACCCGGGCCGAGCAGCGCCTCTTCATCACCGGGTACGTGAAGGACGCTGACCTGACCAAGAAGATGGATAAGTGGAACCGGGCCTTTGATAGCGCCAGCCCGCTGTTGACCACCACCACACGCTTGAAGGGGCAATCGATGCTTGATTGGATCATGATGACCCTGGTGCGGACGGCGAACTTCCCAACGCTAAGGGAGGGGGTTGAAGCCGCCGCCACCCCGCTGCGGGGCCTTACCAAGGCGGCCTACCAAATTAAGCTGCAAAACGCTGACCAGGTTCAGGCGGCCCTCAACACCCCGCTGGACCTGCACCCGAATGCGACGGCGGAGCAAGCCACCCCGGCGGCCGCCACTAGCCGCCAGTTTAAGGCCGACTTAGAACGGGTGTTAAACTTTACCTACCCGGATCAAGTGGCGACCCAAACGACCGCCTTTCAAGCCGTTTCGACGGTGCGGGAGGCCTTTGCCCGCCAGGACCCTACCAACCTGGAGATGGGTCGGCTAGAAATTGACCGCGACCAGATCAAAGAAGCCGGGGCCTACCTAGCACCGGAAGAGCGGGCCTTCGAAAATCCCGCCTTCATCACCGGGGCGAGCGATCAGGAGCCAACCAGGACGGCGATCGGGACCGCTACCCACTTGGTCTTCCAGAAATTACCGTTAACGGAACCGCTTGACGAAGGGGCGGTCCGTGCTTTAATTAAGTCCCTAACGGAGAGTGGTTTAATCGATAATCCCCAAGTTGCGGCGGGCATTGACGTGGCCGGCGTGGTATCCTTTTACCAAACGGGGCTCGGTCAGGTCATTACCGCCCACCCTGAGCAGGTTCACCGGGAAGTACCGTTCTCGATGTTACTGAGCGCCCACGATCTCTTCAGCGGGATTGGGGCCACCGATGACAGTGAGGTGTTGATCCACGGGATCATCGACGGCTACGTCCAACACGACGACCAGATCGACCTGTTCGATTACAAGACCGACCGGATCAGTCAGGCCCACCCGGAAGAAGACCTCCAGGAACTGGCGGACAAGTACTCGGGCCAACTGGTGCTGTACGCCGATGCCCTGACCAAGATGACGGGGGTTCCCCTAGAAAAGATCCACCGCCACCTTTACTTCACCCGGGCCAAGCGGGTGGTAACCCTGAGCGCCCCGCCGTCGTCGCACGAACCAAAGGAGGAAGCATAATGGAATTAAAGGACTTAACGAGTGCCTACACCCTTGCCAACGGAATCGCCATTCCGGCGGTTGGTTACGGAACCTTCCGGACCCCGGCCACCGTGGCCCGGCAAGCGGTCAAAACCGCGATTGAAGTCGGCTACCGCCACATCGACACGGCCGCCGTTTACGAAAATGAAGAGGCGGTCGGCCAAGGGATTAAGGATTCCGGGATTGACCGCGACAGCATCTTTTTGACCTCCAAGCTTTGGAATACCGAGCGGGGCTACGATAAGACGATCGCCGCCTTTGAAGCCTCCCTCAAGCGCCTGCAAACGACCTACTTGGACCTGTATTTGATCCACTGGCCGGCCAACCAAAAGCAGTTTGGTGACCAGGCCGCAGCGCTTAACGCCGAGACCTGGCGGGCGCTAGAAGACCTCTACAAGCAGCGCAAGGTTAAGGCGATCGGGCTGTCTAACTTCATGCCCCACCACGTTGCCGAGCTGTTAAAGACCGCCAAGATCCGCCCGCAGGTTGACCAAATTGAGGTTCACCCCGGCTGGACCCACCAAGAAGAGATTAAGAAGCTCCAAGCGATGGGAATCTTGGTTGAGGCCTGGGCCCCGTTGGGTGGTCAGGGAGCCACGGTAATGGAGAATGAAACGATCAAGCAAATTGCTACGGCGCACGGTAAGACCCCGGCCCAAGTGGTTTTGCGTTGGGAGATACAACAAGAAGTCCTGCCGCTACCAAAGTCGGTTCACGAACACCGGATGAGGGAAAACGCGGACGTCTTTGACTTCACCCTGTCACCGGCGGAGATGGGCAAAATTGCCGCTTTACCGAACATGGGCGGCCAGTGCGCCGACCCGGATGAGGTTGACTATTAAGGAGTGCGCTCCAGCCTATCAAGCAGGCCGTGGGCTAAGGATAGGTTACAGGTTAGTGCACCAGCGGTTATTGACCACGTTGGCTGCCTAACATTCAGAAAGATAATAAGCGCCCGGGAGAAAATCGTGTTTTCTCCTAGGCGCTTTTTTATGCTCCCGCAATCGATGCCCCCCGCTACGGCCGCCTTTTTTGGGGGGTGGTACAATGGGGGACAGTAAGTAGAAAAGGAAGAAAAGATGCAAGCCCTGAAATTAAACCTAATGTCCGTTCGACGCGTTGGCCTGGCTGGGTTTGGCTTGGTCGCCTCATTAGACCTGGTGGCAACTTGGCTACTCACCCCGCTGTTACGCCTCGTGACGACTTTCTTATTGGCACAAGCGGCGATCCCCTTTGTGTCCGTTGACAACGTCGTCACCCTCTTGACCACCCACCCGTTAATCGTCTGCGCCCTTCTAGTCGAGGTGTGTGTGGTCCTGGCCTTACTGGGTCTCCAAGTCCTGGTGGCCTTTAGCGGGCTCAGGCTCTTAGTGGCCGGGCGCTTTTCCTTCGCCGGCTGGCTAGCGGCCTGCCGCCAGCAGGTGGTGAACTTAGGCTGGCGGGGTGCCTTGGCCTGGGTGCCGCTGTTGATCGTGGCGATGCCGATTGCGACCCTGTTGTTTCGGACCCCGTTGCTGGTCAACATCAAGGCCGACGCCTTTATCCTCGATTACCTAACCAGGCGGCCAAGCTTAATGATTGGCGGCGTGTTGGTTTACGCAGCCTGCTTGTTCATCGTGGTGCGCTGGCTGTCCTGGGGACGGGTGAAGAGGGCGCTAGGCTTGGCCCTTTGGTGGGGGGCGTGGTCCTGGCTCGTCAACGGGTTGGTGGTGTTGGTTAACCACGGCAACGCCCCGACTTGGTTGGCCCTTAGCGGACTCTTAATTGCCCAGGTGGCGGCGGAGTTGGCCCTTAGCGCAACCGCCCTGGGCTTGGTAGCCACTCCCCAAAAGGCTTCCGGTTACCACCAGTGGCGCCCCTGGTGGCTCTTAATCTTAGTGGTGTTTGTCTTCGCCGCGATGCCGAGCGACTGGACCTACCTAACGACTAAGCTGACGGCGCCGCTCACGGTTGCCCACCGCGGCGTTGACGGGCAAAACGGCGTGCCCAATTCAATTGCGGTGTTAAAAAAGACCCACCGGGCGGCCCACCCAGACTTTGTCGAAATGGACGTCCACGAAACGGCCGACCACCAGTTTGTCGTCGTCCACGACGAAAACTTGAAGCAACTGACCGGGGTCGACAAGGCGCCCCACCAGCTAACCCTTAAGCAACTGACGAAGTTGGTGGCCAAACAGGATGGCTACCGGGCCAAGCTAGTGAGTTTTGATGACTACCTGGCGGCTGCCGAGCAAAACCACCAACGCCTGATCGTTGAACTTAAGGCGACCCCGCACGATTCCAAGGGCCTCTTGGCGCGTTTTAACCAGCGGTACGGCGCCCGTTTGATCAAGGATGGGGACATGGTTCACTCGCTCGATTATGCTTACGTAGCTAAGTTGCACCGGCTCAACCCCAAGCTAACGGTGCTCTACTGCATGGCTTACAACTTTACCAACCCGGCTAGGGAAGCGGACGGGGTGACGGCGGAGTATTCGACCTTAAACCACCGCTTCATTGACGCCGCCCACCAAGGGAACCAACTGGTAATGGCGTGGACGGTCAATAATGCCGGGGCGATGAAGCAGGCCCTTTTCGACCACGCCGACGGGGTGATCACCGACCGGGTCAGCACCCTGAATAAGGTGATCAAAGAGGTGCGGACAAACGATACGCTGGAAAGCAGGTTGGTTAACTACTTCAACCCGCTGCCTAACTTAGAGTGAAGGGGTAACGGATCGTAGCTCGCGTTAACTAAACAGCCCCTGACCGATGGGTTGCCATTGGTCAGGGGCTGTTTGATTACCGAAGGACTGGACAGGATAAATATTTAGATTTGCGCAATAAAAAGTGAGTGCGGACCAACCATTGGTAGGCCGTGGGCTAAGGATAGGGCGAACGATTGGTGCGCCAGCACCGTTCTTCGGCCAGGCTTAGCCACTAGGCCTGCGGTTGGGGAGCACGTTATCCTGCGCAAATTTGCAGATTTGTCCTGTCTTGCAAAAGGGTGGTTAACTGGTTAGCGCCAGGTTTGTTCGTAAACGTCTTCTTTAAAGCCGCAGGTCAGTTGCGAGCCCTCGACCATCAACGGCCGTTTGATTAACTTACCGTCCGAAGACAGCAGGGTGGCGGCCTCGTCGATCGTCATGGTTGGTAGCTTATCCTTGAGCTTTTGTTCCCGGTAGTGCTGACCACTGGTGTTAAAGAAGTAGCGCAGGCCCAGGTCTTGGTGCTCGGTTAACCACTTAACGAAGAGTTCCTTGGCCGGTGGTTCTGCGACCAGGTCTTGTTGGTCATAGGCGACCTGGTGGTCATCGAGCCACTTTTGGGCCTTCTTGCAAGTCGAACAACGGGAGTAGCAGTAAAAAGTTGGCATAGGGGCGTTCTCCTTTTTTTAAAACTATTGTACACCTCTTAAACCTTGCGGTAACGTTTTAAGCCCGCCACGTTTAAGACCACGAAGAAGACGATGAAGAGGACCAGGACGCCAAGGTCACCGGCGATCGTTTCAACCCCTTGCCCCTTCATGATCACGTCGTTCATGGCGTTGCCGGCGTAGGTTAATGGCAGGATTTTTGAGATGACCTGAATCCAGTTTGGCAAGGCGTCCAACGGCACGATGCCGGAGAAAAAGACCTGGGGCATGACCACGATCGGCACGAACTGCATCATTTGAAATTCCGAGCTGGCAAAGGTGGAGATAAAGATTCCCATTGCTAGTGCCGCCAGGGCCAACAAGATGTTGATTAAAAAGACCAGGGCCAAGTCACCGACGATTTGGACCTTTAGGAGCCAGACCGTGGTGATGACAATTAAGAGGGTTTGCACGATCGCGACTACCCCGTAAGAAACCATGTAGCCGGTGACGATTTCGCCGCGCCGGACCGGGGTGGCCAGGAGTCGGTCAAGGGTGCCGGAGCTGCGTTCGCGCAGGAGGCCGATCCCGGAGATCAAGAAGACAAAGAAGAAGACGAAAAAGCCCATGAAGATTGGTAAGATCTTGGTGAAGTAACCGGTCGAAGAATCACCGTAGCGGTAGGTCGACTTGATGTGGGTCGTGGCGCTCGCGGTCCCCTGGTTGAATTGATCCTGCGCCGTCGTTGGCAACATCGCCACCAGTCGCTGTATGGTGGCCGCCAGTTGGTGGGCCTTGCTCTTTTGCAGGGCGACTTGGAAGGCTTGCTTGGTCAAAGCGGTCTTGGCCGAGTCGATCCCGACGGTCGGTTCGTCTAAAATTAAGAGCTGGGGTTGGCCGAGTAGGGCGATGGCCAATGACAGGCGCCGTTTCATCCCGCCGGAAAAGCCGCTGACCCGCTTGGTTAAGTCGTTGCTTAGGTCGACCACCTTGGCGACGCGCTGGCATTCCGCCGTTAATTGATGACGTTCAACGCCCTTCAGTTGGGCAAAAAAGGCCAGGTTTTCTTTGGCGGTTAGGGTCTCGTATAAGGCGTCACTTTGGGCCATGTAGCCAATTTGGCCGAGGATCTGACGGTTAGGCATTTGTTGGCCCAGGACCAGGGACGTGCCGCTGTCGGCTTTTTCCATTCCTAAGGTGGTCTTAATCAAAGTGGTCTTGCCGGCCCCCGATGGCCCGATCAGGCCGATGATTTTTTCCGAGGTAATGGTGAGGTCGACGCCGTTTAAAACGGTCTGGGCGCCGAACTGTTTATTTAAATTCATCAGCCACCCAGCGCTTCTTGACCCCGGCCCTGCGCCGGCGGGTGACGGCTTTGTACACGATTCAATACGATCAATTAAGCCTGTCGCAGCGAATTCACGACTATGTGGCGGCGAACCTGCAAGACCTGCTGGCCCCCGGGGCCCCCGAGCTAGTCAGTGACCTGTTGGCGACGCTGCTTACTCAGGTCTTGTGGACCGTTTTTGAACGGGGGGAATTCCCAACCCCCGCCGAAATCCGGGCGCTCAAGGCCGCCTTTGCCCGTTTACTCAACTAAAAAGGGTGGTCAACATTCAAAAATACAGCAAGAGGCCGGAAGAAAACGTGGTTTTCTCCCGGCCTCTCGTGGGTTAAGGACTAGTAGTCCCCGTTTAAAATTGAGTTTTTAACGATAACGTAGTCGACTTTGGTGATCGATTCCAGGTCGCGCCCACCGGCGTAAGAAATCGCTGACTGGAGGTCTTCTTCCATCTCCACCAGGGTGTCTTCGATGGCACCCCGGAACGGCACCAGCATTTGCTTACCTTCGACGTTGCGGTAGGCGCCCTTTTGGACTTCGGAGGCCGAGCCCCAGTATTGCTTGTAGCGCTTGCCGTCAATCGTGATCAGGTTGCCCGGGGATTCTTGGTGGCCGGCCAACAGCGAGCCAATCATCACCATTGAGGCCCCGAAGCGAACGGACTTGGCGATGTCGCCGTTGTGGCGGATTCCCCCGTCGGCGATTAATGGCTTGCGGGCGGCCTTGGAACACAGGCGCAGGGCGGCGAGTTGCCAGCCCCCGGTCCCGAAACCGGTCTTGAGCTTGGTGATGCAAGCCTTACCGGGGCCCACTCCAACCTTGGTGGCGTCGGCGCCGGCGTTTTCCAGGTCGCGAACGGCCTCCGGGGTGGCCACGTTACCGGCGGTTAAGAAGGTGGTCGGCAGTTGTTGCTTGATGTGTTTAATCATGGCGATCACGAAATCAGAATGTCCATGGGCAACGTCGATCGTGATGTACTCCGGCACCAATTGTTCGTCTTTTAGTTGATTGATAAAGTCATACTCGCTGTCCTTGATCCCGACGGAAATCGAGGCAAACAGCCCCCGGTCGTGCATTCGCTTAACGAAGCCGGCCCGGTCCGCGGGGTTGAAACGGTGCATGACGTAGTAGTAGTCATTTTGGGCTAACCAGACCGCCAATTCTTCGTTGATTACCGAGGCCATGTTAGCCGGTACAACGGGAATCTTAAAGGTTTTGGGACCAAATTTAACCTGCGGGTCAGCTTCCTTTCTGCTCTTGATCACACACTTGTTAGGGATCAGTTGAATGTCATCATAATCAAAAGTTTCCATCGGGATACCTCGCTTAAAAAGTGATTTGAAACCGTTAGTAACTATAGGCGAAAATAAGGGCGCCGTCAAGGATAAAACCGAACAATTTTACCCAATGTTAGGAAAAAGGTTCAGAACAACCCTTGCAAATCACGAACTGATCCGGTAGTATCATAGAGTAACTGTGCTTAATTTTAAGACTAATGAGGTGAACAGAATGGCAACAGTAGTAATCGTAGGAAGCCAATGGGGAGACGAAGGAAAGGGGAAGATGACCGACTACCTGAGTCAAGAAGCGAACGTTGTTGTCCGCTCCCAAGGGGGGGACAACGCCGGGCACACGATTGAATTCGATCGGCAGAAGTTTGCCCTGCGGCTGATTCCGTCCGGGATCTTCGGTGAAAACACCACCGCCGTGATTGGTAACGGGGTTGTCATTAACCCGCAGGCCCTGTTGGAAGAAATCAAGTACCTGACCGACCGCGGGGTCGACATCTCTGGGCTTAAGATTTCCAGCCGGGCCCAAGTGATCATGCCATACCACCTCTTGCTCGATGAATGCCAAGAAAAGGCTAAGGGCGCCGCTAAGATCGGGACCACCAAGAAGGGGATTGGGCCAACCTACGTCGATAAGGTTTCCCGGATCGGGATTCGGGTGGCCGACCTCTTGGAAAAGGACACCTTTGCGGCGAAGCTCAAGCAAAACCTGGAGATTAAAAACCAGCTCTTCACCAAGATCTACGGGGTCGACCCGGTTGATTTTGATGAAATCTTTAACCAATACTACGAATACGGCCAACAAATCAAGCAATACGTCACCGATACTTCGCTACTGGTTAACGACGCCATCGACCGCGGCGACAAGGTTCTGTTTGAAGGGGCTCAGGGGACGATGTTAGACATCGATGAAGGGACCTACCCATACGTTACTTCCTCTAACCCAACGGCCGGTGGGGCGCCAACCGGGGCCGGGGTTGGGCCGAACAAGATTGAGACCGTGGTCGGAATTGCCAAGGCCTACACAACCCGGGTCGGGGAAGGACCGTTCCCAACCGAATTGAACGATGAAATCGGCGACTACATCCGCGAAACCGGTCACGAATACGGCACCGTGACCGGCCGTCCACGGCGGGTTGGCTGGTTTGACGCCGTGGCCATGCGCCACGCCCGCCGGGTTAACGGGATGACCTACTTGAGTTTGAACCTGCTCGATGTTTTGACCAGCTTGAAGACGATCAAGATCGCCCGGGCTTACGAACTCGACGGTCAAGAAATTAATTACTACCCGGCTAGTTTGGCAGAATTAGACCGGTGCACCCCGCTTTACGAAGAGGTGCCGGGCTGGGAAGAAGACATCACCCAAGTGACCGACTACGAAGACCTGCCGGCCAACGCTAAGCACTTCTTGGACCGGATCGTCGAACTATCAGAGACGCCACTGGCCACGATTTCCGTTGGTCCATCGCGGGAACAAACGATCATCCTCCGCGACCCGTGGCGGGGTTAAAGTAAACTAACTGACAAAAGAGCGCTAACTGTCTACTTAGACGGTGGGCGTTTTTTGTTGGCTGCATAAATTGGCAGACGGCTAGACCGTTTGTGATTTTTTCTTATCTGACGATAAAATTATTGTTGATCCACCAGCGGTGTTTATAAAATTAGTTTGTGAAATTTATGGCAGTGACGATAAATTTCACAAGTTAAGTTAAGCGGTACATAGTGTGTTAAATGTTACTTAATGAACAGGATCTAAAAATACTTGTGAAATTTGAAAAAGCGGTTACAATGTGAAGTACAGATAACAACCAACTAATTATTAAGGAGGCCTACTCATGGCATATCAAACTGTTAATCCTTATACCAATGAAGTTGAACACACTTACGCAGATACCACTCCAGAAGAAGTGGAGAAGGCGTTAAGCCTGGCGCACGGTCTGTACTTAAAGTGGCACGACGGCTCTGGTCTGGAAGAACGGAAAGCTGTGATTACAAAGCTGGGGACGCTCCTTCGCGAACGCCGCACGGAAATGGCTGAACTGATGACCCGTGACATGGGGAAGTTAATCGGTGAAGCCGAAGGTGAAGTTGACCTTTGTGCAAGCTTTTGTGACTACTACGTAGAACACGCCAACGAATTCCTGGCACCAAAGCCAATCTACACCACTTCCGGGAACGCCTTTATCTTAAAGCAATCCCTCGGGGTACTGATGGCGGTTGAACCATGGAACTTCCCGTTCTACCAAATCGCCCGGGTCTTTATCCCGAACTTCATCGTCGGGAACCCGATGCTGTTAAAGGACGCTGCTAACTGCCCAACCTCGGCCCAAGCCTTTGCTGACTTGGTACTGGAAGCCGGCGCCCCAGAAGGTTCTTTGACCAACCTCTTTGTTAGCTACGACCAAGTTTCCGAAATCATCGCTGACCCACGGGTTGCCGGGGCCTGCCTGACTGGTTCCGAACGTGGTGGTCGTTCCGTGGCCACGGAAGCCGCTAAGTCGCTGAAGAAGAGCACCCTGGAACTGGGTGGGAACGACGCCTTCGTTGTTTTGGAAGACGCCGACATGGACAAGTTGGCCGAAATCCTGCCGCAAACCCGTCTGTACAACGCTGGGCAAGTATGTACTTCCTCCAAGCGTTACATCGTTCCGGAAAAGCTGGTTCCGCAATTTGTGAACATCTTAAAGGACGGCTTCTCCAAGGTTAAGATGGGCGACCCGTTGGACCGCTCCACGACTTTGGCTCCGCTTTCCTCGAAGAAGGCCAAGGAAAAGCTGACCCAACAAGTTCAACTGGCTATCGACAACGGGGCTAAGCTCGAATACGGCTTTGAACCAGTGGAAGACCAAGAGGGTCAATTCTTCATGCCAACCATCCTGACCGGGGTAACGGTGGAAAACCCAATCTTTGACCAAGAAATGTTCGGCCCAGTCGCCGTTATCTACCCGTACAAGACCGAAGAAGAAGCCATTGAAATTGCTAACAACTCTAGCTACGGCCTTGGGAACACCGTCTTTGGTACCAACATTGCCCACGCCCGTGAAGTGGCTTCCAAGATCGAAGCCGGCATGAGCTGGATCAACGCTGGTTGGGCCTCCCTGCCTGAACTCCCATTCGGTGGGGTTAAGCACTCCGGTTACGGTCGTGAATTAAGTGAAATTGGTTTCAATGAATTCGTTAACCAACACCTGATTTACGAAGTAGAACCAACCGCTTAGTCTTTACCTCCCTCTCCTCTTAAATTTATCGGTGAAAATCCCCGTCAATTCCCCAGGGACGGGGATTTTTTGTTGCCAATTTTCCAATTTAAAGTTGGGGGAGTCAGAA
>OLPK01000496.1_pt1 | contig 40514 bp, 33 predicted proteins | sample 1672261 | NCBI WGS metagenome assembly OLPK01 (sample SAMEA3136665, study PRJEB25190) | human gut metagenome
GCCAGACGCTGGCCGAGATGAGCCTGGCATGGCTGCTGCACGACGGCAAGGTGACTTCCGTGCTGGCCGGCGCCTCCAAGCCGCAACAGATTCTGGACAACATCGGCGCGCTGAAGAACACCCACTTCAGCGATGATGAGCTCAAGCTCATCGACGAGATTTCGGCACGTTAGAAACGTCCTGGCTCCCCTCGTTGAGGGGAGCTGTCATCGTAGACGACTGAGGGGAGTAACGGGTGCGAGCTCGTTGCTCCCCTCAGTCTCGCTGCGCGAGCCAGCTCCCCCTCAGAGAGAGAAACCAAGTAGTCTTGCCGAGACAACCACCCTCAGTCAGCTTTGCTGACAGCTCCCGCCAGCGGGAACGAAAAATCAGCCCATCATTTCTTCGTAGATGCGCTTGCAGTCCGGGCACACCGGATACTTGGACGGGTCATGCTTGGGCACCCAGACCTTGCCGCACAGCGCAACCACAGGACGACCGGTCGCTCGCGACTCGGCAATACGGTCCTTGGACACATAGTGCGCAAAACGGTCGGCATCGCCGCCATCATCACGAACCGGCGCCTCCTCGGTCTTCGGGCGCTCCAGCACCGACGTGCCCGCCCCCTGATCAGGATTCCTCAACGGTTCAGCATCATCAACAAAGCTCATCACGCACTTCTTTCTCCGGTTATGGAACGTTTCGTCTGCAATCCATCATAATTCCTTGTGTCACGAGCCGTGTAAAACGCACCGATAGCGGTAGGCTAGAAGGCATGACTATCGCAGTATGCCCCGGCTCGTATGACCCCGTCACCGCCGGACACTTGGATGTAATCGAGCGCTCGGCACGATTCTTTGACGAGGTACACGTGGTGGTGGCCGTCAATGCCGCGAAAACACCGATGTTTTCCGAAAGCACGCGAGTCGAGGTAATTCGCCGCGCGCTGGAGAAAGCCGGCTGCACCAACGTCGTCGTCTCCTCCACCGATGGCCTGATCACCGACTACTGCCAGAAGGTCGGCGCCACCGTCATCGTCAAAGGACTGCGTCAGAACGGCGATTACGAGGCCGAACTGGGCATGGCGTTGGTCAATCGCAAGCTCGCCGGCATTGAGACCCTGTTTCTGCCCGCCGATCCGATTCTTGAACATATTTCCAGCTCCATTGTCAAAGACGTGGCTCGCCACGGAGGCGACGTGACCGGCATGGTGCCCGATTGCGTCGTCCCCATGCTCAGCGATGCTTTGGCACAGGAACGAGAAGCAAAGGACTGATAACTATGAGTGATGAACATCCCACTGGTTACGTCGACTTGACCACCCCGGATCCGGTCCCGACCGCCCCCACTGAAGAGGCACCGGTCGATTTGCCGCCTACCGAGGCAACCGATGCGGTACCGACCCCAGAGGCGCCGGCTCCCGCACCGGCCCCGACCAAGGCAGCCGCATTCAATATGGGCACACTGCCCGATCTGCGTGAAACCCTGCAAGCCGACTCGGCGGAAAACAAGAGCCGCGCAGAATTCACCACGGTGTATGACGTCATCGATCGGCTTGAATCCATGCTCGATGAGGCCAAAACCAGCATGTTCTCGCCCGGCACGGTCAAAGTGGATCGCGACGAGTTCACCAGCCAGCTTGCTGAATTGAAAAAGCTGTTGCCGGTGCAGCTGGAACGCGCCTCCGCACTGATGCGCGAAGCCGAGCGCCGCCTGGAATCCGCACAGACACAGGCCAACGCCGTCGTCGCATCCGCCCAGAGCCGCGCCGCGGATATGGTCAGGGAAGCCAACGAACAGGCTCAATTCCTGGCAGGACAGGAAAACGTCACTGAGTTGGCCCGTCAGAAGGCCCGCACGATTCTTGAGCAAGCCCAGGCCAAGTCCGACCACCTGACCCAAGGCGCTGACCAGTATTGCACCACGGTTATGGAGGGTCTGTCCCAGCAGCTTGGCAAGCTCACCCAAGATGTACAAGCAGGTTTGAACGTGCTGGAAGAGCGTCAGCGCTCGGCCGGAGAGCAGTTGCCCAAGCTGACGCTGAACGACTACCCCGAAGCTCAGTAACCAGCAGCACACTCACTGCAGCATTCACGAATGCGGCATAGCGGCGCACGGGACGAAGACAACACCCGATACGCCTCACACGGCTGTGCCGCAGCAAAAAACGAAAGGCAGAACTATGGCACGAGTCGAGGATTCTCTGTGGGCGATCCCAGTGGCTCAAATCGCTTCACGAGCCGGAAAATCCAAGGAGATCGACGCCGACTTCCCCGCCCCGAGCGGTATCGGCGACGACATCGTCGGCATCAAGGAGGGTGACCCGGTTCACGTTACCGGCTCATTCGACTCCATCGTGGATGGACTGATTTTTACCGGCCGACTGGTCGCACCATTCGTCAGCGAATGCACCCGCTGTTTAAAGCCCATTGACGAGGACTGGCCGGTGAATGTCACCGTATTCTTCCCGTACGAATCCGCAGCGGACAAAGGCTGCGGCAAGAGCGGCAGCAAAAACGGCAAAGATGAGGAAGTCGACATCATCGCCGGCGAAGACGAATCAGAGGATACGTATCCGCTGCTGGAAAACGGCGCTTTTGCGGATATCGAGGCGATGATTCGAGACACGTTGGTCGAATCCCTGCCGCTGCAGCCACTGTGCAAGCCGGATTGCAAAGGCCTGTGCTCGCAGTGCGGCATCGATCTGAACGAGAACCCCGATCATCACCACGAAATGGAAGATATTCGTTTCGCCGGTTTGGCTGGTCTCAAGGCCCAGCTTGAGGCCGAGCAGGGCGAGTAAGGCACACGAAACTTGAGTTTTGTACGAGCCATGCGTTAAGATAACGGACGCTTAAGCTCAATCGTTCGAACGAAATAGAGGATACTCAAATGGCACTGCCTAAGTACAAGACCTCGCGCGCTAACACGCACTCGCGTCGCGCGAACTGGAAGGCCACCGCTACCGCAACCGTGAGCTGCCCGAACTGTGGCGCTCCGGCTCTGCCGCACATGGCCTGCCCGAGCTGCGGTTCCTTCCGCGGCCGCACCTACCGCTCCGCCATCCAGCCGGCTCACACCAAGTGAGTCCTGCGATAACGGCTTGATATGAAGGCCCTGCCATCGACGGGTGGCGGGGCCTTCGCATATCACACTCGATTGCCCGGGCCGCGAGCACAAGACGCCACATACCGGTGCTTGCACCTATACATAGACCTCAATACACACAGCACATCGCGCGAAGGATGAAGAACATATGAGCGAGAAGACCACACAGCAAGAAACGGCTGACCGCCAAGCTCCGGCCAACGAACTGCTGGAGGCATTGGGCACCACTATCAGCCCAGACCTGCTGGTGCAAGCGTTGACCCATCGCTCCTTCTCGCATGAGCACCCCGGCGTGTCCAACTACGAACGTCTCGAGTTCCTGGGAGATGCCGTGCTGGAGCTGGTCACCACCGAAACGCTGTTCACCATTCACCCGGACATGAACGAGGGGCAGCTGGCCAAGATGCGCGCCAAAGCCGTCTCGGAGGACGCGCTGAGCGCCATCGCCAAAACCAAGCTCAAAGTGGGCCCCTACATTCTGCTGGGCCACGGTGAGGCCGAGCAGGGCGGTGCCGAAAAGAACTCGATTCTGTGCGACATCGTCGAATCGCTTATCGGCGCCACCTTCCTGGAACACGGTATTGATGAGGCCCGCAAGGTCATTCATCGGCTCATTGACGACACCTTGGCGGAGGTGGCCACCGAAGGCCCGGCGCTCGACTGGAAAACCTCGCTGACCGTCAAGGCACATCATCTGGGCAAGGCCGAGCCGGTGTACCACATGGAAGTGTCCGGCCCAGAATACGCACAGATTTTCACTGCCAAAGTCACTCTGGGTGATAATCCCGAAATCATCGGCACCGGCAAGGGCTCCAGCAAGCGCAAAGCACAGCTTGCCGCGGCCGAAGCCGGATGGAAAGCACTGGACGCTCTCAAGACGCGGACTAAGTAAGCCCGCTGTCGGATTTACGAATAGACTGATACCAACACGAGCGACGAGCCGCGTCGGAGCCACAAGCACCGGCACACGCGGCTGGAACATACGTGAGCGTCTGGCTTCCACCCTACGGCCAACCGACGCTCGCAGTTGATTTACGAGGTGAGAGGAATCATGGCTTTACCCACGCCTTTGCAGGCATTCAGTGGTGTGCCGAAAACCCACGCGGCCACTGACCAGCAGACCATTATCGATGGAGAGAAGATGACCGGCGCCCAGGCGCTGGTGCGTTCGCTGGAGGATCTCGGCGTCGAGGACGTCTTCGGTATCCCCGGCGGCGCGATCCTGCCCGTCTACCATCAGATCAACGACAGCACGAAGTTCCGTTTCGTGCTCATGCGCCACGAGCAGGCCGCCGGCCATGCCGCCGAGGGCTATGCGCTGGCCACTGGCAAGGTGGGCGTGTGCATCGTGACCTCCGGTCCGGGTGCCACGAACGTGGTCACCGCCATCGCCGACGCGAACATGGATTCCGTGCCGATGGTGGTTATCACCGGTCAGGTGGGCGTTCAGGCCATTGGTACCGACGCCTTCCAGGAGGCGGACATCGTGGGCATCACCTACCCGGTGTCCAAGCATTCCTTCCTAGTGACCCGCGCGCAGGATATTCCTCGCGTGCTCTCCGAGGCGTACCACATCGCCAGCACCGGCCGCCCCGGCCCGGTGGTAGTGGATCTGACCAAGACCGCACAAACCAGTGATATGTACTATTCATGGCCGCAGCGCATGATTCTGCCCGGCTACAATCCCACCACCAAGGCGCACGGCCGCGTACTATCCGATGCCGCCAAGCTGTTCTCCCAGTCCTACCGCCCGGTGCTGTACGTGGGCGGCGGCGCGGCCCGTGCCAACGCCGGCGCTCAGGTCAAGGCTCTGGCCGATCTGACCGGCGCCCCCGTGGTCACCACCCTGCCCGCGCGCGGCATCATCCCGGACACCGACCCGAAGAACCTCGGCATGCTGGGCATGCATGGCACCATCGCCGCCACCGGTGCGGTGCAGCGCGCCGATCTGCTCGTGGCTATTGGCGCCCGTTTCGATGATCGCGTGACCGGCAAGCTGGATGCTTTCGCCCCCACCGCCCGCGTAATCCACATCGATATCGATCCGGCGGAAATCGGCAAGAATCGTCAGCCCGACGTGCCGATTGTGGGCGATGTGGCCGCCGTGCTGGACGATCTGATTCCTGAAATCGAGCGCACGCAAGCCATTCAAGGCAAGCCAAACCTGGCTCCCTGGTGGAAGGCAATTGATGGCTGGCGCAAGGAATACCCGATGACGTGGGACAAGCCGACCGACGGCTCGCTGGCCCCGCAGTGGGTCATCAAGAAGCTCTCCGAGCTGGCCGACTCCTCCACCATCTGGGTGACCGGCGTGGGCCAGCACCAGATGTGGGCTTCGCAGTTCATTGACTTCGAGAACCAGCACTCCTGGATTTCCTCCGGTGGCTTGGGCACGATGGGCTACGGCCTGCCGGCAGCCATCGGCGCATCCGTGGGTTCCGCCCGTAAATTTGAAGGCAAGAAGCCGGTATGGCTGATTGATGGCGACGGCTCCTTCCAGATGACGTCCGAAGAGCTGGCGGCCGCATTCTTGGACCACGCTCCGGTAAAGATCGCAATCCTCAACAACTCCGTGTACGGCATGGTTCGCCAGTGGCAGACCCTGTTCTACGAGCACCACTACTCGCAGACCAACCTGTTGGATGGCGAGGCTCACGGTACCGATGGTGCCGGGCAACTGGCCGATAATTCGGTTCCGATCGAGGTGCCTGACTTCATCAAGCTGGCCGAAGCCTATGGTTGTGTCGGCATCCGCGCGTTCACTGAAGATGAGGCGATTGCCGCCATCGAGAAGGCGAACCAGATCAACGACCGTCCGGTGCTCATTGATTTCCGCGTATGGAAGGACGCCATGGTGTGGCCGATGGTTGCCGCAGGCGCCTCAAACGATGAGGTGATCTACAAGCCCGGTATCAAACCGCTGACCGGCGGGACCCCGGCTCCAGGCACCGGCCCGGACGAACATGCGACTGGCGTGTTCGAGCACGAGACCACGACCGCCGCGAACGAGCACTGAGGAGAGGAGAATCATCATGGCTACTAACTATCCTGCATCTCGTCCCGGTTCCGAGCGTCATACACTCTCTGTTCTGGTGGAGAACCGCCCAGGTGTGCTGGCCCGCATCGCCGGCTTGTTCGCCCGCCGCGCGTTCAACATCAACTCTCTGTCCGTCTCTCCCACCGAGCGCCCGGACATCTCCCGTGTCACGGTGACCGCCGACGTGGAGGCTGTGCCGCTCGAGCAGATCATCAAGCAGCTCAACAAGCTGCTGCACGTGCTGAAGATTGTGGAACTTGACCCGAATTCCACCGTGGAGCGCGAGCTGGTGCTGATCAAGGTGGCCGCCGATCAGTCCAACCGTTCCGACGTGCTGGAGATTGTGCGCCTGTTCCGCGTGCGCGTAGTGGATGTGAACCCGGAATCGCTGACCATCGAGGCGACTGGCGCTGAAGGCAAGATCGACGCTCTGCTGGGGCTTCTGGAGCATTACGGCGTCATCGAGCTGGTTCGTTCCGGCGCAGTCGCCGTAACCCGTGGCCCGCACGCCTTAAGCGAAAAGGTCGTCGGCTCCGAAGTCACCGGTCGCTGATTTTCTCTGGCTTCCCTCCGTCCGAGGGGAGCTTGCAAGACCAAACCCAAAGGGCGGATATGCACAACGCATATCCGCCCTTTTTGTATGCGCACCTCGCAACCCCATCTGCATGCATAATGACAGCACTATTTGCTAGCATTATGACAGCAACAAGGAGGTGCATTATGGCAACACTGACCATCCGAAAAATACCCGATGAACAAATTCAACAGCTCAAGGAAGTGGCCGAAAAGAACAATCGCTCCATGGAATCTCAGGTGCGGTCCATTCTTGAAGAATGGTTGGCCGGCACGGTGGCACACGAAATGACACGAAAGACCAATTTTTATGACGAGATCCGTGAATTCATGGAAAAAATAGATTTTGATGGGCTCGAAGAAGGAGAGATTCCAGCGCCTGAACGAAATCCTGATGATTCCCGACCACCAGTGACCTTTGAATAGGTCGTAACCATGATTATTTTGGACACCAACGTCATCAGCGAAATCATTAAGAAACAGCCAGACGAGCACGTTGCCAATTGGCTGAGAAACCAAGATACAAGCAATTTGGCGACCACTGCCATCACCGTCGCCGAGTTGTTGGCCGGAATATGTCAAATGCCTGAGGGCAAACGACGAAAGTACACGGACACAACCATCAAGCTTGAGCTTATGACCTTAGCAGATAGAACATTCGCATTCGACACCCAAGCAGCTGCCAATTATGCAACCATCTTCATTGAACGCGAGCGCAGTGGCAAACCTACAATCCAAGATGCCATGATTGCGGCAATTGCCCGCTCTTGGGGAGCAAGTGTGGCCACACGTAACACCAAAGACTTCGAAGGCACCGGCGTGGAACTCATCAATCCTTGGGAATACAAAGGCTAACGGACAGCTCATAGAATCAACGGAGGGCGGTTCGGTATGCACTTTGGCTCCCCTCTCTGAGGGGAGCTGTCACCGGAGGTAACTGAGGGGGAGCCCCACAGCAAATCACGCTTCGCAGCAGACCACACTGCGTTCCCCGGCTACTCCAACTGTTCGGAGAGCTCAAGCCATTCGGCTTCGAGGTCATCGCTTTCGCTGTTGACTGCGGTGAGCTGTTCGTTGAGCTTGTTGAGGCCTTCGTAGTCGCTCGGGTCATGGCTGGCCATCTGCGCCTCGAGGCCGGATTTCTGCTCTTCCAGCTTGGCAAGTTTGCGCTCGATGGCGTTCACACGCTTGGACGCCTCATGGAATGCCTTGCCGCTCAGCTTTGGCTCAGCCGAATCTTGAGTTCCCTCCGAAGAAGTCGACTGAGGGACAGACTCAGCCGCAGAACCCTTACCCTGTGCCCCACGCTTGGCCGATGACCCACCAGTCCCAGCAAAACCGGTCTTATCCCCCGGAAGCCCCTTGCCGTTCTTGAGGTCCTCAACCATGTCAAGGTAATCCTGCACACCACCAGGCAGATGGCGCACCTTGCCGCCGATCAATGCGAACTGCTGGTCAGTGACGCGCTCAAGCAGGTAACGGTCGTGGGAAACCACAATCAGGGTACCCGGCCAGGTGTCGAGTAGGTCTTCCATTACAGCGAGCATGTCAGTATCCAAATCGTTGCCGGGCTCGTCCATGATGAGCACATTCGGCTCATCCAGCAGAATCAGCAGCAATTGCATGCGGCGCTTTTGGCCGCCGGACAGGTCACGAATCGGCGTCATCAGCTGTGCGGACTCAAAGCCAAGCCGCTCCATAAGCTGGCCCGGAGTGACTTCTTTACCCTCCACGATGTAGCTGGGCTTATAGCGGCTCAGCACTTCCTTGATCTTGTACCGACCCAGCTTCTCCAGCTCGTCCAAACGCTGGGAAAGAACGGCGAACTTCACGGTCTTGCCGATGTTCACGTGGCCCACGGTCGGGGTAAGCGTGCCGTCGATGAGCTTGAGCAGCGTGGACTTGCCGGCACCATTAGCGCCGACGATGCCGAAACGGTCGCCCGGACCGATCAGCCATGTCACGTCATCGAGAATCTCACGGCCGGACACGGTGACTTTGCGTGCGGCGGACGTCGCGGCTTCCTCGTCAAGGGCATCGCTGCCGATGGTCTCGCCACCGGTGTTCTGGCGGCGAACCTCACGCTCGATGTCGCTCGGCGCATTGGCCTCCGCTTCACGCGCCTTGGCCGCGGCCTCGATGGCTTCGGGCACACCCGCATCAACCAATCGGGGATCGTCCATATCGGTGACGGCCACCTCGACGGAACCGTGCAGCTGCGGTTCGGCATACATGGCGTTCACCACGTCCACGCGCGAGGCCGAGTCGGCGAGCGCCGCCACGTCCGGGTCGATTTCTGCCATACCCTGAGTATGTTCGAAAATCTGTGTGACGTTGATGAGGTCGACCACCTGCTTGCCAAGGCGGGAGGTGGCCATTTGCTTGAGCTCAACCGTGTTGCGCATCGGCGGCACATCGGCGATGAGCTCACGGGCGGCTTTGACGTGGAACTTTTGCTTGGTGGAGCGAGCGCGGGCGCCGCGGGACAGCCATGCAAGCTCCTTGCGTGCCAGATTGCGGCGCTTCGTCTCGCGCACGTCGGCCTGACGATCGCGCTCGACGCGCTGCAGCATGTATGCCGAATACCCGCCTTCGAACGGCTCAATCACGCCGTCGTGAACCTCCCACATGGATTCGCACACTTCGTCCAAGAACCAACGGTCGTGGGTGACGAGCAGCAATACGCCCTGACCTTTGGACCAACGGTTCTTCAGGTGCTCGGCCAACCAGTGGATGGTGACCACATCAAGATGGTTGGTGGGCTCGTCGAGCGCGAGAATATCCCAGTCCTTAAGCAGCAGTCGAGCCAGATCGGCGCGGCGACGTTGGCCGCCGGACAGGGATCCGACCTTGGCGTCCAGGCTCATGCCGCCGAGCAGGGCTTCCACGATCTCGCGCGAGGTGTTGTCGGACGCCCATTCGTAGTCCGCGCGGCCTTCCAATGCGGCTTCGCGGATGGTGGCGTTGTCGTCAAGTGGATCGCGCTGGTCGAGCATGCCGAAGGTGAGTCCACCGCGCTTCGTCACGCGGCCGGAGTCCGGCTCCTGGGTGCCGCGGAACAGGTGAAGCAACGTGGATTTGCCGTCGCCGTTCTTACCGACAATGCCGATACGGTCGCCCTCGAATACACCTTGGGTCACATCGGTGAAGATGGTTTTGGTGGCGAAGGCGAGCGAAACGTGTTCCAGTCCAATGTCATAAGTCGGCATGACTCACCAATGTAGCGCCATGCTTGCCCAGTGATGAGGTCTCCACCACGATGTCGACCACCCACCACACGGTGAAATCCCCACGACGATGTTAGCGAAGATTTGCTTTTCGCGGAATACCGCCATTTTGAGTCACCACGTGGTGGGGAATTCACTACGCGGTGGGAGAAGATAATTGTCGCGCAACGAGATACGGCAATCACATTGTCATCCGCCTACTTGCTCAGCGTCTGGGAGTAGGAGTTGCAGCGGGCGGCGAAGCCGGAGAACACCTGCTCGGCGAGCGGCTGCAGCATTTGATCGTACTGGGCGAATTGCTCGCGCAACTGGGATTTGGAACCACCGGCGGCCTTGAGATCCTTGACCATGCTCGGCTCATCAAGCCATTCATCCAGCAGGGATCCGCACACTTCGAGATGGAACTGCATGCCCAATGCGGAACCCAGACGGAACGCCTGCACCTTGGTGGCGGAGGAGCGCGCCAGCAGCTGGGCGCCCTCAGGTAGACCGACTACATCGTTATGCCAATGCAGCACGTTCAGCTGCTTATCCCACATGGAGAAGAAGTCGTGCCTATCCACGCGCTTGATGGGCCCAAAGCCAATCTCCGGCGCATCGCCCTTACGCAGCTGGCCACCGAGTGCAGTGGCGATAATCTGGTGGCCCAAGCACACGCCAAGTACCGGCTTGCCTACGGCCACGGCCGCTTTGGCCAGCTTGCCCTCAGCCTTTAATCCCGGATACTTGTCATAGTCGAGCGCGCCCATCGGCCCGCCCATAATCACCACACCGGCAAGGTCACCGAAGTCGGGAAGATCGGGCTTCTTCGTGTCGGCAATATTCATAATCACCGTATCGAGCCCGATATCTTCGAGGGTCGACAGAATACGCCCGGGGCGCTCCCACGGGACATGTTGCAAAATCAGCACTTGTGGTGTGGACATGGCTCCTATTGTGACACGAGCGTTCCCCGTTTGCGTTAACACCGCCATTTTCGAATGGTTCGCCGCCGTTTGATGCCCCGTTCCGCACTTGAATCGTTGCCAGCAACAAGCCATGTCGTCGATCGGCACCGAACCCATGAACAGCCGCCCCACAAAAATGCACCGATAGGCCACGTCTCATGTCTGGCTCCAACCCTACGCTTAGGGGCTATGGGAAACAGCCAAAAACCGCAGGATTTCAACACTTCCGTTATGCCGTCGAGCCTGACGCCGGTGCATGTAGCCAAGGCCGCCGACGGCCTGAATCTGTATGACACCGCATCGCATCAGGTCAGTCATTTCGTGCCGCTCAAGCCGGGCGAGGTCGGCATCTACGTGTGTGGCGCCACCGTGCAGTCTTCCCCGCATATCGGCCATATCCGTGCCGCCGTAGCGTTCGACATCGTGCGCCGCTGGTTCTTGAAGCTCGGATACAAGGTCACGTTCGTGCGCAATGTGACCGACATCGACGACAAGATTCTCGACAAGGCCGCAGCCGCCGGTCAGCGCTGGTGGGCCCGCGCCTACTACTATGAGCGCGAATTCACCGAGGCGTACAACACGCTTGGCGTGCTGCCGCCCACCGTGGAGCCCCGCGCCACCGGCCATATGCCGGACATGATCGATCTGATTCAGCGCATTCTCGACAACGGCCATGGCTATGTGGTCACGGATGCGGATGGCAAGCCCACCGGCAACGTGTACTTCGACGTGGCCTCCTGGCCGCATTACGGCGAGCTGACCCACCAGAAGCAGACCGCCGAGGTCGATGAAGCAGCTGCCGTGGCCGACCGCATGGGCCCGTCCGTGGATGCCACCGGCGACGACAAATACAACCCCGTCGATCCGGCCGATGCCTCCCCCGACAAGCATGATCCGCGCGACTTTGCACTGTGGAAAGCTCCGAAGGATACCGACCCCGAGGACGCTCGCTGGTCAACCCCGTTCGGCGTGGGACGTCCGGGCTGGCATATCGAATGCTCTGCCATGTCCCATCGTTATCTGGGCGACGGATTCGACATTCACGGCGGCGGCTTGGACCTGCGCTTCCCGCACCATGAGAACGAGATGGCCCAGACCCGTGCGGCTGGCTACCCGTCCGCCGCACGCTGGATGCACTCGGCTTGGGTGACCGCCAAGGGCGAGAAGATGTCGAAGTCTCTCGGCACTGGTCTGTCCGTGCCGTCTGTGCTGGCTGAGAACTCCGCTTGGGTGGTGCGTTACGCGCTGGGTTCCGTGCAATATCGTTCGATGCTCGAATGGTCCGATCAGGCACTGGTCGAGGCTCAGGCCGCATACGACCGCGTCTCGAACTTCATTGAGCGTGCCGGCGTGGCCTTGGGTGGTCAGCCGTCCCGCGAAGAGGTCACCGGCATATCCGCCGATGCCCTGCCCGCTGATTTCGTGGCCGCGATGAACGACGATGTCAACGTCTCCGGTGCGACCGCCGCGATTTTCACCGCCATTCGTTCCGGCAATACGCTGCTCTCGCAGCTTGCCGATCGCGCCGATTCCGAGGCCGTGCAGGCCGAAGTGCGTGAGACGCTGCTCGCCGTGCGCGCAATGCTCGACACGTTGGGACTGGATCCGCTGGCCGAACCGTGGGTCTCTGCCGGAGCTGCCGGTGGTGCCAGCGATGGCATGACCGAGACCCCCGAGCACGCCGCATTGGAAGCGCTTATTACCGAACAGCTCAATGCCCGTGCCGAAGCCCGCAAGGCTAGGGACTTTGCCAAGGCCGATCAGATTCGCGATACGCTGGCCGAGGCCGGCATCACCATCGAAGACGGCCTGCAAGGCTCGACCTGGAGCCTGAAGTAGCCACTTAGCGACATCGAACAACGATATTCCCGTTTCAAGGGGCTGATTTGTCCGATTCCGGAGGTCTACTTCCGTTTCAAGGGGCTGACGCTCAAGTAGAGGCACACTACAAATGGCTTAACGACGGTGTCGTTAAGCCATTTGTACTTTCAGTTTGAAGTTTAGGCAGCCCCTTGAAATGGAAGTAGACCTCCGGGAACGACGAAATCAGCCCCTCGAAATGGCGAAAGCCCCATCAAACCAGCCGATCAGTCGAAAACGAAGTCTACGTCCACGAGGTGCAGGCGCTTGGCGAGTTCCTTTTCCAACGAGCGCTTGCGTTCGATGAGATCAGACACATCGATGGTCTCGCCAGTGCCGGCCAAATACACATCCACCGTGTAGTTCATGCCGGTTTTGAAAATCAGCGTCTGCTCATACTCGGTATTGGCAGGCAGGTGCCGCTGCGCCTCGGCTTCCACATAAGCATTGGTCTCGTCGTCGTCATGCACGCCACCGACCAATTCCACGAACGCTTCCTTCAGCACGCTGAACGGTTCGCGAATGGTCAACACCACCAACGCCACGGTGATGAAGAAATCGCCGGTGTAATGCAGGAAGTCAAGCGGTCCACCAGCCGGCAGCAGCATCAGGAATACCGCAATCACGCCGATGCCGAAGGACATCGAACCGTCGACCAGCGTGCTTTTGCATTCGGCGGTGAGCATGGTGCTGGAGTTGCCGATGGCACGGTTCGAGCGCCGATAGTACATGTACAGGCTGAAGCAGACAATCACGGTCAGGATCTCGTAAATAACCACCGGGCCAGTTTCGATGCGTTCGCCGGACCCGAACACGAAGTAGTCATAAGCCACTCGGCACACGTCGATCAGCGAATACACCAACAACGACATGGTGAAGATGGCCTTGCAGATCGCGTAGATAGGCTCCAACGCGAACAGGCCATTGGGGAAGCGCTCAGTGGTACGCACCGTGCGCATCGAAAGGTACACCGCCACCAGTCCGGAAAGGACGGAGATTGCGGTGAAGGAGAAATCAAGGAACATGGCCTTAAGGCCAGTCATGAAGAACACAGCCATTCCGGCGAGCACCTGAAGAACGTTGACGACTATGCCAACGATCAGAGCTTTGCGTTCAAGGAGTTTTTGGGTGGGCATCGGTGGGCCTTCCTTATTGCACGGCATGTCTGCGTTGGCCCGCAACGGGTCTGGTCGTTGACCTAAGTTCGCGAGGGCGCACGGCAGTCTGCGTATAAGCGGTGTCCAGGGATTTTCAAAACAGCGTAAGCATTCCAAAAAACACAGGATTCTTTACATTCTCTATGGTAACGGAAGCACTCGATTGGCTTCGCCACGAGCGGATGGCAAGACATTCGCCTACTAGGTGTCTGGTGACGATTCCGCCAACGCCGGCAACCGAACGGCACCATCGCAACACAACGCCGATATGGGCGGCAGAATCGTTGCCCGGCAAATAGAATTTCCCGCGTGGCGGCTAGACTGTTGCCCATTATGGCAGCATTTAGTTCTTTGACAGATAGGCTCTCGAATGCGTTCAAGCATCTGAAGAGCAAGGGCAAGCTTTCCGAAGCGGATATCGACGGCACAATCCGCGAAATCCGCCGCGCGCTGCTCGACGCCGACGTGGCGCTCGACGTGGTGCGTTCCTTCACTGGCAAGGTGCGCGAGCGCGCACTGGGCACCGAGGTGTCCGAGGCACTCAACCCCGCCCAGCAGGTGGTGAAGATCGTCAATGAGGAGCTCACCGACGTGCTCGGTCAGGGCGTGGACCGCCCGCTGAACTTCGCCAAGAACCCGCCGACGATCATCATGCTCGCAGGTCTTCAGGGTGCCGGTAAAACCACACTGGCCGGCAAGCTCGGCTATTGGCTCAAGGATTCCGGCCATACGCCGCTGCTGGTGGCGGCCGATTTGCAGCGTCCGAACGCCGTGACCCAGCTACAGGTGGTCGGCGAGCGCGCCGGCGTGCCCGTCTACGCCCCCGAGAAGGGCGTGCAGTCCGACGGCGGCGAGGCTGTGGCCGCTCCGGGCCAGACTTCCGGTGACCCGGTGAAGGTGGCACGCGATTCCATCGAAATCGCCAAGCAGAAGCTTTATGACACGGTGATCATCGATACCGCCGGTCGCTTGGGCGTGGACGAGGAGCTGATGAAGCAGGCACGCGATATCCGTGACGCCGTGCAGCCCAATGAAATCCTGTTCGTCATCGACGCGATGATCGGTCAGGACGCGGTCAAGACCGCCAAGGCATTCGATGAAGGCGTGGACTTCACCGGCGTGGTGCTCTCCAAGCTCGATGGCGACGCCCGCGGCGGCGCCGCGCTGTCCGTGGCGTCCGTGACCGGCAAGCCGATCCTGTTTGCTTCCACTGGCGAGGGTCTGAAGGACTTCGAGGTCTTCCACCCGGATCGTATGGCATCGCGCATCCTCGACATGGGCGACATCATGACGCTCATCGAGCAGGCTCAGAAGCAGTTCGACGAGGAGAAGGCCCGCAAGGCCGCCGAGAAGATCTCCGAGGGTTCCTTTGGCTTGGATGATTTCCTCGATCAGCTGCAGCAGGTGCGCAAGCTTGGTTCGATGAAGTCGCTGCTCGGCATGATTCCGGGCATGGCCCAGCACCGCAAGGAGCTTGAGCAGTTCGATGAGAAGGAGATCGACCGCACCGAGGCGATTATTCGCTCGATGACCCCGGCAGAGCGCCGTGATCCGTCGATTATCAACGGTTCTCGCCGCGCCCGTATCGCCTATGGTTCCGGCGTGACCGTCTCGCAGGTCAACGCTCTGCTGCAGCGCTTTGAGCAGGCCGCAAAGATGATGAAGCGCATGTCCAACCGCGGCGGCATGGGTGGCGGCATGCCCGGCTTCGGCGGCCCTGCGATGGGCGGCGGTAAGAAGAAGGGCAAGAACAAGAAGAAGGGCGGCAAGTCCGGCAACCCGATGAAGCGCGAGGCTGAGGAGAAGGCATTGCGCGATAAGCTGGACGGCAAGAAGTCCTCCGGTTCCACCGGCGGCTCCGCATTTGCCAAGAAGCCGCAGAATCCAGCTCTGCCTGCAGGCCTTGAAGAGATGATGGGCAACGTCGATGGCGGCACTGAGCTGCCTCCGAACCTCGGCGGCGGTTTGAGCGGCTTGTTCGGTCGCTGATTGTCGAGGGGCTCCCGCCAGCGGGAGCATATTTTTTGACATATTCGGAAAGGAACTTCCATGGTGACAATCCTTGGCACTGTGGCGATCATCGCACTGCTGTGGACGGCGTTGAGCGCACTGCCGGCCGGCCTTGAAGCCCGCATGCCGTTGCCATACATGATTGCGCTCACGCCATTGTTGTGGGTTCCTTTGGTGGTTTTGGCCGCACTCGCCGCGTGGCAGCGCGAATGGAGCGTTATGTCGCTGCTTATCGTGGCCGCACTGTTCGCCAGCTCGCACCGGCTTAACTATTGGGGTACGTCAATCGACCCCGCCGGCAAGCGTAAGGAATCCCACCGTGAAACACCGCGTGAAACATCTGTGAATACGCAGAATATGAACACTTCCAGCAACGCCGACACCACTGTCATGGTATCGTCCAGCACTATCGGCGCAAATCGTGAAACATCCCGTGAAACATCTGTAAACACCCATAACATAAGCGACCCCAACGCCGGACCCTCTGCTGCTGCATCATCTTCCGGTACTGCCGGCACAAGCCGTGAAGCACTAGACGCAGCCAGTAATCTATCTTCCACGGCCTCGGAATCCACCCGCACCACGCTCCCCACTCAGTTCACCGTCATGACCCTGAACTGCCGTTACGGTCGCGCGGACGCCAATGACATCACCGCCAATATTCGCAAACGCGGCATCAGCGTGCTGGCATTGCAGGAGGTCACCGACGAGCTCATCGCACGCCTCACCGAGGCAGGTCTCAACGAGCTGCTCCCCTATCATCAATTCGGCGAAGCCAAGGACACTGACAACGGCGGCTTCAACGTGCTCTACTCCGCATACGAGCCGGGCGCATCCGTGCCCAACGTGGTCAGCATCCCCGCTGCCGACGTGCCGGCCATCACACTGCGCATCGCAGATCAAGCCAAGATGCCGCCCGCCAGCACCTCCACCAATGGCACCACTATCCGTATCGCTGCCAACCCAAGCACCACAACCCAAGCGCACCCCGACCGAACCATCACTTTCTGCTCGGCTCATCCGAAATCCCCTATGCGCGGCTGTGCCGACTGGTCGGCCGGAATCCTAGGATTACGAGAGATCACCAAAGCTCGGTCCATCGCCCATCACAACATCGCTGTCGTGATGGGCGACCTCAACTCAAGCACCGACCACCCCAGTTTCCGTGCCCTGCTCAAGTCTGGCTTCAAGGACGCGAGCCTGACCCAAGCGGCCGGCCCCAACCTTACGTTCCCCCGCTGGCTCAAGTGGCCACGCATCGAGCTGGATCACGTGCTGTTTACCCCCGGAGTGCGGCCATCACAGGTCAAGTCGTTCGAAATCAAGGACACCGATCATCTGGCACTTGTCGCCACGCTGGCGCTTCGTTAGCTGCCTGCCGTACATCGCATCCCCGCGATCCGCTGCCACAGCAAACCGCACACGACACTCACCACGTCAGTCCTGCCCTGCGCGCTATAATAGGCCAGTTATTCGCGCGCGCGTGGCGCCCTCTACACCCCGGGCCGCGAGGACACGTGGATTCCGGTGGGCCATGCCCCACATGGTAGCCGCGAAACCACAAACCTAGTTATTACAAGGAGAGCCATTTTGGCAACCAAGATTCGTCTGAAGCGACAGGGCAAGAAGTTCTACGCCTTCTACCGTGTGGTGGTCGTCGATTCCCGCAAGAAGCGTGACGGCAAGGTCATCGAGGAGATCGGTACCTACAACCCCAACACCCAGCCCTCGACCATCCAGATCAAGTCTGACCGCGCTCAGTACTGGCTTGGCGTCGGCGCTCAGCCGTCCGAGCCCGTATTCAAGCTGCTCAACATCACTGGTGACTGGCAGAAGTTCAAGGGCCTTGACGGTGCTGAAGGCACCCTGAAGACCGTTGAAGCCGGCCCGGATGCCGAGGCCCGCATTGCGGCCGTCGAGAACCAGGCTCAGAAGCTGAAGGCCGCCAAGTCCGAGGCTGACGCCAAGGCTAAGGCTGAGGCCGAAGCTGCTGCCGCCGCCGAGGAGACCCCGGCTGAGGAAGCTCCGGCTGAGGCTGCTGAAGAAGCTCCGGCCGAGGCCTGAGCTGAAACGAAAGGCTAGCAATCATGCTTGCACAGGCTGTGGAACACCTCATCAAGAACATCGTTGATTTTCCCGACGATGTGTCCGTCAAGTCCCATGAGAATGCGCGCGGCGAACTGCTTCGCGTGCGCGTGAACCCGGAGGACATCGGCCGCGTGATCGGCCGCAGCGGCCGCACCGCCAATGCGATTCGCACCGTGGTGCAGGCATTGTCCGACCACAAGGTTCGCGTCGACATCATGGACGTCCGTCGATAACCGATAAGGATTGATTCACAGCATGGCAGAGCAAGACATGCACGACGACCCTCAGCAGCTCGAGTTGCTGAGGGTCGCTCGTATTGGCCGCGCACAGGGGCTCAAGGGCGAAGTCACCGTGCGCTTGTACACCGACGATCCCGAATGGCGCTTCGAGCCGGATTCCGTGCTCTACAGCCAGGATGGCGAAACCGAGTATATCGTTGAGAACTCGCGCACATTCAAAGATCGATGGATTCTCAAACTTGAGGGCACGGATGATCGTACTGCCGCCGAGGCACTGAACGGCGTCGAGCTGTATGGCGAGGCCGACGATGCGGAAGAGATGCTCGAGGCGGACGAATGGTATCCCAAGGATCTCATCGGCCTCGAGGCTCGTCTGTCCGAGGGCAATGGCCTAGGGCTGCCCGCTGGTCAAGTGGTAGGCAAGGTGGTCGACGTGGTCGACTCCCCCGCCCAGTCGCTGCTGAAGATTCGTCTGGTCGAGCCGGTGGTGACCGGTCAGGATTCCAAGGGTGAGGACGTCATCGAGAAAACCGCGCTGGTGCCGTTCGTGGAAGCGCTGGTGCCCGAAATCGATTTGGACGAGCAGTATCTGACGCTTGACCCGCCCGGCGGTTTAATTCCTGGACTGTAACTCTTATCTACCACCAAATGTTGAGGGGCCTTCTGATGAATCGATCAGAAGGCCTCTCAGTTATATCAGTCCGTCACCCGCGTACCACGGCGGTGACACGTTGCATGAAGCGGTCAAGGAATGCCGGCACGTTGACCCCGAGCGCCACTTGCGTGTGCTTGTCCGGGTCTTGCACTCGAGAACGGTCACCAATGGTGCGGCCACGGAACGGGCCCTCCAAATCGACCTGTAGGTTGAAGCCGAACGTGGTGACCAATGATGGGTCAAGCGCGGCAGCCACAGCGAGCGGGTCATGCAGTCCGCAGCCGTGGATTTCCGGCTGGTTCTTTACGTAGAAATCGATGTAGTAATCGGTCATGGTGACAAGGAAGTCACCGGCCGGCGTTCCCAGAGCGGCCCATTCATGAGCTTTCTCGCGGGTGAGCGCGGTCTGATGAGTCACGTCGAGACCAATCATCGTGGTGCGGGCACCGCACTTGAACAGGTAATCAGCGGCCTCGGGATCCTGGGAGATGTTCGCTTCGGCAGCAGGACTTACATTGCCCGGCAGCGTCAGCGAACCGCCCATCAACGTAACGTTGATGCCGGAATCCTTCAGATCCGGGGCATTACGGAACACGGTGGCCATGGTGGTCATTGCGCCGGTGGGCACGATGGTCAGATCCGGACCGCATTCGCGTGCGGCGGCGATGATGAAATCTACTGCGGAGCCCAGCGCCTCGGGCTGCCTGGGAGAATCCGGCAGCACTGCACCGCCGATTCCATTGGGATGATGTACAGCAACCGAACCGGGGCTGGGCGACCATGGAGTATCGGTCTGCCATCCGTCCTCACCGCCCTCCTGCCAACGACGGTATGCTTCGGCACGTTCATCCGGCGTGGTGCCGCGCATCAATGGCAACTTCGCGGGTGCGATGGGATGGTCGATGCCGGGATACACCGGTATGTCATCGCGTCCAAATGCGTGGAGCACCGCAAGCGCATTGCGCGCGGCCAGAGGCACGGCGACGTTGCCGTATGTGGCAGTGATGCCAATGAGATCGGCGTCTCCGGCACTGCCTAGCGCATAGGCGATGGCGAGCGCATCGTCGATGCCAGTATCAAGGTCGAGGATGAGTTTCTTGCGCATACTACTCCTTCGCAATGAATCGCTCTTCCGAAATTGCTGTTGTCGACACTCTTGCGTCAGAAATTCAGGAAATAAAAGGTAATCTCCTAAAATCCTGACGCTACGATCTTCTCAGTGTCAGATTTTTAGGAAAGTAAGGGTGTTTTCCTAAAATCCTGACGCTCAGGCACCGTCAGCGTCAGGATTTTAGGAGAATGGGGATGATTTCCTGAATTTCTGACGATACTAATGAGTCAGTGGCCCAAATTCTCAAGGAAACCGGAACACTCAGCCGAGCTTGGCGAGCTCTTCGGGGGTGAGCTCGAGCTGGTCAGCCTTGAGGGAGTCGAGGATGGTTTCGGGGCGGTGCGCGCCGGGAATCACGAACATGTGATCGCCCTTGGCAAGCTCCCACGCCAGCACGACCTGCTGGTAGCTCACGCCGTGAGCCGCGGCGACTTCGCGGAACGGGTCGAACTTGGTCTCATCGTAGGGGTGACGGTAGCCACCGAGCGGACTCCAGCACACGAACGCCAGACCAACCTTGGCGCAGTAGTCAAGTGTGTCCTGAGTGTCCAGGTGAATCGGCGAGTACTGGTTCTGCACAGCCACGAGCTTGTCGCCAAGAATGCCACGTGCGATGTCGATCTGCTCGATGGAAGCGTTGGAGATACCAGCTTCGCGGGCCACGCCCTCGTCCACCAGCTGCTTGATGGCCTCAACGGACTCGTTGTACGGCACCTTCGGATCCGGACGGTGGAAGTACAGCAGGTCGATGGTGTCGACACCGAGCGCCAGTGCGCTCTCCTTGCCACGGCGAATCAGATTCTCCGGACGGCCATCCACATCCCACGTGGGGCGGTCGTCGGTGAAGTTGCGGAAGTGGCCCACCTTGGTGGCTACCAGTACCTCATCCTTCGGACCCTTCCACGTTTCAAGGGCCTCGCGCACCAGCTTCTCGCCGGTCTGCTCCTCGCCACCGGAGCAGTAATAGGCCCATGCGGTGTCGATATGGCGGCATCCGGCATCCAGCGAAGCGTGCAGGGTTTCGATGCCGACCTCGTGGCCGCGGTTGTTTTCGATGGTCAGCGGCATTTCGCCGTGACCGATGGCGGTGGTGGAGAACGGTCCGAGCTGACGGAACAATGTCATGGCAATTCCCTTCATTGGTGGGTGGCTGCAGCGAGTGCAGCCAGCTGTCTATCCATATCCCAGCGTAGGCATTCCGCTGGATTTCACTCCACAAGGCTTAAGTGAAGACGAACAGCCGGAACCCGTCAAAGGTTCCGGCTGTTCCGCTGACGAATCAGCGGCCTCGCCTGAGACTCAGACCAAGCAGTACCAGTGTGGCGATGATAATGGCCGTCGACCATCCCTGTCCAACTTGGTTGGCCAAGGCGATCAACAGGCCCGCCATCAGGCCTTCCCGGTATTGCCGGTCAGGTCTCGGACGGTTGTCACAGTCGTTTCCTCCCATGAGAACCTCCTTATTGAGTTATAGGTAGTCATTACACCGGCTGGCGCAATGACATCGCACCAAGGCACCACGTCAATAGCCCCTTGATGTGGTCCACTCAGTGTACGGGGAAGGTTCGATGGATACTGGTATGATGTTTGCTAGCAGAAAGGTTGCGTCAACTTCGGGGCAATCTTCTAGGCGGCGCCACAGACTTTCGCCCCGTTGGGCCTGACTGCCGAGGTTTTCCTTAACCTCAGTTATAGGTGAAAAGCCCGATGTCCTACGACACCGGGCTTTTTAATTGCTTAAGTACTCCCCCATTACCGTCCGCCGAATGAGCCTCCGCCGGATCCACCGCCTGAGAAGCTGCCGCTGGATCCGTCGATGGATGCCGATGCTGGGGCTGCGCCTCGGATCGTGGCGCTGATTTCGTTGAATCCGGAGCCTAGTTGCGCGCCGAAATCGAGGATGCCGCCGAAGCTGGCACCCAAGTGGTCGGAGTCTGCCGGGCCAAGACCGAAACCAAGGCCAGTGCCATCGCCGGTGCTCGCACGCGACGAGCCATCATGGGTATCGCCAATCGAGGCGTACCGGAAGTTCCAATACACCAACGAATCTGTGGCATTATCGTCCAACCAGTCAGGGTTCTGAATCTGCGGATATGCTTTGGCAAGTTCCCGCAGCGTTCGTTTGGACATGCCCACCGCCGTGGCATAAACAAGATGCTGGTCCCAGAGCGCCAAATCAGCAGCCCCGCTCCCACTCAGCATCTGACTCACCGCCCGCAAAGCCAACGGCCGCGTCTTGGCCGCAAGCCCAGTCAGCTCGACGCCCCCATACAGGCTCGCCGGCCCGGGATATATGGCGATTGCGCCCTTGGCTGCCAGCGAGAGCAGGGTGGCGGCGGTCTGGCGATGATCGTAGCCATGTTTTGGTGTCAGTCCCATAATCGAGGCGATACGCGCCACGCTCACCGGCCCGATCTGCGGAATGTCGTGAACGTACATGGCATCCCGGCTTCTGACCGCAAGGCGCACACGCACGAATCCGAAGATTGCCATAATCAGTGCGATTAGGCTGATTCCCAAACCTATACTAAGCGTGATGGCCCACTTCTTTACTGTGTTACGTTGCTCGGCGCGCGCCTGTGCTTCCTTATCTTTTTCGGACTGCTTGAGCTCGACTAGACTGTCATAATCCCGCTTGCGAATCCAGTCGCCTGCCGGCGTATATTGTTGGCCGGCCTTGCCTCCGGAGGTGTCGTGCATTACAGTCGAATCGAAGGCGGCGACCAGATCAAGGTAGCGGCCCACGCGCACGTTGTTCGCCGCGAACTTCAGCTCGCCGTTTTCACCTCGTTCGGTGGTTGAAACGCCCGAATAGTGCAGCCAAGCCCAGGAGTTGCTAGCCGTGATGCCGTTGGGGAATCGCACGGTGCCAGTCACTTTGCCGATGGGTGTTTCGTTGAGCTCGCTGACCGGCTCCCACTGGAACTTGGCCACATCGCTGTAGAGCGTGGTGGCGCCCACCAGGGCCATCGTCACCTCGAATTTCAGGCTTTTGGCTTTGGTGGTGGCCGGAATGTTCCAACCGATTTCCAGAAGCTGCATCTTTCGACCGGAAATACCCTGATCGTAATCCTGGTACTCATCCCAGGTCTGGTTGATCGGGATGCCATCCTTGCCGGGCTGGTAGGCGTAGGCTTCAGTGCCGATCCGGTTCGTGGCCACCACATACCAGTGTTTGGCGTAGTGGCTGTTTCACGCTTCGTCGCCATTCACATCGGCCGGCTGCAGCGGATCTCCCTTAAGCTGCGTGTACGTTTCGCCAGTGGTCGTATTGGTGACGGAGATGTCGGTGATGTCCGAAAGATTGTATTCGTTGATTTCGTAGGTCTAATACAGCTGCTTCCACGGCTTGTTCTTGCCTCGACTGTCCAGCTTCATGTCGATGTGCTGGGTGACCTTGAGGTCGCCGTTGGGCTGCACGGCCACCTCATAGTCGAGGCTGCGGTACGACAGTTTCGGGTGATCGGCGGTGAACCAATTGAAGATGAGCAGTGTCACGATGAGTATCGCCGTGATGGTCGCGGCGGCGATCAACGTGGCGATGATGGAGCGTATCGTGCGATGCCTCATCAGCGGCCTCCGAATGAACCGCCGCCGGAGCCGCCGAATGAACCTCCGAAGCCGCTACCGCCGCCGGAACCGAAGCTACCGAAATCGCCACCGGAATCGGATGAAGGCGCTGCCGCCTGAATGGTCGAGCTGATGTCCGCGAACCCTGCGGACAGCTGCGAACCAAGGTCGGAGAACCCACCGGCGAACGATGTGCCACCGTATGCCGGAACCGGCCCTGCAGCACCGAGGTTACCTTGATCGGCCGTTGCGGAATCACCGTAGTAACGGCCGCCGTACCAGCCATATGGCCTGTAGTTCCAGTAGAACAACGTTCCTGCGGCATTGGCATCCAGCCATGCCGGGTCGTTGACCTGCGGGTAGGCCTTGGCCAGTTCCTTCATCACGCGCTCGGAGATGCCGAATGCGGCGGCGTACACCATATACCAATCCCACATGGCTATGTCGGCAGCGCCACGGTCGGCGAAGTTCGAGAAGTCCTGCATGTAGCGCTTCAGGCCCAGACACCGTCCCGCCATCTCATGACCCGGTTCGGTCAGTGCGGTTGACGTGCCGCCCAACAGACAGAACAGCCCGACCAGCAGAAGCGGCGAACCGGTGATCATGCCGGCCGCCATAAAACCAGTGGTCCCATTGACGATCAAGGCTCCGAGGCCAAGCACCACAGCGAGCACACCGGCAACAGCCCATTGGGAAGACGCCGTACTGGTCAATGGAGAGTATTCGGCCGCGCATGAATCCGTGAATTTATTGAGCTCCAGATAGCCGCTTGCCCAGTCCTTGCAGACGTTCTTCATCTGGTTCAGGTCGAATACCGGGCAGCCGACGCGCTGAGAGATGGTAATCAGCAGAGCGAGCAGCGCTTCCTCGGATTGGCTCAGACCAAGTTGTTCGATATTGGACGCCGCATCAAGGCTGGCCGGCAGAATCACGATGGTGCTGGTGTTGCGTGCCGCGTTCATTTTGCCGGGGTCCGCAGTAATCATCTGGATCAGACCCACTGGAGTGGCTTGGCTCATATCGATGCCTCGGTACATGTCCGCAGGACCAGGATAGATGGCGATGGCCTTTTTGACGGCCAACGATAGCATAGTAGCTGTCAGCTCACGGTCGGAGGAATCACCGGTGACGCTCGAATCCACAACCTTGATGAGTCTGGCCGCCGAACCCGGGCTGATACCGGGCTGGTCACGCCAGTATTCGATGTCGCCGTGGTATTGCGCGCGACGGTTGCTTGCGATGGCGGCCCATACGCCCCATACGCACAGCGCCAAGCCGATCACGATGGTGGCAATCCAGCCGATGAGCCGGATTCGAGCGGCAAGCCGTTGACGGTCAAGCCAACGTTGCTGCTGGTTGTATTCACTGGTTTTGAGGTCGTTGAGATGGTCACCGGGCTGGGTGCGGGCCATATCCCCGGCTTTGCTGGAGTCAAAGGCCGCGACCACGTCCAGATAGTCGCCCGTACGGATGTTGTAGGCCGTGAACGTGTAGCTGCCGTCCGACTCCCGCTTGGTTTCGGAGGTGCGTTCGGTGTGCAACCATGCCCATGAGGTTTTGCCGGTGATACCTTCGGGGAAGTGCACAGTGCCGGTGACCGTGCCAATGGGCACTTGGTTCTTTTTGCCGAACGGTTCCCATTGGAATGAGGCGACGTCCTGCCACTTGGTAGCCACATTGTGCATGGTGAAGCTCACTTCGAACTTCATGCTGTTGGCTTCGGTGGTTACCGGGATATTCCAGCCGATCTCCACGGTTTTGGCGCTCTTCGAGGACTCCCCGACCTGAATACCGTCCGTGCCTGGCGTGTAAGGCTGGGGATTGTCACTACTCGCACTGACGTCGGCGATATACCAATGGTTGGCATAATCGCTGTTCCATGCCTCGTTGGAAGACACGGCACTGGGCAGTTTGGGCTCGGTCTGCTGGGCATAATCGATGCCATCAGTGACGTTGCGCACACTGATATCGGTAATATCAGTCAAGTTGCCGGGAGCCAGTGAATATTGCTGAAAGAGCTGCTTCCAAGGGCGATCTCCGTCATCATCAGAACGATCGCGAATCTTGACATCGATACGCTGCGTGACCTTGAGATTGCCATCCGCAGTGGCAGTCACGTCATAGTCAAGCGTGCGATAGCTGAGATCCGCAGAATCGCCAGCTGGCATTATGACCATCATCAATGCGGCAAAGCATACCACCGCAAACGTAATCAGCGCACTGATAACACCAGCACGGATAAATCGCTTCTTCATACAGTCTTCCCCTCACGACCAGCAATAAGGCCCGCTTGGCTGTTACCTAACGGGCCTTCACATCATCAGAACTTGACTTGAGGAGCCTGGCGCGAGGCGTCATCCGCCTCGAAGTACTGGGCCTGCTCGAAGTGGAAGAGACCGGCGATAATGTTGGTCGGCACGGTTTCGATGGCGGTGTTGAGCTTCAGGACCACATCATTGTAGAACTGGCGCGCGTAGGCGATCTTGTTCTCAAGGTCCTTAAGCTGGGCTTGCAGATCCATGAAGTTCTGGTTGGCTTGCAGCTGCGGGTATGCCTCGGCGGTGGCCTGCAGATTGACCAGTGCACGGGACAGCTGGTTTTCGGCGGCGGCACGCTGAGCGGTGGTGGCGTTCGGATCGTTGGCCGCAGCCACCACGCCGGCGCGGGCGGCGGTCACCTGAGTGAACACCTCGGATTCATGGGTGGCATAGCCTTTGACGGTGTTCACCAGATTCGGGATCAGGTCGGCGCGCTGCTTGAGCTGCACGTCGATCTGCGCCCAGCCATTCTTCACGCGGTTCTTGAGAGTAACGAGGTTGTTGTAAGCACCGACCGCCCAAGCGATCAACGCAACGATAACGACGACAACGACAATGGTGATAATCAGACCTGCACTCATATATGCTCCTTTGCTGGGCCCTTCAGTGACCATTCTTCCACACATCGCGTGAAAACAGGAGATTTTTACGGCATTCGCCTGGACTACGTCCTTGGAGTGTGGCAGAAACGGCAGAAATCGCACGGAGCGACGAATACCCCGCGAAGTTTCTGCCGTTTCGAGTCGGTCAAACGGCAGAAACTTCGCGTGCCCCTCGTTGAGACGCGAACATTCTGCCACAAAGAGGGCACACTGCTCTGGTAGCAACACTTTCGAACGGCCGGCGCGCCCAGAAAGCTCTCAGAAAAGCTCCAGATAAGTGAAATCTAAGTTACCGGCAGCTATCAGGCTCGCTTCAGTGCGCAATCATCGACGGATTCGATAGTGGTTCCCAGACGGTTCGCAAGCGCACCGGCAAGCGCGCCCCGCGAATCGCACTACGTATCAATCAGTCCATCTTGGACCGGCCCAAGGGAAGCATCATGTTCGTGCTCAACAACGCCTGGAAAACGGTGATTCGGAACAAAGGCCGCAACATTCTCATTGTGTTGATTGTGGCGATTATCGTCGCGGCGGCCACCATCGGATTGGCTATCCGCAATGCCGCCGATAATGCGCGCGAAACCGGTCTGGCAAACACTTCGGTGACCGCGACGATCAGCGTGGACCGCAGCAAACTGATGGAGCAGGCGCACGAATCGCAGTCGAGCGATTCGTCATCTGGCTCCTCGGATTCGTCTGATTCATCTGATTCGGACAGCGCGCCTGACTTCGATACCATGCGTGGTGCTCTCGACAGCAGCAACCTGACCTTGGCCGACTACCAGAAATACGCCAAAGCCTCCAGCGTTTCCGTTTCGTCGTACTACTCGGAAAGCACCGGCGTCTCCGGCACCGATTCCTTCCAACCGGTGGAGACCAGCACCGCGAACGCGGCGAACTCTTCGGATTCATCGTCTGACTCAGGCTCTTCCAATCAGCAAGGTCAGGGTGGGCCCGGCGGTGATATGGGCGGCGGACAAGGCGGCTCCGAGGCTTCCGGCGGCAATACTTCCACCGGAAACGGCGATTCCAGCTCCAATTCCTCCGGTGACTCTGGCTCGTCTTCCGTCGACGGCTCGGACTCATACAATTCTGAATCCGGTTCGTCTGGCAATGATTCCTCATCAGGTAACGGCGACTCACAAGGCGGGCAGCCTGGTGGCATGCGTGGCGGCATGAGTCAGGCAGTAGATTATGTCAGCGAAATCAACGCCACCGTGAATCTTGCGGTGATCGGACAGCTGATACTGATCGGCCTCGGACTGACACTGATTTCCGCGCTGGTCGGCATCGTGTTCGTCATGCGATACGAGCCTCTCCAGATCCTCGCCGACCGTTCGTAATCATTACCCGCCCCCGCTGGCGAAGGCTCCCGCGAAGCGGGTGGGGATGGTTCCCACCTCGCCTCCGCAACCATCCTCAGTCAGCTTTGCGGACAGCGTCCCGCCAGCGGGGAGCAGAACTAAGGAACATCATTATGAATACTGCAATCGAAACCAATACCGCGACCATCGTCGAACCCACCACCGAACCGGCCTTGCAACTGGAACACGTATCCTACTCGTATTCCAAAGGCGGCAAACGTGTGCTGATTGATAAAAACTACGATTTCCGCGCGGGTTCCGTGGTGTCCATCACCGGCCCGTCCGGCGCGGGCAAGACCACGCTGCTCTCGCTGCTTTCGGGGTTGACCACGCCCACCAAAGGCCGGGTGCTGCACAATGGGGAGGATCTGGCCAAAGCGGACCGTTACCGGTTCCGCAGTCACGGCATCGGCGTGATTTTCCAGAGCTTCAACCTGCTGCCGGCGTTGACCGTGGCAGAGAACATCATCCTGTCCGTGGATGCTTCGGGCAAGACTTTCGACCGCCCGAAGAAGCAGATCGCCACCGAGCTTATCGAAAAGGTGCGTTTGCAGCCGGAGTATTTGAACGAGCGTATCCTGCACCTGTCCGACGGTGAGCAGCAGCGTGTGTCCATCGCCCGCGCGTTGAGCTACAATCCACAGATTATCTTGGCCGACGAACCCACCGGCAACCTCGACCTCGCCACGCAGGATGACATCATGGGGATTTTCAAGGATCTGGCGCATGCGGAGGGCAAGTGCGTGATCATCGTGACGCACAGTCCCGAGGTCGCCGCCCAGTCCGATGAGGTGTTCCAGTTGGCTCCGTTGCGAGAGCGCCAGCGATGGCACTGCATAGATGCCGACCGGTCGGGCTATGAATGTCATCAGCAAACGTCATCTCTTAGACGTCCACCATACGAACTTAGAATGACCGATAATTAAGCGTTTTGTGGGACAACAAGCCGATTCCAGCATTTCTCCCCTGTTGTCCCACTTATCCGCGGGACAACACGAACATCAAACGATATACACTCGCGTTGTCCCATCCCACAAATCAAAGAATCGTTGGAATAATGCCATTCTTATATTAAGGCCTTGATTCCGCAAACTACAATGTGTGGGACAACACCAGAAAAATGGCGGAATTCCTGCATTGTCCCATTCGGAGACACGATGCGAGAGTGGGTGCTTAGTATGCGAAGGGCCTCTGTACCGAATGAATCGGTACAGAGGCCCTTTGTTTAGCTCCCCTCAGAGAGAGGAGCCAGATAAGAGATCAGTCCTCGAAGGGATCGAAGTCGCGGCGAACGCGGCGGCGCGGGCGCTCGGAGCGCTCTTCGCGGTCGGCGCGGTAGTCGTCGTAGTTGTCGTCGGTGGCGTAGCGCGGGTTGCGGTCGGAGCCACGGCCACGGCCGCCACGGGAGCCACCACGGCGGTCATCACGATCGCCACGGTCATCGGAACGACGGCGACGCGGACGATCCTCGTAGTCATCCTCGAAATCGGCGGAGCGACGGCGACGCGGACGATCCTCATCGCGGGAATCGCGGTCGTCACGGTCGAAGTCGCGATCATCGGAACGACGGCGACGCGGACGATCCTCGTAGTCATCCTCGAAATCGTCGGAGCGACGGCGACGCGGACGGTCGTCGCGATCGTCGAAGTCGCGATCGTCACGGTCGGAGCGACGGCCACGGCCACCGCCACGGCGATCATCACGGCCACGGCTACCACGGTGATCATCACGATCACCACGGCCACCACGGGAACCGGCGTTGTTCTCCTGATCCTCGAAACCGGGGATAGCCAGGGAAATCTTGCCGCGATCGTCAACGCCCTGCACGACGACCTCAACGGTGTCGCCTTCCTTCAGCACGTCCTCAACGGCGTCGATACGCTCGCCGTTGGCCAGGTTGCGAATCTGGGAGATGTGCAGCAGACCGTCGGTGCCAGGAGTGAGGTTCACGAAAGCACCGAAGCTCGTGGTCTTGACGACCTTGCCGTTGTAGGTCTCGCCGGCCTCAGGCACGTGTGGGTTGGCGATGGAGTCGATGATGGACTTGGCCTTCTCGGCTGCCTCGCCACCTTCGGAGGAGATGAAGACGGTACCGTCATCCTCGATAGCGATCTCAGCACCGGTGTCTTCCTGAATCTGGTTGATCATCTTGCCCTTCGGGCCGATGACCTCGCCGATCTTCTCGACCGGAACGGTGGTGGTGATGATGCGCGGAGCGAACTCGCTCATCTCAGCCGGGCCGTCGATGCACTCGTTAATGACCTCGAGAATCGTGGCGCGAGCTTCCTTGGCCTGCTGCAGAGCGGCGGCCAGGATATCGGCGGGGATGCCGTCGAGCTTGGTGTCGAGCTGCAGGGCAGTGATGAACTCGGAAGTACCGGCCACCTTGAAGTCCATGTCGCCGAAAGCATCCTCGGCACCCAGGATATCGGTAAGGGTCTTGAAGATGTGCTTGCCATCAACATCGCCGGACACGAGACCCATGGCGATGCCGGCAACCGGAGCCTTCAGCGGCACGCCGGCAGCGAGCAGGGACAGCGTGGAGGCGCACACGGAACCCATGGAAGTGGAACCGTTGGAACCGATGGCCTCGGAGACCTGGCGGATGGCGTAGGGGAACTCTTCGCGGCTCGGCAGCACCGGCACGAGAGCCTTCTCGGCGAGGGCGCCGTGGCCGATTTCGCGGCGCTTCGGGGAACCGACGCGGCCGGTCTCACCAGTGGAGTACGGCGGCATCTCGTAGTTGTGCATGTAACGCTTGGACTGCGGACCGGACAGCGCGTCGATCTGCTGCTCCATCTTGAGCATGTTCAGCGTGGTGACGCCCAGAATCTGGGTCTCGCCACGCTGGAACAGGGCGGAACCGTGCACGCGAGGCACAATGTCCACCTCGGCGGACAGGGTGCGGATGTCGCGCAGGCCACGGCCGTCGATGCGGTAGTCCTCGGTCAGGATGCGGCGACGCACAATCTGGCGCTGCAGTTCCTTGAAGGCGTTACCGAGTTCCTTGTCCTTCTCGGCATCGTCCATATCGGTGAACTCGTCCGCGAGCACCTCGCGCACGTGCTCCTTGATCTCGTGGATGCGGTCCTGGCGCGGCAGCTTCTCGGCGATGGAGAGGGCCTCGTCCAGATCCTTGTGAGCGATCTCGTCGATGCGGGCGTACAGCTCGTCGGTGTACTCCGGGAAGAGCTGGAATTCCTTGGTCTCCTTGGCGGCGATCTTCTTGAGCTCGTCCTGAGCCTCGCAAATCACCTTGATGAACGGCTTGGCGGCCTCAAGACCACCGGCAACGACTTCCTCATCGGGCTTGGTCTGACCCTCGTCGTAGATGAGGTGCCAGGCGTTCTTGCCGGCACCGGCCTCGATCATGGCGATGGCAACATCACCGTTCTCGATCACGCGGCCAGCGACCACAATCTCGAACACGGCGCGCTCACGCTCGCTCCAACGCGGGAAGGCAACCCACTGGCCATCAATCAGCGCCAGACGCACACCGGAGACCGGGCCTTCGAACGGCAGACCGGAAATCATGGTGGAAGCGGAAGCGGCGTTCAGGGCGATGACATCGTAAGCGTCATCAGGGTTCACGGCGAGCACGGTCTCGACGACCTGCACTTCGTTGCGCAGGGTGTGCGGGAACAGCGGACGCAGCGGGCGGTCGATGATACGGCAGGCGAGGATGGCCTCGGAGCTCGGGCGGCCTTCACGACGGAAGAACGAGCCCGGGATCTTGCCGGCAGCGTACATCTTCTCTTCAACATCGACGGTCAGCGGGAAGAAGTCGTAGTTCTCCTTCGGGCTGGAACCGGCGGTGGTGGTGGACAGAATCATGGAATCGTCGTCGAGGTAGGCGGCCACAGCGCCATCGGCCTGCTGGGCGAGGCGGCCGGTCTCGAAGCGCAGCGTGCGCTTACCAAACGATCCATTGTCGATTACGGCCTCAACGGCCTTGATTTCGGGACCCTCCATAGGGTTCCTCCTTCTTTAATTTTCTATTTATTCCTACATACTGTGTTGCGGTTTGGCGACTCGCTTGAACCGCAACTGTCCTCTTCAGCGGACGTCACATACCTTGTTTCGACTGGCCCCTTGGCCGTCGTTCCTCGTGTCAACCCCTTCATTCGGGTTCTCTCGTCGGCCTTACCTACTGGCTACCTGCGTGCGTACCGTTTCCGGTTTCGGCGCCCTACTGGCCTATCCTCTAACCCTCTTGCCGTTGTTGCCGTTGGCTGGCGATATGTAAAACGCCCGAGCACCATCCTAGGTACTCGGGCGGAAGTCTTCAATTATCGACGCAGACCCAGACGCTCGATGAGGGAACGGTAACGGTTGATGTCAACGCGCTTGAGGTAGTCAAGCAGGCGACGACGGTCACCGATCATCAGCTGCATACCACGACGGGAGTGGTGGTCATGCTTGTGCTCCTTGAGGTGCTCGGTCAGGTCGGCGATACGCTTGGACAGCAGAGCCACCTGGACCTCCGGAGAGCCGGTGTCACCTTCATGGGTCGCGTACTTAGCGATGATTTCCTGCTTTTCTTCAGCCGTCAGTGCCACGGCATCCTCCTTATATTGCTGCGCGGTGCTACCGGCCCGATGCCGGCGCGCTCTCTATCCGCGGGCGAAATACGCCAAGGGTCAATTATACAGGAGCACCAGACACCACGAATCAGACCAACGTCAGCAGGCCGCCAAACATCACAACAAGCAAAGCAATCGTCTCAATCACAAAAAATAAGATAAACGACGCCCAACTGCGCGTCAGCACATTCAACGGCGACTCTTTTTTAATCGTCACCAACAATCCCACCCACAGCACCGCGAAAACGGCAACGCCAATACCAACTGGAATAATGCCAAGATTCGCCGCATTCGCCAATGCCGACGACTCTCCGTACACCACATATGTCGCATACCAAAAATCAATTTTCAGAATGCACAGGCCGGCAATGAGTTGCTCCGCCGCCAAGCCAATCACAAAAACCGCGCCCCACAAGCGCCGATGGGCGTCAACAACCAGCAGACCAAGGCCGGAAACGGCAATCAGCGTCACCGTCCAGGCAACAAACGCGGCGCCGCGCGGCTCAAGCGCGCTCAAATTATCAAGCAGCCACTGCGTATCGTTCACCGCAATCGCACGCCCCCACCAATACGGCACCACAATGGCCGCAATCACCAGCAGCGCATAAGCCAGCCACAATGCAGGATGCGAGCGCTTACGCTCAATATCGGCCAGCGACAGCGTCGATTCGGGAATGGACGCCACCGGATGCTTGGAAACATCGTTATGTTTGGAAACATCGTTGGGCATGGGCGAAACACCATCGGACCGCGTATCGATTTCAGCCTGCACCTCACCGCTCGCCTGCTGGTCGACCGGCTGTTTCTCCACGCTGGAATTCACCGCCATCTACGTTTACCTCGCGTTCGTTGTTCGACGCCACACCTGTCTGCACAATGCGTCGTCTCATGCCGCGACGCCCATGCTAGGACGGTATTGTATCGTGAGTGCGCCATACGATAATGACATGGCGCCGGACATAACGCCGCAATACCTGATTTTCGCTAATCGCAACCATGCTTCGGCGGACGACATAAGCCATACATATGTTCATAAGGGCGAACCATATCCGAATTACTCACTCCGCTAACATCACCACATAACGGCAACATAGATACACAGCCATACTTGATATCAGGAGAACGCCGTCGATTCGAAATGAAAACTGCCAGCCGCCCACACACCAGCTCCTTTGTTTCCAAAATCGCACATTCTACGCCGATGTCATGCTCCACCATGTCTCACGCCGCGGTCTCAACATAACAGGATGGGTTGTACGAATCCACGTTGCCGAGCATTCGCACAACCCACCATTGCGACACATCACTGATTCCGCACATTCAATCGCTGCAACCAACAGGCTGCGGCGATATTTCAGCGCGAAGAGCGGCGTATCCGAATGACACTGATGCCAGCCAGCATCAGGGCAATTGCAGACAGCACCATCGGTGTTACGGACGAACCAGTTGATGACAGTTCAGATGAATTATCATCAGCAGTAGAAGACTGTTGCTGGCCGCCATCACCGGTCTGATCGCCGTTACCCGACTGGTTACCGTCACCGGTCTGATCACCACCACCAGGATTTCCGCCATCACCAGACTGACGGTCAACCGCCAATTGCGCGAGCTGCAAACTCAGTGCACGCTGCGGGGCATCCACCTCATTTTGCGTGGAAGGATCGGATGCCAACGCCTGCTTTGCCTTATCAAGTAGCGTGAGCATCTTATCCCACTCATCCATAGGATATTCCGCAGACTGCAGAGAGTCAGCCTGATCAATGGCCGAACGCAGCTTAGACGTATCCACAGCTTTGCCGTCAGAAGTCAACACGTCGCTCAAGTCATAGTAATCAAAATCGACATAACCACCCGTATTCTCCTTGGCGTAATTGAACAAGCCGATTCGATACCCCTTAAAGTGCGACAAGCTCCAATCGTAAGTCAGCGGCCCCTGCTCGTCGCCAAGCTTGGACCATTGCTTACCGTCCAGACTGTACCAATACTGAATCGTCAACTTACCACTCGCATTATCCAGTGTGTTGTCCGACTTGATCCACACATTGGTCGCATCATCTGGCAATGTCACTGTGCCGCCCGATACAAAGGCCTCTTCAGCGTCACGATCAATCGTATCGTCAACGATATTACCGTCCGCGTCCTTCACGCCATTGTCGTAGACACGCTTGACCACGCCCAACGTTCGCTGTCCATTTTCTTGACGCACAGCGGCATAGGCAAAACTACGGGTATATGTAGCGAGGCCTGCGGTGTCTCCATCCTTCATATGACTGACATCCATGTGGGTTTCCACAGACATGGATCCGCCAAAGGTACGCTGCGACAAAACGTTACGGGCGGTTTCAAAATATGTCAGGTCGCCATAAGTGCCTTTCATATATTTGGCCGTGGCGGAAACCTTGTGCCCATTGGTCAAACGCAACCAGCCTTCACGATCAGTGAGAGACCAATATCGGTTATCTGGATTATGTCCCCATTCCCATACCAAATCAAGATTCGAACCATTGGGTTGGTATTCTTCGGCGACCGGATATTCCTTCTCATCAGCAAGACCGATCAGGGAAATATCGTCGATGACGTAATCCATGCACGTGCCTTCCGCACCCCACGCGGTTTCGACAATGAGTTTGGAACCTTCCACATTAGCGTCGGATGGGATGGAGAACTCACCTGTGATAGTAGTCGTCTCCCCACGTTTCACTGTTCCTGTGGCCACACGATTAATTGTGCCGTCTGCATATTGAATCGCCACATAAAACAGGTGGGAAGTCACAGCCGATGAATCGACGCCGTCCATCTCATGGTCGTATCGAATCGTTGCACTGGCACGATATGTCACGCCCTGCTGCAATTTTCCATCCATAGATTGACCCGGGCCAGCGCCATTGTATTCGCCACGATTCGTCACAGCAAGACTCGTGGTTCCAGAAAGAGAACCATCCGTAATCGCGGTAAGCGTACCATTCCACTGAGGGGTCCACGATTCAGTCCCGTTTTCGAAATCGCCATTGTCCACCAGCTCGATTCCAATCAGAGAATCGTCAACCTGAGGAGGCTCCTCCAGAGTCCACCAATCCTGATCCTGATAAGACTGATGAGGCGCGTCATTATCAAAATCGTCCGAATTGACCAGGGAACGCTGGCGAACCAGATTCTCCAAATCAGCAGGCAAATCAATCAGTTTGTCGTAGGTGTCCGACGCGCTTACCTGATTATTGTCCCCAAACACAGGCCATCCGTCATCACCCCACGTTGCAGGAATCAAACCGGGAATACGTCCGGTCGGATATGTGTCTCGGAAGAAGAATCCATGCCAAGACGTCGTGCCATCACCGTTGTCGACTTCAACAAGGCTACCTTGTGCGAAAGCACCTAGATAATACTTTTTGGCTTCGTATTTGGAGCCATCAAGCAAATCAGTGGTGCGCAGCAGCATCACCGTACGACCGTCTTTGCCCCAGTAAATCGTTGGAGTATAGAAATAATCACCGATTTTGAAAGTCTGAGATCCTTCAAATCCGGTAGGAGTCTCACCAAGATCATCAGTGAACTGTTCGGCAGAGATGATATTCTCATGGCTCTCCACCACCGTGGTTAAATCATCGGACAGCCTATATTGGTTGACGCCGGAGATAATCCAAGGACTCCCTTGCTCATCAAAATACAATGACGGATCATGGAATCCCCGATTAAGGGCAATCTTCGTCCAAGGACCATTCTCAATATCATCGGTGTAGTAGATATAAGCGCCATTAAGGTTGTTCGTATTGAATAACACGTAGAAGCGGCCATTGTGATAGCGCAGCGACGGAGCCCACTCGCCTTCGCCATACGAGCTAGCTCCATTGCGCAAGGATGAAGCATCGCTCATAGAAATGCGATCATACACGTACGTGACTATCCACCAATTGACCAGATCATAGGATTTCATAATTGGAGATCCGGGACTGAGCTCCATAGTGGTACTCACCATGTAATACACATCACGACCGTCTTTGTTATTCGGATCGTCCTTCGACACACGAATAACACTGATATCCGGAACATCCGTGTTCAACATGGGAATGGAATACGTGCCATCACCGCTATCAGTCGTGGTGTAACTGCCATCCGATGGCGTTGAAGATGGCGTTGAATCATCCGCAAAGACCGGCATTGGCGCCAAAATCAACCCACAAGTCGACAACACCGCGATAGCACTAGCCGAAATTTTTTGTCGTAAATAATTCATAAGTCTTTTAACCTTTCATGATAAGCACTCAACATCGAGTGCGTATTCCAATAGCATGCCCGCACAAATCAGCAATGAATGACGATAAGACATTCCCGCATATGGATAAGTGATGGACATTACCACTGCCAAAACTTACGCTTGAACAAGTACCAGTTCTAGGTTTCATGTGCGGTCATCCCGAGGCTGCCGCTACGGGATGACCGCATTACCAAGAGGTAACTAGCGCATCTCGCGACGCACTCGCGCTACGATCACACCAGTGAGAGCCAAGCAAGCGACAATCACAGCACCAGGCAAGACAGAGGAACCGGTTTGTGCCAAATCCACGCCATCCGTGTCATTGGAGCCGTCGGCATTGCCATCAGTGGAATCATCAGCCAGCTTCAGACCGGCACGTGCACTATTCAATGCAGCAAGCGCATCTTGAACCTGCTGTTCAGTAGCGGATTCATCCTGCAATACCGCCTGAGCCTTCTGCAATGCGTCAGCAAACACCTTCCAGCTCTCTTCCGTGTAATCGGAAGCGTTCAGGCCGGAATTCTCATTCACTGCGCTCTGCAAATCAGACTTGTCCACCGGAGTCGAAGGAGTTTCATCCTGCGACTCCGTGAAAGTGTACGTAGTGATGTCGTACAGCTCATCCTGAGCATTCGCACCACCATCGGATTTGAAGGAGAACACCACATGATGCACCCCTGTCACACCCTCAAGGGTGGTCGTGTAATCGGCGTACTCGGATCCATCACCGGCAGGAATCGAAATAGAAGCCACAGGTTCGGAATCCGGATCATCAAGACGAATCTCAAGGATGCCTCCGGCTTTGCCAGCTGCAGTCACAGTCAGCGAAGAGGCGCCGTTATTCCCGAAATCGACATTCGCCAAAGACGTCCACTCACCATTATTAATATTGCTGAGCTTCTGACCTTCGGAATTGTCTGTAGTCATATCGACCACGCGCACACCAGAAGTCAGGTCATATGCGTTCTGAATGCCGGAATCCCATGCAATGGTGGAAGCTGGAATGCCTCCATCTTGATACGCGTCCAGATTCTTCACCGAAGAGAGACCCTCATATGTCATTGCAATATCGGCAATGGAACCATCCTCGTTAACCGTAATCGGATCGAGATGAGTATTTCGGTAGCCATGCGCCGCGTCAAGATTACCGCCGTTCATCAATTCCTTTGCCACCGTTTGCGCATGGTAGGTCATATACCACTGGTCGCCAAGTTGAACCATCGCGTGATGATTGTTGCCGCCAACACCGAAATACGTGCTCGGATTCTTCAGAATCTCACCCTGATAAGTGAACGGCCCCATCGGGTTGTCTGAAGTCATATACGCGATATTGCCGTAACCGACCGTGTTACCATCAATTACGTTGTCATGGCTGAAATTAGTGCAATACGAGTAGTAATAAGTACCACCTATCTTGGCAATCCCGGAGTCCTCAAACATGGCAGGTGCGTCTATGGCCTGAGCCTCACCTTCGGTATGCAGCATGTCATCGGACAGTTTAATAACGCGAGCCGTGTTCGGATGTTCTTCCTCGCCTGTCGGAACACCACCTCCGTAATACAGGTAGCCCTGCCCGTCATCATCCACGAACACCGCGGGATCAAACAGCCAGACCACACCAGCGGATTCAGGAGTACCGCCCTTAATCAACAGCTCACCGGTTTCGTCCTTCCACGGACCAACAGGAGAATCCGAGGTCAGCACACCGATACCGCTGCCGCCATTGGCGAAATACAGGAAGAACTTCTCTTTACCGTTGATGGTCTTATGAGCGACGGCAGGAGCCCAGGAATTGCTGGCCCAGGTGGCCACCCCCTGTTCTCCAGCCACACGAATGTAACCCTCATTACGCCAATTGACCATGTCATCACTGGACAGAACATTGATGGTCTTTACTTGAGCGAACGAATTGTCCTTGATCTGCCCAGTACTGTCATATTCATAGTCATAATTCAACGAGCCATCAGCATTCACAGAAGTGCCATCACCCGTAGTGTAGATATATACGCGTCCGTTGTATTCCATAGCCCACGGATCGGCGCCATACCAATAATCGATAATCGGGTTTGAATAGTCGCCGAAAGCCTTGGCTGCCGTTGCCGTACCCGTAGTCGGCGGCACGAATGAGGAACCAGAATCCGAACCGGTTACGGAAATGTCGTCGACAATGAAGTCGGCATTGCTCGTGCCATACTTGTTTTCAATCACCAGCGAGGGACTGGTGAAATCACCACTACCACCTAACGTTCCAGTACCTGAAATTTGTGTCCACTCACCCGCTTTCGCCGTTCCGGTCGCAATCTGGTCACATCCGGAACCATTACCCGAACAAACAGTGATATTGAATTCACCGTCTTCCGTGGCCTTGACCCACATACTTCCGGTATATGTCTGTCCTTTTTCCACCTTGCCATCAAGAGACTGGATTGCACCAGCATCAGAGGATGTACGATCAGTAACGCTCAAGGCGCCACTGCCACCATGCACATCATCCGCAGTGACGGCAATGGACGATGCGGAGCTATTCCACACCGTTCCAGACTTCCAACCATTAAGATCGTCTTCGAATCCGCCGTTGACGACCAATTCGACGGGTTCATCGGCCGACGCCGCAGTCACTCCGATAGTCGCTGGAAATACAGCCCCCATGCAACACAGCACGGATGCAGCCGCAGCAGCAACCACACGACCGGTTTTCCTTGTTTGCAATATGTGAATGTTATAAACCATTCAGTTCCCTTTCCTGAATGATGGAGGGCGACTCCCCCCCCCCATCATTTTTTCTTCGCCGCACAATCGAATCCCACGTTGGTTACGACCACATCGCGGCTCATTGCAAAGCCATGCCAGAGGAACGTCCCTCAAGGGCAGCCATGCAGCAGCCATTATATAAATGAGCGCATTTCACTCGCGATCGTCCTTGATAACAAATTGATAACGATATGCACAATGAAAATAAGTTCACATAAACGCAACGCAACACATCAAATATGACAGTTTCATATGCCAATTACACACTTTGCATAACATATTTCAACAAAGAATGGAGACGTACAAGCGAACTCATCTGATGCCACCACTCATCGCCTATAAAGCTGGCGTGTCGCGCCACAATAACATCACAGCCGATAAAACGACACCCCGAAGTTGAGACTCATTCAACAATGCGGCCAGCTTAGACACACAACCAACGCTTCGCTTCATAGCACCGAACATTGATTCCAGCACAGTCACGACCATCTTCTTTGAAGGCAATCGTGTTTACGCCCCGGGTTCTAAATAGAAGTGCAACACCTTGTCTAAGGTTGGAAGTGTTCGAAGTTTCTAACTTAAGAAGGTGTTGCACTCATGGGTCAACAGTATTCGCACCTGTCGTCCGATGAAAGGATCCTGATCGAGAAGCTGCATTGCGAGCGGCATCTGAGCATTCGGCGGACCGCGGAGGAAATCGGCCGGGACAAGTCCACGGTGTCACGCGAGCTGAGGCGCGGCCTGTGGTTCGCGTCCAACGAGAACGGGTCGTACCGTCCCTACCGGCCGAAACGGCTGAAGACCGGGCCGTGGACCTCGGGTCCGTTCTATTCGGCGCTGGCCGCGCAGAGGAAGGCGAACCTGCGCCGGCGCGGATCCCGCAAGCCGCGTCGCATGGACTCGGACCGGCTTCGCGCCTGGGTGCTGGACTCGCTGCGCAGGGGGTGGAGCCCGGAACTGATCGAGGGACGGTTGAAGGCCCAGTACGCCGGCGACCCGTCGATGCGGATCAGCCACGAGTGCCTCTGCCAGTGGATCTACGCCAAGCCGCAGCGGGCGCTGGACCTGCGCCAGTACCTGGCG
>OLPK01000514.1_pt1 | contig 39651 bp, 50 predicted proteins | sample 1672261 | NCBI WGS metagenome assembly OLPK01 (sample SAMEA3136665, study PRJEB25190) | human gut metagenome
CATATATTTGCCACCTTTTCTAGCATCTTTTCAACTCCTCTATCATACTACAATTTTAATACAATTTCCATTATATACCTATCAGTTGCGGTTAGTTGATTTTACTGTATTTTAGATAAGGTTGTATATTGCTCAAATAAATAAAAACGTAGTCAAAAACGTAGTCATTAGATTGCCATTATAATAGACAATCTTTGAAATTGCCGTTATAAACACAAAAAAGCCCCCTCGATTGAGGGGGTCTGTGTGTCTTATATGTTCATGTATTATAAAGTCTCTGGCCACGGGTCTTCTGTGGTGTAGATCACGCTGGAAAATCGGATATCTCCGATATCTCTATCCGTTGGAACGGGGTCGTCAAATTGCAAACGAAATTGATTATTGTCCCCCGGACCACCTAAATACCATGTACCAAGCCTTTGACCTTTGTCGTTGGTAATCATGCCCAATTTTGAACTAACCGGACGAAATCCAAGGGGTACGTTGTTAACATTTAAGATCACAACGTTTCGCTCACGGTCGCTTCCTTGCGGAACGTATCCCACCGCCCCTCTTCGCTTGATACCGAACCAGCCCCACGATAGACCGCCAAAATTAATTTCAACCGTTGAGTTGATTCGTCGAAATTCCATAAACGAAGCACCAAGCGCTGACTGAATATTTTTAGCCCGAACTCGCCCTGTGTCACCAGCGAGAACAACCCAATTGGCACGGCCAGCGCCTGCGCGTTTTTTGATCCATTTGAATGCGCCGTTCTTCGCTGTGGTATCAATATAAGTAACCCCAATTTCAGCGTTTAGATCGTACGGGAAGCCTTGGCCTTTTAATTCTGAGTTGCTGCTACTTCCGGATCCGACTGAGCGTTTCAACTCTTCCAGATCATTCTTGGTTGCGAGAGTACTAGTGTCAATCGTTGGTAATTTTGACCGTGTGACGAATGGGTCACCACCGTTTTGGAGTTTGGTGTCAATCAAAGCGTCCAGACCTAATTCAAGGTGTTTGTCCTTGATGCTGGTCGTCATCTGTTCTTGTAACTTGGCATACGTTGGGAAGAGTTTGTAAGCCTGATTAACCGTCAAGTAATTATTTATAAGATCGTTAATATCACGGGCGATCAGTTGGATAACATATTTAAGATTGTTCATCTTTCACCTCCTTAGAGGGCTTGTTTTGCCTCAGAATAAATCTGTACAAAGTTAGTATTTTCCAAGTCAGTGAATTTTTGACCAAGCTCTGTCATTTTAGACACAATCGCGCTGTCTGAGCTTCCGCCAGCTTGGATTTTTTCAGCGATTTCTTTGAGCGTGTCCAATTCCTCTGGTACACCTTCACCAAGGATTGCTGTTTTGACCCCTTGAATAGCTGTGTCCAGTTGTTGTTGTGTAATACCGCCTTGTCCGATTTCAGACTTATCTGCCTTGGTAGCAAGCGTAGTCTTGATCTCTTTGACATCAGCTCCGACAGCTTGTGCGAATTGAGTTAATTTTTCTGTGTTTAAAGTCATATTTTTCTCCTTTAAATTTTAGCTAGATTGTAGAGTACGGTTAAATCTGGCAATTCTTCCGACTGTGGGCCGTTTGGGTGCGCTGAAATATACTTGTCGATCTCTTCCTTGACGTCGTTTTTGACAAGCGCAAGGACTTGCTCGCTTGTGTATTCGTCCGCGGATTGAACCACGTCCACTCGGACGCTCTGGTCACTCGGGAATACATATCCACCAGCCACGACCTCGACAAGATAGCTCTCGACGGGAAGGACTTTCGGAATCTTAAACAATACCTTTGAGCCTTGGACAGTCGTCGAAAATGACGCTTTGCCCTTTTTACTGGTAAAGTGAATTGTAGCTTCCTGCCCCTCAAGGTCAATCGGAGTCCATCTCTCATCGTATAATGCAAAACCAAAAAGGGAAGCCGAGTCGCCTTGCTTGACAACTCGACCGCCCTCAAACTGCTTTAAGTTCGTACAGTTTGAGCGATTCATTCAATCACCCCTCTTTACTCATAATAATTAACTAGATCGTCCTTATCCCAGCAAGATAACCAGATAGGGCCGAATTGCCCGAACTCAAACAAACGCCAGTAATACCCGCCATAGTAGCCACCCTTGCCGGTATCTGCGATATTAGCTTCATCGAGTTCAAAGCTAAAGTACATACCGGCTTTGAAATCTTGGTCCGCTCCGTCTGGCAAGTTATTGCCGTCTTTATCAACCCAGTTTACCATTGATACCGGAATACCGTTCTCGGTCCAGTCAGAACCAACGGGAGCGAGATAGTCGCATTTGATCTGCCACATGCCGTTGATATACTTGACCTCGTTTGCTTGATAAAAGGCCTTATCCTTTGGCTGTACGGCTGTATTCGCTTGGTTGTTTGTCTGCGGTGCTGTATCAGCATATCGCCAAACCTCGATATAAGCCGGCTTATTCCAGTTATAATAGTCATTCCAAGGATAGGTATTGATAGCTTGCCCGGGTGCTCCTTGCGTTGAATAGTCGCAAGAAATGAAGTATGTATCATCAATCATGACTCCGACGTGGCCACCAGCCCCACCCGATGTTGACATATCAGCACCCCAGCTCATAAGAATAATATCGGCCGGTTGTGCGTCCCAATCTTGATTGATACTTACACGGTAAAAGCCGTTATTTGCGAGCTGTTGCCCAAGGGTTACCGTTGACGGTAAGCCGATGATATTGATACCAGCTTCTTTCAGCACTTGCGACATGATACCAGAGCAGTCACCAGTACCATCTGAACCGTTACGGCTTCCGAACATTGAATAGGTAATCAGCCCACGACGACTAGTAAAACCGGTTACAATTGATTGTTGTACACTCATTTTCTGTCTCCTATTTCTTCCACTCTTCGTTGGCGCGTTTAACTGCTGCCTCGATAAAAGTATTGAGTTCTTGGCTTGTCAAGTGGATATTTTGAGACTCGAGGCCTTCAATAAGGCTTGTTTTAGCGTGCTCTAGCTTATCCTTGCCGTGGATATCTAGCTTATCCGCAACTTGCTCTGTAGCGTTGACCGCGTTCTTTGCCAAGATCTCGACGATCTCGATTGCTTTCTTACCACCGCGCATTAGTAAGTATTTCTTGATCGCTTGTACCACGATCCCTGTTAATACCACTAAAATGCTCATTGCTGATGATGTGATAATGCTTGTGATTTGATTCATGCTATTTGTCCTCTTTCTTCTTTATCAATTTTTTAGGCTCTTTCAAGCCGTCCTTGAGTTGAAATTTTTCATGATCGATATTTTGCTTAATAAAGTGATCGAGGCCGGGAATTTCTACCCCCAGCGCCGAAAGACTGGCCAAAATACTTGAGCCGTATGCTGCCATCATCGCAACGATAAAGGTATCAATCACGGGTCCAAGATTCATGTATAACGCGAACGGATAGCCAACTGCAACAATTAAAATCATAGCTGTATGACTGACTAGCCCTTTCCGCCATTTTCGGCTTGAAAACTCATGATAAGCCCACGCTCTGGATACCCCTAAAACGATATCCAAAGCAACAACAACCATCAAGGCAAACACGATCATGTGTTCATCAATCCCGTGATCGTAGAAATCACGGACTATTTCAATAATCCCAAAAATTCCGTCTGGTTTTTGATCCATTAATCACCCTCCCTCCTGTCAAGCTACTCGCTTACTGGACGGGTTGAGTTTCAAGCTCTCCCGCTGGTTTTGGATCGTTCTCTGGTTTCGGCTCTGTCCATTTCCAAATACCAATCTTCCCGTTTTGGTGCAATGATTCCAATTGCTCAAGAGTTTCGCCTTGGTAAGTAAAAGGTTGGTTCACTTGGACCATCACGCGCTTACCTTCGCTGAATTTCTCGATATGGTTCGGATCCTCAATCGCAAAGATTGCTTGCGCTGGATAGGTTGTGCCAGTTTTTCCAAGATCGACCAATTCAAGGCCACGTTTATAGACTGTAGGATCGAGCGGACGATCGACGTCGGTTACGCGGGCGAGTACGCTCCATTCTGCCACGTCTTTCACTTTTTGGATCTCTTCGTCTTTCTTCGCGAGTTTAGCTTCGTATTCTTGGGCTTGGACGTGCAAGTCCTCTTGCAACTTCTTAACTCCCTCGGCCGGGTTTAGCTCGGTCGCTACTTGTCCAAGTACAGCTTGGATCAACGCTTCATCTGATTCGCTGGTACGATCCCCGATCAATACACGCTCAAAGGCTGTGTAAGGGTTCGCCGAACGGATTGATACGAAAGTACGTCCTTCTTCTTGTAGATACTTGTTAATGATTTTAAATTCCATATTATTTACCTTCTTCTAGTTTTTGATAGGCCTCGTCAAAGAGGTCCTTGAGTGCTTGATCACTCTCCAAAACATCGTTAAACTTAGCTAGTAGCTCGTTTACGCGCTTGTTTTCTTCGCTCGCTTCCTCGTATAAGATCTTATAATTAGAGCCCTCTACGATTGCGTTTGCGAGTTTTTGCGAGATGTCGTTTACGATTTTATCTACTGTGTTCATTTTGTCACTTCCAATTTGAATGAAAATTTCTGCTATAGTTACCGTCATGGTTTAAATTTCGGAAATTATCGAAAATATTATCGAGAATACTCTCTAAATTTATATTCTTAAACATGATTGTTTGAGCGTCCATTATTTTGGTTCGAACGCTATCAGTGTTAACTTTTTTTGAACCTAACGTTCCTGTACTGATTAAACCTTTTTCATGGCCGTTCATTGTCACTCCTTCCCTCACGTCCATAGTGAAGGAACCGTAACTTTCGATATTAGTATCGCCCGTCCACGTCCCTTTGATCGCTTTAGTATTAAGGAGCAAACGTTCTTTTAGATCAATATTCAAGAAATCAGCCAGCATCGAAATTTTACTGGTGTAATATCTACTATTGATATCACCGATTTTTATATAGGCTTGTGGGGCTGTCGAAGTTTTAACTTCTGAGATACCGATACTAACTTCGCCAGTCGTCAATTGTTCGATAACTCCTCGACCATTCGCACGGGTCCCCATCAAGATTGAAGTAGCTGTCCCTGTCCGGGCCGTCCATAAGTCGCGGTTGTTTTGCTGGTTTTTTAATTTCGCAGCCGTCGCCGAATCGATATCGACACCAATCAAAAGGCCGGATCCTTGTGTATTCGACGCACGATCACCACTCCCAATCATCGAGACGGTTCCGTCGTTCTTGTTATAGAACGTTAAAAGTGTGTGATTATCGAATCGGATCTCATTTTTTGGGGTATCGATCATAAACGACTCGTCAATGCTTCCAAGTGTTACCCCTCGAATATTGATACCACGAAGAGTCCCTGTGTTAATCGCCCCAGCGTCAAAATTTACCGCTCTGAATGTCGAGAAATCAGCCTCACCACCAGAAATTTTGTTGGCGGTTAAGGTTTTAATAGCTGCTCCATCGATCACGGCTTCGTCGATCACGGTCTGGCCAGTGATATGAGTCAACCGTCCATCTATTCGGTTCGTACCGTCAGCGAGTACATTGATAGAGTTCAACACGTCACCGTTGCTGTTAAGGTTTTTGACCGCCCACGATCCAGCTAGTAGCGTCATTTGCGTTCTAACGGCTTCTAATGGCCCTAAACTATCGTCCGGGCTCGGTTGCCATAAGCGATCGCTAGAACCTTCGTAGAAGTCAAGCTCGGTCATAAATAGACCAGACCAACCGCTAAAGTTGCCGTCATAAAAGAACGCCAAGTAGCCCTCGTCAAAATCCCCTGTATTAAAACTGAATGATTTCTTGATAGCTCGTGTAGAGTCAAAAGCTGGTGATTCGGTTTTTTGAAAAATGAGTTGAAAATCCTCGAAATCTCTCGTAGAACCTTTTTTTCGTTTTCTAAAAACGATACTAAAATACTTTGTATTCGTGTCGAACGCTGTCAAATTAAGCATATAATTTGTGTTTCGTTTTACAAGAAAGCGTGGGCTTTTTACGACTGCACCGCTTGAAAGCTGAAACATTCGTTTTTGGCCGTTTAGGTAGAAAAGGTGAGCCGTGAAGCTCAAGTGTCCGTTTTCTTCCGTCCAATAATTCAGCCCATCGTCTGCCCTCGAATTCCGGAGCATATTCGGGCCGCCCGTGCTTGAATACTTCCCGACTTCCGTCTGGAATATCTCACTCGACATAACCAAACGTGAGAGCTTATCTGGGGCGCCCGTTTCAGACGTACCAAGGATCCGCTCAAAAACCTTGTTAGATTCGGTTAGCTTGTTAAATTCGACGGTTTGGCTTTGAATTTTCTTGTTTAATCCAATTAAATCTTGGCCCATGCTGTTTTGCACACGATCAATGTTTTCAAATTCGTCTTTGGTTGCGAACTGTCGGGATACTTTGGACACAATCTTACTATAGATTGTGTCACCGTCGACACTATTGATCCCCTCGGTTACTTTGTTTTGCAAGTCCGAACTAGTCAAAATCTGTTGCTTGATCTGGTCAGATAGCTTGCTTGTGTCGGGTAGCGTACCGGCTTTCTTGAGGGCTTCTTCTGCCTTGGCGTTCGCTTGTGCGATTGCTTGGTTTGTTGAGGCTTGGGCGTCGTTGACGATTTTTTCAATCTTTGACGTGTCAACTTTAAGGATCTTTGGAAGCCATTCCGTCCCGCTCCAATAATAGAGTTCTGTTTCCTCGCCCACGGTCAAGTACAAGAGATCACCTTCGTGAAGCGTCCCTCTTGGTTCGTCTTTTGGCTTCGTGGCCCCGTAATAGTTGGTATTCTTGCCATTTGCGGAAATAAGCGCCTGTGTGGCTACATCGAGAGCACCTTCAGCGTATTGTTTAGACTCGGACACGCTTCGCATGATCGAGCCTTCAGACGTGATCGCTTTCTGGACGGTCCCAATATCGTTACACGTTACCTTGTGAGATAATAGCCGGCCTGTCACGTCGTAAGAGCTCTCGTAAGATACAATACGGATCTTTTCGCGGAACCCGATCGTCTCATTAATAGCCATGATATAGTCGCCAGCGCGAGGCCGTGTGTACTTATATCCGGCTTGTGTGAGATCTTCCATGTCAAGTTGGACCGAGATCGAATAAGATTCGTTGACTTCTTTCTTCAGACGTTCTAAGAGCTTGCCTGTTTCCTTGTAACGTTCATCTTTTACCGGCTCGCCTTCAATACGGCCATATATCCGGGCAAGTGGACTTTCGTATTCGATTGTGTAGCGTCCTGCACCGTGGTGCTCCTCGTCTATCCATGCCCCCAGACCCTTTTTATAGGTTATAAAGTTGCCGATATTTTTTTCGATCGTGAGCTCATTCATGTTGAAGTTTTTCCGGACGACTGTCGAAAGATCAGTCCCGACTTGCTTAACGATACGAACGACCTTGCCAGTTACCGAAAACTCGAGACCGGCTGCTTTAATGATCTCTTTGAACATTTTAAGCCGGCTTGTATTCCCGAAATTCTCTTTTCGAATTGCGCCAGCTTGCGCCTCGATAACATAACGATAGCCACTATCCTTGAAAATTGCTTCGATATAAACTTCAAAGCGATTTGAGCCGTTAAACTCTTTATAACAGTTCGAGTGCTCGAAATCGTAGAAGAATTGGTGGACCGCGTCAAACGATAGCGAAATATTTTTCCCTTCATCTTTCGGCTTCGCGTAAATGATCTTATAAAGTTCGCCATCGAAGGTAAAGCTCCACCCACGATCTAGCTGTGAAAGAACCTGTTTATTCGATACAATTGTCCCCGAAATTGATCGTTCACCATTTACAGCGTTTTTGGTTGTTAATTCGACTTGGGCTCCGTATCCGTTGCCCTTTTCGTCGTAAAAAGTAATCAATGATCCACCTCCTCTCTAGCGATAAAGCTCTTTAAATCCGAGGATCTTGACAGTCCCCTTGAAATTAGTAAACCAATTGACTGACCGGTTAGGCTTTGGCCTAATAACAAAATACTCGTAATTTGTCCGGTTATTGACGTTTAGATCTTGTGTCGTTGGTCCTTGATAGATCGCCGTCTCAACTCCTTTCAGAAGGAGCTTCTGTCCCGATCTTAAAGGCGTTTCTGTATGCTGGTAAGTGAACCGACGGCCGTCGATCTCAAGAAAAAAACTAGTATTATCAGCGTTTGCGGTCAATTCTACGACAAACGGGACTTCTAGCTGACTGAGTGGAGCCGTGCCGTTGTATGGGAAGCTGTTCGCGCTAAGCGCTAGATCCCTTGGGACTGTCTCGCCATACGGAAGCTCCGCCGTTACGAATGAAAACGAAACATTATACTTGATACCAGCTTCGGAATTGCCGATAAAGTCAAACTCGATTTGACCATCGCCCACAACGTTATAGCGATATTTCCAGTTAGCGTGTGGCAACTGGGCAAGGTTTAGATCGCCTGTCGTTTGCCCTGGAGTCTGGAAGTCGTAAATATTATTTCCGTTTTGGTACAATTTCGTGATATAAAAGCTATCATCACCCAAGACCCAGCGAGAAATTTCGTCCTTTTTGTTTAAAAAGTCCTCCATAGATCCCGCTGAAAGCCTAGCTGTGACTGAGATTTTCTTTTCAGTATAGGTTAGACCGTCGAAAATATAACCGTTGCGCCCCTTTACGGTTCGCCTTGATAGTTCCACGGCCGGGGACGAATCTTCGACCGTGATATTGTAAAGACCAAGGCCAGATAATTTCTGGCTTTGGCCGTCTTTTTCAATTAATAAGTCCATCATTCCCCCTTACGCGAAATAAGCGTCCAGCGCTTTCTCTCTCGCGTCCTTCTCTTTGATTGTGGTATAGATCTTATCTCCCACGATCTCGTTATGTACTTCGAATTTTTGGTTCGAAAGTTGCGAATTTTTGACCTCATCGCTCAAGTCCTCAAGAGACGAACGAACGCCCGAGCTTGTCACGCTTGCGCTTGTGGTCAATACACTATTAGTCTGATAGTCTTGATCCGTGATCGCTTGGGCGTACTGACGGGCCATATCGTTGATATCCGATACCCAGTCTCGCATGCCAAGATACATACCTTCACCCGTGAAGCCCCCGATTTTCTTCGTAACCCGGGACGGAGAGTGAATATCAAGAGCCGAACTCATAACCGCTGCAATATTTGAAGCGATACTAGAAGCGAGAGCATAAAGCGAACCAGCCATCGAAGCAAGCCCGTTATATAGACCCATGCCCGCGTTAAATCCGACCATTTGAAGCAATGCCGGGAGATAACTAAATGAAGCCGAGATCTGTTCACAAGACGAACTAGCAAGCGAGACAGCTTGTGTCATGCTTGATTGCATGGTACTAGTAAACGCGTGCATACCGCTTTTAGCGCTGTTTGTTACGTTTTGGAATGTTGACTTAAACGCGTTTTCCAACTGCTTACCGGCTGAAGAACTCACTTGTGAGATCTTATTGAGGCCAGCTTGGACTGCTTGGGCTGTCGCGTTCATCGCGCTTGTGACAGTCTTTTGCATATTTTGGTAATTCGTCGTGATAGATTGCGACATTTTAGAGCTTGATTGCTCGGCCTGTTGGGCCATCTTATCAAAATCTGTTTGAGCACTAATAGCCATCGCATTTGTGGCGTTCGTTGCTCCCGTTTGCATTTGTTGGAAGTTTGCAACAACGTTCGCGCTCGCTTGTTGCGCGTTTGTGGTTGCAGCTGTATTGACTCCCGTCGTGCTCGCGTTCGCATTGTTCATCAATTGGTTTAACTCGTTACTTGCGTTCGCGTTTAACTGGCCAATATTGCTTGTAACGCCTGTGTTCATCTGTCCAGTTTGAGCGAGTGCGTTTGCGTTCATCTGGTTAAATGACGCGTCCGCATTTGCAGCAAGCTGTTGCATATTCACTGTCCCGTCAGCGTTTATTTGCCCGAAGTTAGTCGAGGTGGTTTGTTGCAACTGAGTTGTGCTGTCCATCGCGTTAGTGGCCATTTGAGACATATTAGTCGTTACGCCTGTGTACATATTAGACGTAGACGCGATCGTGTTCGAACTCATTTGATTGTATGAAGCTGAAACACTAGTACTTGCTGATTCAGCGTCCGCGCTGATCTTGGACGTCGTTTCTGAGCTCTTACCAGATACATATTCAGCCGTACCGTCAATAGACGCCTTGGTTTTCTCTCCGCCTTCGTCTGATTTACCAGTGATCCAGTCCCAGATACCACCGAAGAAATTCCCGATAGCGTCCGCGACGGCTTTCAAGGCCTCTGGTACGAAATTAAGTAAGGCCCCACCGAAGCCCTTAATAATCTCCCAAGCTGCTTTGACGATATTCGGCAAGCCTTTAATGATCGCAAGTGCGAGCTGTACGACTAACTGAGCCCCTGCCATAAGCAATTGTGGCAAGGCTTGAGCGAATCCACGGATCATCTGACCGATGATTTGTACTGCACTTTGTGCAATCTGTGGCAACGAACTAATGATTCCTTGGACAAGCGTCACAATTAACTGGATACCGCCTTGCAAGATCGTTGGCAAGTTTGACAAGATCGTTTGCATAAAGCCGACAATGACTTGTGTCGCAATATCGATGATTGCTGGGAACGCTTGAACGAAACCTTGGACGAGATTCATCAAAATTTGAATCCCTTGTTCGATGATTGACGGGAAATTAGCTTGTAAGCTCGTGATGAAGTTTGTCGCGATTTGTTGAACTGTCGCGAGATATTGCGGCATAGCTTGGAGATTCCCCTTCGTCAAGTTGAGGAGTAATTCCATACCAATTGAGATCAACCGTGGCAATGCTTGTAACAACGTATCGACGAATGATCCAATGACTGTTATTGCCGATGAAATAAGCGAGCCCGCATTTTGGCCCACGCCTTGGGCAAGGCTTGCAATAAGTTGAATTCCCGCGTCAACGATAACTGGGAACATTGTCGCGAATCCTTGCGCAAGTTTGGCCACAAGATCCGCACCAGAAGCAATCAAACTTGGTAATTGACTAGTAATGCCATTTACAAGGTTTTGAATAATCATCGGGCCTTTAGTCGTTACCGTGGTAATCAACTGATCGATCTGTTGTCCGAATTGTTGGTTAATTAGACCAAGGCCAGCGAGGACTAGACCCAAGATAGCAGCTGGACCGATTGACGCGAGGGCAATTCCCATAACGGAAGCGATCCCGCTTGTCATCATTCCAAGGACTGATAAACCTTGCGAAGCTGCTCCACCAAGTGCGCCCGGAATCCCGCCGATCTTACCGACGAAACTCGAAATAAATCCACCAGCCGAACTAAATGCACTTGACGCGACCGATCCAAGGGCCATTGTTTTCATCGCCACTGTGCCCATGACACCAGTAAGCGAAGTTAGTCCGCGAACCGCTGGCCCAAACGCAAAAGCACCAATTAGAGCGGTAACGGCTGGCGTAACGGCTTGCATGGTCCTTTTGAATTTATTCGCTTGCTCGTCTGACATTTTAGTTCCATTAAGGAATTGATTCAATGCTGGGTTTAACGAATTGAGAGCGTCCAAGAATTTCTGTAACCCTTGTGAGTTGGACAATTTGTCAACTAGCTTGTCAATCCATTTTACGAGCGTCGTAAGAACTGGCAAAACTGCCGTCCCTACTTTGATTTGAAGTGTTTCCCAAGAACCACTCAAGGCCTCGACGGCCCCTTTTAAGTTGTTGAGCTTTTCGGCTGCCACTTGAGCTGCGCTTACTTTGTCAATAGCGGCTTGCATATTGTTAGCGCCATCTGCTCCCTCGTTCATCGCGATAGTAGCAGCACGCACTGCGTCGGTACCGAACATGGTTTTCAAGGCCATTTGTTTTTCCGCGTCGGTAAGTCCCCCGAGTTTATCTTTCAAAACTTGAGAAATCTCAGCAAACGACTTGACTTTACCTTCAGCCGTAAAGAACTGGTTCGAGCCATCGGCTGTAATGATACCGAGTTCTTTCATCATGTTCGTTTGTGCCTTGGTCTGCGGTTGCAGATTCATAAGCATAGTTTTTAATGATGTTCCGGCGTCTGATCCCTTGAGCCCGTTTTGAGCGAAGACTGCGAGGGCGTTAGTGGTATCACGGAATGATAGACCAAGCCCAGACGCTACCGGAGCGACCATGGAAAGACCATATTTCAGCTCATGGACATCTGTCGCTGACGCGTTAGCAGCTCCCGCGAGTTGGTTTGCTGCCTGTGTGGCTGTCATGCCGTCGCGTTTAAACGCGTTTAACGCTGTTGATGTAATTTCAGCGGCTTCTTTTAAGTCCAATTCCCCAGCTGTGGCCAAGTTTAGGGACGCTGTAAGACCGCCGTTTAGGATATCTTTTGTTGATACCCCGGCTTTTGCAAGTTCGCCGATTGCGTCCGCTGCGTCCGCTGCGCTGAAGGCTGTATCTGCTCCGGCTTTGATTGCGGCGTCGTTGAATTTCTTCATCGTTTCCGCGCTCTCACCAGTAACGGCCTTGATATTGCTCATTTTGGCTTCAAATTCAGCAGCTTTCGAAACAGTACTCTTAATCGCTTGTTTACCAAGATCAAAGAGCTTGTAAGCAGCGGCCACGCCTAAAACTTGCTTCACTAAATTAGTTGACGCGCTCGCCGCTTGGTTCGTGTGGTTAACAATTCCAGTTAACGCGCTGACAGCTTTCTGACCTGTCGTGTGGAACGCGTTTCCGAGCTTACCGCTTACGTTACTCGCGAGGTTATTGACGGAAGACAAGATCTTACCGCCAAACGAGTTTTTTACTCGATCCGCGAAGCTGTTCGCTTTGCTGGTTAAGTTGGTAAACATACTGGACCACGAAGAATTGATCGGGTTCAATACCTTTTGACCAAGCGCACTCGTAAGATTGCCAGCCGTGGACTGGATACGAGCTTCGAGCCGGGCCATAGCGTCACCAATCGCACCGAAGGCCGTCTTATACGATCCGGACATATTGTTAGCCGAATTAGTAAAGACTGAGCCTAAACTGTGGACTTTTGAGCTGATCCGTTGTGCCATTGAGTCGACACTATTTGCCATTTCAGCAAACGCGCTCTTTGGCGATTTGATCGCGTTTGAAATATTAAAATCAAACGCTTTTTTGATTTTGGAATTAATGCCGGCCCCAATAGTTGAGACGTCATTCTTCATCGCGCCTAAGACTGATTTGATATCACCCGAAACGCGAGTAAATGCCTTCCGTATGGGGTCAGGTAATTTTGCGCCGATGTTTGAAGAGATACGCTGTAGCTCTCCGAGGGCGATTTTGAATCCACCGGTCAAACCTTGGCCGATCTTGGATCCGATATTCTGGTTACTGTTTGCGAGCCGGTTCATAAGCTGACCGACTTCACGAATCATCTGATTTGCGCTTTTTGACGCTTCTTGTGCCGCGTTTTGAAATGCTTTGCGTGTCGAACTCACGACGTCGCTCATTGCCTTCTCATACCCGGTTAAATCCGCGCCGATAATCGCTTCTATTGATCCGTCAAACGCCATCGCCCCACCTCCTATCTATCTATTTCTGAAATGTTCATTAAGACGCTCGATCTTCTCGAGCATACCTTGAGAGCTTTCGCGCTCTTCGCGCTGTCTGAATAGACGACGCACTTTCTCGCGATCCTTTTTCTTGCTCAACTTTCCAAAATCCGCTTTTTTAGCGTTTAACGTATAGCGAAGATTAAAAGCAAGCTCGACGAGGTTTTCTCGTTCCTCAATCGCTCGATAATAAAGGCCCTCGCGAATCGCGTCAAGCTCATTTTTAGTACACGAAAATATAATATTCGGGTCAGTTAGACCCAAGCGCGCACACTCTATTAAGAGATTGCGTTTCTCAAGCGCCCAATTTGCGCCTCCGTCTGTTCGATCTGAAGTTCCGCTTGTGCCTTGTCTTCCGCTGTTTCGGCTTTGGCTTTGAGGTACTTCAATCCCAGCTCGAGATTTTCTAAGTATTTCGAAACTTTCTCTTTGAAAAAACCAGATTCGACCATCTCTTCTTCCAAGGCTTCGAATAGTGGTTCTGTGCTCTCTGCTCCGAGATCTTCCATTTTGTCCGCAATCGCTTTGATCGCTTCTTCATCGCTTACGGCTTTCGCTTTCTTGCTCGCGCATAGCTTGATAAGATCCACAAGAGCCGAATCGTTACGATCCACAACTCGAAGGAATAGAGCACCGACCCCGTCTTCGTTACGTGTGCCGTCTGGTCCTTGAGATCCCAGATCACGATTGACCTTATACATGGTCATATAATCAAATTTGATCTCGATTGCGCGGCTTCCGACTGAAAATTCCATTGAATAACTCCTTTTTGTCAAAAAAATAAAAGCAAAAGGGCGATCGAAGCCCCTTTGCTTGAAAAATTAGCGTGTGATATTGTTATAGTCGCCTGTTGTTTCGCCCGGATTTTGATACTCGTAAACGTCGTTCAACATTGCGATTTCGTCCGCTGAAAGTGGGAATTTACCATCACGAAGACGGCCAACGATACCCACTGTATAGTTCAACTCAACGAATCCATCAATTGCGTCAGTAAATTCTACGTCGTCTGTGATCTTACCATATCCAAACTGTGCTGGATAAGTATCTTTCCCGGTTGAAGTATCTTTAACTGACTCGTCAACGATAACGCGCCAGATTTTTACAGATTCCCCTGTTTTTTGTGCGTCAAGAATGACTTGAACTGACGGATCTTTAGGCGCGAGATATTGAGTCAACTCGATTGAGTGCTCATCTGTTGATTTCTCAAGCAAGCGCCCTTGTTGTGTTTGTTCGTCGATGTATTCACCACCCATAGTTGTCGTACCATCTGTACGATAGGCTGGAAGCATTGCTCCGTTACCTTTTTCAGCGTGGATTGATTGAATGAAATAAAATACTTTCTTACCTACGATCGGCTTTGCAATCGTAATTTTAATTTTTGCTTTATCTTCAGCTTCACCCATTTATAAAGTGCTCCTTTTTAAAAAATTGTATCTGTTAGTGCAATAACGATATGGTAGACTTCCCGGCCTACCGTATCGTCCAAGAGTACGCTCGCGTTTACATTGCGATTGTGGCCAATCCTTCGAAGGGCCTCTGACTTGACTTTCTCAACCCCGGCCCGGCTTTCCGTGCCCGGTAAGAAGATATCAATTTGTACGCTCATATCCTCAATAATAAGCCCTGTTTGAGCTGTTTTTGATGTGTCCGAACTAGATTGCCCGATCACAAGAAACGGCTCGAGTGTGTCTTGTTTTGGTAGCTTAAATTTGATCGGAATATTGAGCGGTTTTAATTTTTCGCGTAAATCTGTGAGCATTTTGACTGAAGGCGTTTCGTTTGCCATGAATCACCTCCTAAACATTTTACGAAGGTTTTTAAATAACGCTTCGCTTTCTTCCTTAACGGCTGGACCAAGAAACGGCTGGGCCTTCATCTTACGAGTCCCAAGCTCCACATATACCGAATAACCAGCGGGAGACGTTACTTTGTACCGTAACATACCAACCCGAGCGACAAAGATCCCGTTTCGCATAAATCCGGTATCGACTGCTGCTTTCATCTTGGCTTTCCGTTCCACACGCAAGGCCGATCGTTGCAATTCTGCCGATACAGCCCGACGCGCTTCCCGTGGCTTGTTTTGGACCTTCCGAATAAACTTGTCCAAGCCTTTGACAGTATACGAAAAACTCATAAGTAAATAACCGTGCTATTATGATGATATCGTTTGCCCTTGATTTTGAGCCTGTGGCCATTATAAATCACTTCCGAAAAGCCCTTATATGTACCTTGTAGGTGCAATTTGAACGAATCAAAGTCATACTTACCAAAGAGACCCATCATCTCATAACTAGACAATGAATTTCGCATACAAGGGACCGGAAAACTCTTCTTTGTTTCCGTGCTCTCAAGCAATTCATCTTCCGGCTCTTCCTCAAAGATCAAAGTCACGCGTTCGTTATAGATCATACACGCGCCCTCCCTTTCAAATGAATCGAGCGATTCCGCGGGCCCGATGTTTGATCGCAAGGCCTTGTAATACGGCCTTATGCTCATCTGTTAGATAGCTAGACTCCCAAGTGAAGCTCCGGCCTTCCTCGCTGTCCGCTGTCGCGCCTTCCGAGTTTAGTCGATTAAAGCGACTGACGGCAACGTCTCGAAGGATATAAGCCACGCTTTCGGGCAATTCCTCGAGTGCTGTTTCCGAGAATTGATTGACGTAAGCGATCATACGCTCGAAGCTATCCCGTACAATAAGGGCCAAAAGATCGTCTTGTTCTTGGTCAGCCTTGGGAATACCCTTTAAAAGTCGAAGCTCTTCCGTTACTTGATCGATATTGATTGCCACCATCGCTAAAACCTCCTAAAACTAGGCTGCTACTGCTGACGCTGGCGCTTGGATTGTAGCTTCTACCACACCGTCCGGAATTTCAGCAAAGAGAACGTTAGCGCCAAAGAATACTGACTCGAAAGTCAAGTTATTCAAGTGACGATCACGCGCCACACCAATCAAACCTGTTTCGTCTGTGAAGTCCGCAAACAATCCGCCAAGATCTCCACCAGAAACGTTTAAGTAAGCGAAAACAAGGTTTTCAACGGCTGTGGTATAGATCTTCCCTTGTGGGCATGAAGGCATAACGATAACGTTTTGCATACCGAGGAAGTTTTGGAGAAGTGTGAATCCGAATACGTTTGAAGCGTCAGACGCAACGGCTGTTGATCCAAGGTATTCAGCCACGTCAAGCGGGTTAACGAAAGAAACAAGCGGAGAGCCTTCGAACTCGTTGAAAGTAGTCAATTTGCCCCAGCTGTTCGCGAGAGCTTGTTGAAGCCCTTTCCCTGTAACTTTAGTTTTTGTCTTTTTAAGGTAAGCAAGGAAGTCGTCCTTGATTCCGTTTTGAATTTCGCGAAGCAAACGTGTGTCTGCTTCTGTGATAGCGCGTGACGCACCATGACGTGCGATCGCTTCCGCTGATACTGCACGGCGTTTTTTGAACCATTCTACTGTGTATTCTTGATCCTTCGCGCGTGTCATTTTAGAAAGCGGAATTGTTTCACCTTCAGCGGTTTTAGTTGTGTCAACGTCCGCGGTCCATTTGTAAGTTTGGATCTTCAAGTCATTTGTCAACTCTTGACGACGTGTAACGCCCAAAAGTCGAAGTAAGTCATTGATATTTTTAGAAAACTTATTGACAAAATCGATTGATTTGATTTCGCCCAAGTCGTTCATGGTTGTTAGTTTTGTTTCAGCCATATTTTAATAGCCCTTTCTAATTTTTAAATAGTCCAATGTTTGCAGCGATCATCGCTTGACGCTCTTCGTCGTTCTCAATAGCCATGATCTCCGCTTTCGTCATAGATACTGGGCCCGTACCTTTGCGAGGTGCTTTCTGGGTCAAACGTTCATCGACGCGGGTTTCTACTGCTTTATCAAAGATAGCTCGCAACGTGCCGATCTTCTCCTTTGTGGCTTCGGCTGTCTCATCGATCACAAAATCGATAAACTCGCCCGGAAGTCCTTCTTCGCTCAATAGCGTTTGAGTGGCCACGCGCATTTCTTTAATTGCAAGAGCTCGCTCGCGTTCTTCGATCGCTTGGATCCGTTTCGCTTCCTCTTCTTTCGCGCGTTCGTCTTTGGTCAGCTTCGCGAGGCGTTCGCCTTCGCTTTTGGCCTTTTCGATTGCTTCAGCTTGTTCAGCTTCCCAGCTGGCCCGTGCTTTGGCAACTTCGGCTGCGATTGCTTTTCCAAACTCTGCGCGTGTAAAGGTACGTTCTGCCTTTTCCTGCTTGGTCTCGACTTGTTCTTCTTGAGTGACGTCTTGCTCAATAGTTTCAGTCTTAACTGCTTGTGTATTTTCTGACATATTTTTCCTCCGACGGTTACGCCGTCACCCGATTGATCTCGTTTTACGTCCGGCGACGAAACAATACAGCTTTTAACGTCCTCCGCATAGTCTGGACAAAAAGAAAACCGCCTCGAATTCGAAACAGTTTATAGTGGTTTATAGTGATTTATAGCGGTCTATTCCCGCTTGTCAAGATACCGGATCACCTCCGATCACTCGTTCTTGTCACCTCGTGACTTTTTAATGCTCTTTATGATACCTTCGATCATTCCAGCGAGTACGGCCCAACCTGCCACCACCAGAAAGGCAAAGCAGAAAAGGCCCGCTGTGTAAGATACCATATCCCAGATATTAATCACCCGATTCCTCCTCTTCTATCTCTCCCGCGTCCGGCATGATCGTAGACCGGCAATTGTAATGGAACGGGGGCATATTCACCCCGATTTGCGCGTCCTCGATCTTGTACAGCTTATCTTCCTGTGCGAATCGCCGGCATATTTGAGTGGTCCGATCGTCTAGCACGACCAAGATTCTATAATACTCAAGCTCGGCTTTCTGGTAACGCTTAATAGTGGCCCGATTTATGACGGCTGTCGCGTCAGTCCTTACCAATGTTTCAGCTCGGGACCGTGCCACGTTGAATTCTTTTCGAATCTCGCGGGCCATCTCTTGCGGGCTATCTCCACGTATAAAACCTTGTTTAAATACTTCTTTCAGCTTTTGCGCGAGGCTATCGGTATTGCCCCACAACTGCTCAGAATAGTTCCGGCCGTTAAATGGGGTTTTGATAATCTCTTCAAACGCTGGACGATTGACCGCGCCTGTACGGCCTCCCATAGCCTTTCTGTACGCGTATTCGGCAACGTTGAATAAATACTTCTCAAAGCTCTTATGAAGCGCTCCTGTGAGCACTCCGAGCCTGTGGATAGCTTCCAACTGCAAAGTCTCGATTCTGATCGCTCGAGCTGACGCGTATTGTTGGTTCAATCGCTTCAATAGCTCTGGATCCTTTTCGGCCTGCTCGCGGTATAGCGTCGCATTGTCCACATAGTCGCTAAGATCCTCACCTCTAAGGCGCTTCGTTGTGTCTTGGTAAGTAAGTTCGTGATCTTCGGCGTACTTTGTGTAAAAGTCAAACAACGACTTTTGTAACCTTACCGCCTCATTGCGATAAGTTTTTTCTAATTCAGCGAAAAAGTCTATGTCTTTTCGGTCAACGTATTCGAATATCTCCCGGGCGCGTGCTTCCCAGTATTCATCATGGGCGCTTATCTTCAGTTTCTTCATTTGTCGCTACCTCGCCGGCTTGTGGCTCGATTCGTGGGAGCATTTCAAGCGTTTTTTCTGTCTCTTCCTTCATACGTTTTAGCTCAGCTTCAGCATTGACCCCGGTCACTTGCTCAAGGATCTCGACGATCGTTTGTTCACTTACCACGCCGTACAGATTCTTGGCAATAGTGACTAATTCGGCGTCATTTTGTGGCAAGTTTGGCGTAAATACAACGTCCGTCTCATTGATAAGATTGTAATTGTCGGAATCGTTGCCCTTGATCTTCCAGATATTGACTGCCAAACGCAAACGACGCATAAGGCCTTTTTCAAACAAAAGCTCTTGCTTCCCGCGATAGTTATCCGCTGCCATCATCTTATATTTCATCGCTTCGCCTGACTGTGTGCCAGCGAAGTTATTATCCTTCGTGTCTGGCGTGAAGGTAAAGCGTAAAATATCATTTACTAGCCGTTCCTTGTATGCTTCCGCCCCGGCCGTGTCGTATGACTTAACAAGATAGTTCGCGCTTGGACTCGATCCGCCCGGAATCGGGTTATCATCGAGGATCAAGATTTTCGCTTTCTTAAATGCTTGAGATACCGCAAGCCGTCCGTTTGGATTGATCCGGCCGTCTTCCATGAAGTCTTTATCTTCTACGCCTGTGAACGGGTTCCCAGAAATAACCAAAAGAGCCTCGTTACTGTCTTGTTGGAAGTTTGCAAGCTCTGACTGTGATAAGTCGTAAGCGTCGATAGAGTCGAGCACGGCTTCGAACGCCCCTGTCCGATCCGTGTTATTGCTAAACTCATTTACTGGTACGCCATTAAAGAAATGCTCGCTCGTATCCTTGAGATGAAGCGTGTCCGTGTCTTGGTTATCGTCCACATACTCGTAAATAGCGTTGCTAGTATAGACCTTAACATAATCGCGTTTGTGTCCGTTGCCATAACTGATAGAGTAGTAGTTGACTGCCATCAAAGAGCGTTGTTCGTAACTGTCGTCATAAACGACAAAAGTTTGCTCTGGATCCATACGATAGAGCTTGACCCAGACCGATCCGTCTTCGTCTCGGTACGCGTTCAAAAGCTCGTAAGCACGGCCATAGATTGCAAGATCTGTCTTGATCGCGACGTTGTGGTCCTTTTCGTTGTTTTGTTTTGAAAACTGGTCAATCTGTTTTTGGATCTCCGCGTTTTCGTTCTTGTACTCGACCGGGTTGCCCAGCATATAACCTTGTTCAAAAATAGCAATGTACTTCGCCCAGTCGCTCGCGATTCGATTATCTGCGCTGTATGGATCGCTTTTCGCCTCGCGATACTTGATATTATTATCAGCGAGATAATAGCGCTTGAGCTCTTTCAGTCGGTCCAATTGCTCGGACCTGTGCGTCCCGATATAGTTTTTTAGGCGTTCGATCCATTTCTGGCCTTCGTATTCGATCGTTTCAAAATCTTCGGCCGTCATGATAAACTGACGATTCGCATTCTCATCGAAGCGCCGTCCTTTCAAAAATTTCAATTTCTCTTATTCCTCCTAGAAATAATATTGCGCGCTGGTCATACGCTCTTTTACTGTGCTACCTGTATCGTAAACGTGTTGCGAATAGATCGCGTACCTTACCGCGTCCAATACGTCGTCATGCTCTTTTACTGGCTCGCCCGATCGTTCATTCCAGACATATTGATAGATCTCATCTTTGAATTTCGCGACCTTATTTGAAACGACAAAAAAGCGACCAGCTTTCATCAGCTTGGCCACCTCTTCAATTCCAGACAATACCGACTTATACGCATTAAAACATTTTAGCCGTTCGCGGTTAAATCGTCCGACGTGCTCGGGCCGTGCACTATCAGCCCAGAAGTAAATATCACCGTACCGGGCCTTGATATCTTTTGCGATATCTACCCAGAAGTCTATCTCCTTGTACTGGTGCGCGTGTTCTTCGAGTATGTACACGTCTCCGGCCTCTGTTTGGCCCACGACCACGATAGAGCCCCAGTGCTCATACCCCCAGTCCACACCCGCGTAAATCTTCGCGAAATGCTCAGGCGGTTGTGTCGTGTACATATCTTCTCTAAAGTCCCGATATACTGCGCCTTCACCGATCACCCAACGGCCATATATACCGCGCTCGGTAAACATACCGGAAGGCGTTGTCGCGATCAAATTATCAACGTACCGCTGATTTAAGAACGTGTTATCGAAGATTGTAAAATGATTCGCGACGATCTTTTCGTCGTCCGCCTTGTCGATATAATCGACCTTGAGCCAGTGTTTCGGGTGGTCCGGGTTTGTGTCGCATATAATACGCGCGCCATACCCCGAGCAACGTTTCAGAATTTCGTCGAAAACCTCCTTATTCGCGAGCGTGGCCTCGTTTACGTAAGCCCCGAAGGCTGTCATACCCCGGATAGCTTTAAGGCCCGCTATCGAGCCCGTAAACGTCGTCACGACGTATACACCAAATAAGGTAAAGTTGCCGTGCCTGTCAAACTGGAATTCGTGGCCGTAAGCGTCTGTGATCTCGCGCAATATGTTTGTTTGCAACGTCCCAGACGATACCGCCCCCAGAATATACATCGGAGTTTGAACCCCGACTTTTGCAGCATTTTTCTTGACCCGCTTCAGCTCCATTAAGAAAAGATCATTGTCTAGCTTGGTTTTTCCGGCCCGTACTGCGCCGTGGTTTATCATCATGTACCAATCGCGAGAAATGGAACGACGCAAGATCCCGATCTGTTTATCTGTGTACAGTCGATCAAGTGTCATCTTGAATCACTCCTTCCAGCTTTTCGAAATAATCGGCCATGATATCCTCGGACGCCATGCCACCCTCAAGAGCTTGCTCGCGTTTCTTGTTCTCAAGCTGCATTGCCTTAACGCGCTCTTTCTGCTCTTTCTTGTCGAGAGCGTCTTTCGTGCCCTCATTGCCGTTCATCTTGGCCAGAAGCTCGATTGCTCGCATATCGCCTTTCAGAGCCTTTTGCAAAAGCACCGTCGCGATCGCTGTCTGATTCGTTGCGCTCAAGCCTTTTTCTTCGAGCATTTCTTTTAGCTGCGGGCTGAAAACGTCCATTTCCAAAATTTGATTGACTTTCTTTTTTAGGTCCGCTTTCTCCCTTCGAATCTTTCCGGAGGCGATACCGCCTTTTTTCTGAATTTTCCTTTGCTCGTCCTTTGTTCGTTCGTTAAGTGGAATTAAGTTTTCGTTCGCCATCGCCTCCCCTCCTTTACTGTTTAATTTTGTTAGATCGAGAATTTCTCACCGTTCTTTTTTCTTTTACAAAAAAACAGACTCCCCAGAAAGGAATAGGGGGAGTCTGAAAAAAAAGTATAGAGTATAGAAATGTATGATAAGAGGAAGAACTAAAAGAACCTTACCAAAAGCGGACGGGCGGAATCGAACCGCCGAAACGAAAAAATTTTTAAAAAATATAAGGAGACCCCACAAGGGGCAAAGTTTTTTATGAAAAGTAAAAACGTGCTGCTGTAACTGTTGGCTTGTCCTGTCGTCCGCAATGAAGATCGTCGTTTCCTTCAATCTTCCGATAATACAATTTTATCACCTTTTTTCGTGCACTTTTCCCAACTTTCAGCGACTTTTTAAAAAAATACTTGTATATTTCTTTTCCAACCCTTCAAAGAACGGTTTTATAATATGCCGATAAACTGAATTCTTTGACATAAAGAGCTCAAATGCCACTCCTTCGACGTTTTTCGAGCGCGTCACATATAGGGCCTTAATTGCCTCCCAATTTGAGGGAGCACACTCGCTTGTGTATTCTGTGATCGCTTCTGCGAGTGTATAGAGCCGAATTAATTCCGGATCATTTTCTTTTAGGATCACATTTTTTAAAGCCTCTGGCGTGTTACTTGCTGCCTTGCTCTTTATGAACCAATTCTCATCGAAGTTTTGATACGGGAAAGTGATTTCTTCGATTCGTTCTTTAATCTCTTTATCAAACGGATATCGTCGAAGTGCGTCTATCAGATATCCGTATCTTGTCTCAATTCTCAAGCTCCCCTCCTTTCTAGCTTAAAGCTATTCACTTCTCTTTTTCGTAAATGTCAAAGACGCCTCTTTTTTGGCTATTTCGGAATTCCAACGCTTTAGCCTTCGTTGGGAATTCAAATTCCTCGAACTTCGCCGAATGGTTGCAATCCCAGCGAGTCAGCTTGTTATACTTTCTTACGATATAGACTTTCACATTATCCCCCGACGCCGTTTTCATCGGCGATTTCTTGTAATTCCTGTGCCATACGCGAATTATAATCATTGTTCAATTTATTAATTATCACGTCTTGCATTGTATTTTTTTCTTCGGCTTTCTCCAGATCGTCCTTTTGCATCCGGATTGTTTGCTGTAGATCGCTGTTACTCGTTTCAAGCACTCGTACCCGTGAGTTAAGGTTGACGCATACAGCGATTAGGATGAAAAGGATAAACGCAAAATTCGCACGTATCAGCTTATCATTATTTGTCATTTTCTCGTCCCTCTTTCCTGTTTAAGTTCTTTGCGTTCATTAGTCCACTATCTAAATTAAGAGGTTCGCTTTGCGTCTCAAAAGAATTTTTTCCCCTTTTTCTACTCAGTATGCCCACGATAATCGCACCGATAAAACCAATTAACCAGATAGCACCGATAATCAATTCTACGATGTCTGATAATGTCAAAGCAAAGATCATTTCTGTTCTCCTGTCAATCGGTTTACTTTATTTTTTATTTCAAGACTTTCTCCGTCCCCAAAACATACCAGCGTTGTTTTTTCTTCCCATTGGCTTCTTGTATACGGGTATTTGTTTGGTCTCATTCTGTTACCTCTAATAATTCTTTATTTTCATAAGTGTTGCCTTGGAGATACACATTACAATTTTCGATACAGTCGAATAGATTATCCCAGACTTCTTTTCCTGTTCGTGTATCAATTAACTTAAATATCCCATTTTCTAGGATAATCATCGCTCTGCCACTGTCTTCGAACTCATCCCAATATGTCCAAAGAATGATATCATTCTCAAAGATTTCCTCCCCGACGTCATCTGTGAAACCTGTGGATTGCATGAGGTGAAGATCATTATTTACTATCCATTCGTTATCACAAGAGCCCTCATCGATTATCCAAATATCACCATTACCAACCATTACTTCACACGGTTGATACATACGTGTGTATGAACTGCTATCATACGCTCTAAATTTTGGAATCATTCTGCCACCTCCTCAAATTTTACAAACGTCATCCAATGAGTCGTCCCTCTTTGCTGTCCAAATAAGGGCTTAAATGGTATTGACTCTAGTATTTTATTTACATTTACCTGGCAATCGGACCATTTAAAAACTAGTGTACCTCCAACTTTCAGAACTCTCATACATTCTTCAAAACCTTTGGCCAAATCTTCCGACCAGGTAACTTTATCCAACTGACCATACTGAGATTTCATTATCGAATTAGGCCCAGCCCATTTTAGATGCGGTGGATCAAACACAACTAGATTGAACGTGCTATCCTCAAAAGGCATATCACGAAAATCACCGATAACATCAGGATCTACGTTAACCTTTTTACCATGTATTTCAAACTTTTCTTGTCTAATATCCATAAAAGTTGTATGACTCTCATGTTTATCAAACCAAAACATACGACTGCCACAACAAGCATCTAGTATCCTTATGTCTGTCATCCTTTCACCTCCTCAATCTCAACACCCGGGCAATCAAACACCCAACCAAAGCCGGCTTCTTCAAGCTCTTTGCGGGTATGCGTTGAACGAAATTTTTTATCTGTTTTTATTTCCGTTAACACCCACTCATTTAAATGCTTAATACAGTTTAAGTAATTATAATTTTCATCAACACCTTTTAGCCTTACATAATACCGCTTTTCTTCCTCGACTGTGTAACCGTCCAGCCAAGCTCTGGCAAAGGTGTCTTGATTGCTTATGTCTTTTAACCAAGCGATAACCTCATCGCTATTTTTGGCATAAAGTCTGATCGTAGCTGTCTCCAATGCAGAACGTATGCTACGTCTATCTACCAATTGAGCCTTGAAAATCCAATCATCTATAAACTTAGGAACTGTTACTTTTTGTGATTCGTTTATTATTTTTAAATCACTGATAAGATTATGAATATTGACCTCGTTCGTAAAATTAGATGTTCTTTCGCACCCTGCTATAAAATCACTTAAATTCATTTTCTTTCTCCTCACAATAATCAGTCACTAGTGCATCTAACCAAGACCACTCATCAACATAATCAATCGGTTCTACATCTCTTTCTTGTAACCATGCTGAAAATTCCACCACGTTATCAATATAGATTGTGTAGTAGTCTCCCCAGTCCCAGTAAGTAAGGCTGATTACGGTAGTTTTTCCGTTTTCGTCTTCAACCGTGATAGAGCCGTTTTCTACCATCGCTGTCCCAAAGCACAACTCACAAGTCCCCGTAAACTCTTCCTGTATGTCTGAAATGTATTTAATTACTTTATACTTCATTCGGCAGATCCTCCTCTTTCACGAATGAACCATCAATCCATTTACCTTTTCGATCTTTAATTTCGTTATAGGCTAGTTCAAAACAATCTGTAAAGTCGTAGTCGAATGCCTTACTAATGGATTTTAAGTAAGCCATCGCACGCACTAGATTGTGTTTGCACATTTCTTTATTTGCCAGATTCTGTGATAGTTGAAACTCAGAAATGTTTGCATTCAGCAATTTAAAACATTCCATAACATCCTTGCGTCTGATATTATCCGATTCCTCAAAGATACCATGCACATCTTCCTTGATTAATAATGCAAGCCCTACAATCACGACCGCACAATCACCAATACTGTCTTTTGTCAGCTTTTCATTTTGCTTTAGATATCCAGCGCATAACTCGCCAAACTCTTCACTCAATTTCAAAGACTGCTTGTCTAACCGTCCACCGTGTTCTAAATCACGGTCAATAAACCATTTCTTCGTTAGCGTTACTAATTCTTTTTCTAGTGCCATAATATTTTTATTAATCCTTTCCTTGATCACTCGTGATCTTCCAACCACTGCCGTTTTGCCTATGTTTTTTTGTATGAGTAAGTTACTGCTTGTATCTTGTAGTCGCTGTCGATCCAGTCTGATTGACCGTTTAATTAAATCAATTTCCATAATAATCTCTATCTACTTTACTAAAATAAGGGAGTTGCTCTGCTCCCCTTTTTCAGAAAAACAGATTAGAGGGCCTTTCTAATTTTATAGTGAGCAATGGCCAGTAGATGGGGTTGCACCATCTAAAGGAGTCTACAACTGGCCAGCTATCGGGACGGGGCGATAGCGTGAAATAAAGAATGTATCATAAGGAGTCCTAACCCGTCCTAATCCTATAAAGGGAATCGAACCCTCTGAGGTTTCCAAGCCTCATGCCAATATAGGACGTGATGGATCAACTGCATCACTATGAACTATCATCATTACCAGTTTTTGGTATTTTGTGTTGATCGGTCATAAGCGTATATCAGACTTACTTGTATGTAAATTCTTAAAGAAAGGACTCTCCTTTTTTATTTATAGGTTGATATACATTGTTTTGAATCGTGTGTTAAGGCATAAAACCGATAGTTTTATCACGATTCGGTTTGAAGCGCCTCACTCGCTTCGGCATCAGTGAATAATATTTTAGTTTGTGAGGTATGACTGACAGACCTGTTACAATCTGCCAGCCCGAATTTAGATACCTAATGTCCACGCTCGTTCTTGATAGTATTTCTTAATCGCTATCCGTCTCTTGCTTGGCTTTTTGGTTCTAGCACTAGCTCCAGTTATACTTTCGACAAAACTTTCCCGTGCTTCTTTCGCCACCTCATAAACTCGTGGAGAATTTTCGATGAAGTAATCCATACACTGCAGCAGAAAATCATCATCTAGCAGACCCTCAAAATAGATCAAGTAGATTGTTGATGGCATTTTATTTTCCTTTCGTGCCACACAAATCTTATTCGCCACTTCTGCAGGTCGTTCTGCACCTTGGTTCTTAAAAACTTCTGTGTACTTTTCATACTTACTTGCCAGCTCGTCATACCGTCTGTAAAACTCATCTACTAGCGACATCATTCACCCTCACGTTTAAGAGCGATTCGTGCGATCCCACTGAGGATAAACATTCCAGCGAATGAAAGAATGAGAGTACTCTCAGAACCTGTATTAGGGAGCGTATGAGCGTTTGTTTCAGTCGGTTGATAAATAACATTCACTTGCTCTTTCTGAGGCTCTACGGTCGTTTTAGATGGCTTAGAATTGATTTCAGTCGGTTTATCCTGTTTAGGTTGTGGTTCTGGAATATCGATAATCAATTCTGGTTTGTCCAATACTGGAGCTGGTGGCATCAATGGAATATCTTCGATGTTGATTTCCGGCTTATCTAAAATCGGAGCGTCAAATGGTACGACTCCACCAGACCACTCTGGCTTATCGAGTTGTGGTGCGTCAAAAGGTGTTGTACCGCCCTTCCATTCCGGTTTTTCAAGCACCGGAGCAGGAGGCATAAGAGGGATATCTTTCAAATCGATTGATGGTTTTTCGTATTTCGGAGCGTCATTTGGAATTTCCCAAACTGGTTTATTCTCACCTGCTGCATCACCACGGCCACCTACCAGTTGAATCTTCTGATATGCAACAGCACCAGCGTCTTCTGCTTTTAGCTCAATCTTGTTAGTTGGATTAGTTGAGTCCTTAACAGCATTTACAAGTTTAGTCTTGTAGTATAGATAAACCATGTGATCCAAACGATCCATTTTGATTGTAAACCCATGATCTGACTTACTGATTGACTTGACAATATCCATAGCAGATCCTTTTTCAACCCAAGGATTTAAACTTTCAACATTCTTGATTTCAAAGTAATTATCAACAAGTTTTTGGTTACTACTCATTTCATCAATAATGGTCACGTAGTTTAAAACACGTTTCGCATAGTTAACCCGTGCTGTCCAATTGATCACGGTAGGGTCTTCTTTGTCTTGTTCTCCCCATTTAGCGATAAGCTCATCTTTACCGATAACTCCCTCATCGCCAACATTAGCTGTCACCACTGTCCCATTGAAGTTGGCTGTTACTGGCTTACCTGACACAACTTTATCTGTCCAGCTTGCATCTAATTCAAGGCTCATACTCTTATTAAGAGGGTGTGACTTAAAGTAGTCATTAAATACAGTAGTCACTTTGTTAGTAGCTGCATCTGCTGTAGCTTTACCAACAACTGCTTTTTCCGGATTGTGTACATCAAACTCGTAAGAGGTTTGGAATTTCACTTCTTCTGGTAAATCAAAAGTAACCTTATCACCTTCATTTACTTCAATATTATCTGGGATTTTAATATCTTCATACTTAACCTTGAAAGGTGTGTATCGTCCATTGCCTTCTGGTTGTTCGATCACAACTTTAGGATTGGTTACTTGAATATTACTCCCATTTTTTGTAAATTCAGTAGCATTTCCCGATTGGTTTGAATCGTTGCTTTGGCTTCCTGCTTCTGCATTTGTAGTTTCAGCAGTTGGTTGTTTATCAGCTTGCGTTGCTTCATTTTTTTCTGTTCCAGTTCGTCCAGTTTCTGCAGTTGTAACTGCGCTAGTGCTATCTCCTGTTCCAGTTGTTCCTTGTACGTTTGTTTCATCTGCTTTCACTCCTGTTGCTGTTCCGACCGCTGCGATTGTTGCGACTGTTGCTAAAATGATTTTTTTATTCATGATTTGTCTCCTTTACGATTGCGAGCGCATCTTCTACGCTTCGTGCGATTCCTGCAAGTGCGCCACGCGCTTTAACTGTTTTGATAAATTGTTTTTGTTCTGGTCTCACTCGACCATTTGCATTTTTTACTTCAATGTAAAACACTTTCCCATCGGGTCTAAAACCGTATAAGTCTGGATGTCCTTTCGGTAATCCCGTATCAAACCATCTACCATCTGCGGTTTTTACTTTCCCGACATTCGCCCGAAATACCGTATAGCCATTTTCAGTTAAGGCCACCCGTATTTCATTTTGTATAGTATGTTCAGTTTTCACAATATCCTCCAAAAGTTCCCGTTGTGGTTCCCATTAATGGAACCACTAGAAAACCAGTAATATCAAGGGTTTAGCTTGTGTTTTTGGTAAAAAGTTCCCGTAGCAGTACCCGTTTCTATTTATATATATTTTTATTATTTTATTTATTATTATTTCAATAGAATAGTATTGGAACAGTGGAACCAATATAACCTAAACACTAGAACCGCAAGGGGTTAAGGCGGTTCCCGTTCTCCATTTTTTAATGGAACCAAACGGGAACTCAGGAACCTTTTTCATAACCCATTGTTGGAATTTGACTTTCTTCGTCTGCCCAAACAAATCCGATATAGTGTTTTGGAACATCAACCGATGGAATGAATTTACCCAAAGGTTTAATTTTTTTCTTCACCCATCCATCGGGAATGTTTTTAGCGAGTTGAATTTCAAACTTACGTTTAGTTAGTTTAGTAACTCCCTCATCCTTGCACCACTCTTGATACAACCACCACAAATACCTTGACGGGAGGCGGGTGGATTCGAACTTGTCGAACCATTCCATGACAAACGCTTTGACTGTGTCGTTCGATTCCTTGAAATCTTCGAGGGCTTCGAGCGATGCTTTCGGTTCGATAAACCGATCGAATGAAATTTCAAGAGCTTTCTTCAACACGTATTCCAGCACTTCCTCACGGTAGATGTAATCATCTTTGATTGCCCAATTATCATCTTCACTTGAGAATGATTTTTTAAATGGAATAATCGCAAACCGTCTATATGTCCCGTTAGTTTTATTTTTAAACCGTGGAAGTTCATTCGTTGATTGGATCACGGTTTTTTTAAATACTGTAGTGTATGGCTGTTTGTTTTTTTCTTCTACTAATACTGGTTCACCAGTCACCACACTGTTAAAGTTCGAGGATTCGTCTACGTAGATACCAGCTTGGACATCATCACCAATCACGACTGTTTTCCCCTCAATCATCGAGAGTGAGAAACGTTCTGCGAATTGATTGATTTTTAGACTAGCTACGTTTTTCATCCCTACTACATTAGTAATTAACTGCTGGACTGTACCCTTACCGTCATTCCCCTCACCAACAAACCAGATCGACTTGCGGTATGAATAGTTACCGTTAAGACTTGCTGAAATGACTTGCCAGATGAGATGTACCAGCTCTTCATCACCACTCATTAAATCTAGTAACCAATCATCTACGTTCCAACCGTCAATCGTTGGAGATTTCGCAAAGTGATTGTATTCAGTAGCAATGGTTGAGAATGCTACAAATTCATGTGTAAATCCCGTAAGAAATTTTCTCTTTTTGTCGTAGATACCGTTTTTTACTAAGATAAAACGTTTAGGGTCTTTATATTCCCCCGTGGAGAAATTACATGAGAAGTGTTCATGCTGGTTCACCCGTGGAGTGGCTGCAAGCATAAAGAGTACATTCTTTGCGCGTGCCTCACTAAAATTAGGCTCTAACAATCGAATAATCTTATAAGCATAGCTGGGGTCTTTGTGGTAATATCCATGATCTGGATCATAGACCGCTACACGATCATTCGAGAGATTGACGATGTAAAGAATTTCTTCCATTCCTTGTGCTACTGCCAATTCAGTGAGGCGCGTGGGTGGATTCTTCTTTGGTGTTACTGTGTTCGTGACTGGATCATAATCATTTTTATGTTCTTCCAGCCAGCGTTCACGATAATCACGACACGCTAACCGAATTTCTCGCCAATCGTTTGGTTTTTCGATGATTTCGATTAAATGCCGTTGTTGTTGCATTTCGCGGTACTGTTGCTTTAATAATTCAAGATCCATCCATATCCTTTCTAAGCATACTTTCAAACGTTCTGTCTAATTCACTCTGTGGGAGACTTTCGGGTGTGTAGTGGTTTGCTAATTTCGCAAGCATATAAATTGCATCCACTTCCACTCCTCTAAGGAGCAGACCACCGATAAAACTTGCAAGAGCATTATTTCTACCACCTTTATCACCCAGACCATATACGACCTGTTCGAATAGTTTTGCTGTTTTGCTTGAATACTCACCTTTCTGATAATCCGTGGTAAAATTCACCTTGGATTTTTTCTTTTCAGTTTTTAAGATTTCTAAAATCTCTGGTGGACATTCAGCAATAGGATGCTTATTCTTCCACTTATACTGACCTTTTGAATTATTGCTAGGTGGTACTAAAATGTAATTGTTTTTGTTTGCTTTGATATCTATACCAGCTTTGATCCGTATATCTTGACTTATTTCAATTCCTTGTGGCTTCTTTAAGTAGATATGTTCTCCACCGCTTGGAGTTGTAACTCTCAGCGTGTCTGGTATGTATTGCGACAATTCCCAATCGTTTAATGATTGGTAGCCGTTTTCAGTTTTATTGACATCGATGTCAATGACGAAAAAATCTACTGTTCTGAGCGCTATATTCGCCTCTGGTTCTTCATGCCAAAACCGTTTGATATCGTCAGCGGTAAAGGTGCTATCTTTAAATTTAGTGATAGCACGCTTGCTACGCTTGTCGATTGGAATGACAGAAAAGCCGTTAGCTTGATAATTCAGCGCGTAATCTACCATTCCTACCATAGTCTTAGAATGGCAAATCTAATTCATCTTCACTGAACTGCTGATTTGTTGACTGAACTGCAAACGCTGGCAATTCTGATTGCTCCATCTTCGTTACATTCAGATTTTCGTAAGTCGTTCCGTTGTGTTCTGATGTAACATTTTTAACGGTTACTTTCAAAGACTTACCACGAATCAGCTCAAGGAATTGATCGATAGAGTTAACCTCAATCCCCTCTGGAATTTTAACCGCTTTGGCATAACGTTGAAGCGCCCATGTTGGATATTGAAGTGTTTCTTTATTGATCCAAATCTTGTCAAAGATCAAGTTATTACGGAATTTCTGCTGGAAGTCATCACGAATTTTAAGGCGGATGTTCAGAAAATCTGTACCGTTTTTGCTTGCGTTCTGCTCCGCCTGTGAGACGAATACCTCATACGTTCCATCTGTGATAGACGCGAATTGTTCTGCTGCTTCGTAGTTTACTGAAAATAGTGACATAGTAAGTTACCTCCAAATATTTAACCTTTTCTGTTGAAACCATAACCAACCGTTGGCATATCCTTTTAAATTTCGGAATGCCTTTAATTCAGCTAGGTTCTGGCATTTTGTATATTGTTTTCCATATTTTTTAACGCGACAATATACCATCGCTTCATCTTTTCTGACCTCAATTTCTTCACCGTTAACTTCGATGAATACCATTTCTTGGTCTATCTTTGTAAGCTCAATTTCTGAGCGTTTATCATCTAAGTTTATGACGATCTTTGGTTGAATGATAACCGCTCCACAATATGGACAGCAATTATCTTTCATCTGCTCTCTCCAAAATGTTGCAAAGCATTGCTCGCAAGTTTTTGGAGATTTTTCGGCTGGTTTTTTCGTCTTTGAAATTCCAGCTAGTGTCCAATCCCTGTCATCGTTTGGCAGTCCATGTCTTAAATGGTTGCCAACGTGATCGATTAGAATTGCACGTTTCCCCTCTCTGGGGTTAAGTGGTCGCATAGCGAATTGCAAGTAAAGTGATAATGATGCTGTTGGTCGTAACATGATACAGACATCTACGTTTGGCAAGTCGATTCCCTCAGTAAAGAGGTTAACGTTTACCATGATGGTTATTTCACCATTTCTAAAGGCTTGCATATATTCTTCACGCGCCTTTTTGTCCGTTTGACCAGTTACGACTACCGCACGATATCCGTTATTATTAAATCGTTCTGCGACCTTTTCAGCGTATACCACACTATGGACATATACGATGGCTTGTTTCCCGTCTGCTAACCGCTTGTAATGGCCAATAAAATCACCGTACTCACCCTTGAAATCAAGTGCATCGTCTATCGAACTGTTAGTAAATTCTCCAGATCGTTTTCTTAACTTCTTTAAATCGAGGAGATTGACAGAATAATAATCAAACTCTGATATGTTTCCGTGTTGCTGTAACCACCTTATTGATTTACCAATCACTAGATCATCTGCTAGATCATCGAACCCAGCCCCATCTAATCGAATTGGTGTCCCTGTAAAGAATAATTGAGTAGCATCTTTGAAATATTTCAATATCGTTTGATATTGCTTGGCTTTAATATGGTGGGCCTCATCGACTAATACCACATCGAATTTGGGGAGGGTGTCCAGTTTTCGGACTAGACTGCCAACCGTACCGATGATTACATAATCGAGATTGACTTCACCACGTTTAAATGTTTCTTCTACTTGCTCATTTATCTCTTTCCGATGACTGAAAAATAGTACGTGTTTTTGTTTGTCAGTCGCATTTTTTGCTATGTGCGACATGACTACCGTCTTACCAGATCGTGGTTACTACGGGGGGGATTGAACCATGATTTTTTTATTTCCGTTAATCATAGATTTTTTAATATCCATGATTAATTCTTTTTGATAATCACGTAATTCAAACACCACTAATCATCACCCCCTTTAAATAATTCCTCAACCTTACAGCCTTTACGATTGTCTAAGCGATTTTTAGCGTATACGCTGGCAGATGGTTGCAAGATAAATCCTCTTACTTCTTCGCCATCGTCTGTGGTTTTTTTAACCAGACGGGCTACCACGTCTGTTAAACCAAGGAAGTTATTTAAAATTTTAGGGCGAATGTCTGGCATAGCACGATTGTAGATCATACCGTTTTCGTCCGTCCATTGATCGCTCGCTTCCCACGCTGTGAATACAATACGTTTATTCAGTTGGAGCAATGCCCGTAAGCTATCTAAGATCGTGAAGTCCACCCGTTGGTAATCTGCCTGTGATGGTACTCGATGGTTCTTACCATCACGACCAAGGTTGGCAAGACACGCTCTAAATAATTCTGAGACATTATCGACTACAATTGTGTCGTATGTTTCACCAGCTCCGTTTAGTAATTCTTTAACGACTGTTAACCACTCATCCCAAATCTTATGCGTATCAACATCTGCAATATCAATGTTTTCACACCCTGCCAAGACTTTAGCCGATTTATCAATGTTAATGACTAGCGTCTTACCATCAATGTATTTAATCGCACTGGTCTTACCGAATCCTGGATTTCCATAGATTAAGTAACACGCATCGTCATTCGTGATTTTCGTTGCCTGTGTGATTTTCATTTATCTTTCCCCCATCCATATACTCGCTCAGAATAGCACTCGTATCGCACATCATTCGCACTTGTCTCTTGCGCTCCTTAAAGAGTTCTTCTACTAATTCTTTCGGTATCGTGTGCCGATAGCGTTTTAAAACTTCCTCGACTGCCAGATTGATTTCATCTTCTAGCATTTTGGTATATGTGCCTGTATTAATCAGTAGCGAATCTGCTGTAACGTTGCCAAACTTATCATGATAATCTGGCGCACATACTAATTCGTATTTTGTGTTAACGTAAAATCTCATTGTCACACCTCATCATCATCGCCTAACCAGCGTTTGAATGATCCCGATCTTAACCATAAATCTGGATCGTTATAGTCAATTTCTTCGTTTTCGTCCATTTAATAGCACCCGTAGAACATTCGTGTGTTCGATGTCTCTTTTCTCGTATATTTTTAATAGAGTTTCAAGTTCTTTAATTCGTCTTGCTTTCTTAAAGAACATCTGCCATGCTCCAATCATTGTCAGAATAAGAATGTTTGCGTGCATAAGCTAGATCAGTTTGAAATGCTTGGTAGCCCTCTTCAAATTTCTCTTGTAGATCTTCTTCGTACTGTTGCATGATCGCATCTTGCTTTGCTTGACGCGCTTTTTTCCGTTGCGCCCGTTTAAAGTCCCATACAGCCCCTGCGAAGCCTGCTGTGAAAAAAGTCCCTGCGATTGTTATTCCTGCGATAATATCGTTATACATGTTGTATCTCCTTCTCTAGTTCCAAAATCTCATGTACATCGTTTAAGTCATACATTATGTACTTACCTTGTTTGCGATACTTCAAACCCTTGCGTTTTAAGCGTTTTAAGTATTCGTTGCTAAATCCAAACATCTCTTGTAATTCTGCTTGGCTGATTGGTAACAATTCTTTCTTAGCTTGCTCTTTCGCTTCGAGGTAAATTTCTCTGATTTGTTCTTTGATTAGTTCTTCAATCATTGCCCACCTCTTCTTTCTGTGGTATAATCAAAGTAGTTAAATTTGTCTAAGCACTTCACTTCGTTGTGAAGTGCTTTCTTTGTTTTATGCCACATCTTTTTGCTCAATCAGTGGCAAAATTCCTTTTTTATTTTTAAGTAAATCGTAAAGGAACAAACGTCCTTTTTGAGTCCAGTAAGTATGCATCTTGCTATAATCTGCATCGATTGTATGAGTTTTTGATTGAGTATAACCCTTGCCAGCGTACTTTTGATACAAGAGCCAGGTTTTCCCTTGTTTGAACTGTATTTTCAATTCATGTAGAATCTTATTCAATTTCTTTGCACTCATTCCATAGTCTTTTGCAATTACAGAAATTGCTACTAACGATTTGTTTTGAAGAACCAAGTCGTAGTATGTCGCTTTCGGCTGAAGCTCTTGGATAATTTGATTCTTTTGAGCCACTTCTTCCTGAGCTTTCAGACGTAGTTGTCGTTCTTCTTTTAGTTTCTGAAGTGCTGCGATTGCCATGTCTGGATTCTCCAGCAGATCATCAATAGCATACAAACCATGCTTACGAATTGATTTCAAGATTTCTTTGACTTTCTTTTTGAACTCTTTAGCCAGTGGTTTACGAGATTGCATAAGAACTTCATAGAGACCGTTCTCTGTTAAGAACCATGCCTCTCTATTTTGACCTGAACGGAATAATGTTCCGACCAGCTTTTCGTCTTCATCGATTTTATCTAGCATTTTATTTACACTAGACACATCATATTCAATCCATTCAGCTACATCTTTTGCGACGAACAGTGGTTCATCTACTGTGCCGTATACTGTGAAGTGTTTACCGAGAACTTCCTGCTCGTTAATAATTTGTAATTCCATATGATACCTTTCTATCGAATTTTAAAATCTTCAATCACACGAGCTACAAAACGATGTGCCTGTGGATTTTTTAATTTACCATTCAAGATATTAGTTACATCTTGACGAACCATGTTATATTGGACTGCCAAAGTAGCGATAGTTAGATTGTTTTCTTTTAAATAGTCCAAAATTTTTTGTCGTCCGTTATCCATGTTGGGCATATACACTCCTCCTTTCTTGTAAGTAAGGAAAAGAGTTAGAAAATTAGTTGTTAACACTTGACAACATTCACCCAAAAAGTTAAAATATAGGCATAATAAAAACCTTGATAAAACATTATATCTATCAATTTTCTTGCTCGCCAAAGCTATTCAATTTTAGATAAGTTTTACTTCGTTTTTTTCTAACTCATTAACTTACAAAAACTATTTTACACCCAATTGGTTGAATTGTCAACAATTTTCACCCAAAAAGTTGAAATATTTTTTGTTATGCTTCAGAAAGGTTGATTTAACAATGTTTCCGACATACGAAAAAATAAAAGAACTTGCTGATAATCATGGCATTTCTCTTACAAAGATAGAAGAGGATTTAGGTTACAGTAGAAATACACTCTATAAGTTGAAATCTCAAAAACCTAACGCTGAGAGAATTTCAGAAATCGCTGACTACTTCCAAGTTAGTACCGACTATCTGCTAGGCAGAACCGATAATCCAAGTGTTGCATCAAGCAGTAAGGGAATAGGCTCGCCTTCCGACACCCCGCAATTGCGGTCTATTCAACGAAAAGCTAAATCTTTAAGCGTGGCGGATCAAGAAAGGTTACTGCAACTCATGGATCTAACGTTTCAAGATGTTCTAAGTGGAGGTGGCGACAACGAGCACGACCTATAGAAAACTCAGTTATAAAGAGCTACAAAATCTAGCTTACGATTTTTTAAACAAGTACACAGATGGCCAATTACCAGTTAATCTAATCTATATTATCAATCAAATAGATAATTTGTATTTGATGAAATACTCTGCCTTTGCTAGGCAACATGGATTGGAACTAGAAGAAGTCACAAATCTTCTACAAAGCGACGATGGTGCTTTATGGTATCAAGAGCCTACTGATACCTATATTTTGCTTTATAATGATACTGTAACCAGTAAAGAACGTATCCGTTTTACGATAGCTCATGAACTAGGGCATTACGTTTTACGTCACAACGAGATAACAGATAAGACCATCATATCAAGATATAATTTGACGGACTCAGAATACAACGAGTTTGAACGTGAAGCGAATTTTTTTGCAAAGCATTTGCTCGTCCCGTTTCCTGTGTTGGGAAACTATAGTCTATTTTTTCATCAGATGGATGCTCGTTTTATTCGTACTGTATTTAAAGTTTCGTATTCTGTAGCAAATTATGTCATTGGCAATTTAAAATCTATGAGTAGTTTCGGTCTCGTTAAGGAAGGACATAACGTTGAGAGCCGTTTTGCAAAATATATCGATACCTCTCAATCAACAAGAATTTGCCAAACTTGTTACAGCAAAATCAATAGAAATTCTAATTATTGTCACATATGCTCTGCGGAACAGCATAAAGGATCTAGCACATTAGATGCTTACTTAGATAATAGAGAAAGAGAAGAGGAACGTATGCGTTATTATAAATATCCCTTGGACGAAGACGGCTTTCCAAATTCCTGCCCTCGATGTGGAAATGAGGAATTGAACGGTTGCGTATTTTGTAATGTCTGTGGTATTTATGTAAGGAATATCTGTTTGGGAGATTGTGGAGATAATTATGACGTTTGGGGGCATTCAATCCCTATACAAGATCAATTAGAAAAAGGTTGTGGTAAATCATTAGCGGGAAATTCTCGATACTGTCCCGATTGTGGCGGTAAGTCATCCTATTTTTTCCAAGGCTTGTTAAAAGCTTGGGATATTGAAAAAATAGAGAGCGAAGAGCTTCCGTTTTGACATATTATTTACACCCACATATCACTAATTAGTTAGGAGATTATTATGGATTTAGAACAAGCAAGATTAAAATTAAAATGTGAACACTGCAAGAATGACATTATCTTAACATTCCATACTCAGCGTTGTCCTAAGTGTGGTTTTAGATATGATCCGGACGAAGTAAAACAGATTTTCTACGATTACGAAAGTCATGTTGAAAATAGCAAAGCTACGCAAGTGGGCAATGCTCTCGTAGGAGCTGGCGAGGTTATGCAAGGTTGCGGTCAAGCTGTTAGTAGTTTAGGCTGCCTAATCATCATCATTTTACTCTTGATCCCACTGCTGCAGTTTATTTTTAGTTTAATGTAAAACAAAAAAACGCCCCAAAAAATGGGACGGTAGATAGGAAAGATATACATAGTATAGCATATCAATGGTAAATTGTCATGATCAAAAAATATTTAACTAAAGACGGAGAGACACGCTATATGCTCCAAGCATATCTAGGTGTTGATCCGTTTACTGGAAAGCAAAGGCGCACGACCCGAAGAGGGTTTAAAACACAAAAGGAAGCGAAGAGAGCAGAACGGGAACTACTGCTATCAGTGGAAGAGAATGGATTTACAGATCACTCTAGCAAGCCTACGTTTAAGGAAGTAGCTGATTTATGGTTAGAAAGCTATGAAACGACTGTGAAGCCTACTACATACCAGAATACAAAGAATTATCTCAATGCTATCATAGAGCATCATTTTAAGGATATTCGAATAGAGAGCGTGTCCGTGGCCATGATGCAGAAAATAGTTATAGATTTAAGTAAGAAATATGTCGCTTATTTAAGTCAACTATCTATCATTAACAGGGTGTTTAAGTATGCTGTGCATCTCGATATTATCCAGACCAATCCAGTCGATAGGATCATACGACCAAAGCAACAGAAATCTCGCAAAGAGAAAATAGCACTCACCAAAGAAGAATTAAAACAATTTCTTACGCTTGCTAAAAAAGATGCAAGACCTGTCTTATATACAGCATGGCACACGCTTGCCTATACTGGATTGAGACGGGGGGAACTGCTGGGCCTCGAATGGTCTGATATTGATTTTGAAAACAAGACCATATCAATCAATAAGACACTTGTTACAGTCAATGGTAGTCTATATACTCAAAGTCCAAAGACCAAGCGTAGCACACGGACAATCTCATTAGACGATGCCACGATACAAGTTTTGAAGAATTGGAAGTTAGAACAAAAGAAACAGTTTTTTAAAAATGGTGTCAAGTCAAAAGACATTGTCATAACCAATATCAAAGGGAGTTATTTAGACTTTGCTTATTTTCGAGAAGAATTAAAAAAATTCCTCAGCACTCACAATTTAAAACGATTTAGTGTGCATAGTCTACGACATACACACGCTAGTCTACTCTTTGAGGCTGGTATAGAGCCTAAAACAATATCGGATAGATTGGGACACTCAAATATTCAAACAACCTTAAATATGTATACGCACTTAAACGATAAACAGCGGTCAGATGTTGCTGATCGTTTATTAAAATTTCTCGAAGCGTAGTCAAAAACGTAGTCAACACATGAAAACCCTTGATACACAAGGGTTTTTACTTTTATACTACAATTAAGGGGTAGATACAAGCGTAGGGGCAATTCCTTAGAGCTAAAAA
>OLPK01000523.1_pt1 | contig 38940 bp, 40 predicted proteins | sample 1672261 | NCBI WGS metagenome assembly OLPK01 (sample SAMEA3136665, study PRJEB25190) | human gut metagenome
CGCGTTTGTGGAGCGAAGCGGAACAATGAAAGCCCCAGTGGGGCTTTTAAGTGACAGAACGGTCTTGCGTAGCAAGATGGAGGGGCCTCGCCCCGACAAGTTTCGATTTGTTGAATCAAGTATAGCATATTGCGAACAAAAAAAGCAAAGCTGTGAATGCATGATATTATCCCGCATTGACAAAACTGCGCAGAATCAGTACAATAAAACATAGCTATCCGCAAATTTTTTGCATGAGAATAAAGGAGCGTTTTTCTATGCCGAGCAATAAAGTCCGCACCCGTTTTGCGCCGTCGCCCACGGGTTATATGCACGTTGGCAACCTGCGCACTGCCCTGTACACCTACCTGATGGCAAAGCACGAGGATGGCACCTTCATCCTGCGCATCGAGGATACCGATCAGGGCCGCTATGTGGAGGGCGCTGTGGATGTCATCTACAACACCCTGCGGGAGACCGGCCTGCTGTGGGACGAAGGCCCGGACATCGGCGGCCCCGTGGGCCCCTATGTGCAGAGCGAGCGCATGGGCATGTTCAAACAGTATGCCGAGCAGCTGGTGGCAGAGGGCAAGGCATACTATTGCTTCTGCACCGAGGAGCGTCTGGAGGCCCTGCATGCTGAGCAGCGCGCCAACGGTGAGATGACCCACTATGACGGATGCTGCCGCGACCTGCCCAAGGACGAAGTGGAAAAGCGTCTTGCTGCCGGGGAACCCTATGTTATCCGCCAGAAGATCCCCCGCGAGGGCGTGACCGGCTTCGACGATGTGGTGTACGGCCACATCGAGGTGAACAACAGCGAGATGGACGACCAGATCCTCATCAAGACCGACGGCATGCCCACCTACAACTTTGCCAACGTGGTGGACGATCACCTCATGGGCATCACCCACGTGATCCGCGGCAGCGAGTATCTGTCCTCTACCCCCAAGTACAACCTGCTGTATCAGGCGTTCGGCTGGGAGATCCCCACCTACATCCACTGCCCGCCGGTCATGAAGGATGCGCAGAATAAGCTTTCCAAGCGCAACGGCGATGCCAGCTATCAGGATCTGGTGGCAAAGGGCTACCTGACCGAGGCCGTGCTGAACTACATCTGCCTGCTGGGCTGGAGCCCCAAGGGCGAGTATGCCGAGCAGGAGATCTTCTCCCTGCCGGAGCTGGTCAAGATCTGGTCTCCGGACGGCATCTCCAAGTCTCCGGCCATCTTCGATCCCCTCAAGCTGCGGGCCATCAACGCGGAATATATCCGCCGCCTGTCCCCGGAAGAGTTCCAGAAGAAGGCGGAGCCGTGGATCGACAAGGCCGTGCACACCTCCATCGACAAGAAGCTGCTGTGCGCAAACCTGCAGCCCCGCTGCGAAGTGCTGGGCGAGATCCCGGAGCAGCTGGATTTCTTTGATGCGATGCCCGAGTACGATGTGAGCATGTACGCCAACAAGAAGCAGAAGACCACCCCGGAGACCGCCAAGGAGGCACTGGAAGCCCTGCTGCCTGTGCTCAGCGACGAAGCACTGGACTTTGGCAATCGCGATGCCGTCTTCGATGCCTGCAAGGCCAAGGCTGAGGAGTTGGGCAAGAAGAACGGCTGGCTGCTGTACCCGCTGGGCATTGCCCTTTCTGGCAAGCAGCGCACCCCTGGCGGCGGCACCGACCTTGCCTGCATGATGGGCCGTGAAACCACCCTTGCCCGCGTAAAAGCGGCAATTGAAAAGCTGAACGGCTGATTTTTGCCATAAAACCACAAAGCTCTGCAGCATTTTTGAACGCTGCAGGGCTTTTTTGCGTCTTTGGGCCGGTTTGCGGCAGAACACTGCACCGCGCCAAAAATCGCCGTGCGCCCGCGCTACAGTATATGCAGAAAGCGCGGGGAACAGAACCACAACGCCCCGCCGGAAAGCGGGGAGTTTTTATGACAGAGCGGATGGGTCTGGCAGCGGTCGGGCGGCAGAATGGACAGCGGGCAGCGCTGGCACGGCGGGCGGAGCTGCGCCCGGCAGCGCGCAGGCTGGCGGCTGTGGCAGTGGGATTTGCGGGCGGCTGGGCCGTTGTGTACGGTGCACTGATGCCTTTTGGCCTGGGCTTTGTGCTGGGCTTTGCAGAGGACTGCTTTGCCCCCTGTGCGGCGGGTGCGGCGCTGGGTGTGCTGCTGCACGGGTTTGGCGCGCTCTCGCTGCGCAGTGTCTGTATGCTGTGCGCACTGGGGGCTGCAGTGGCAGCGCGGTGGATGGGTGCCAGAACACTGACCCCGGCGGCACTGGCGGGCTGCGGCACGCTGGTGGGCGTGGCGCTGTGCTTTGCCTTTGGCGGCGGCGGGGCAGAGCTGGTGCTTTACAGTGCGGCAGATGCCCTGCTGGCCGCAGCCATGGGCTTTTGTCTGCGGCAGTTTGCGCCCGAAAAGCCGGGTGCCGGGATGCTTCTGGTGGGTGCGGCCACAGCGGCGGCGCTGGGCAGTGTGCAGCTGTGGCAGCTGCTGCCGGGCGTGATCGTCTGCGCGGCGCTGGAACTGTATTTATGCAGCAAAGGGCAGGCCAAAGCCGCGCTTGCGGCCTGCGCGGTGCTGGGCGCTGCGCTGTGCGCGGCAGACCCGGCCCTCAGCTTTGCGGCATCCGGCCTTGCCTGTGCCACGGTGGCAGCGGCAGTGCTGGCACCCGGACGGCGCATGGAAACGGTAGCTGCCTACGCGGGCGGCTGCGTGACCGGTGCACTCTGTGTGCAGCCGCCCGGGAGCGCGTTCCAATATCTGCTGAACGTCTGCATCGGCATCACGGCCGTAGCGGCCATGCCCGCAGCGTGGCTTGTGCCGGAGCCGGAAGAAAAGCCGCAGGCAGGGCAGGCCCAGCCGCAGCAGTACAGTGCAGCGGCCACCCGGCTGGAACAGGTGTCCCAGAGCCTTGCATCGCTGGCAGAGACCGTGAACGATGTCTACGAAACGCTGCCGCACCGGTGTGAGGATTTCCATTGGGTAATTGATAACACACATGATACCCTTTGTTTTAACTGCGGACGGAAGGATACCTGCTGGAAGCAGGAGTATGCCGCCACGCTGGAGGGCATGGAAGCACTGCGTCCTCTGCTGGAAAGCAGCGGCGGGCTGGAAACGGCTCAATTGCCCGGGCAATTATCCCGGTGCATCCACCCGGCAGCACTGTGCGCAGCGGCAAACCGCTCCTTTGCGCTGTACCGCAGCCGCAAGGAGGCCCGCCTTCATGCCGAAGCCATGCGCACTGCCCTGACCGAGCAGTACAGCGCCGTGGCCGAAGCGCTGGGCGTGTTGGGAGAACAGCTGGGCCGTCCGGGCGACCCGGAACCCTATAAATCCGGCCGGGTGGCGGACTTTTTTACGCAGCTTGGCACTCCGCCGCAGGAGTGTGCCGTCACGCTGGATGATCTGGGCCGCACCCATGCGGCGGTCACGCTGCCGCGCACCCGCTTCTCGGCGCAGGAGCTGGCCGCGCTGGCCGGGGAGGTGGGCCGCATCTGCCGCCGCACGCTGGAAGTGCCGCAGGTGCTTTCCTGCAAGGGAATGACCACCCTGCTGTTCAGCGAAAAGCCTGTGCTGCGGGCCGTGTTCGGCATGGCGGGCGCGGCGGCGCGGGGAAGTATTTCCGGCGATGCGGTGCAGCAGTTCTGCAGCCCGGCGGCAGCGCAGATGATCCTGTGCGACGGCATGGGCACCGGCAGGCCTGCAGCCGTGGATGGCAACCTTGCCGCCGAGCTGACGGCCCGGCTGCTCAAGGCGGGCTTTACCGCAGAGCTGGCGGCAAGACTGGTCAACGTGGCCCTTGCCCTGAAAAGTGAGGATGAGAGCGGTGCCACGCTGGACCTCATCAGCGTGGATCTTTACACCGGCACGGCAAGGCTGTTCAAGGCCGGTGCGGCACCGGGCTTCCTTGTGCACGGCGGGCGGGTGCGTGCTGTGGGCGACACCAGCCTGCCGGTGGGCATTCTGGGCGGAGTGAACGGACAGAGCCGGGTGGTGCATTTGACGGTGGGCGATTATGCGGTGCTGGTCTCGGACGGGCTGCTGGTGGACGGCCCGGGCTGGGTGGCAAAGCAGCTGGAGCTTTCCGCTGCGGCAGGAGATGCGCCGGAAAAAGTTGCAAAAACGCTGGTGGAAACGGCCCGCGTGCGCGCCCAGAAGACCGGCAGGCCGGATGACATTACGGCGGCGGTGCTGCGGCTGGAAAAATGCGTTTGATGTTCATACAAACTTCGTTGATTTTCGACGGAGGAGAAGGTATACTATGGAAGCATAGAAACAAAACGGGAGGACAGAAATATGCTTACCATAACCGTAGCGCAGGATGGCAGCGGCGATTTTGCTTCGGTGTCCGAAGCGGTGCTGGCCGTACCTTATGCCTGCGCAGCAGAGATCCGCATTGGCCCGGGCGTTTACCGCGAAAAGCTGGTGTGCGAAAAACAGGATATCACCCTGATCGGCGCAGGCATGGAAAGCACCCGCATCGTGTGGGGCGACGGCGGCAAGCTGCCGCACCCGGACGGCAGGCCCACCCACACCTTCCGCAGCTATACCGCGTTTTTCCGGGGGATAGAACTGCGGGTGCGGGACCTGACCATTGAAAACGATGCCGGCCCCGGGGCAAAGGTGGGGCAGGCCGTGGCGGCTTATGTGGACTGCTCACACACCCTCTTTGAGAATGTGCGGCTGCTAGGCAATCAGGATACGCTGTTCTGCGCCCCTCTGCCGGAGAAGGAGCGGGAGAGGGATGGCTTCCTTGGCCCGGGCCGCTTTGCGCCCCGCCGCCCGACGGCCCAGTATTACCGGCACTGCGAGATCGCGGGAGATATCGATTTTATTTTTGGCGGCGCGGACGCTCTGTTTGAGCAGTGCACTATCCGCACCGTGAACAACCACCTGCCTGCAAGCTACGTCACGGCTCCCTCGGGCCGTTCCGATGGCCTCGGGTTTGTGTTCTGGGACTGCGATTTTGTCTCGGACAACTGCCCGGCGGGCACGGTGTTTCTGGGCAGGCCATGGAGGCCCACCGGTAAAACTGCCGTGCTGGACTGCCGTCTGGGAGCCCACATCGCGCCGGAGGGCTTTTCGCCCTGGCAGAGCCGCACCGACTCGGACCTTGCCAGCTTTGCCGAAGCGGGCAGCACCGGCGAGGGCGCAGCAGCGCGCGGTGCATGGGTGAAGCAGCTGGACAGCCAGCAGGCCGAAGAGCTGCTCAGATGTGCACGGAAGCTTTGCAGACCGGAATAAAAGCGGAAAATATAAAATAAAGTATAAAACGGATTTGAAGGATCTTCTATGAAAAAACTGCCGAATTTTGTCAAATGGATCATCATTCTGGCGGCACTGGCTGCAATGGGCTGGATGATGTGGGCTGTGAATGATCGTGCCTCCCGGGTGGAAATGCCCGCACCGGATAATACATTTGGAATTTATCACACAGCAGATTCCAGCCAGTAAACCATTTGGAATGGCCGCAGCATTGCGGGCAGAAACGATGCTCTATAGAAAAAGCAAAAGCCGGGACGACCACACGGTCATCCCGGCTTTAAAATTATTCCTGATTATTCCTGCCCGGCCATCTCGGCTGCATTGGCGGGCAGGTCGTTCATGATGAACCAGAACGTAGTGCCCATGCCAATGGCACTCTGCACACCAAAGCGGAAGCCGTGCTGCTGGAAGATGGCCTTGGTGATGGAAAGGCCCAGACCGGTGCCCTGCTTGCCGGCATCCGAACGGGAGCGGTAGTACCGATCAAAGATATAGGGCAGGTCGTCGGCAGAGATGCCGGGGCCGTGGTCCTCCACCTCTACCCGCACACCCTCGGTGCAGCGCTGGGCCCGCAGGATGAAGATGCCGTCTTTGCCGATATGGTGCATGGCGTTGCCCAGTAGGTTATGCAGTGCGCGCTGCATCATGTTGGGGTCTGCGTAAACGGGCAGTTCCTCGTCCGGCAGCTCCAGCTGGAGCTGCCAGCCGTTCTGGGCGCAGATGGCATCGTACCGTTCGCTCACCTCGTCGCACAGCTGGCCCATATCAAAGTGCACGCGCTCGCATTTGTCGGCACCGCTGGTCACCTTGCTCAGCTCCATCACGCTGGAGACCAGTGCGGTCAGGCGGTCGGTCTCGTCCACGATAATGTTCATCTGCTCATCGCGGTGGGCCTTGTCGTCGCCGGTAATGTCGCGCACCGTCTCGGCATAGCCCTTGATAAGGGTCAGCGGGGTGCGCAGGTCGTGGGAGACGTTGGCCAGCAGGTCGCGCTGCATCTGCGAAGAATGCTGCACCTCGCTTGCCATGTGGTTGAAGTCCCGGGCCAGATCGCCCAGCTCATCGCTGCGGCGGGTATCCACCTGCACGGCATAGTTGCCCATGGCCATCTGGCGGGCAGCGCTGGAAAGCTGGCGCAGCGGCTTTGTGAACCACTCACTGAACAGCCATGCCGCCGTCATGGCAAAGGCAAAGATCAGCGCCGCTGCCATGGGCAGCACGGTGCTCAGCACCTTGCCGGCTTCAGCCACATGCACAAGGCTGGTAGTGACCAGAACGGTGTACTCGCCGCCGGAGGTGTTGCGCCCTACCAGCAGCTGTGCCGAGCCGGAGAGCCGCGGCGGATTCAAGGTCTGCACAAAGCCGCCGGTGGTGCGGCATTTCTTGCGCATGGCCACAGCGGTGGAAACGATCATATCGTTGTTGGCGGAATCCGAGAGCAGCGTTTCGTGCAGGTTGCAGTAGGACTGGTTCTCGATCTTATAGATCGTGCGCATGGTGGTATCGGAAATATCCACACAGAAGCTGTTCAGCGAACCGCTGGCGTACAGCTGGGTGGCAAGCCGGTCAAAAAACGCGGTGTTGACCGTAAGATGGCCAAAAGACCATGCCGAAAGGGCTTCGCCGTTTGCAATAGCCTTGTCCAGCTCGGCGGTGATGCTTTCTGCCTGAGTGGTCAGCTGTTTTTCAATGTGCTTGGTGTACAGCGGTTCCAGCAGCTGGGTGGACAGAAACCACACCAGTGCCAGCAGGAACAGACAGATACAACACAAAAACCACATCAGCTGGCCGCGGATGCCGGGGGAGTGATGGTGCCGCATGAATCCTCCGCTCCTTTATCAGCGCGTTGCGTCGGGGTCGAATTTGTAGCCGATGCCCCACACGGTAGCAATGTAGCTGCGGCACTTGCCCAGATGGCCCCGCAGCATTTTGACATGGGTATCCACGGTGCGGTCCTCGCCAAAGTAGTCGTAGTTCCACACCTTCTGCAGGATCTTTTCACGGCTGAGGGCGATGCCCTTGTTGGAAGCAAGGAACACCAGCAGGTCGAACTCCTTGGGGGTCAGGGCCACCTCCTCGCCGGAAACGCGCACCGTGTGGCTGGCCGTGTCGATGGTCAGCTCACCAAAGGTCATGGTGTCGGAGGCAGCGGCGGGCTTTGGCATGGTGCGGTTCAGCACGGCCTTGACGCGGGCTACCAGCTCACGGGGAGAGAAGGGCTTGACAACGTAGTCGTCGGCACCGCTCTCCAGGCCGGCCAGCTTGTCGTATTCCTCGCCGCGGGCGGTCAGGATGATGACCGGCGTGTTGATGTGGCGGGCGCGCATCTCCCGCAGGCAGGTCATACCGTCCATGAACGGCATCATCAGGTCCAGAATGACCAGATCGAAGGCTCCGCCGGAAAGCTGGGTCAGCGCAGCTGTGCCGTCAGCGGCTTCTTCACAGATATAACCGGAATATTGTAAATGTTCGCGGATCAGCTCGCGGATACGCGGCTCATCGTCAACGATCAGGATCTTAGCCATAATACAGACACCTTCCTCAATAATAGACTTCTTGACCAGAATATCATACAGCAAGAATAAAAAAAAGCTGTGAAGTTTGCGTGAATGCTTTTCAAAAAAAGTGCCCGCAGCGGCGGGCTGCTTCCAGTACCAGTATACCACAGAAAAACGGCCCTGCACAGCCGGAGTTTGCAGGGCAGACCGCAGGCCCAGCCGGATGGTGGTGCTTTCCGACCTGCACAATTCCGAGTTTGGCGCATATAATAGTGAGCTTGTGGATAAGGTGCGGCGGCGCTGGCCTGTTTTTACCTGCGCATCCCGGTGGGCCATGTGGAAGCCGGACTGCGCACCTACGATCTGGATTCCCCCTATCCGGAAGAGTTCAACCGGCAGGCGGTGGGCGTGCTGGCAAAATACAACTTCGCGCCCACCGAGCAGGCCAAGCAGAACCTGCTGCGGAAGTGGTTCAGCTGGTGGGCGGCACCGAGAACATTTCCAGCGTGGCACACTGCATGATCCGACTGCGGTTCGCGGTCAAGGACCTGAACAAGGCCGATCAGGAAGCGCTGAAGAAAATCCCCGGCGTGCTGTCCGTCACCCCAACGGCATGATGTTCTGCGGTGCAGTGCCCAGAAACGCCGGTGCCTCCGGCGACGCAGCGGTCAGGTTCGTCTTGCTCACCTTCCACCACAGGCGGGTGGTGCCGTCCGGCGCGGTAAAGATCAGGTTCCAGTCAAAGGGGTTCTCGCTGGTGGAGTTCAGCTGCACCGGCAGAGCGTTCGGCGCAGCTGGTGCGCAGGGGGCAAAGTCGTGGGCGCGGATGCCCACGGCGGTGCAGGTTTCCGGCACCTCGGCGGCAAGGTGAAGAGGCGCATCCCAGCCGGTCAGGCGCACGGTGTGGGCATCCACGCGGGTGCAGGACAGAATGTTCTTGCAGCCGGTCAGCCGTGCAGCGGTGGTGCTCTGCGGGTCTGCAAACACCTCTTTGGTGCCGCCGGTGCGCAGCACCTGCCCGCCATCCATCACGATCATATCCCGGCACAGGCGGTAGGCTTCGTCACGGTTGTGGGTGACCAGCAGCGCCGTGCCGCCAAACCCGGCCAGCAGGCTGCCCACTTCGCCCTCCACTTCCTCGCGCAGGTAGCTGTCCAGCGCACTGAACGGCTCGTCCAGCATCAGAATTTTGGGCCTGCCCACAAGGATGCGTGCCAGCGCGGTGCGCTGCTGCTGTCCGCCGGAAAGCTGGGCCGGGTAGCGCTTGGCAAGGGATTCCAGCCGCATGGCCTGCAGCATTTCGGCGCAGCGGGCCTTGCGGGCGGCCTTGTCTTTTTCGGCTTTCAGGCCGCAGAGCACGTTCTGCTCCACGGTCATGTTGGGGAACAGTGCGTAGTTCTGGAACAGCAGGCCCACGCCGCGCTGCTGCGGCGGCAGGTCGATGTGCTGGGCGCTGTCAAACAGTACCCGACCGTCCAGTACGATGCGGCCCGCATCCGGCTTTACGATACCGGCAATGCAGCGCAGGGTCATGCTTTTGCCGCAGCCGGACGCGCCCAGAATGGCCGTGGCGGTGCTGCGCGCGGCAAAGTTGGCGTGAAGGGTAAAGCCATCCAGCTTTTTGGTAATGTTCACTTCAAGACTCATGCGCGGCCACCTGCTTTCTGTTTTTTCTCCAGCAGATTCACGGCCAGCAGCACCACTGCCGAGATCACGATATCCACCAGCACCCAGCGCATGGCACCGGCTTCGTCGTTGGTGCGCCACAGCTGGTACACGGTGGTGGCAATGGTGGCGGTCTTGCCGGGGGTGTAGCCTGCAATCATGCTGGTGGCACCGTACTCGCCCAGCGCGCGGGCAAAGGCCAGCACCGTGCCGGCCAGAATGCCCTGACGGCAGCAGGGCATCCGCACCCGCCAGAAGATCCACACGTCCGACTGGCCCAGCGTTTGCGCCGACCATGCCAGCGTTTCGTCAAAGCTTTCAAACGCGCCGCGCGCCGTGCGGTACATCAGCGGAAAGGCCACCACGATGGATGCAAAGATGGCACTGTACCAGTTCATGACCAGCTTCATGCCGAAATGCTCCATGAAAAAGGCACCCAGCGGCCGCTTTGTGCCGAACAAAAGCAGTAGAAAATAGCCCACCACCGTGGGCGGCAGCACCATGGGCAGGGTGAGCACCACGTCCAGCGCGCCCTTGACAGTGCGCGGCAGCTTGGCAATATAGTAGGCGGCAAAAATGCCAAGGAAGAACACCGCCGCGCAGCTGACGAGGGCAATGCGCAGGCTGTTCCAAAGGGGATACCAGTCCATAAATGATACCTCCGAATAAAAAGGCTTCCCCCGGAGGGGAAGCTCTGAAAAACAACGGATTTACAGTGCGGTGAAGCCCACGCTCTCGAACACGGTCGCGGCGCGGTCGGTCTGCAGATAGGCCAGAAACTCTCTGGCAGCCTCGGCGTTGGGAGCGGCCTTCAGCACGGCGGCAGGATAGATGACCTGACCGCACATCTCCTTGGTGGCCTCATCCACGGGGGTCAGGCCTGCGCTGTAGGCATCGGTGCAGTACACGACACCGGCATCCACGCTGGCTTCGGTGATCTGGGTGGTGACCTCCTTGACGTTGGAGCCGTAGGTGATGACACCGGCTGCGGCCAGTGCTTCCTCGTCCAGAGCGTAGTAGGCAAGGATCTTCTGGGTGTACTGGCCCACGGGCACATCGCTGTTGCCCATGCAGAACAGAATGTCCCTGGCCTTGAGGTGCTCGGCCAGAGAATCGAAGCTGTCGATGCCCTTATCGCCATTCTCGGGCACGCACAGAACGACCTTGTTCTCCAGCAGGTCCACGCGGGAATCGCTGTCCACGAAGTCCAGTCCTTCGGTGTTCACATCGGCGGAAGCGGTGCTGTCCAGCTGGTTCATCTGCTTCTGACCGGCGGAGATGAACAGGTCGCAGTCCGCGCCTTCCTGGATCTGGGTCTTGAGGGTGCCGGAGGAGTCGAAGTTGAAGCTGAAGGTCACCTCCGGGTGTTCTGCCGAGTAGGTCTCGCCGATGGCGGTGAGGGTCTCGGTGAGGGATGCGGCAGCAAACACGATCAGCTCCATGGATCCACCGGCAGCTTCAGAAGAAGCAGCGGCAGAGCCTGCCACGGAAGATGCAGTGCTGGAAGCGGAGGAGCCGCAGGCGGTCAGGGCCGCAGCGGCACCGGCGATACCGGCAGCAGCCAGAAAGCTGCGGCGGGAAATTTTAGTGTTGTTCATGATAAGCGCTCCTGTTTTTAAAATGAATCTTTGCATTTGATACGGTACAGGATGCGGTGCCGCCCACCGGGATACTTTTTTATTTCCGGGCGCATTCGCCGTCCAGCCCGGCGGCAAGGCGGATGCCGTGCGCAAGGCTGGGCAGGATGTACTCGAGGTTTTCTTTTACGGCCTTAGGGCTGCCCGGCAGGTTCACGATCAGGGTCTTGCCGCGCAGCACGCTGACACCGCGGCTGAGCATCCCGCGCGGTGTGATGGTAAGGCTATGGTACCGCATGGCCTCGGCAATGCCGGGCGCGTTGCGGTCGGCTACGCTCAAAGTCACCTCCGGGGTGATATCCCGGGGTGCAAAGCCGGTGCCGCCGGTGGTGAGGATCAGGTTCACCTGACGGGCATCCGCAAGGCGCAGCAGCTGGGTTTTGAGCTGGGCGGCATCGTCCGGCAGAAGCAGTGCTTCCTCCACCTTGTAGCCTGTGGCGGTAAGCATTTCCACAATGAGCGGGCCGCTTTTGTCCTCCCGTTCGCCGCGGCTGCCCTTATCGGAAAGGGTGATCACTGCCGCGCGCAGGGGCAGATCTGCCGGGGTGGGCAGCAGCTTCATCTCGTCGCCGGTGTGGATGGTGCCGCCTTTTACCACCCGTGCGAACACGCCCTCCCGCGGCATGATGCAGTCGCCGGTCTGCCGGCGGATGGCGCAGTCGCTGTGGCACTCCTTGCCGATCTGGGTCATTTCCAGCACGGCATCCCCAATGGCAAAAAAGCTGGGCACCGGCAGGGTGGCAAGATCGAACCCTTCCACCACCAGATTTTCGCCAAAGGCACCGTAGTCCACCCAGAGCTTTTGACGGAAAACTTCAATTTTTTCCGCGCTCAGCAGGCTGACCTGCCGGTGCCAGCTGCCGCCGTGGGCATCGCCCACAATACCCCACTCCGGGGTGAGAACAGCGGACGGCACCGGCGTTTTCAAGGTGCCGCGCCGGGGGCTTGTGCAGATAGCCAGAATTTTACCCATAAATTTGTGTTATCCTCCGATCCGGTACATCCCTCGTGTGGCGGGCATGGAGCCTTGGCCGAAGTGATGTTCCCGGGGTTTTGCCAGAATCGTGTTTTGAATGGCCTGCAAAAGGGCCGCGTCGTCCGCGCCGCTGCGCAGCAGAGCACGCAGGTCGGTGCCGGATTCGCTGGCAAGGCACGGACGCAGAAAACCCTGACTTGTCAGCCGCACCCGGTTACAGGAAGCGCAGAATTTGCCGTGCACGGCAGCGATCAATCCGATGCTGCCGCGCCAGCCGGGCGCAGAATAATACACCGCCGGCCCATCGCCAAAGGCCGCACCGGCCACCGGCTGCAGCTGCGGCCAGCGGCGGTAAAAGCGCTCCAGCAGTTCCGGGCCGGAAAGGCAGGGCAGCCCGGTACCAAAGCCAATGGGCATCATCTCAATAAAGCGCACCTGCAGCGGATGCTCCTGTGCGAAGGCAGCAAGGCTTTCCAGCTCGCCCTCGTTCACGCCGGGCTGCGGCACACAGTTCAGCTTGACCGGAATGCCGCTGGCAAGGGCCGCCCGGATGCCGTTTTGCACGGCGGCAAGCTCGTCTTTGCCGGTGATGCGCCGGAAGGTCTCCGGGTGCAAGGTGTCAAGGCTGATGTTCACGCTGTCAAGGCCCGCCGCCAGCAGGGCGGGCAGCTTCTGGGCCAGCAGCACGCCGTTGGTGGTAAGGGCAACGCGGCGGATGCCGGGAATGGCTTTCAGGCCCGCCGTCAGTTGTTCTACGCCCCGGCGCACCAGCGGTTCACCGCCGGTGATGCGCACCGTGTCGATGCCGCACTGGGCGAACAGCGCAGCCAGCCGCAGAAATTCCTCATAGGTCAGAATATCTTCGTGGGCCAGCTTTGGCACGCCGTCCGGCATACAGTAGCGGCAGCGCAGGTTGCACAGGTCGGTGACCGAAAGGCGCAGATAGTGGATATTGCGGCCGTATGCATCAAACATAGCCGCCCTCGGCCCGCACATAGTGCCCGCTCTTGCCGCCGGTCTTCTCGACCAAGTGGATCTCGCCCAGCTCCATGCCCTTATCCACGGCCTTGCACATATCGTAGATGGTGAGCAGCGCGGCAGAAACGCCGGTCAGAGCTTCCATTTCCACGCCGGTCACGCCGGTGGTCCTGGCGGTGCACACGGCCTCTACGGCCTGCTGTTCGGGCAGAAGGTGAAAATCCACAGTCAGCTTGCTCAGCGGCAGCGGATGGCACAGGGGGATCAGCTCGCTGGTGCGCTTGGCCGCCATGATGCCTGCAATGCGGGCCACGCCAAGCACGTCGCCCTTCTGGGCGGTGCCGTCCCGAACAGCGGCAAAGGCTGCCGCATTCATAGTGATGATGCCGCGGGCCACAGCCTGCCGTGCAGTGACGGGCTTTTCGCTCACATCCACCATCACGGCGCTGCCGGACGCATCAAAATGAGAAAGTTTTGTTTCGCTCATAATTTTTACCTTGATAAAGCTCTCCCCTTTGGGAGAGCTGGCAAAGCCGTAAGGCTTTGACTGAGAGGGTTTCAGCAATGCCCGAAGCCGCAGTTGGGCCAGTGGCATTCGGCGCAGCCTAAGCACAGCCCGCCCTCGCCCAGCCGGGCAATGTCCTCGGCAGTGATGGGGTCGTCGGCCAGCAGGCGCGGCAGCAGCAGGTCAAAAATGGTGCGCTTGGCGTACATCACGCAGCCGGGCAGGCCGCACACCGGCACACCGTCCAGATAGCTCACAAGAAACATGGCACCCGGCAGCACCGGTGCGCCATAGGTGATGATCTCGGCACCGGTGTTCTTGATGGCAAGCGGCGTGCGGTCGTCGGGGTCTACGCTCATGCCGCCGGTGGTAAAGATCAGCTCGCAGCCTGCGGCCTTTGCTTCCAGAATGGCGGCGGTGATCCCGGCGGGATCATCGTCGCAGGTTTTGTGATAGGTCATCTCGCAGCCGTATTCGGCCAGCTTGCCCACCAGAATGGGGGTGAATTTGTCCTCGATGCGTCCCTTGAATACCTCGCTGCCGGTGGTGATGACCGCAAACTTTTTCGGGTGGAATGGCAGCACGTTCAGGATGGGCTCGCTGCCTGCCGCAGCCTGCATGGCATCCATCTTCTCCTGCTCGATCACCAGCGGGATGATGCGGGTGCCGGCCAGCTTCTGGCCCTTTTTCACGGGCAGGTCGCCGTGGATGGTAGCGATCATCATTTGGGGTGTGCGGTTCACGGCCAGCAGGGCGGCGCGGTCGATCTTCAAAAGACCGTCGCAGTCGGCAACCAGTTCGATCTTGCCTTCCTTCGGCTCAGTGCCGTGGATGTTGCGGCCCGCCGCTGCCTTGTACAAAAGGGCAGCGGCTTCGTCCTCGTGCAGGATGCCGGGGCGCTTCTCCCAGACATAGAGATTCTCTTTGCCAATGGAAAGCAACACGGGGATATCCTCCGGCTGGACGATGTGCCCTTTGCGGAAGCGTGCTCCCTTGAACTGGCCGGGAATGATCTGTGTAATGTCGTGGCAGAGCACCTGCCCGACAGCGTCTTCGGTACGGATGAGTTTCATGCAGAACCTCCGTTACAGGGACGGCATCTGGTTCTCGATCCAGTCTGCCAGAGCAGCAGGATCGTCCAGTGCGAAATCAGCGCCCGGCACATCGCCCACGATGGCCATGGGCTGGAACGCGGTGCCCACCGGGCTGACCGAGCTGCGCACCACTTCGATCTTGGCCCAGCCGCTGTCGCCAAAGCCTTCCAGCAGTACAAGGTCGTAGCCGTGGCGCTCGAACAAAGCCAGCAGGTCCTGCTCGTTCAGGCGGAACTGCTCGGTAAGCAGATAGCGCCCGGCAGTAAACATGGCCACACCCTCGGCACCGGCCTCATGCAGGCGGTCGGTCTCGGCGGGCAGGCGCAGATCGTCAGCCTCGCGGATCACGCCCACCTTCAGCCCGCGGCTCTTGAGCACCGGCAGCAGCGCGGCCAGCAGAGCGGTCTTGCCGCTGCCTGCGGAACCGCTGACAGCCAGCACTGCCGGATGCTTGAAGCTCAGTTCGGCGGCAAGCGCCTGTTTTTGTTCACTGTACAAAAGTATCACCCTCCGTTTTATCCCATCGGCAAAAAACTGCCGGTTTACTCCTCAATGCGCACAAAGCGCGGCTGCACTTTGCCGTCCCGCTCCACGGTCTCGCACCACATGGCGGCAGGACGCACCCAAAGCCCGCGTTCCCCGTACAGGGCGCGGTACACCACCATTTCCTCTTCGGTCTCGCTGTGGCGGGCCATGCCCAGCACTTCGTATTCGTTGCCCTTGAAATGCCGGTAGCGGCCCGGCTGCACATTATATTTGAATGCTTCCATGTTATCCTCTTTTACACTGACACGCGGCATTCCGGTGCAGAATGCCATATTTATAATCAGTATAGCATATTTCAGCACGGCAAAAAAGGCTTTGGCAGGAAAGATGGAGAAAAAGGCGGCAGGCGGCGGCAAAAGCCGGGAGACAGAGTTGGGTGCTTGAACTGCCGCGCCACAGATGCTATACTGAAACGATAAGGGGATATCCCCCCTGAAAAAGCTCTGAAGATAAAGGAAAAAGCCCTATGAGGATCGGACTTATTGAATTTCTGCTCATCCTTGCCATTGCGTCGCTCACCATCGGGCCGCAGGTGGCATTGTTCGTGGATCGCTGGATGCGCCGGGCAAACCGCGCCAATGCCCGCGCTGCTCGCCGCCGTGCCGAGTATGCGGCCCAGATGGCGGTGGAGCGGGACGCGCTGCTCAAGCGGTTCCGCACGGCCAGCACGGTGTTTGGCGTGTGCATCCTGCTGGCGCTGGTGTATGCACTGGTGTTCCGGCCCATCGATACGCCGCCACAAAGCTACACCGCGCCGGATGTCCGGCAGGACACCGGTGCAGCACAGACGGCCCTTGCCGCCGATCATAAGGGAACGCTGGATCTGGGCGAATATCAGGGTGTGGACTGCATCCGCACACAGGACGGCCTTGTGTATGCCGCAGCATACGACGGCGCAGCCTTAAAAAAGCGCACGAGCGACCTTGTGCGCACCGACGGCGGACACGATGCGGCTATCCTTTCCGTGGACGGTGAGCTGACCGGTTTTGCCTTTGACGGCAGCGGGGACCTGTGGCTGAGCATCCTCATGCCCGGCGGCGGCAGCCTGTGCCGCGCCGCCCACGACAGCTGGGGCACGGCGGTGGAGCAGGTAGTGACCCAGATCGACGGTGCACCGCTGGGGGCTGTCTCAGCGGTGGAAGCCGCGCCGGACGGCAAGATCTACTTTGCTGTTGCTGCCAGTGCCAGTGCCGCGGACGGGCTGGAGAGCACTCTGCGCACCGAACTGCTGGCCCACACCGGCACGGGCTGCGTGTATGTATACGACCCGGCAGCACGCACGGTGCAGAAGGTACTGGGCGGTGTGGCCGGTGCTTCCGGGCTGGCCCTGAGCCGGGACGGCAGCACGCTGTTCGTGGCTGACCTTGGGAACCGCTGTGTGTGGAGCGCTGCCGCCGATGCCCGCGACCTGACGGCGGGCGGTAAAAACTGCCAGAGCTTTGTTTCCGGCCTGCCGGGGTATCCCGGTGCGCTTGCTATGGATGAAGACGGCACCCTGTACATCGGCTACCGGTGGGCGCGCAGCAGCTGGCTGGAAAAGAACGCCGACAGCACCCTGCTGCGGGGCATTGCCCTGCGTGCAGGCCGGAATCTGCAGGAAAAGCTATTCAGCCTGCCTGCCGATGCGCCCTGCGCGGAAGCTGTAGATACGGCAGACGGCAGCTGGAAGCGGACGGTCTCCAGCAAGGGTGCAGGCGGTGTGACAGCTCTGTGCCCGGTGGAGAGCAGGCTGTATCTCGGCCTTGCAGGCAGCGAAAAGGTGCGCAGTGCAAATCTTTGATTTTTGATAAAAACCGAGGTGTTTTTTATGACAGAAGAATTCAAAAAACAGATCGAGACGCAGGCCCGGCAGGCAGTGACCGAACTGCTGGCCGAAGCAAAGCTGAAGAAGGGCGATGTGTTCGTGGTGGGCTGCTCGTCCAGCGAGATCGTGGGCGGGCACATTGGCAAGGATTCCAGTCTGGAAGCCGCGCAGGCCGTGTACGCGGGCATTGCCCCCGTGCTGGCCGAAAACGGCATCTGGCTGGCTGCGCAGTGCTGCGAGCATCTGAACCGCGCCATCATAATTGAGCGCGAAGCCGCTGAAAAATACGGCTGGGAAGAGGTGTGCGTGGTGCCCCGCCCCCATGCAGGCGGCAGCTGGGCCACCACCTGCTGGAAGAAGTTCCGGGAGCCGGTGGCCGTGGAAGAGATCCGCGCCCACGCAGGCATTGATATCGGCGGCACCCTCATCGGGATGCACCTGAAGCGGGTGGCGGTGCCGGTGCGGCTGAGCCTTTCCAAAATTGGTGAAGCGAACATTCTGTGCGCCCGCACCCGCCCGAAGCTCATCGGCGGCGAACGCGCCAAGTATACCGAGGAGGACTGAGCATCATGGCAGAAAAGAATCTGGAACAGATGCAGGAGGCCGTGGCAGAGATCCGGGAAAAGATGGCAGCCGCGGCCCGTGAAGCAGGCCGCGACCCGGCAGCGGTGCAGCTGTGCGCCGCCTGCAAGACCCGCACGGCACAGACCGTGGCTGCAAGCGCAGCCCTGCCCATTGATGTGTTCGGTGAGAACCATGTGCAGGAGCTGTGCGCAAACTTTGACGCAGGTGCTTACTGCGGCAAGCCCAGCCACTTTATCGGCCATCTGCAGACCAACAAGATCAAAAAGGTGCTGGGCCGTGCCAGCCTCATCCAAAGCGTGGACAGTGAGCATCTGCTGAACGCCATCGAGAAGGAAGCAGCCAAGGCCGGCATCGTGCAGAACGTGCTGCTGGAGGTGAACATCGGCGGCGAGGAGAGCAAGACCGGCGTGGCACCGGAAGCGCTCTGGCCGCTGCTGGATGCTGCTGCCGCACAGGAGCACATCCGGGTCAAGGGACTGATGGCCATTCCGCCCGTGAACGACGACGATGCCCGCAACCGCCGCTATCTGGCCGAGGTGTACAAGCTGTTTGTGCAGGCCGGAGAGCGCGGCTATTCCAACGTGTCCATGGAGACCCTCTCCATGGGCATGAGCGGCGACTTTGAAAACGCCATCCGGGAGGGTGCCACCCTTGTGCGCATCGGCACCGCCATCTACGGCGAGCGGGATTACAGTAAAAAAGTGTAAAAATAAAAACGGCCTCGCCCTCTCAGTCGCTTGCGCGACAGCTCCCCCAGAGTGGGAGCCTTTGGCAGTCCACGCAAACTTCATCTCTTTGCCAAGGGCTCTCCCTTTGGGAGAGCTGGCAAATCCGAAGGATTTGACTGAGAGGGCGAGCCCACTGAAAAGTATCTGAAACATCCTGAATCGTAAAGGCCTAAAGAAACCAAAAAACGGAGGAACCATGTCAAAAACCAAGATCAACGACCCCGGGGCGCACCACGCAGGCAGCGGTGCGCTGATCCGGCGTTTTCTGCCCTATCTGGCAAAGTATAAAATGACCCTGTTTCTGGACCTGTTCTGTGCAGCGCTGACCACCCTGTGTGACATCGTGCTGCCCAAGATCATGAGCACCATCACCAACGCCGCCATGGGCGTGGGCATCACTCTGACGGTGGGCATCGTGCTGCGGCTGGCAGCACTCTATTTTGTGCTGCGCATCATCGACGGTGCAGCCAGCTATTACATGTCCAGCATCGGTCATATCATGGGCGTGCACATCGAGACGGATATGCGCCGCGATGCCTTTGACCACCTGCTCAAGCTGGACCACACCTACTACAACAACACCAAGGTAGGCACCATCATGGGCCGCATCACCAACGACCTGTTCGATGTGACCGAGTTTGCCCACCACTGCCCGGAGGAATTTTTCATTGCGGCCATCAAGATCGTGGTGTCCTTTATTATCCTGTGCCGGGCCAGTGTGCCGCTGACGCTGGCGGTGTTCGCCTGCGTGCCGCTGATGGGCGTGGTGTCCGTTTACCTGAACGGACGGCTGCGGGCGCGGTTCCGCCAGCAGCGCGTGCAGATCGGCGAGCTGAACTCCACCATTGAGGACAGCCTGCTGGGGCAGGGTGTCGTGAAGGCCTTTGCCGCCGAGGATGAGGAACGCGAGAAGTTTGCAAAGGGCAACAGGGATTTTGAGCAGATCAAGACCCTCGGCTACTACGCCATGGGTGCCTTCAACACCTCCACCCGCCTGTTCGACGGCCTGATGTATCTGGTGGTCATTCTGGCAGGCGGCCTCTCGCTGGTGTACGGCAGGATCACCGCCGGTGACATGGTGGCCTATATGCTGTACGTCACCACCCTTATTGCCACCATCCGCCGCATCGTGGAGTTTGCCGAGCAGTTCCAGCGCGGCATGACCGGCATCGAGCGCTTTGCCGAGATCATGGACACCCCTGTGACCATCGGCGATGTCCCGGACGCGGTACCGCTGCAGCCCGGCCCCGGTGACATCCGGTTTGAAAACGTCAGCTTTGAGTACCCGGACGACCACAACAAGGTGCTGCACAACGTCAGTCTGGATATCCGGCCGGGCGAACGGCTGGCGCTGGTCGGCCCCTCGGGCGGCGGCAAGACCACCCTGTGCAACCTCATCCCCCGCTTCTACGAAGTGACCAGCGGCCGCATCCTGATCGATGGGCAGGACATCCGCCATGTCACCCTGAAGAGCCTGCGGCAGGATATCGGCATCGTGCAGCAGGACGTGTATCTGTTCAGCGGCACGGTGGCCCAGAACATCGCCTACGGCAAGCCCGGTGCCACCCGCGAAGAGATCACGGAAGCGGCGCGTCTGGCCGGGGCCGAAAAGTTCATTCTGGCCCTGAAGGATGGCTTTGATACCTATGTGGGTGAGCGCGGTGTCAAGCTCTCCGGCGGACAGAAGCAGCGCATCGCCATTGCGCGGGTGTTCCTGAAGAACCCGCCCATCCTCATTCTGGACGAGGCCACCAGCGCACTGGACAACGAAAGCGAGATCCTGGTGGGCCAGAGCCTTGAAAAGCTGGCCCATGGCCGCACCACCCTGACCATCGCCCACCGCCTGACCACCATCAAGGACTACGACCGCATCCTTGTGCTGGGCGAAGAGGGCATCGTAGAATCCGGCACCCACGACCAGCTGCTGGCAAAGCAGGGCGTCTACTACCGTCTGTGGAATCAGCTGCCGGGGGAAGATACGCTGTAACTGGAAAATGAACACAGAACACATCACGCTGAGCAACTCCTGTAGTTCAGTTCTGAAAAGACAGCATTGAGTAAAAAAAGAGAACCTGCTGAGCAGGTTCGCACAAAATACCGCTGGGTTCAGCGGTATTTCTTTTTTGAGCAGAGGCAGGAGTACAGGCAGTTTGAATAAAAGAAAAAAATTTTTTTGTGAAAAAGTCAGAAATCAAGGATTGCATATTGACAAATACATACAGGGGGGGGGTAAACTATTTGACGAGAACCCATCAGCGGTATGCGATACGAAATAACGGACTCACAGTGCCGCGGGGGAAAGCCATAAGGAGGAAAAAACTATGGATAAGATTTCTCGTCGTTCCTTTTTGAAGGGTGCAGGCATGACTGCACTGGCTGTTGCGGCAGTCGGTATGATGACGGGCTGCAAGGGCGAAGATTTTGTTCCGGATCCGCAGAAGGTTGATGTCGCTGTGATTTTCTGCCAGTCTGGCATGGGCGTTGTAAGCAGTTTGCCCAGCGGCAAGATCCAGGTGGTTGAAAAGGCAGCAAAAGAAGGTCAGGCAGTTGATAAGGCTAAAATTGAAGAACTGCTGGCTGATAAGAAAGGCTGGAAGCTGGACGAGACCGATCCGAGCGATCTGAAAGTTCATCCTTCGGAGGATGCAGTTGGCGACGAAGATTTGGCACTGCCAGTCAAGCTGAGCGGTCTTAAGTACTATGTCACGGTCAATGTTGCTGTGGATAAGGGCATTTGATAACGCAGAACAAATATAAAAAATGAATAAAACCAGCCCCTGATGCAGTATGTATCGGGGGCTGGTTTTTTGCTTGAACGGCAGAGCTTCAATTTTTTTTCAGCAGTTTACCTTCTGAGGAGGGCGTTATTCACCCACGATCAGGCGCACAGAACCATAGATACCGGCATCGTTGCCAAGGATGGCGGGCACGATGGGGGTCTCACGGCAGGACTTGAAGGCATAGACCTTGAAATGCTCCCGCAGCGGGGCAAACAGCACCTCGCCTGCGCGGGACACACCGCCGCCGATCATGAACATCTCCGGGTCCACGGTGTTGGCCACATTGGCCAGCGCCATGCCCAGCGTGTCGGTCATCTCGTCCACCTCACGGGCGGCAAGGGCGTCGCCATTGCGGGCGGCATCAAACACGTCCTTGGCGGCAAACTCGGTGCCGCGCAGGGTGCAGGGGGTATCCGGGTTCTCGTCCAGCAACTTCTTCATGCAGCGCACAACGCCGGTGGCACTGGAATACTGCTCCAGACATCCGTGCTTGCCGCAGCCGCAGGCAGCGGTCTCGTGGCGGTCCACCGTGATGTGGCCGATCTCGCCGCCGGCACCGTGGGTGCCATCAATGACCTTGCCGTTGACGATGACACCACCGCCCACGCCGGTGCCCAGCGTGACCATGACCGCGCTGCGGCAGCCCTTGGCAGCACCCATCCAGATCTCGCCCAGAGCGGCCACGTTGGCATCGTTGCCCACCAGAACCTTGATGCCGCCCAGCATATCGCCAAGCTCTTCGGCCACATTATGCTTGCCCCAGCCGCCGAGGTTTGCACAGATGATGGGCACGATGCGGCTGTCCAGAACAGGGCCGGGCACGCCCACGCCCACGCCCTCTACCTGCTCAGCGGCAAGGCCTTTTTCCTGCATCTTGCCCTGCACGGCAGCGGCCAGATTTTTCAGAATGTGCTCACCGGCGTTGGAGGTGTCGGTGGGAACTTCCCACTTTTCCAGCAGTTCGCCGGTGGTCTTGAACAGGCCGATCTTAGCGGTGGTGCCGCCCAGATCGATGCCGAATGCGTATTCTTTCATGTTTCATTTACCCCTTTTTGACGGCCAGCGGCCGCAGTATTTCGCGTGTTCCAGTATACCACACCTACCCGCAAAAGAGCAGTGCCGCTGCGGATTTTCATGCAAACAGACGGAAAATGCAGTGGATGTTTGGCACAATTGCCAGTGCTCACCGCACGGTGTTGGTCAGGCTGCCAATGCCGTCGATCTCACAGCGCACCGTGTCGCCGGGCTTCAAAAACTGCGGCGGGTCCATGCCCATGCCCACGCCTGCCGGGGTGCCGGTGGCAATGATGGTGCCGGCCTTCAGGGTCATGCCCTGCGTCAGCTCGTGAATCACGTGGTCGATATCAAAGATCTGCAGGCCGGTGTTCGAGTCCTGCCGCTTTTCGCCGTTGACAAAGCTGCGGATGCCGAGCTTGGGCGGGTAGGTGTCGAATTCGTCTGCGGTAACGATGCAGGGGCCGATGGGCGTGAAGCCGTCCAGACTTTTGCCGAAATACCACTGCTTGTGGGCGGTCTGCACATCGCGGGCGGAAACGTCGTTCAGGATGGTGTAGCCGAACACATAGTCTTTTGTCTGCCCGGCGGGCACATCCCTGGCATCTTTGCCCAGAACCACAGCCAGCTCGCATTCGTAGTCCAGCTTCTGCACAAGGTCAGTGTGAGCTTCAATAAAGCCGCCGTCCGGCACAGCGCGGGAAACGCGCTTGGAAAAATAAATGGCATCCTGATGTTTGGTTGCAAAGGCATCGGCAGAGTATTTCTCCGCTTCGTCCGAGTGGGCCATGTAGTTGATGCCAAGGCACACCACATCCTGCGCCGGGCAGGGAATAGGGCTTTGCAGCTGCACGGCATCCACGGGCAGGGCCGGGATGCCCGCAATGGCAAGCTGCAGGCCTGCCCGCACCTGCGGGGTCAGAAAGGGGATGGCATCGGACAAGGTTTCATAGGAAAGGCCCAGCCAGCTCAGCGGCCAGATCTGTGTGCCGTCGGCAGAAAGAATGGCCGGATCTTCCACGCCGTCCGGCAGGCGGCAGGTAACAAAACGCATACTGACTCCCTCCCTCAGTGGCGGTAAGCGATGGCGTTCTGGATGCGGTCGGCCTCAGCCTGCCCGGCCAGCTGGCGCACCAGCTCCAGCGCAAAGGGGATGGCACCGCCCAGACCGTAGCTGGTGGTGATATTGCCGTCCACTACCACTTCGGTATCCAGCACCTCGGCACCGGCCAATTTGTCTTGGAAACCGGCGTGCGCCGTGGCTTTTCTGCCCTCCAGCAGGCCGAGAGATGCCAGCACGCTGGGTGCTGCGCAGATGGCAGCTACCTTTTTGCCGCTCTTTGCAAAGGAAACGCAGGTGTCGGTGACGGTCTTGTTGGCGGCAAGGTTCGGGGTGCCGGGGATGCCGCCGGGCAGCACCACCATGTCCACATCCGAATAATCCACCTCTTCGGCCAGTGCGTCGGCGGTGATATGCACCTTGTGGCTGCTCACGATCTCGCGGCTGCCGGATGCGCTGGCCACGGTCACCTCCACCTTGGCGCGGCGCAGCAGATCGACCACCAGCAGGGCTTCACATTCCTCGGTGCCCTCGGCAAAAAATACAACAGCTTTGCTCATAAAAATCAAACCTCCCTGATTTCTGATGAAGACGGCGCATCTGCGCCGCATGAGGAAAAACGATAGAAGTACCCCGCTGGCGTGGGGACTTCTGCCTTCCCGGTTGAATGATAAAAGCCGCATACCGCACGGGCGGCACGCGGCATGGTTTGTGTGGAAGTTCAGTTTTGATCGTCGGCAGCTTTTTCCGCTTCCAGCAAGGCGCGTAACACGCTGTCGTTGGCACTCAGCACCCGGCTTACCCGGCTGATGATGGCGCTGGATGCACCGGTCTTATCCATGATCTCGGTGTAGATGCGCTTGTCCACCAGCATTTCGGCAATGTTGTAGCGCTGCTCCATTGCGCTCAGCTCGGAATAGCTGCACACATCCTGTAAAAAACGGTAGCACTGTTCCGGGGTCTTGAGCTGCAAAAATGCCTGATACAGACCGGACTGGCCGGTAGGATGATCTTTTGCCATGTTGTTCTCCTTTTTTGCAGATGCCGCCCACAGGCAGACACTTTATTACACTACACCAGTGTAGTACAAACGGGGAGAAATTTCAATAGCATTTGCGGCTTTTTAGCCCAGCGTGTGCTCAAATACCACTTCGTCCCGGGGGACGGTGCCGTTTTCCTGCTCGGCGGGCTTTAAATTGCGGTAGCGCAGGGCCTTGAAGAACTGCTGCACCGGCAGGGCCTTGGCGTGCACGGTGCACCACACACGGCCCTTGCCCTCGCCGCGGGCCAGCCGCTCGCAGGAGAGCACGATGTCCCGGCCCAGTGCCTTGCCGCGGTATTCGGGCCTGAGGTACAGGTGCATCAGATGCAGGGCGGTGTTCTCCATCTTCCACGCAAAGTAGCCGATGGTCTTGCCGCCCAGAACCACGAGGAAGTAGTTCACATCGTTGTCGATGTCCTCCTCAATGGCATCGGCGCTCTGCAGCTCTTCCACAAGGGTGTCCAGCTGCTTTGCGGGGTAATAGCGCTTGTACACCTCATGCCAGAGTTCACTGGCAAGGTCGGCGGTGGCGTGGATATATTTGGCCTTGGCGACCAGCTTGTAATCAGGCTTCATAGTTCTCCTTACACTTTTACGATATAATCCGGCTTGCGGGGTGCTGCGGGCTTGGGGTCTGCAGCAGGGTAGCCCAGAATGCAGTGGCCGATGCCGACCCAATCGCCCTCGATGCCCCACTGCCGGAGCAGGGCCTTGCCCTCTTCTGTTTCAAACTCTTCCTTTGCGCGGTTGATCCAGCAGCTGCCCAGCCCCAGCGAAGCTGCAGCCAGCATCAGGTTGCCCATGACAAGGCTGCCGTCCTGCACGGCATTTGCGGCGTGAGCATCGGCCAGCACCACCAGAATAGTGGGAGCGCCGTACATGGGGTCGGTGTCCTTGCCCATGACAGCGGCGTTCATGCGGGTGAGCTGGGCGCGGGCGGCAGCGTCCTGCACGACCACGATCTTTGCGCTCTGGCGGCCCATGGCGCTGGCAGCGTAGGTGCCGGCTTCCAGCACGGCATTCAGCTCTTCGTCGGTGATCTGCTCCGGCTTATAGGCACGGCAGCTGCGGCGGCTTTTAATGGTTTCCAAGGTTTCGTTGGTCATTCCAAATCCCTCCCTAAAAGCGTGTGCCTTTATTGTATCACAAGACAGGCCGGAGTGTAAAGAAATTCCCTGCAGAGACGGTTTTGTTGCGCGTAAACGTTATCGTTGCGGGAATCATGTCAAAATGCACAATAAAACGTAAAAAGATTATGGAAAAGCATTCTTGCTGCCAAAGGACAAATACGCTATAATAGGGCTACCAAACTGGAAAGGAGTCGTGCTCTATGGCAAAGGCATCACAGGCAGTCATTCTGGAAAATGAATTTTATATCATCAAAGCCCCCAATGGAAAGGTACTGGAAGTAAAGAACTTCAACACCGAGAACGGCGCGGCCATCCAGCTGTGGAGCTATGCAGGCCATCCGTGGCAGCAGTGGCAGTTCGTGGATGCAGGCGAGGGCCGCTGGCGCATCTGCAACCGCTTTACCGGCAAGATGATGGATCTGGCCCTTGGCGGTGTGGTGGAGGGCACATGGCTGCACCAGTGGGACCGCACCAGCGGGCTGAGTCAGTGCTGGGCGCTGGAGCCCACCCGCAGCGGGCGCACCCGCATCCGCAATGTGCTGGCGGATAAATACATCGACCTTGTGGGTATGAACACCTCCAACGGCGCACAGGCCCAGATCTGGAACTTTGTGGCCGGCGGCAATCAGGAGTGGACGCTGGAACGCATCGATCCGGACACCGCCCAGAGCGGCCGCCGCGCTGAGGAGGCCAAAGACCCGCAGCCCACGCCCAGCCAGCGCAAGCATCAGAACGACCTTGTGCGCAAGCTGAACAATGCGGGCAAGGGAAGAGCAAGCCGGAAGGGGCAATGATTTTAAATTGCCGCCGCGTTGCTCTGGCATATTCAGAGGAAAAAGTTATTTTTGGTTTGCACCCCCGGCAAAGCCTGCGGGCTTTGCCGGGGGTGTTTTTTCACGGGAGAGGCCGCAGCGAAAAACGGCATTTTCCACAAAAACAAGATCAAAAGGAGAACTCAATGAATCTAGGAGCCTTCATGAACCCGGAATTTCCCATTTTCAGCACCACGCTGTGTTATCTGGAACGGGACGATGCCTACCTGATGCTGCACCGCATCAAAAAGCAGGACGACTATAACCACGACAAATGGATCGGTGTAGGCGGAAAGTTTGAGCGGTTTGAAAGCCCGGAGGACTGTCTGCTGCGGGAAGTGAAGGAGGAGACCGGCCTGACGCTGAAGCGCTTCCGCGCCCGGGGTCTGCTGACCTTTATTTGGGGCAACATGACCGAGTTCATCCACCTGTACACCGCTGATGAATGGACGGGCGAGATGGTGCAGGGCGATGCCTGCAGGGAAGGCGTGCTGGAATGGGTGCCGAAGGATAAGGCGGCCGAACTGCCCATCTGGGAGGGCGACAAAATCTTCTTCCGGCTGCTGAATGAGGAACGGCCTTATTTCTCCCTCAAGCTGGTGTATGAAGGCGACACCCTCACGCAGGCAGTGCTGGACGGGAAACGGATCGTTTGAGCGCTTCCTGTGCAGAGCGTCGTCACGTGTTTAACCGTGAAAAGACAAATCCCGGCAGACCGCAGCCTGCCGGGATTTGCTCTATCAAAAAGCAAAAAGAATTTTCCGCTTAAAAATCAGTTCAGCTTCAGATCGCCCTCTTTGATCCAGCCCAGCTTGCGCTCGATCTCGCAGAAGATCACACTCAGCACGGCGGGCAGAACAAAGCACAGCAGCACCATGGCAGCCCAGTCCATCGAGGTGATGGCGGCTTTGGTACCGGCGGCAATGTCGCTGACCCAGCCGGTGTACACGCCGATCTGGCCCACCAGACCGCAGGTGCCCATGCCGGAGGACACGGCGGCACCGTTCATCTCAAAGTGGAACACGCAGGTAGCCAGCGGGCCGGTGATGGCACTGGCCAGCGTGGGTGCGATCCAGATACGGGGGTTCTTGACGATGTTGCCCATCTGCAGCATGCTGGTGCCAAGGCCCTGACTGACCAGACCACCCACGCCGTTCTCCTTGTAGCTCATCACGGCAAAGCCGATCATCTGGGCGCAGCAGCCTGCTACGGCGGCACCGCCGGCAAGGCCGGTCAGACCCAGCGCGGCGCAGATGGCGGCAGAGGAAATGGGCAGGGTCAGCGCCACGCCCACAATGACGGATACCAGAATGCCCATGACCAGCGGAGCCTGTTCGGTGGCCCACATGATCAGGGTGCCCACCTGACTTGCGGCAGCGCCAATGGGTGCGGCGATCAGCATGGAAAGGCCCACGCCGGAAAAAATGGTCACCAGCGGGGTCACGAGGATGTCCACGCGGGTCTCCTTGCTCACGGCCTTGCCCAGCTCGGAAGCTACGATGGCAATGATGAGCACGGCCAGCGGGCCGCCTGCGCCGCCCAGAGCATTGGCCGAGTAGCCTACGGTGATCAGGCTGAACAGCACCAGCGGCGGGCAGTGCAGCGCCCAGCCAATGGCGCAGGCCATGGCCGGGCCGCTCATGGCCGTGGCGTAGCCGCCAAGGTCTACCAGTACGTCAAGGCCGGTCTGCTGGCCCAGCGTCTTGATGATGGTGCCGATCAGCAGGCTGGCAAACAGGCCCTGCGCCATGGCACCCAGCGCTTCAATGAGATAGCGCTGCGGGGTGATGACGATATCCTTGCGTTTTAAGAAATCTTTCACATTTGACATGAGAAACTGCCTTTCTGTTTCAAGATGGTGGATTCAATGCAAAAACTGCATGTCAAGTATAATACCATACACATGTCAAGACAACAAGATAAAATGCTGATTTTTCTGGAAATATCTGCAATTTTTGGCTTTGTGCAATGTTTTTGCGGGCTGAGACGTATCTGTTTTGGAGCATTTTCTGATACCGGGGCGGCAGCTTTTCGGAGCTGCGCTTTGCAGTGTGCGGCAATTGACGGGGGCTTGCCCGCGGGTGTATACTGAAAGAGTATTGAGAAGATGAAACGCTGCCCTTTTTGCGAAGGGCGGCATCCCGATAAAAATACATGAGGTATGGAGCACAGCATGAAAAAAACGTTCTGGAATAAACTGACTGCCCGCGGCACCCGCGGCAAAACGCGGTGCGCAGCGGCAGTTCTGGCATTGGCAATGACCTTTTCAATGGGCGCACCGCTGGCACTGGCTGCACAGCCGGAAGAAAGTACCGCGGCAGTGACCGAGACTGTTTCTGCACAGCAGGAAACGGCAATGCCCACCCTGCAGACGGAGACCCCGGAGCTTGCTGCACAGGACCCGGAAGCACCGCCTGTACAGGCCACTGAAGCGGAGGAGAACAGCACGAACCAGCACACGCCGGAAAACAGCGTGGTGCTGACACCGGAAGAGATCCGTGCCGCGCTGGATGCCGGTGCCATGGATGCCGCCGAGGCCCAGTGCATCGACCTGAGCGATGAGAACGGATTTTTCAGCTGGCTGCTCAATTTCCTGTTCGGCTGGCTGGGCAAGAGCGATACGGAGCCGGTCTATTCCGGCTGGCGCACCTCCGGCGGCAAGACCTACTACTACAGCCAGACCACCAACAAGCCGGTGACCGGCATCCAGTGTATCGACAATAAACTCTATTACTTCAATGCGGACGGTGTGCTGGAAAATGGCAAGACCTTTGGTGTGGATGTTTCCAAGTATCAGAAGAACATCGACTGGAACCAGATCAAAAAGGCAGGCGTGAGCTTTGTGATCGTCCGCATCGGCTACCGCGGCTATGGTGCTTCCGGCACGTTGGTGCTGGACCCCATGTTCGAAGAGCATTTCACCAATGTGAAGAATGCGGGCCTGAAGGTGGGCGTGTATTTCTTCAGTCAGGCCACCACCGAGGAGGAAGCCAAGGAGGAAGCCTTTGCCTGCGCCTACGTACTGAACGGACGCAAGCTGGATTACCCCATCTTCTTTGACACCGAAGCATCCGGCGCTTCCAATGGTTCCGGCCGTGCCGACGGTCTGGGTATGGAGGACCGCACCAAGTGCGCCATCGCCTTCTGTGAGGAGGTCAAGGCACAGGGCTACAAACCCGGTGTGTATGCCTCTACCCTGTGGTACCGCAAGCGTGTCAATCTGAACAGCCTGAAAAAATATACCATCTGGAACGCGCATTATGGTGTTGCCAGCAGCCCCATCGACTGCGCCCTGTGGCAGGGCACCTGCACGGCACGCCTGCCCGGCTATAAGGGCGATATGGACGTGAACATCAGCTACATCGGATAAGTGAGGAAACTGCAATGGACCGCATTCGCCTGATCGCATCGGACATGGACGCGACCCTTCTGGACGAGTACAGCCAGTTGCCGCCAAAGTTTACCGAGACCATCCGTGCACTGGCCGGGCAGGGCATCTTGTTTGCCGCCGCCAGCGGGCGGCCTCTGTACACACTGGAAACGATGTTCCCGGATCTGCTGGAGGAGATCATTCTCATTGGCGACAACGGCGGCGCTGCCCGCTGGAAGGGGAAAGACCTGTTTGTGTCCGAAATGCCTGCCGAGGGCTGGCGGCAGCTGGCCCGCAGCACAAAGCAGGCCGGAGACGTGGGCCTTTTGTGCGGACTGCAGGCGGCCTACGCGGAAAAGCAGGACGAGAAATACGATGCCGTTTTCAAGAATTTTTATACCCGGGTGGAATACGTGGATGACCTGACTGCGGTGGAAGCGGCGGCGGATAAGTTTACCGTCTATCTGCCCAACGACGACTCGCAGAAAGCCTTCGACCGGATCTACGGCGCATTCCACACCGGAAATGGCGGTGCATTCTCGGTGGCAGTGGCAGGCAGAAACTGGGTGGATGTGATGAACCCAGGTGTGCACAAGGGTGCAGCACTGGCAAAGGTGGGTGCACTGCTGGGCATTCCGGCCGACAGCATGATGGCCTTTGGTGACACCTACAACGATGCCGAGATGCTCACCACCGCGAAGTACGGCTTTTTGATGGAGAACGGCAGCGGACCGCTGCGGGCGCAGGTGCCGTTTCTGGCACCGTCCCACCGGGAATACGGCGTGATGCAGGTGCTGAAACAGGTGCTCCGCCAGAACGGCGAAGTCTCGCCGGAGGATTTTGTGAAAGCGCACGGAGACGTGACGATTTAGAATTGTCTCCGCTTCGCTCTGACAATAATAGAGGAAATAATTATTTTTAGTATTGCAAATCAGCCAGACCTGCGGGTCTGGCTGATTTGCTTTTTCACGGGAAGGGGACGTAGCGGGTAGCGGTATTTTGCTGCTGTCGGTTTGCAGCCGTCGTGCAGCAGAAAAAATGCATTTTCCGGCAGCGACTCTTTTTGTAAAAATGCGTTTGGAGCGGCCCGCAGGCCACTCCAAACGCGAAAACAAAATAATATTTCCGCTGAATATGCCCAGAGTGAAACGGCGGGCATTTTAAATCGTCATAACCTGCCCGAACTCTGAATAAATTGTTCTCAGAGCAATAAACAGGCTGGGGAGGCATGGGGATATGTTTGTAGTCACGTTGAGCAAAACGAGCCTGAAAAAACTGGGTCTGGGTGCCATGTGCTGCGCACTGGTGGTGTGCAGTGCCCTGCTGGGCCGGTTCATCAGCAACCGCACCGTTGCGGTCTCGGCGGCGGTGAACAAAATTGAGAGTGCACAGGACATCCAGACATGGTTCACCGGCTACGGTCTGGATGTGGACGGCGCATCCATCACGGCAGACAAGGTCAAGATCCCCCGCAAGTGGGATGACAGCTTTTCGGCCTTCAACGGGGTGGTGCAGCAGAGCGGTATGGACCTTGCACGCTACAAGGGCAAGACCGTGGAAAAATGGACGGCGCTGATCCCGGCGGCAAGCAGCGGCGAGACCAGCCGCTACGGCGTGCTGTTGGTGTACCGCAAAAAGGCCGTGGGAGCTTACCTGCTGGAACGGCCCTCCGGCGTTGTGGTGGGCCTGAAAGACATGCAGGCCGCCATGGCGGAAGCTGAGGCAAAGCAGACTTCCGGCGAGGACTACGAGGGAGACTGGGGTGAGCGCCACGACGAAGAACTGACCGGCAGCGAACCGGCACAGCAGACCTCCGGCGAGGACTACAGCGGCGATTGGGGCGAACGCCATGACGAGGAATTGACCGCCCAGCAGACCTCCGGTGAGCCGGATGCCGTGCCGCAGGCTGTGCCTTATACGGAACTGCCGCTGGATGCCGAGGGATATCCGGTGGAATAAGCACCGGAACGACCTGCCAAAGCCGGAAACGACCGGGAACAGCTTCGGGTTTTGATGCAAAATCAGGTCGCAATTTGCCTAAAATTTGCGCACAAGCAGAAGAAAAAGTGAAATGCGTGCATTTTTGTCACATTTGTATGTTCAATTGTACCAAAATTTTGCATAAAAAATTAGCAATATGAAATGGTGAAAAATTACCGGCAAGGGTTTATAATAGATGTATCAACCGTGCCGCGGCTCGGCCGCGTCTGGTGCAAGTGCAGAAGCGCCGCACGGGATCAAGTAAGGAGAAAATGATTATGAAGGAATTCCAGTATACCGTTAAGGATGCATGCGGCATCCACGCTCGTCCCGCCGGCCTGCTCGTCAAGACCGTCAAGGGCTTTGCCAGCAGCGCTACCCTGGAAAAGGACGGCAAGAGCTGCGATATGCGCAAGCTGATGGCTCTGATGGGCATGGGCGTCAAGCAGGGTGAGACCGTTACCGTCAAGGTCGAGGGCGACGACGAGGAAGCTGCAGCAGCAGCCATCCAGAAGTTCCTGACCGAGAACGTCTGATTCCGCAGTTAAGATGAGGAAGGCCCTCGCGGGTGAGCTGCGGGGGCTTTTTTTGGACTGTCGGAGCAGTGCGGCCCCGGCACAGATGAAGAAGGAGTAGTGTGCAATGCAGGTAGGCACCGGTAAGAGCGTCCTGAATGGCATCGCCATCGGCAAGCTCAAGATCTACAAGAAAAAGGATACTGCTATTTCCACCGCCCCTGTGGCAGATACTGCCGCAGAACTGGAGCGTTTTGAAGCTGCCCGCCAGAAGGCCATTGAGCAGCAGACCGCCCTGTACGAAAAGGCACTGGCAGAAGCCGGCGAGGACATCGCCGAGGTGTTCAACATCCACGCCATGATGCTGGATGACGACGACTTTGTGGACGCCATCAAGGAGATCATCAACAGCCAGAAAAAGTGTGCCGAGTACGCCGTCAAGACGGCAGGCAACAATCAGGCTGCGGTGTTCGCCGCCATGGACGACCCGTATCTGCAGGCCCGCAGCGCCGATGTGCTGGACATTGCGCAGGCCATGCTGGACATCCTGCAGGGGGTGGACAACGCCAGCCTGCAGGGCACCGAGCCCAGCATTCTGGTCGCGGAGGATCTGGCCCCGTCTGAGACCGTCCGCATGGATAAGAGCCTGCTGCTGGGATTTATCACCCGTGAGGGCAGCTCCAACAGCCACACCGCCATTCTGGCCCGCAGCATGAACATCCCTGCCCTGATCCAGTGCAAGGATATTCAGGACGACTGGGACGGCAAGATGGCGGTCATCGATGGCTACAACGCCTGCGTTTACGTTGACCCCACCCCCGACCTGCTCAAGAGCCTGAAGAAGCGCCAGCAGGAAGATCAGAAGAAGCAGGCCCTGCTGCAGGAGCTGAAGGGCAAGCCCAACACCACGCTGGACGGCAAGACCATCAATGTCTTTGCCAACATCGGCGGCATGAGCGATGTGGGTGCTGTGCAGCAGAACGATGCTGGCGGTGTGGGCCTGTTCCGCACTGAGTTCGTCTACCTGAACTGCAAGGACTTCCCCACCGAGGACTACCAGTTCGAGGCCTACAAGCAGGTGGTGGAGAGTCTGGCTCCCCGCAAGGTGGTCGTCCGTACCTGTGACATCGGTGCCGATAAGACCGTCGATTACATGAAGCTGGATCACGAGGATAACCCCGCTCTGGGCTACCGCGCCATCCGCATCTGCCTGACCCGCAGGGACTTCTTCAAGACCCAGCTGCGCGCTCTGCTGCGTGCTTCTGCCTACGGCAACATGAGCATCATGTTCCCCATGATCACCAGCCTGCGGGAGCTGCAGGATGCCAAGGCTGTTCTGGAAGAGTGCCGTGCAGAACTGACCGCCGAGGGCGTGAAGATGGGCCAGAACATCGAGGTAGGCACCATGATCGAGACCCCCGCCGCTGTGCTGATCGCGGACGAGCTGGCTGCCGAGTGCGACTTCTTCTCCATCGGCACCAACGACCTGACCCAGTACACCTGTGCACTGGACCGCCAGAATGCAAAGCTGGAGCCGTTCTTCAACCCGCACCATCCCGCTGTGCTGCGCGCCATCAAGATGACCATTGAGGCGGGCCACCGCCACGGCATCTGGGTGGGCATCTGCGGTGAGCTGGGTGCCGACACCGCCCTGACCGAGACCTTCCTGCGCATGGGCGTGGACGAGCTGTCCATGAATGCCAAGAGCATCCTGCCGGTGCGCAAGATCATCCGCAGCGTGGACCTGAGCAAGCCTTCTGAGAAGTAATTCATCCGAGAATCCTGGTTTACCGTTCCCATAAAGCTCCCCGGCAGGGCACCCCGCTCTGCCGGGGTCTTTCTATACCGGGCAAAAGTTTTCGGAAAATACTTTAAAACGATAAAGCGAAATGCTATACTATAAGCGATGACAGGGTATGCAGGTGTCCAGCGCTGCCCATGGAGGACCGTTATGACTCAGTTTTTGATTCGTCTTTTCATCCGCCAGCCCGACCATGCGCAGGACCCTAAGGTGCGCGCCGCCTACGGCAACCTTGCCTGCTGGGTGGGCGTGGCATGCAACCTGCTGCTGTGTCTGGGCAAGCTGACCGTAGGCACTCTGTTCGGCTCCATTGCCATCATGGCAGATGCCCTGAACAACCTGTCGGATGCCTCGTCCAACGTGGTCAGTCTGGTGGGCTTCAAGCTGGCCGGCAAGGCCCCGGACGCAGAGCATCCCTTCGGCCATGCCCGGTATGAATATCTGGCGGGGCTGGTAGTCAGCGTGACCATTCTCGGCATCGGCTTTTCGCTGCTGAAGGAATCTGTGGTCAAGGTGCTGCACCCCACCCCGGTGATGTTCAGCTGGCTCACGGTGGCCGTGCTGATCGCATCCATCCTCGTCAAGCTGTGGATGAGCGGCTTCAACCGCACCATCGGGCGCATTATCGGCTCCGAGACCCTCATTGCCACTGCTGCGGACAGCCGCAACGATGTGCTGAGCACCGGCGCGGTGCTCATTGCCGCAGTGCTGTGCCGCGTGACCGGCTGGGATGTGCTGGATGGCCTGATGGGCGTAGGCGTGGCGGCGTTCATCCTGATCTCCGGCTGGGGCCTTGTGATGGATACGCTCAGCCCGCTGCTGGGCGAAAGCCCCAGCGAGGATCTGGTGGACCACATCGAGCAGAAGGTGCTCTCCTATCCCGGCGTGCTGGGAATGCACGATTTGATGGTGCACGACTACGGCCCGGGACACCAGTTCGCCTCCCTGCATGTGGAACTGCCTGCCGAGCAGGACCCGCTGGAGGCACACGACCTGATCGACAACATTGAACGGGATTTTCTAAAGAATGACCGGCTTTTGGTTACCATCCACTACGACCCCATCGTTACCTCGGATGCTGCCGTGGGCGTGCTGCGCGCCCGCCTGGCCGAAAAGCTGCGCCAGCTCGACCCGGCCCTTTCGCTGCACGATCTGCGCATCGTGCCGGGCAGGACCCACACCAACGTGCTGTTCGATCTGGTGCTGCCGGCAGGCTATGCAGGGGATAAGGTGGAGCTGCTGGAACAGCTGGAACAGTTCATCAAGGAACAGGATACAGCCTACAGCTGCATCATCAAGGTGGAGCAGAGCTATACGGCTGCCCACAAATAAACTCTCGGGGGAAAGTATTATGCTGAACGAGACTTATCGCGCGATGCTCGGCAATAAGAGCGTCATCCGCGAGACCTTTATGTACGGCAAGCAGCGTGCTGCCGAGATCGGATATGAGAACGTGTTCGATTACTCGCTGGGCAACCCCAGCGTGCCCTGCCCGCAGGAGTTCACTGCCGCCATGCAGGATCTGCTGGCCAACGAAGAGCCGGTAAATCTGCACGGCTACTGCCCCAGTCAGGGTGACCCGGGCTTCCGCACCGATGTGGCAGCGCACCTGACAAAGACCTTTGGCCTGCCCTATGAGCAGAAGCACATCTTCCCCACCACCGGTGCGGCGGGTGCCATTGCCCATGCCATCCGTGCGGTCACGCAGCCCGGCGACGAGGTGCTCACCTTTGCGCCCTACTTCCCGGAGTACGGCCCCTATGTGGCGGGCACCGGGGCGGTCCTCAAGGTGGTGCCGCCGCAGACACCGACCTTCCAGCCCAATCTGGACGCATTCGAGCAGATGATCGGCGAAAAGACCACCTGTGTGCTCATCAACACCCCCAACAACCCCACCGGCGTGGTCTACTCTGCCGGGACGCTCACCCGCATGGCAGAGATCCTGACCGAAAAGAGCAAGGCGTTCGGCCACAATATCTTCCTCGTCAGCGATGAGCCCTACCGGGATATCGCATTCGACGGCAAAAAGGTGCCCTACCCGGCGGCGTTCTACCCCCACACTCTCACCTGCTTTTCCTACTCCAAGAGCCTGAGCCTGCCCGGCGAGCGTCTTGGCTATGTGGCGGTGCGTCCGGGCTGTGAGGGCGAGGATGTGCTGGTGGACATGATGGCCCAGATCTCCCGCTTCACCGGCCACAACTGCCCGCCCAGCATCATCCAGCGGGCCGTAAGCCGCTGTCAGGATGTGACCAGTGATCTGAGTGTGTATGAGACCAACATGAACCTGCTGTACGATAAGCTCACCGCGCTGGGTTTTGAGGTGGAGCGCCCCGGCGGTACCTTCTACATCTTCCCCAAGGCTCTGGAAGAGGATGCCAACGCTTTCTGCATGAAGGCCCGGGAGTTTGACCTGCTGCTGGTGCCCAGCGACAGCTTCGGTGTCAAGGGCTATGTGCGCCTTGCCTACTGCATCGATACCGAAAAGGTCAAGCGCAGCCTGCCGGCCCTTGAAAAGCTGGCAGCCGCTTACCGCAAATAAACATTCTGCCGAACTGCCCGCGCGACATCTGGCAGTGCAGCGCGGCTGGAGAAACGATCCAAAGAGAGGAAAGGGAACCCTGCTATGGAAAAGATCAAAATGACCACGCCCCTCGTCGAGATGGACGGCGACGAAATGACCCGCATTCTGTGGAAGATGATCAAGGACGAACTGATCCTTCCGTTTGTGGACCTCAAGACCGAATATTACGATCTGGGCCTGCCCAACCGCGACGCTACCGCCGACAAGGTGACCATGGATGCCGCCCTTGCCAACAAGAAGTACGGCGTTTCGGTCAAGTGCGCCACCATCACTCCCAATGCCCAGCGCATGGACGAGTATAAGCTGCATGAGATGTGGAAAAGCCCCAACGGCACCATCCGCGCGGTGCTGGACGGCACCGTGTTCCGCGCACCCATCATGATCGACAGCATCAAGCCGGTGGTCAAAAATTGGAAAAAGCCCATCACCATTGCCCGCCACGCCTACGGCGATGTGTACAAGTGCACTGAGTTCCGCATCCCGGGTGCAGGCAAGGCTGAACTGGTGTTCACCGGTGCCGATGGCTCTGAGCAGCGCGCCACCGTGTTTGACTTTGAGGGCGCTGGCGTTCTGCAGGGCCAGTACAACAAGGATGATTCCATCCGCAGCTTTGCCCGCAGCTGCTTCAACTACGCACTGGATGTGAAGCAGGACCTGTGGTTCGGCGCAAAGGATACCATCTCCAAGAAGTACGACCACACCTTCAAGGATATCTTCCAGGAAGTGTACGATGCCGAGTATAAGGCAAAGTTCGAGGCCGCAGGCATCACCTACTTCTACAGCCTCATTGACGATATCGTTGCCCGCGTCATTCGCAGCGAGGGCGGCTTTGTCTGGGCCTGCAAGAACTACGACGGTGACGTGATGAGCGATATGGTCTCCACTGCCTTTGGCTCTCTGGCTATGATGACCAGCGTGCTGGTCAGTCCGGACGGCAAATATGAGTTCGAGGCCGCCCACGGCACCGTCACCCGCCACTATTATAAGTATCTGAAGGGCGAAAAGACCTCCACTAACCCCATGGCGACCATCTTTGCGTGGTCTGGCGCGTTCAAGAAGCGCGGTGAACTGGACGGCCTGCCGGAGCTGGTGAAGTTTGGCGAGGCACTGGAAGCCGCCAGCCTGCAGACCCTGAACGACGGCATCATGACGAAAGACCTGTGTGGTCTGGCCGAGGGCATCACCCCCACCGCCGTGGACAGCGAGGGCTTTATCAAGGCCATCCGCACCCGTCTGGAAGCCAAGCTGGCATAATCATCTCTTTGTGACATAAAAAGAAAGACCGGAACTGTAAGTGCGACCTACAGCTCCGGTCTTTTTCGTTAAAATGATGCGAACGAGCCTTGAATGTACCCGACAAAGAATGCAATAAATGTGCTGATGAGAATGCAGCCAAGCCATAAAAGGTCTGCGAGAAGCCGTTTGCCGGTCAACTGCTGGATGGTCTTTGAATAATCCAAAGCAAACCACAGCATGGCAGCAGAAAACAGAATGGAGCTCCAATGAAGCCGAAAAGACAGCACCATGCTGAGAAGCACATAATTGATAAGCGTGTAAAAAATACTTCGCAAAAGAAGTTCTGGGAGAGCAGAATACTTCTTTTTCATAAAAGCTCCTTTCTGGATTTATAAATGCAGTGCATCCAATACTTCGTTTACGACCTCCAACGATACCTGCCCCGGTGCACTGGCCTGCCCGGGATTGGCAAAGGTCATGGCGGAGCCAAGGGCTTCGCCGGAAAGGCGGCTCACCGCGCCCAGAGCTCCCATGCTCATGGTAATGATGGGAGTCTCCGGATGCCGGTCGGCCATTTCAGCGGTGGCAGCCAGAAGCTCCAGCACGTCGGTGCGGCTCTGGGGCATCACAGCTAGCTTGGGCAGATCAGCCCCGGCCTGCTGCATGGCAACCATGCGGCTCACCAGTTCGGCGCGCGGCGGCGTTTTATGGAAGTCGTGGCTGGAACACACCACTGCAGCCCCGGCGGTGTGGGCTTCTTCGATCAGCGCAGGAAGCTCTGTGCCCGCAGTGAAAAATTCAATGTCAATCAGATCGGCGCAGTCGGTGGCAAGAACGGTGCGGATAAAATGAAGATACTCTTCGTGGGCCAGAGCGACTTTGCCGCCCTCGGCCTTTGTGCGGAAGGTGAAAAGAAGCAGCTGATCCTTCAAGACAACGCGAAGCTTTGCGGCACAGTGCACAATGGCCGGATAGTCTTTTGCACCTTCAAAGCAATCGATGCGCCATTCCACACAATCGGCGCGCAATGTGGAAAACTCGGCAGCTTTTTCAAGAACGGCGGTTTCCGTGGGCTCTACAATAGGAATAATAACTTTGGGGCGGCCCTCGCCGATGCAGCAGCCGCGGATGTTGACACAGGACATGGCGCTTCTCCTTTATAGAATAAGTATAGCTACCTTATACAGGATGCTGGGGGATGACTCCATAATACGTTCTGCCCGCCGCCTTGTCAAGAAAAAGGCACGCCCTGTAACGGGTGAAAAACGGGGAGAATCTTTGCTCTGCAAAGAAATTTGAAAAAATCTGTCAAAAAGTGTTGACAAGGAGGCGGGGGTGTGGTATTATACTTG
>OLPK01000532.1_pt1 | contig 38624 bp, 35 predicted proteins | sample 1672261 | NCBI WGS metagenome assembly OLPK01 (sample SAMEA3136665, study PRJEB25190) | human gut metagenome
TATCGCGAATATTGGCCATCTGCGAACCGAGGTGGAAGTGCAGCAGTTGCAGGCTGTCGAGACGTCCGGCTTCACGCAGGGTTTCAACCAGTTGCAGTACCTGAGTCGCCGCCAGGCCGAACTTCGATTTTTCCCCGCCAGAAGACTGCCATTTGCCAGAACCTTGAGACGCCAGACGCGCGCGCACGCCCAGACGAGGAACGACATTCAGACGTTCTGCTTCATCCAGCACAATGGCGATTTCTGACATCTTCTCAATGACCAGATAGACCTTATGGCCCATCTTCTCGCCAATTAATGCCAGGCGGATATATTCTCGGTCTTTATAACCATTGCAGACGATGACGCTACGGGTCATGCCAGCATGCGCCAGTACCGCCATCAACTCAGCTTTGGAACCGGCTTCCAGGCCCAGCGGTTCGCCCGAATGAATCAGGGATTCAATCACGCGGCGGTGCTGGTTAACTTTGATCGGATAAACGAGGAAGTAATCGCCGTTATAGCCGTAGGATTCCCGCGCACGTTTGAACGCGGCGTTAATGGAACGCAAACGGTGCTGCAGGATCTGTGGGAAACAGAACAGTGCAGGCAGACGCTGACCCTGTGCTTCACGAGTTTTCACTAACTGCGCGAGATCGACGCGAGCTTCCGGGACGTCCGGGTCCGGGCACACGCTAATGTGACCCAGCTCGTTAACGTCATAATAGTTATTGCCCCACCAGGCAATATTATAAGTACGCAGCATCTTGCTGGCTTCCTGGGAGCTCATTGCAACCTCCTGCATGGAGCGTAGTACACCGTGTTCGCCCGCTGACGAAGGCAAACCCATAGACATGTCGTCAGACATAGCGAACCTCAAATTATTTTATTAAGTGTAAAACAGTTAACGACTATCGCAGCCTGGGACTGCGATAACAACCCATAAGCACACGGATTTTCCAGCAAAGTATGCTGACGCTCCGACTGCGCAACCGGTTTCTTTTTCATAACATTATTAAACACATAACCGAACGTAAGTGTGACAGTTCGGCGAAACCACGAGAAAACTCTTGTTTTTACAAGAGCGCCCTTGTTCAGTCCTCAGTAACTGTAACCAGCTCTTGAATCCTGAGAAGCGCCGAGATGGGTATAACATCGGCAGGTATGCAAAGCAGAGATGCAGAGTGCGGGGAACGAATCTTCACCAGAACGGTGAGACAGGTTAAGCAGCAGACAACGGTTCATTATTTCGTATCACCTCCACGGCCGCCTGTTAAGACGAACCCACAAGCCAAAACTCTGATTTCAACCCGGCTGGAAGTGGCAACACGAAAGAAACGTCGTGTGCTTTTTATTTAAGCCGCGCGCCGCGTTTTATACCCCACAATGGCAGAAAATTGCAAAAGATAAATACGCAGAATGCCAGCATTGTCAGGAAAAATTTCCAGCCACGTTTTTAACAGAATGAGACACGATTCAAAAAAAAGTGGAAATTGGGTGAAGAACTGACCTAAAATAGCCATCCAGATGTTAATCCATCCATACCGATTAACACTCAGACTGCCAGTGTTTTTAACCTGCAGAGTCGTGGTAGGATCCGCTACCACAGAAAATCCACACAACAGTTTGAGCTAACCAAATTCTCTTTAGGTGATATTAAATATGGCAAAACACCTTTTTACGTCCGAGTCCGTCTCTGAAGGGCATCCTGACAAAATTGCTGACCAAATCTCTGATGCCGTTTTAGACGCGATCCTCGAACAGGATCCGAAAGCACGTGTTGCTTGCGAAACCTACGTAAAAACCGGCATGGTTTTAGTTGGCGGTGAAATCACCACCAGCGCCTGGGTAGACATCGAAGAGATCACCCGTAACACCGTTCGCGAAATTGGCTATGTACATTCCGACATGGGCTTTGACGCTAACTCCTGTGCGGTCCTGAGCGCTATCGGTAAACAGTCCCCTGATATCAACCAGGGCGTCGACCGTGCCGATCCGCTGGAACAGGGCGCGGGCGACCAGGGTCTGATGTTTGGCTACGCAACCAATGAAACCGACGTGCTGATGCCAGCGCCTATCACCTATGCACACCGTCTGGTTCAGCGTCAGGCTGAAGTACGTAAAAACGGCACTCTGCCGTGGCTGCGCCCGGACGCGAAAAGCCAAGTGACTTTCCAGTATGACGACGGCAAAATCGTTGGTATCGATGCTGTCGTGCTTTCCACTCAGCACTCTGAAGAAATCGACCAAAAATCGCTGCAAGAAGCGGTAATGGAAGAGATCATCAAGCCGATTCTGCCGGCTGAATGGCTGACTTCTGCCACCAAATTCTTCATCAACCCGACCGGTCGTTTTGTTATCGGTGGCCCGATGGGTGACTGCGGTCTGACTGGTCGTAAAATTATCGTTGATACCTACGGCGGCATGGCACGTCACGGTGGTGGTGCATTCTCTGGTAAAGATCCATCAAAAGTGGACCGTTCCGCAGCGTACGCAGCACGTTATGTCGCGAAAAACATCGTTGCTGCTGGCCTGGCCGATCGTTGTGAAATTCAGGTTTCCTACGCAATCGGCGTGGCTGAACCGACCTCTATCATGGTGGAAACTTTCGGTACTGAGAAAGTGCCTTCTGAACAGCTGACTCTGCTGGTACGTGAGTTCTTTGACCTGCGTCCATACGGTCTGATTCAGATGCTGGATCTGCTGCACCCGATCTACAAAGAAACCGCAGCATACGGTCACTTTGGTCGCGAACATTTCCCGTGGGAAAAAACCGACAAAGCGCAGCTGCTGCGCGATGCTGCCGGTCTGAAGTAATTTTTCTTCACCTGCTTTCAAAGGCCAGCCTCGCGCTGGCCTTTTTCTTTTACCTCACCGCGGTGGATAGGCGTTCACGCCGCATCCGGCAAAAAGCTGCCCGCACAATAACATCATTCTTCCTGAACACGTTTTACCGCAAATCATCATCGCTACTGAAACCGATTACACCAACCACACCAGACAAAGATTTGTAATATTTTCATATTATTATTCAGTTTTCACGGTTGTTACATTTCTTTTCAGTAAAGTCTTAATTGCAGATAACAGCGTTTAATCTATGATGATATAATTCAATTATTTTCATGCACTTAAATCATAACTAAGATAAATGTTAGTGTAAGCGATTACACTGATGTGATTTGCTTCACATCTTTTTACGTCGTACTCACCTATCTTAATTCACAATAAAAAATAACCATATTGGAGGGCATCATGCCTGACGCTAAAAAACAGGGGCGGTCAAACAAGGCAATGACGTTTTTCGTCTGCTTCCTTGCTGCTCTGGCGGGATTACTCTTTGGCCTGGATATCGGTGTAATTGCTGGCGCACTGCCGTTTATTGCAGATGAATTCCAGATTACTTCGCACACGCAAGAATGGGTCGTAAGCTCCATGATGTTCGGTGCGGCAGTCGGTGCGGTGGGCAGCGGCTGGCTCTCCTTTAAACTCGGGCGCAAAAAGAGCCTGATGATCGGCGCAATCCTGTTTGTTGCCGGTTCACTGTTCTCTGCGGCTGCGCCAAACGTTGAAGTACTGATTCTTTCCCGCGTTCTGCTGGGGCTGGCGGTGGGTGTGGCCTCTTATACCGCACCGCTGTACCTCTCTGAAATTGCGCCGGAAAAAATTCGCGGCAGTATGATCTCGATGTATCAGTTGATGATCACTATCGGGATCCTTGGTGCTTATCTTTCTGATACCGCCTTCAGCTACACCGGTGCATGGCGCTGGATGCTGGGTGTGATTATCATCCCGGCAATTTTGCTGCTGATTGGTGTCTTCTTCCTGCCAGACAGCCCACGTTGGTTTGCCGCCAAACGCCGTTTTGTTGATGCCGAACGCGTGCTGCTACGCCTGCGTGACACCAGCGCGGAAGCGAAACGCGAACTGGATGAAATCCGTGAAAGTTTGCAGGTTAAACAGAGTGGCTGGGCGCTGTTTAAAGAGAACAGCAACTTCCGCCGCGCGGTATTCCTTGGCGTACTGTTGCAGGTAATGCAGCAATTCACCGGGATGAACGTCATCATGTATTACGCGCCGAAAATCTTCGAACTGGCGGGTTATACCAACACTACCGAGCAAATGTGGGGGACGGTGATCGTCGGCCTGACTAACGTACTCGCCACCTTTATCGCAATCGGCCTTGTTGACCGCTGGGGACGTAAACCAACGCTAACGCTGGGCTTCCTGGTGATGGCTGCTGGCATGGGCGTACTCGGTACAATGATGCATATCGGTATCCACTCTCCGTTGGCGCAGTATTTCGCCATCGCCATGCTGCTGATGTTTATTGTTGGCTTTGCCATGAGTGCCGGTCCGCTGATTTGGGTACTGTGCTCCGAAATTCAGCCGCTGAAAGGCCGCGATTTTGGCATCACCTGCTCCACCGCCACCAACTGGATTGCCAACATGATCGTTGGCGCAACGTTCCTGACCATGCTCAACACGCTGGGTAACGCCAACACCTTCTGGGTGTATGCGGCTCTGAACGTACTGTTTATCCTGCTGACATTGTGGCTGGTGCCGGAAACCAAACACGTTTCGCTGGAACATATTGAACGTAATCTGATGAAAGGTCGTAAACTGCGCGAAATCGGCGCTCACGATTAATCTCCTCAGGCTTCCTCCCGTCGCGGAGGAAGCCACCTCTTGCAGTCATCTTTTCTTCGCTCTATCCTCTGCCGCTATGAAAACATCCCGTCTCCCTATCGCCATCCAACAGGCCGTTATGCGTCGCCTGCGGGAAAAACTCGCCCAGGCCAACCTGAAGCTAGGGCGTAACTACCCGGAGCCAAAACTCTCTTACACCCAGCGCGGCACCTCCGCCGGAACAGCCTGGCTGGAAAGCTATGAAATCCGCCTCAATCCCGTTTTGCTGTTGGAAAACAGTGAAGCCTTTATTGAAGAAGTGGTGCCGCACGAACTGGCACATTTGCTGGTATGGAAACATTTCGGCCGCGTAGCACCACATGGCAAAGAGTGGAAGTGGATGATGGAAAGCGTGCTGGGCGTTCCCGCCCGTCGTACGCATCAGTTTGAACTGCAATCCGTGCGCCGCAACACCTTCCCCTACCGCTGTAAGTGCCAGGAGCATCAGCTTACCGTACGCCGCCATAATCGCGTAGTTCGTGGCGAGGCCGTCTATCGGTGTGTTCACTGCGGTGAACAGCTGGTTGCGAAATAACCACCTGAACTATCAGGAACTTTCCTGATCTGGCTGATTGCATACCAAAACAACTTTCGCTACGTTGCTGGCTCGTTTTAACACGGAGTAAGTGATGTACCGTTATTTGTCTATTGCTGCGGTGGTACTGAGCGCAGCATTTTCCGGCCCGGCGTTGGCCGAAGGTATCAATAGTTTTTCTCAGGCGAAAGCCGCGGCGGTAAAAGTCCACGCTGACGCGCCCGGTACGTTTTATTGCGGATGTAAAATTAACTGGCAGGGCAAAAAAGGCGTTGTTGATCTGCAATCGTGCGGCTATCAGGTGCGCAAAAATGAAAACCGCGCCAGCCGCGTAGAGTGGGAACACGTCGTTCCCGCCTGGCAATTCGGTCACCAGCGCCAGTGCTGGCAGGACGGTGGACGTAAAAATTGCGCCAAAGATCCGGTCTATCGCAAGATGGAAAGCGATATGCATAACCTGCAACCGTCAGTCGGCGAGGTGAATGGCGATCGCGGCAACTTTATGTACAGCCAGTGGAATGGCGGCGAAGGCCAGTACGGTCAATGCGCCATGAAGGTCGATTTCAAAGAAAAAGCTGCCGAACCACCAGCGCGTGCACGCGGTGCCATTGCGCGCACCTACTTCTATATGCGCGACCAATACAACCTGACACTCTCCCGCCAGCAAACGCAGCTGTTCAACGCATGGAACAAGATGTATCCGGTTACCGACTGGGAGTGCGAGCGCGATGAACGCATCGCGAAGGTGCAGGGCAATCATAACCCGTATGTGCAACGCGCTTGCCAGGCGCGAAAGAGCTAACCTACACTAGCGGGATTCTTTTTGTTAACCCCTACCCCACGCGTACAACCGCGTGGGGAGACGACGCGGATTTTTAACTATGCGTATCCCCCGCATTTATCATCCTGAACCACTGACCAGCCATTCTCACATCGCGCTTTGCGAAGATGCCGCCAACCATATCGGGCGCGTACTGCGTATGGGGCCGGGGCAGGCGTTGCAATTATTTGACGGCAGCAACCAGGTCTTTGACGCCGAAATTACCAGCGCCAGCAAAAAAAGCGTGGAAGTGAAGGTGCTGGAAGGACAGATCGACGATCGTGAATCTCCGCTGCATATTCACCTCGGTCAGGTGATGTCGCGTGGCGAAAAAATGGAATTTACGATCCAGAAATCGATCGAACTCGGTGTAAGCCTCATTACGCCACTTTTTTCTGAGCGCTGCGGCGTTAAACTGGATAGTGAACGTCTGAACAAGAAGCTCCAGCAGTGGCAGAAGATTGCAATTGCTGCCTGTGAGCAGTGTGGTCGTAACCGGGTGCCGGAAATCCGTCCAGCGATGGATCTGGAAGCCTGGTGTGCAGAGCAGGGTGAAGGACTGAAACTGAATCTTCACCCGCGCGCCAGTAACAGCATCAATACGTTGCCGTTACCGGTCGAACGCGTCCGCCTGCTGATTGGCCCGGAAGGCGGTTTATCGGCAGATGAAATTGCCATGACTGCCCGCTATCAATTTACTGATATCCTGTTGGGACCTCGCGTTTTGCGTACAGAGACAACTGCGCTCACCGCCATTACCGCGCTACAAGTACGATTTGGCGATTTGGGCTAACGGAGAAGAATAATGATCAAGCTCGGCATCGTGATGGACCCCATCGCAAACATCAACATCAAGAAAGATTCCAGTTTCGCTATGTTGCTGGAAGCACAGCGTCGTGGTTACGAACTTCACTATATGGAGATGGGCGATCTGTATCTGATCAATGGCGAAGCCCGCGCCCATACCCGCACGCTGAACGTGAAGCAGAACTACGAAGAGTGGTTTTCATTCGTCGGTGAACAGGATCTGCCGCTGGCCGATCTCGATGTGATCCTGATGCGTAAAGACCCGCCGTTTGATACCGAGTTTATCTACGCGACCTATATTCTGGAACGTGCCGAAGAGAAAGGGTCGCTGATCGTTAACAAGCCGCAGAGCCTGCGCGACTGTAACGAGAAACTGTTTACCGCCTGGTTCTCTGACTTAACGCCAGAAACGCTGGTTACGCGCAATAAAGCGCAGCTAAAAGCGTTCTGGGAGAAACACAGCGACATCATTCTTAAGCCGCTGGACGGTATGGGCGGCGCGTCGATTTTCCGCGTGAAAGAAGGCGATCCAAACCTCGGCGTGATTGCCGAAACCCTGACTGAGCATGGCACTCGCTACTGCATGGCGCAAAATTACCTGCCAGCCATTAAAGATGGCGACAAACGCGTGCTGGTGGTGGATGGCGAGCCGGTACCGTACTGCCTGGCGCGTATTCCGCAGGGGGGCGAAACCCGTGGCAATCTGGCTGCCGGTGGTCGCGGTGAACCTCGTCCGCTGACGGAAAGTGACTGGAAAATCGCCCGTCAGATCGGGCCGACGTTGAAAGAAAAAGGGCTGATTTTTGTTGGTCTGGATATCATCGGCGACCGTCTGACTGAAATTAACGTCACCAGCCCAACCTGTATTCGTGAGATTGAAGCAGAGTTTCCGGTGTCGATCACCGGAATGTTAATGGATGCCATCGAAGCACGTTTACAGCAGCAGTAACCCACCTTAGCGAGAAGGATCTCGTTGAGACTCTGAGTGACAGCGCCCTTCTTTCCACGCATACTGGGCGCTGTTGCTTTTTTGAACCAGGAAACAGAACCTCTGACAATGAATTTACAGCATCACTTTCTTATTGCCATGCCTGCTCTCCAGGATCCGATTTTCCGTCGTTCCGTGGTCTACATTTGCGAACATAATACCAATGGTGCAATGGGGATCATCGTCAACAAGCCGCTGGAAAATCTCAAAATTGAAGGGATTCTGGAAAAGCTGAAGATCACGCCGGAGCCGCGTGATGAATCAATCCGTCTGGATAAACCGGTTATGCTCGGCGGTCCGCTGGCTGAAGATCGCGGGTTTATTTTGCATACTCCGCCCTCCAATTTTGCTTCCAGCATTCGCATTTCAGACAACACAGTGATGACCACTTCCCGCGATGTGCTGGAAACGCTCGGCACCGATAAACAACCGTCTGACGTATTGGTGGCTCTGGGTTATGCCTCCTGGGAAAAAGGTCAACTGGAACAAGAAATTCTCGATAACGCGTGGCTAACGGCCCCGGCGGATCTGAATATTCTGTTCAAAACGCCGATTGCCGACCGCTGGCGCGAGGCGGCAAAACTGATTGGTGTGGATATTCTCACCATGCCTGGTGTGGCAGGGCACGCCTGATGAGTGGAACCTTACTCGCCTTCGACTTCGGCACCAAAAGCATTGGCGTAGCGGTCGGCCAACGCATTACCGGCACTGCTCGCCCTTTGCCTGCAATTAAAGCACAGGACGGTACGCCGGACTGGAACCTCATCGAACGTTTACTGAAAGAGTGGCAGCCGGACGAAATCATCGTCGGTTTGCCGCTGAATATGGACGGCACCGAGCAACCATTGACTGCCAGAGCGCGTAAATTTGCCAACCGTATTCATGGTCGTTTCGGTGTTGAAGTAAAGCTCCATGACGAACGTCTTAGCACCGTGGAAGCCCGTTCCGGTCTGTTTGAACAGGGCGGCTATCGGGCGCTCAACAAAGGCAAAGTCGACTCTGCCTCTGCGGTTATTATTCTCGAAAGCTATTTCGAGCAGGGATATTAAGGCGATTTAAAAGCCTGGCGGATAGTCGTTACCGCCATCTTGCCGGATGCGGCGTGAACGCCTATCCGGCCTACATGTGGCAGCGATTGTAGGTCTGATAAGACGCGCAAGCGTCTCATCAGACGTTTATTGCCTTTGTAGGCCCGATAAGCTTGCACATCGGGCATGGCAACGTCACAAACGCCCTTCCCCCACTCGCTGCTGAAAACTCTGCTGAAACGTTATCATCCCCACCTGCTGCCCGGTTTGAATAACATGCGGTAACTGGTGGGTTTTCCCTTCGCGAATCAAATTCCCCACCGCGGGAGTGTTAATCAATAATTCAAACAGCGCCACGCGTCCTTCCTGTTTATCCACTTCCAGCTTTTGTGACAACACGGCCCGTAAACTACCTGCCAGTTGATTACGTGCGGGATCTTTTTCCTGCGCCGGAAATGAATCCACCAGTCGCTCAACTGCCTGCGCGGCACCACGCGTATGTAATGTTGCCAGCACCAAATGCCCGGTTTCTGCCGCCGTCAGTGCCAGACGGATTGTCTCGCTGTCACGCAGCTCTCCGAGCAAAATCACATCAGGATCTTCCCGCAATGCGGCCCGCAATCCCGATGCGAACGTCATACAGTGCAAACCAATTTCCCGCTGCTGGATCAAACATCGCTGGCTGGCATAGAGATATTCCACAGGATCTTCCAGCGTCAGAATATGCGCATCGGCATGTTGATTGAGATAGCCAACCATCGCCGCCAGCGTGGTAGATTTGCCGCTCCCCGTCGCCCCCGTCACCAGAATCAGGCCATTCTCGCTCTTGAGTAATTCCGGCAATATCAGTGGTGCGCCAAGCTGTTCGAGCTGCGGGCAGTGCGAAGGTAACAGCCGTAACGCCAGCGAAATGCCATGCCGTTGCGCGAATGCGCTGCCACGCAATCGCTGGTTTTCCGCCAGCGACACGGCAAAATCCAGCTGGCCATTTTCCAGCAATATTGCCCGCTGATCGTCATCCAGCCACTCCCGCAGTAGCTCTTCGACGTCCGGCGCATCAAACGGCGCAGCTTCCATTAGCCCGCGAATGCGCCATCGTGCGGGCCAGGCGCTGCACAGGTGTAGATCCGAGACGTTATGCTTTACACTAAGGGCCACAATTTCTTCCATATTCATACTAAGATCCTCGGAAAATGAACGATATTGCGCATAACCTGGCACAGGTCCGGGACAAAATCTCAGCGGCTGCAACGCGTTGCGGCCGTTCTCCAGAAGAAATTACGCTGCTTGCAGTCAGTAAAACAAAACCTGCGAGCGCCATCGCAGAAGCCATTGATGCCGGGCAGCGTCAATTTGGTGAAAACTACGTTCAGGAAGGGGTAGATAAAATTCGCCACTTTCAGGAACTGGGCGTAACAGGATTAGAATGGCATTTTATTGGCCCGTTGCAGTCTAATAAAAGCCGCCTGGTGGCAGAGCATTTCGACTGGTGTCATACCATCGACCGTTTGCGCATCGCTACTCGCCTCAACGACCAGCGCCCGGCAGAACTTCCCCCTCTTAACGTACTGATTCAAATTAATATTAGTGACGAAAACAGTAAGTCCGGGATTCAACTGGCAGAACTGGACGAGCTGGCAGCTGCGGTCGCTGAACTACCGCGTTTACGTCTGCGCGGGCTGATGGCAATCCCTGCGCCTGAGTCAGAATATGTAAGGCAGTTTGAAGTTGCACGCCAAATGGCTGTAGCATTTGCCGGTCTGAAAACGCGCTACCCGCATATCGACACGCTCTCTCTGGGAATGTCGGACGATATGGAAGCCGCCATTGCGGCAGGTAGCACGATGGTTCGTATCGGCACTGCAATTTTTGGTGCGCGTGATTACTCTAAAAAATAAGGAATTAAAGGAACGCCATGAATACGTTGACTTTCCTGCTTTCAACGGTCATTGAGCTGTATACCATGGTGCTGTTATTACGCATCTGGATGCAGTGGGCTCATTGTGATTTTTACAACCCCTTCTCACAGTTTGTAGTGAAGGTAACACAGCCAATTATCGGGCCACTGCGCCGCGTTATTCCGGCAATGGGTCCCATTGATAGCGCCTCGCTGCTGGTTGCGTACATTCTCAGTTTTATCAAAGCCATCGTGCTGTTTAAAGTGGTGACCTTCCTGCCAATCATCTGGATTGCCGGTTTACTGATTCTGCTGAAAACCATCGGCCTGCTGATTTTCTGGGTCCTGCTGGTGATGGCGATTATGAGCTGGGTAAGCCAGGGTCGTAGTCCGATTGAATACGTGCTGATTCAGCTGGCCGATCCGCTGCTGCGCCCGATTCGCCGCCTGCTACCGGCAATGGGTGGGATTGATTTCTCGCCGATGATCCTCGTTCTGCTGCTGTATGTCATCAATATGGGTGTCGCAGAAGTATTACAGGCAACCGGAAACATGCTGCTGCCGGGGCTGTGGATGGCGTTATGAGTGCCGTAACAGTTAATGATGACGGTCTGGTTTTACGGCTCTATATTCAGCCGAAAGCCAGCCGTGATTCTATTGTCGGTTTACATGGCGACGAAGTTAAAGTCGCCATTACCGCGCCGCCGGTTGACGGCCAGGCCAACAGTCATCTGGTGAAGTTTCTCGGTAAGCAATTCCGGGTTGCCAAAAGCCAGGTGGTGATTGAAAAAGGCGAACTTGGCCGCCACAAACAAATTAAAATCATTAATCCGCAACAAATCCCGCCAGAAATCGCGGCGTTAATTAATTAGGTATCCTATGCAAAAAGTTGTCCTCGCAACCGGCAATGCCGGTAAAGTGCGTGAGCTGGCGTCGCTGCTTAGCGACTTCGGTCTTGATATCGTGGCCCAAACAGACCTCGGCGTAGATTCCGCTGAAGAAACTGGCCTGACCTTTATCGAAAACGCGATTCTGAAAGCGCGCCATGCGGCAAAAGTGACCGGTTTACCGGCAATTGCCGACGACTCCGGTCTGGCGGTAGATGCGCTGGGTGGAGCGCCGGGTATTTACTCCGCGCGTTATTCCGGTGAAGACGCGACCGATCAAAAGAATCTGCAAAAACTGCTGGAAACAATGAAAGACGTACCGGACGACCAACGTCAGGCGCGTTTCCACTGCGTGCTGGTATATCTGCGTCACGCGGAAGATCCCACTCCGCTGGTGTGCCACGGTAGTTGGCCGGGCGTGATTACTCGTGAACCAGCGGGCACTGGTGGCTTTGGTTATGATCCAATCTTCTTCGTACCTTCCGAAGGGAAAACCGCTGCCGAACTGACCCGCGAAGAAAAGAGCGCCATTTCCCACCGTGGTCAGGCGTTGAAACTGCTGCTGGACGCTTTACGTAATGGTTAAATTACCGCCGCTGAGTCTCTACATTCACATCCCGTGGTGCGTGCAGAAATGCCCGTACTGCGATTTCAACTCTCACGCGTTGAAAGGAGAAGTGCCGCACGACGATTATGTTCAGCATCTGCTTAACGATCTGGACAACGATGTGGCTTACGCTCAGGGCCGTGAAGTAAAGACAATCTTTATTGGCGGTGGTACGCCGAGCCTGCTTTCCGGCCCGGCGATGCAAACGCTGCTGGACGGCGTGCGTGCGCGTTTGCCGCTGGCAGCGGATGCAGAAATTACTATGGAAGCGAACCCTGGTACGGTAGAAGCCGATCGCTTTGTTGATTATCAGCGTGCTGGTGTGAACCGCATCTCCATTGGCGTGCAGAGTTTTAGCGAAGAAAAGCTGAAACGACTTGGGCGCATTCATGGCCCGCAAGAAGCGAAACGAGCGGCAAATCTGGCGAGCGGTTTAGGGTTACGTAGCTTTAACCTCGATTTGATGCATGGGCTACCGGATCAATCACTGGAAGAGGCGCTTGGCGATCTGCGCCAGGCCATTGAACTGAATCCGCCGCATCTTTCCTGGTATCAGCTAACCATCGAACCCAATACGCTGTTTGGTTCGCGCCCGCCGGTGCTGCCGGACGATGACGCGCTGTGGGATATTTTCGAACAGGGGCATCAGTTATTAACCGCAGCGGGTTATCAGCAATATGAAACTTCCGCTTACGCCAAACCCGGTTATCAGTGCCAGCACAATCTCAACTACTGGCGATTTGGCGACTACATTGGTATTGGCTGCGGCGCGCACGGCAAAGTGACCTTCCCGGATGGGCGCATTCTGCGTACCACTAAAACGCGTCATCCGCGTGGTTTTATGCAAGGAAGGTATCTGGAAAGCCAGCGTGATGTCGAAGCCGCAGATAAGCCGTTTGAGTTCTTTATGAATCGCTTCCGTCTGCTGGAGGCCGCGCCGCGCGTGGAGTTTAGCCAGTATACTGGCCTTTCTGAAGAAGTTATTCGCTCTCAGTTAGACGAGGCTATCGCTCAGGGTTATCTCACAGAATGTGCGGATTACTGGCAGATAACGGAACATGGGAAGTTGTTTTTAAATTCGCTGCTGGAGCTTTTTCTGGCTGAGTAAATTTGTATTGCCGGATGCGGCGTGTACGCAACATCCGGCTACAACTCTTGCGTCATCGCAAAAATTACTTAATCACCCCATTGCGCCGCAATTGTTCGGTATCTTTTTTCCAGCGTTCATTAACCTGGTTGATATCGTCAATTTTCATCAAAATCGCGACTTTTTTACTGTTTATTTCTGAAACTTTCATCGTTAAAGGATATTGCCCTTTTTCGAGCGTTATCCAGTCATCCTGCAATTTACGGCTAAGTTTTTGTGATTGCAGAAAAGTCTGTCGCCGTTGTTCGTTGATATCGAAATCTCGCTTCTGCTGAATCGGCACTTCATAACACTCTGCACTCTGTTTATGACATGCCGCAATCGCCGGTTGATAAATCTCTTTGTCATATTTAACCGCGAACGCCTCGCTATCATTCTGTTTATTAAACTCATCACGCTGTTGGTGAATTTTTTTAAAGGCGTCTTCGCGGGTCATTTGCTTACCGTTTGCATCTTTTCCCCAATATGCATCCGCTGCTTTCTGCGCCGCCACCATTTGCTTATCAAGCGCTTTCACTTCCTTTTCCAGCGCAGGAATCGAGTTCTTCTGGTTATTCAACGCAGACTCAAGCTGACTAAAGCGATAATTGAAATCTTCGCTATTCACGATCAGATATTTATTATTCGTTTTGATATCGTCGACCACCCGCCCACGATCTCTGGCTGCCGCCTGAAAAGAGTAAAAGTTCACCGACCAGCCAGAAGCGGGCGTTCCTTTACTGGTTAACATCGCCGAGAATTTTACCGGTTTATCTTTCGTCCAGGTCTGTTCGAGCAGTTCGTAATCTGCCAACTGACCGACCCAGGTATAGAGATCGTCACTGGAAGAGACATCGCCTTCCGCTGACCAGGTGGCCTGATTACCCTTAGCATCAAGATTTTTTAAGGTGATGGCATCAAGCTTGAGAATGCCGTGATACTGCTTTTTGAATTGATCTTTTAAGATATTTTCAGTTGGCGGTTCACCATCTGCCCGGACATTACCAGTCATCAACATAAGCAGCGCCGTACCAACAATCCATTGCTTTTTCACCCGAAAACCCTCGCGCGGAATAATTTATTTCGGTGATTATCATCAGGGTAATGAAAATTGGCAATGGACGTAAGTCTGAAGTGAAAAAGCCCCGGCACGATACCGGGGCGAGGTGATTAGTACTGATTGAAGATCTGCTGGATCTGCTGCGGATCTTTGGTTTGCGTCAGAGCCAGTTGCAGCAGAACGCGCGCTTTTTGCGGGTTCAACGTGCCAGAGGCGACGAAGCCGTATTTCGCATCATCGACTTCGGCATCCTGAGTGGTAGCGCCCGTCGGTACGCGGGAAGAACGCACGACTGCAGTGCCGTTTTTTGCGGCGGTCGCCAGAGTGTCAAATACGGTTTTATACAGGTTGCCGTTACCCACACCAGCGCTAACAATGCCATCATAGCCCGCATCTACCAGTGCTTTAGCCGGAAGATCGGATGCGTTAGCGTAGTTATAAACAATGCCGACTTTCGGCAGTTCATTCAGTTTAGAGACATCGAACGGCGTGTCGCTGGTATGCTTACGTGCCGGGGTACGTTGGTAGTCAATCTTACCGTTGTGAATGTAACCCAGAGGACCGTAGTTAACAGACTTGAAGGTCGCTACGTCGGTGGTGTTGGTTTTGGTGACATCGCGACCGTCCAGTACGGTGTCGTTCATCACCACCAGCACGCCACGATTAGCGGAGGCTTTATCAGCTGCGGTCACTACCGCGTTATACAGGTTGAATGGACCGTCTGCGCTCATGGACGTGGACGGACGCATTGCGCCGACCATCACCACCGGTTTGTCGCATTTCACCGTCAGGTCGAGGAAGTAAGCGGTTTCTTCCATCGTGTCGGTACCGTGGGTAATGACGAAGCCGTCGGTTTTATCGCAGTCGGTGTTAATTTTTTTCGCCAGTGTCAGCCAGACATTATCGTTCATGTCCTGGGAGCCGATATTCACTACCTGCTCGCCTTTAACGTTCGCAATGTCTTTTAGTTGCGGCACCGCATTAACCAGATTTTCTACGCCAACTTTACCCGCTGTGTAGTTAGATTTGGTTGCGGAGTCACCACCACCGGCAATGGTCCCGCCGGTTGCTAAAATGGTGATATTGGGTAATGCCAATGCTGCACCACTAAAACCCATAACCAGTGCGGCAAGTGCCGTCTTTTTGAAAAACTCCATTTCATTCCTCCAGTTACGTGAACGCTACGCATTATCCCTTAGCTCTGTATGGGAAATTTGACGTTAAACAATTTACAACGTGAATATATTTTGGAGATCTACAAAGTTAGAGGCAGGTAACAAAACGAAGAATTAAACGGCATAAAAAAGTATTATGCCGTCTTAAAATAGAGGATTATTTTAAATTCCCGACCAGGGCTTTGCGGCTATCTTCCAGAGTCACAACGCGGCTACAAACATCTTTGCCAAACTGCTGGAAATCTTTTTCCTGCTTTTTCCACTCGGTTTGGATTGAGGATTGCAGACCGCCCAGGCTTCCCAGCACATTCTGTAATGGGTTACCACCGCTTTTCAGCACCGCTTTCGCGCCCATTTCATTAATGCTGTCCTGTAAAATTCCGCCCATTGCCTGATTAACTAATTGCTGGCCTTCGGCGCGAACCTGATCAATGGCTTTATAGTGAAACGTCAGGCCATCGCTGCGCGTTTCGATAATGCGGTTCATCTGCTCTTTCAGCTGCGCATCAAGTTTGGTCAGACGGCTGCGCATTTTGCTGCTTTCGCCCATCTCCTGAACGATAATTTTATCCAGCGCAATACGGGCTTTCTCGACGCGGCTTTTCGCGCCTTCATCAATCCACGGTAGCGTGCTACGTAGTTCAGCCTGATAATCCTTCGCCTGCTCGCGCTGGGCGGCATTCAGGGAATATTGCTTACCGTTATACATCACGTTGCCGTCTGGCGTGATCACCAGATTGCCGTTTTCGCCCTTCACCTGCACGGTTTGCGGGCTGACAATCACATCGTCACGCGGCGTGACGCTGCACTGGTAGTCGGCGTGAGCGGTCATTGCCGTCACTGAAAGTGCTGCCGCCAGCAGCATTTTGCGCATCATAGTCTTCCCTCAAGAACAAATCAGGCCAGCATTTGCTGGCCCCAGATTGATAACAAAGTACGCGTTTTCCATGCCGGATGCGGCGTAAACGCCTTATCCGGCCTACTCGATCGTGCATCTTTCCAGGCCTGATAAGCGTAGCGCATCAGGCAGTTTTGCATTTGTCATCGCCCGTATGCTTTCTTAGTCCCACCAAACGTCGAAAAGTTCGCTGGTGCGTACCTCATCCAGTTTGCGCTCTTCCAGCCACTTACGCACAATCGCCTGATGTTCTTCGGTGCATTTGCCGATTTCCTGCATGCAGATCAGACCTTCCCAGGCCAGATAACCGCTGCCGTCAAAGGCCAGTTTGTTCGGTTCGATAACCTCGTTAATAAAATCATCAACGGTTTTATCAATCTGTTCTTCCGATGTACCTTCCGGGAATCGCCATGCCACCGAAAATCCTAATTCCTGGAATTCGTCGATGTGCATTTTTTTACGCAGACGACGGCTACGGTTCTTTGCCATTATTTCACCCTCTCGAACATTAAGTCCCATACTCCGTGACCAAGACGATGACCACGTTGTTCAAATTTCGTCACCGGACGTGATGCCGGACGCGGTACGTAATCATTGCTCTCTGACAGGTTTTTATAACCGTCAATAGAAGACATCACTTCAAGCATATGTTCCGCATAAGGTTCCCAGTCGGTCGCCATATGGAATACACCCCCCAGCTGCAGTTTGCTTTTTACCAGTTCGGCAAACGGCACCTGTACGATACGGCGTTTATTATGGCGCGCTTTGTGCCACGGGTCAGGGAAAAAGAGCTGCACCATGCGCAATGAATTGTCAGGAATCATTTTATGCAGCACTTCAACCGCATCGTGACACATCACGCGCAGGTTGCTTAAACCTTCTTCATGCGCAGAAGCCAGGCACGCACCAACGCCCGGTGAATGCACTTCAATGCCGAGGAAGTCCTGCTCAGGGCGATCTTTAGCCATTGCCACCAGCGACGCCCCCATGCCAAAACCAATCTCAAGCGTCACCGGCGCTTCACGGCCAAAAAGCGCGGGGAAATCCAGCATATCTTCGCTGAACTCAACGCCCATCACCGGCCAGTAGTTTTCCAGCGCATGTTCCTGGCCTTTGGTCAGTCGCCCCTGGCGGCGCACAAAACTACGGATACGGCGCAGTGGGCGGCCGTTTTCATCAAATTCCGGTGAAATGACGTCGTTTTTCATAAAGATTTAGTCGCTTGTGAAAGTGTTCTGAAAACGGGCATTATCCAAAGTTAGTTGCCGGATGCAAGCATGATAAGGCCGTGGCTGCGGAAAGTTCCGGTTTACACCCTGCCGTCGCTGTGCTGCAATCTTGCCCCCAACAACAGTGAATTCGGTGACCATGCAAGCGTCGCAATTTTCAGCCCAGGTTCTGGACTGGTACGATAAATACGGGCGGAAAACGCTGCCCTGGCAAATTGACAAGACGCCCTACAAAGTATGGCTCTCAGAAGTGATGTTGCAACAAACTCAGGTTGCGACCGTTATCCCCTATTTTGAACGCTTTATGGCGCGCTTCCCGACGGTGACCGATCTCGCCAATGCGCCGCTCGACGAAGTTCTCCACTTGTGGACCGGACTGGGCTATTACGCCCGCGCGCGCAATCTACATAAAGCGGCGCAGCAAGTTGCCACCTTACACGGCGGTAAATTCCCGGAAACCTTTGATGAGGTCGCCGCGTTACCGGGCGTCGGGCGTTCCACCGCAGGCGCGATTCTCTCACTTTCTCTGGGTAAGCACTTTCCGATTCTCGACGGTAACGTCAAACGCGTGCTGGCGCGCTGCTATGCTGTAAACGGCTGGCCTGGGAAAAAAGAGGTCGAGAATAAACTATGGAGTTTGAGCGAGCAGGTGACGCCCGCGGTTGGCGTGGAACGGTTTAACCAGGCGATGATGGATTTGGGCGCGATGATTTGTACGCGCTCGAAGCCGAAATGTTCGCTCTGTCCGCTACAAAACGGATGTATTGCCGCCGCCAACAATAGCTGGTCGCTTTATCCGGGCAAAAAACCGAAACAGACGCTGCCAGAGCGCACCGGCTACTTTTTGCTGTTACAGCACGAAGATGAAGTATTGCTGGTGCAGCGTCCGCCGAGCGGATTGTGGGGCGGTTTATACTGTTTCCCGCAGTTTGCCGACGAAGAAAGTTTGCGGCAGTGGCTGGCGCAACGGCAGATTGCTGCCGATAACCTGACGCAACTGACCGCGTTTCGGCATACCTTCAGCCATTTCCACTTAGATATTGTGCCTATGTGGCTTCCCGTGTCGTCATTCACCGGCTGCATGGATGAAGGCAATGCGCTCTGGTATAACTTAGCGCAACCGCCGTCAGTTGGCCTGGCGGCTCCCGTGGAGCGTTTGTTACAGCAGTTACGCACTGGCGCGCCGGTTTAGCGCGTGAGTCGATAAAGAGGATGATTTATGAGCAGAACGATTTTTTGTACTTTCCTGCAACGTGAAGCAGAAGGTCAGGATTTTCAGCTGTACCCCGGCGAGCTGGGAAAACGCATCTATAACGAGATCTCCAAAGAAGCCTGGGCGCAGTGGCAGCACAAGCAAACCATGCTGATTAATGAAAAGAAACTCAACATGATGAATGCCGAGCACCGCAAGCTGCTTGAGCAGGAGATGGTCAACTTCCTGTTCGAGGGTAAAGAGGTGCATATCGAGGGCTATACGCCGGAAGATAAAAAATAAAAACAGTGCCGGGGCACGCCTCCGGCAACTTGCATAAAAACAAACACAACACGCACCCGGAATGATGAAAAAATATCTCGCGCTGGCTTTGATTGCGCCGTTGCTCATCTCCTGTTCGACGACCAAAAAAGGCGATACCTATAACGAAGCCTGGGTCAAAGATACCAACGGTTTTGATATTCTGATGGGGCAATTTGCCCACAATATTGAGAACATCTGGGGATTCAAAGAGGTGGTGATCGCCGGTCCTAAGGACTACGTGAAATACACCGATCAATATCAGACCCGCAGCCACATCAACTTCGATGACGGTACGATTACTATCGAAACTATCGCCGGGACAGAACCTGCCGCGCATTTGCGCCGGGCAATTATCAAAACGTTGCTGATGGGTGACGATCCGAGTTCGGTCGATCTCTATTCCGACGTTGATGATATTACGATTTCGAAAGAACCTTTCCTTTACGGTCAGGTGGTGGACAACACCGGGCAGCCGATTCGCTGGGAAGGTCGCGCAAGCAACTTCGCGGATTATCTGCTGAAAAACCGTCTGCAAAGCCGCAGTAACGGGCTGCGTATCATCTACAGCGTCACCATTAACATGGTACCGAACCACCTTGATAAACGTGCGCACAAATATCTCGGCATGGTCCGCCAGGCGTCACGGAAATATGGCGTTGATGAGTCGCTGATTCTGGCAATTATGCAGACCGAATCTTCCTTTAACCCGTATGCGGTCAGCCGTTCCGATGCGCTGGGATTAATGCAGGTGGTACAACATACTGCCGGGAAAGATGTGTTCCGCTCGCAGGGGAAATCCGGCACGCCGAGCCGCAGTTTCTTGTTTGATCCTGCCAGCAATATTGATACCGGCACCGCGTATCTGGCGATGCTGAACAATGTTTATCTCGGCGGAATTGATAACCCAACATCGCGGCGTTATGCCGTCATCACCGCCTATAACGGCGGCGCAGGCAGCGTGCTGCGAGTCTTTTCGAATGATAAGATTCAGGCTGCCAATATTATTAACACCATGACGCCAGGCGATGTTTATCAAACGCTGACGACCCGCCATCCCTCTGCGGAATCTCGCCGTTATCTTTATAAAGTGAATACCGCGCAAAAATCCTACCGCCGCCGATAATTCCACTAACCGCCCCTGACGATGCTCAGGGGTAAAAATGTTATCCACATCACAATTTCGTTTTGCAAATTGGGAATGTTTGCAATTATTTGCCACAGGTAACAAAAAACCAGTCCGCGAAGTTGATAGAATCCCATCATCTCGCACGGTCAAATGTGCTTTTTCAAACACTCATCCGCATCACGATGTGAGGAAATTAACATGAATCTTAAGCTGCAGCTGAAAATACTCTCTTTTCTGCAGTTCTGTCTGTGGGGAAGTTGGCTGACGACCCTCGGCTCCTATATGTTTGTTACCCTGAAGTTTGACGGTGCTTCTATCGGCGCAGTTTATAGCTCACTGGGTATCGCCGCGGTCTTTATGCCTGCGCTGCTGGGGATTGTGGCCGACAAATGGTTAAGTGCGAAATGGGTATATGCCATTTGCCACACCATTGGCGCTATCACGCTGTTCATGGCGGCCCAGGTCACGACGCCGGAGGCGATGTTCCTTGTGATATTGATTAACTCGTTTGCTTATATGCCAACACTTGGGTTAATCAACACCATCTCTTACTATCGCCTGCAAAATGCCGGGATGGATATCGTTACTGACTTCCCGCCAATTCGTATCTGGGGCACCATCGGCTTTATCATGGCAATGTGGGTGGTGAGCCTGTCTGGCTTCGAATTAAGCCACATGCAGCTGTATATTGGTGCAGCACTTTCCGCCATTCTGGTTCTGTTTACCCTGACTCTGCCGCATATTCCGGTTGCTAAACAGCAAGCGAATCAGAGCTGGACAACCCTGCTGGGCCTCGATGCATTCGCGCTGTTTAAAAACAAGCGTATGGCAATCTTCTTCATCTTCTCAATGCTGCTGGGCGCGGAACTGCAGATTACCAACATGTTCGGTAACACCTTCCTGCACAGCTTCGACAAAGATCCGATGTTTGCCAGCAGCTTCATCGTGCAGCATGCGTCAATCATCATGTCAATTTCGCAGATCTCTGAAACCCTGTTCATTCTGACCATCCCGTTCTTCTTAAGCCGCTACGGTATTAAGAACGTAATGATGATCAGTATTGTGGCGTGGATCCTGCGTTTTGCGCTGTTTGCTTACGGCGACCCGACTCCGTTCGGTACTGTACTGCTGGTACTGTCGATGATCGTTTACGGTTGCGCATTCGACTTCTTCAACATCTCTGGTTCGGTGTTTGTCGAAAAAGAAGTTAGCCCGGCAATTCGCGCCAGTGCGCAGGGGATGTTCCTGATGATGACCAACGGCTTCGGCTGTATCCTCGGCGGCATCGTGAGCGGTAAAGTGGTTGAGATGTACACCCAAAACGGCATTACCGACTGGCAGACCGTATGGTTGATTTTCGCTGGTTACTCCGTGGTTCTGGCCTTCGCGTTCATGGCGATGTTCAAATATAAACACGTTCGTGTCCCGACAGGCACACAGACGGTGAGCCACTAATTACGCAAAGAAAAACGGGTCGCCAGAAGGTGACCCGTTTTTTTCTTACTTCAACACATAACCGTACAATCGTTTCATGCCATCTGCATCGGTTTCGCTATAGACACCTTGCAGCTCCGGCGAAAATCCCGGCAACAAATTCACCCCTTCTTCCAGCGCAAGGAAATAACGTTGGACCGCCCCGCCCCAGACTTCCCCGGGTACCACGCAAAGCACGCCAGGTGGATAAGGCAACGCCCCTTCTGCCGCAATTCGCCCTTCGGCATCACGAATCCGCACCAACTCCACTTCACCGCGAATATAAGCACTATGCGCATCCTGGGGGTTCATCACCACTGACGGGAAACTCTGCTGGCGGAACATCGCTTTTTGTAGGTCTTTGACGTCGAAACTGACATACAGATCGTGCATCTCCTGACACAACTGGCGCAAAGTGTAGTCGCGATAGCGCACCGGATATTTGTTATAAACGCTCGGCAACACCTCAGCCAGCGGAGAGTCATCCTCAATATGCTGTTCAAACTGCGCCAACATCTCTACCAGTTGTGCCAGCTTCTCGTGGCTTTCCGCCGGAGTTAATAAGAACAGAATGGAGTTGAGATCGCACTTCTCCGGCACAATGCCGTTCTCACGCAGATAGTGCGCCAGAATCGTCGCCGGAACGCCAAAGTCGCTATATTCGCCAGTTTCGGCATTGATACCTGGTGTAGTGAGTAACAGCTTGCACGGATCAACAAAATACTGATCCGCGGCATATCCTTCAAAGCCGTGCCACTTCGCCCCCGGCTCAAAACTGAAAAAACGGCGGTCGCTGGCTAACACAGATGTCGGATAATCCTGCCACAATTTGCCATCAACAACGGGCGGGATAAACGGGCGGAACAGCTTACAGCGCGCAAGAATAGCCTTGCGCGACTCAATACCCAACTCAACGCACTCAGCCCACAGCCGACGCCCACTCTCTCCTTCATGAATTTTGGCGTTAACGTCCAGCGCGGCAAACTGCGGGTAGAACGGGCTGGTAGAAGCATGGAGCATAAAGGCATTATTCAACCGCTTATGCGGGCAAAAACGCGCCTGTCCGCGGATATGGTTATCTTTTTTATGGATCTGCGACGTCTGTGAGAATCCCGCCTGCTGTTTGTGCACCGACTGGGTCACAAAAATCCCCGGATCGTTTTCGTTAAGTTCTAACAGCAGCGGCGAGCTATCCGCCATCATCGGGATAAATTGTTCATAACCGACCCACGCGGAATCAAACAGAATGTAATCACACAGATGCCCAACGGTATCGATCACCTGACGGGCGTTATAGACAGTGCCGTCATAGGTTCCCAGCTGAATAATCGCCAGGCGAAACGGGCGCGGCAACTCAGCTTTTTCTGGCGCAACGTCGCGAATTTGCTGGCGCAGATACTCTTCATTAAAACAGTGCGCATCAATACCGCCAATGAAACCAAACGGGTTGCGTGAAGCTTCCAGATAGACCGGCGTCGCCCCCGCCTGAATCAGCGCGCCGTGATGATTCGACTTATGGTTGTTACGGTCGAAGAGCACCAGATCGCCACACGTTAACAGCGCATTCGTCACCACTTTATTCGCTGCCGATGTGCCGTTCAGCACAAAATAGGTTTTATCGGCATGAAAGACTTTGGCTGCGAATTTCTGCGCATCCTTCGCCGATCCTTCATGAATAAGCAGATCGCCCAATTTTACGTCAGCGTTACACATATCGGCGCGAAAGACGTTCTCACCAAAGAAATCGTAAAAATGGCGTCCGGCAGGATGCTTTTTAAAAAACGCACCATGTTGATGTCCAGGGCAAGCAAAGGTGCTGTTGCCCATCTCAACGTACTGCGTCAGCGTGTCATAAAACGGTGGCAGCAAATTCTCTTCATACTGACAGGCTGCGGATTCCAGCTCCAGCCACTGCTGCTCGTTGCCGTTGATTACCGCCGTAACGCCCGCAGGTAATTCAACAGCATGTTCGGAATACAAAAACACCGGTAGATGAAAACCGGTGCGCTTAAGCAACGCAAGAATGCCACTGCGACTATCCGCAGCGGTAATGACGACTGCCGCGACGTCCGTAAAATCAGTATCTCCCAACGCCACCACGCGACGATGAGAAGAAAGTCGGGATACCAGTTCACTACTGGCGGCAATATTCATTGATTTCATAAGCGCAAACCCGTTTCGGGGAAGTAAGAATACCGGACAAGGTGGAAAACCCTGCCCCATGAGATATGGGTCAAACTGGTCACCAGCTCCGACCGCCAGACATCAGTAAAAGCAGAAACGCTCTGATTTTACTGTTGTCCTGCAGTGAGCGTGCGTTAACTTCACCGCATGAGCAGTAACATAGAAAGGGAAACGTTTCGCGCGAAACGGCGATAAGCGAGAGAATGTAAGGAGATGGCGTGCATCGGGCAAACTCCGTACAGAGAGGAGAAAATTCGCGCAATCATGGCACCTTTCACCAGAGCGTGCAAGCCAGGACTTTGCGAACAAACAAGCCATTGAAGGTGCCAAACGGTCATAATAAGAAAATCAGACAATGCAGCTAACAGGAACTCTTGTGGTCATCGGTCCTTTTATCAACGCAAGTGCAGTCTTACTGGGTGGCGTTCTCGGTGCACTCCTTAGTCAACGCTTACCGGAACGTATCCGCGTCTCCATGACATCAATTTTTGGTCTGGCATCGCTGGGGATTGGTATTTTACTGGTGGTGAAATGCGCCAACCTTCCGGCGATGGTTTTAGCAACCTTACTCGGCGCATTAATCGGCGAAATTTGTCTGCTGGAAAAAGGCGTCAATACCGCGGTCACCAAAGCACAAAATCTGTTTCGCCACTCACGTAAGAAGCCAGCGCATGAATCTTTTATTCAGAATTATGTCGCGATTATTGTCCTGTTTTGCGCCAGCGGCACCGGGATCTTCGGGGCAATGAACGAAGGGATGACCGGCGATCCGAGTATTTTAATCGCCAAGTCATTTCTTGATTTCTTTACGGCGATGATCTTCGCCTGCTCGCTGGGTATTGCGGTATCGGTGATTAGTATCCCATTACTGATCATCCAGTTAACGCTGGCGTGGGCTGCCGCGCTGATATTACCGCTGACCACACCGTCGATGATGGCAGACTTCAGCGCCGTAGGCGGTTTATTGCTGCTGGCAACCGGATTACGCATCTGTGGTATTAAAATGTTCCCGGTGGTCAACATGCTTCCAGCACTCCTTCTGGCAATGCCGCTTTCCGCCGCCTGGACCGCCTGGTTTGCCTGACAATGTGTGCAATAGCGGCAAAGTGATGATAGATTGTGCAGTCTGCACTAAATTGAAGAAATTTGATTGACGAGACGAGGCGAATCAGGTTTAATGCGCCCCGTTGCCCGGATAGCTCAGTCGGTAGAGCAGGGGATTGAAAATCCCCGTGTCCTTGGTTCGATTCCGAGTCCGGGCACCAAATTCATATCAACGGACCTCCACGGAGGTCCGTTTTTCGTTTCAGAGCGCCACAATTTAAGCGTTCTGCCTCCAAATCAATTCTACCGAACTCAACCAGATTCCCCCCACATCAACCCCATTGTGTGGGTATAATTGCGGGTATACCCCAGTTCGACAGAATTTGTACCCTCTTTAACGCATTCAGAAGGCTGAACTATGGCACTGACTGACGCAAAAATCCGGGCTGCAAAGCACACTGACAAGGCTTATAAACTCACTGACGGGGCTGGCATGTTCCTGCTGGTTCATCCTAATGGTTCCCGTTACTGGCGTCTCCGTTATCGTATTCTGGGTAAGGAGAAGACTCTGGCACTTGGTGTATATCCAGAAGTTTCTCTCTCCGAAGCTCGTACAAAACGGGATGAGGCCCGAAAACTGATTTCAGAGGGGATTGACCCTTGCGAACAAAAAAGAGCTAAAAAAGTAGTCCCTGATTTACAACTCTCTTTTGAACATATTGCACGACGCTGGCATGCCAGTAATAAACAATGGGCACAATCACACAGCGATAAAGTAATCAAAAGCCTCGAGACACACGTTTTCCCCTTTATCGGCAACCGGGATATGACAACACTCAATACCCCGGACCTGCTTATCCCTGTTCGTGCTGCAGAAGCAAAACAAATTTATGAAATCGCCAGTCGTCTGCAGCAAAGAATATCTGCTGTAATGCGTTATGCCGTACAGTCTGGCATCATCAGATATAACCCGGCTCTGGATATGGCTGGTGCATTGACCACGGTAAAACGCCAGCATCGCCCTGCTCTGGATCTTTCACGCCTGCCTGAACTTCTGTCGCGTATTGACGGTTATAAAGGTCAGCCTGTCACCCGACTGGCAGTTATGCTGAATTTACTGGTTTTTATTCGTTCCAGTGAACTCAGATATTCCCGCTGGTCTGAAATTGATATTGACAATGCCATGTGGACTATTCCAGCCGAACGCGAACCTCTGCCAGGCGTAAAATACTCACACCGGGGCTCCAAGATGCGAACACCACATCTTGTGCCACTCAGCAAACAGGCTGTAGCCATACTGACAGAACTACAGACATGGGCTGGTGAAAATGGTCTGATCTTTACGGGAGCACATGACCCGCGTAAACCGATCAGTGAAAATACTGTAAATAAAGCCCTGAGGGTGATGGGATATGACACAACCCAGGAAGTCTGTGGTCATGGATTCCGGGCGATGGCGTGCAGTGCATTGATTGAATCAGGTTTGTGGTCCCGCGATGCTGTGGAACGTCAGATGAGCCATCAGGAGCGTAATGGTGTACGTGCTGCATATATCCATAAAGCAGAACATCTGGAAGAACGTCGACTGATGCTACAGTGGTGGGCAGATTTTCTGGGTGCGAACAGAGAACAATGTATCAGCCCGTTTGAATATGCAAAGATTAACAATCCATTAAAATAGTAATCATCCCGGGCTGCCAGCCCGGGAATTATTTTATGAATATTTTTCTTTGTGAGTAACTGGGAAAAGGATAGCGAAGTAAATTACTTTAATGAATTATTCCAGGGGCTCATTAAAGTCCTTTCGTAATACTTTATAGTCAAACACGTTATGGCTGGCATCAAAAACTACGGATTTCCCCTGTATCAACGCCACGATTTTTGACCGTTAGGGGATGCGGACGATTTCCTGGACTCTCAGGAGATGAAACATGTTTACTGAAGAACAAAAAATTCGCACCATTGAGCTTTATTTCAAATATGGTAAGAAGCTGGCCCCGTCGTACGCGAACTGGGCTACCCTTCGAAAAGAAATCTGCGGCGTTGGATCCGTTCATGGGAAGCAGGTGGCGGATCAAAAGAATCCATTCGTCATAAGCACCGTTACTCCGATGAGCAAAAACAGGTTGCCGTTGAACATTATCTTAACCACGGCTGCTGCCTGGCGTTTACCAGCAGGACTCTGGGTTATCCCTGTACCGATATGCTCGCTCGCTGGGTTAATGAACGTTCCCCCGACAGACGACGTGTATTTACCAGTAAGACCAATCCGGTTGCGTCCTTTGAACCAGAAGTCAAACGTCAGGCTGTCATGGTACTCTGTACACGACAAGGATCAGCCAGTGAAATCGCCAGGCGTATTGGTGTCAGTCGCGCGGTATTGTATAAATGGAAAGATGAAATTATCGGCAACAGTGCTTACCAGACTATGCGTAAACATAACGCCCCTTCCCTGGAGGCAGAACGCGATGCGTTGCGGGAGGAAGTCGCCCGACTGAATCAGGAAATACGCCGCCGGCAGATGGAACTGGATATTCTGAAAAAAGCGGAGGAAATAATAAAAAAAGACCCGGGCATCAGCATCAGTCACCTGAACAACAGAGAAAAAACAAAGATTACTGATGCCCTGAGATAAACATATCCCCTGACAGAATTACTGCATGTTCTGGGCCTTGCCCGTAGCAGTTATTTTTATCACCGGGCTGCACTGAAAGCCAGTGATAAATACGCCACGATACGTACGATGCTGACAGATATATTTAACAGTAATTACCAGTGTTATGGCTATCGTCGCCTGCATGCGATGCTCAGGCATGAGGGGGATCGGCTATCAGAAAAGGTTGTACGCAGACTTATGGTGGAGGAACAGCTTGTCGTCAGCCGTAACCGTCATCGCCGCTACAGCTCATATTGCGGAGAAATCGGACCTTCTCCGGATAACCTTATCGCCAGAGATTTTAAGGCGGAGCAACCTAATCAGAAATGGCTGACAGATATCACGGAGTTCCAGCTTCCTGCAGGAAAAGTCTGGCTATCACCGGTGGTGGACTGCTTCGACAGAAAAGTTGTGAGCTGGTCTCTCAGTACACGCCCCGATGCTGAACTGGTCAACACTATGCTGGATAACGCTGTCGAAACGTTAAATGCTGGCGAACGACCGGTGATACACAGTGACAGAGGTGGGCATTATCGCTGGCCTGGCTGGAAAGAGTGAATACAGCAGGCCTTATTCGCTCAATGTCCCGTAAAGGATGCTCGCCTGATAATGCTGCATGCGAAGGCTTTTTCGGCAGACTGAAAACTGAAATATATTATGGGCGTAAATGATTGGGTATCACGCCTGAAAAATTCATGCGGCATGTGGATGCTTACATCAGATGGTATAACGAGCGGCGTATAAAATTTTCGCTGGGTGCAGTCATCCCTGAAATGTACCGCCAACAATGCGGGCTGGCATAATAAAGCAGTCCAGGAAATCGTCCGAATCCTAATTACTGTCTTATATCATTGGCGCTGATACATTAACAGGACGCTTCACCTGCGCGTAATAAACGCTACGGTGAACACCGAATAAATGACAAATAATACGCACTGGCCGCTTTGCTTTCAGCAGTGTGATTAGCGCGACAGCTTGCCGGGGATTTCGCTCATCAGCACGGCAGCCTGCTTTAGTATTTCTTTTTCCATCTCAAGGCGCTTTATCTGCGCTTTTAAGCTGCTGAATTTCTCGCTGTTCAGGGGTATGGCATTACCAGCGGGCTCAATACCCTGAAGTTCCAGCTTATACAACCGTATCCATTTACGCAAATGGTCAGGATTGAGCTCAAGTGCCAGCGCGACTTCTCTGACATCGCGCTGGTATTTAACTACTTGCTCGATAGCTTCGAGCCTGAACTCCGGGGAAAAGGTGCGTTTAGTCCGACGAGTTTTGCTCATGCATCACCCCATTTTCACTGTTTTAACATTAACAGGATTTCGAGGTGTCCTGAATTACCGATCCACTACATTAATTCTTACTGGTTAATGATTAACAATATGAATCATTACATACGCCTGTTGTATATATTTTAGCCTCTCTTTTACCAAACATAAGAAAACTAAACAGGTGGCACCGCCCCTGCTGGCCCGACAGAGAAAATATCTCCTTATCACTGCTGCATGAGTGGTACAAATCAGAAAAAAACTCTCAGTGATACGACTGGCTGAACTCCGTGTAAAAATGCATTGTGTACGATTTACGAAAAACACACTGCCACACATCTGGAATTTACAATGTCCGGAGAGTGTGGAGAAACGAATAAAGACAGTTACGGGGCAAGAGTTGCATACAGTCGCCTCTTCTGTAAAACTCCACACACTGGAACAGAGAAGGTTCTGGTAAACATCCATCCCGGATACACATATCCACCATGCTATGGAAATCAGGATATTACCGTGCACTGAATAAAATAATATTGCATGAATATTCAGGGCCGTCAGGATTCGTTCAACAAAGCACAGGGGCAGATAGATTATCTATACTGATTTAACAGTATAAATAATTCTTTCACCATCTTGTCAGCGATGAACATTTATGTTCTTTTATTTGAAGGAATCTGCTCTTACTCTCTGCCGGGCCGCCTCACTCATACAGATATCAGGCAGTCATAGATTGTTGTGAAAAGTAGATATTTACCGGATGACTGATGCACTTTTATATAAAGGCAGAATGTTTCAGTATATGGAAAATGATTAAATGGAAAACATACACTCATTAGAGAAGATAATCAAATATCAACAAAACAAAGATCCCCTGTATCCCTGTCAGGAACATCTTTTGATACAACTCTGTATCCGTGCAAACAAGAAAATACAGGATAATATATCGAGAATGCTGGGAGGATACGGAATAAATTACTCAACATATATGGTTCTCACCGTATTATCTACAGCAGATAATCATTGTCTTTCGCCTTCAGAGATCAGCAGAGAACTCCAGTTTACCAGAACAAACATTACCCGCATTACAGATTTTTTAGAAAAAGCCGGATATACAGAAAGAACTGATAGCAAAGAGGACCGCCGTGCTAAAAAAATCAGTCTGACATCTGAAGGCCTGTCCTTTATTCAGGGCATTACCCTTACACAAAACCAGTACCTGAAAGAAATCTGGAGTCCTCTGACCTATGATGAACGTGAACTGTTTAAAGACATTAATCAAAAATTACTGACGCATTTTGCTGATGTACGTTCATAAAGTATGAAAAGCTGTCACGAACGGTGCAATAGTGATCCACACCCAACGCCTGAAATCAGGTTCTTCCGCAACTTGGGTGGAAGAAAATGGATGAAACTTTCTGGTGAACAAAGATCTAAGCTGTTTTAAGTCATGGGCAACTCAATGCACTCTCTTAAGACACTTCTACAGTTACCTTGCGGATGGCGATGCAGTCGACAAATTATTAGCTCTGACGGTATAACCCTCCATCTCCACGGAAAACGCAAAACAGCACAATGTCCTGAATGCTTTAAGCGTAGCGACTCTGTTCATAGTTGTCGTCGGCGCCGGATACAGCATCTACCCTGCTCAGGACATACGCTATGGCTTGTATTTTCTGTCCGCCACTGGTACTGCCGTAACCCGGCTTGTTCACGTAAAATTTTTGCCGAGTCGCTTGCTCCCTTCGCCGGTTCACACCAACAGTCTTCACAGGCGTTACAAAATTTACAACGTCAACTGGGATTAATCGCCGGAGGTGAGGCCGGGAAACGGGCAGCAACGGCAGTGGGTCTCCGTTGCAGTGCTGATACTCTCCTTCGCAGGGTTATCAATACCCCGGAGACGAAACAGTCAGGCTCGCCTCATGTCGGTATTGATGAGTGGGCGTGGCATCGGGGCCACCGTTACGGTACGTTAATCGTCAATCTTGATACTCACCGTTCCCTCGTCCTGCTTCCCGGCCGTGATCAGCGTACGCTGGCGACCTGGTTCAGAAAATATCCGGAAATACAGATTGTCTCGCGTGATCGCAGTGGAGTCTATGCGACAGCAGCACGTGAAGGTGCACCTCAGGCCAGACAGGTGGCCGATCGATGGCATCTGCTAAAAAATATTGGCGATGCGCCTGAACGAATGATGTATAGACATATACCTCTGATACGTCTTGTTGCCAGTGAGTTGTCACCAAAGAAATCACCTGATCCAGAACCATCTGTGCCTGCAGCATCGCTCCGTCGTCCGGAACGCCTAAAACAACAAACCCGCAAAAAACGGCATCAGCGTTGGACAGAGGTTATGGCCCTGCATAACAAGGGATGTAGTTTCAGGGAAATATCCCGTATTACAGGCCTGTCGCGTGTGACAGTCAGTCGCTGGGTGCGTTCAGGAACATTCCCTGAAATGTCAACCCGACCGCCAAAGCGAGGGCTTCTGGACCCATGGAGGGAGTGGTTAAAAGAGCAACGAGAAAGTGGTAATTATAACGCCAGCCGGATATGGCGGGAAATGGTGGCCCGGGGATTTACAGGCAGTGAAACCATCGTCAGGGATGCGGTTGCCAAATGGCGTAAAGGCTGGAACCCACCGGTTACTACTGCCGTCAGACTTCCTTCAGTGTCCCGGGTAAGCCGCTGGTTGATGCCCTGGAGAATAACCAGGGATGAAGAAAATTATGCTTCCCGATTTATTAGTCTGATGTGTGAAAAAGAACCTGAGCTGAAAATAGCGCAGCAACTGGCACTCGAGTTCTACCGTATTCTGAAAACCCAAAATAAATCACAGCTAAGCAGTTGGTTCACTCGAGTCCACGAAAGCGGTTCAGCAGAATTTCGGCGCGTGGCGGCGGGGATGGAAGCTGATGCTGCAGCTATATGTGAGGCAATCAGTAGTCACTGGAGTAATGGTGTTGTCGAAGGTCATGTAAATCGCCTGAAGATGCTGAAACGCCAGATGTATGGTCGAGCAGGATTTGAACTACTCAGGCAGAGGGTAATGAGTCCACTGGCATGAAAATCTCCACCCAGGTTGCGGAAGAGCCACTTTCATCCGTCGTTGACACATGCATCACAACAGCTCCTCATAGGCACTCAGTGGTCGATGTTCCACCTGACTGATCTGCTGCCAGAGCGGGGCGTGAGGTTCCGGTACTATCTGCTAGCCAGACGACACTGAGCAGAGGCGATGTGAGGCCACCAGTTTCTCATTACTGTAGATCCGCAACTCATCGTTCAGCGATATTCGTATCGAGACTGGCTGACCACACAGCATTTCGGGAACGCTGTACTGATTACCTCCAACTTCGTTATAGCGGGTCCCAGGACACATGGCGGATGTCGAAGTAACTGGTATCGAAGTCTGTATCCGGTAACGGCTGCAGAAGCACACATCAGGAAACGCAGTCTCCTGATTCAGTGCTACCACATGAAAATTTAGTTAATTGTTACCGTACTAAAATTTATGTCAGAAGATGTTCTATTATCGAAAGTCAATCAGCGATACAAAGACGATCATGGTGCGCTTGTCACAGTGACCAGTGTTGAGGAAACCCATGCGGGGTGGCTATCCTCATTACCGTCTTATATCACTGGCGCTGACAATATCCTTCCATGAACATATACTTCTGATAAATGACTCCGGTTTAGTGGCAACCAAGTGCAGACACTGAAAGACTGCTCTGTTGACCGCTCAGGTAACAAGCTGAGTTCCGGAAAGCGGTAAGTGCATAGTGTTATTCCGTGCTTTAACATTCTTTCCATACCGGAACCAAGATTGCAGGTACTGTATATAAATCAATATCGTCGTGCGCCAGAAAACCAATGAAAGAGCGTTTTTCTATTTTCTCAACAATCCTCTGACCGACAATCATGGGAACATATTTATACTCAGGAAGAACCGTCTCTGGCGTGCCAATAATCACACTTCCACTGACTTCACTCAGGTGTTCAGGTAATCGCCGCGATAACGTACTCATAAAGGAAACATCCACAATCACACCATTTTCCGTCGTCAACCACGCATGAAAGTTAAACCCCGAGTGATGTCTAAAATCTTCAGGCTGAATCCCTTTTTCAGACCAGCGCTGAAAATCCGCAACTGACGGATTGTAAATAAATCGTTCCTGTTTCCAGAGTTGTCCAACGGTAACCCATACCCGACATTCAAGGATATTCTCAAAATATGGCTGAAAATAATGACTCCACTTTAAGCATTGTCCTGCTGAAGCGGAAAAGTCTGTCACACCAGACTGCAGACAGACATGACTGAATACATCCTGATAATCATATTCTTTGTTTTTTGTGACCCCATTCCATTCTTCATTAAATCCTAGCCTTTTTGTAAAAGAGAAGGCTTTATGTAAATTATCTGAGTAATCAGATTCAGGATGAAATACTAATAAATCTTTTTTACAGAAACTAAAGTATCGTAACAGATGGCCAAACATTAAATGTCTCCCCAATACATAACCCTATATGTCAGATACTCTGAACCTGAAGAATTATAAAGAATGTTGACTAGTCGTAAAATCCTGCTTTATGCAAATATACGTAAAGTCTCTCTTTACTGCCATTAGCCATTTCAGTAGTACGCTCAGAATATGGCGCCGATACGCTTGCGGATCGATGCCATTCAGACAGCAGGTCCGTTCACTACCGTAATCGCTACCGAAGAATACATTGATTGCCCCTCAATAATCCTGCTGTTAACATCAAAATTGTTGGTCGGGCTCGATTTATTTAATTGTGTAAACAGGGCCTCTCAGCGAAAGGCCCTTATGCATCACCTGACGTTAAAAGTCACTACACCCAAGATGACGTTCAATGGTACCATGTGATTCAATGTAAGCCCGGGCCGTCTGTTCCAGTACAGCAGGCTCAGCGTTGTATGTGTTAGCTGCATCAAATACCAACGACAGCACTTCAGGATACACAACCAGATGTGTAATGGAGTTATCTTCACCCAATACTTTTCCCCACGCCTGCTCAATCAGATTTCTGAGAACCACCACCTCACGACTCTTACACCAGACATCGTTATTAAGTAGCAGCACCATAAGATAAGGAGTGGTATCGTTAGCCACAGCTTCCCTACTCCAGAGATAATATAAAGGGGTGGGCTCAACAGATTGATCTTTACGTCGCTTACACTGCAAATATTCAGAAATGAGTCTATGCAGTTCACCAGTAAAATCAGCCATCAGAGAGGGAATGGCCTTATTAATACCCTGCCCTGGTATTAATTTAAATTGTAATAATTTAATTTCAGGATGTGTGGCTGCAGCCCGATACAGAGTTGCAAGGACACACTTTTGCCAGAGGGCGTTACAGGAAAGCTTAACATTTGATTCTGTATACATAATAAATCACCTTACAGTTACAACAGGTCAAAAACCGCTGTAGCCAGAGTTACGCTGGCCTGATGCTTTAGTACCGGGCATCGTCTGATAATCCAGACGCTCCAATAAGCGCTGATACTGCTCAGGGAAATCAGGATCATGAATATCCTGGATGTCACGTCCATTAGCAGGGAAATAAACAATGCAGCCCCCTGGATTAACTATGCAGAAATCGTCCTGAGGCACTGATAAATACGGAGAGGACTCTCGCGTATGGTTGGTTGACACCACAGTGCGGATTCGGCGAATCCGCGATCACGGTGCGATTTCGCACCACAGTACACAATCAATACCCCGGGTTTTATTCAGGTAAGCAGGACTGCGGATATCCGGTGTCGCGCCTTTGTGTCACGAACGGGGTGGGTGCGAAACACCAGATAAAATGCAGGTTCCGATACTTCTGAACGCCCTGAGCAGGTCGGGCATTTCGGATTAAGTACTCGCACCTCCGCAGTCCTGAAACAAGTCTGGCTGGTAGCTGTAAACAGACTTCGTACATACCGCTCTGCAATAAATCCCCGTACCACAGGCCTCACAGAATTTCTTCCCATGAAAAAACTGCTCACACATCACACAATGCCACTCCAGCACGACCGGTAATGGCGATAAAAACATCTCCATATCCTCAATGTAAGGGTGGGACTTTTCCGGATTCAGCACCACGCAGGCTGCCTTCTGTTGCTCGCTCAGGACATGTAAATCGTGCTCAAACCACGCCCCCTGAGCATCTGTCTGCAAAATCAACCGGCCATGACAGGAAAGGCAGAAACACTGCCGGATATTTCTGCTGAGCGCAGAATCAGCACTGATAATGTGTTCACCCGGCGTGATCCCCAGCCCCGTTTTTATACCGTTCATTCTGCCACCCCCTCCTCACTGAAGTGCCCGGTATGGCTGTGCGTGCAGTACCGCTCCCCATAATAATCGTGATGGCATTGTCTGCAGTGCCGGCTGGCTTTACGCACCACGGGTAAGGCATCCGGTACGAATTGCTGCAGACGCTTAATCAGTTGTATCTCCCTGCGTTCCGGTCTGACATAAGGGCACTGCTGACCGTGCTCCGTCAGCCCGTCGTCAGTGTGTTCAAACCAGGGACGCTCAGTGTCGTATTGCGGGTGGTATCTGAGCGCACTGCCGCAAAGGTGGCAAGTGTAGCGATCGTAAGATGCAGTCTGTGCGGTACGGGCACCCGTCAGACGCCCGTTGCCATCAAATGCAATAAAGGATTTTGCGTACATCGTCATATTCCTCAGCAGCCAGATGACACGCAGGCAACAGCTGTCCCGGTACGGGCAGTGTGGTCAGGGTGTGAATGGCGGTTCAGTTAAAATCTGGACTGGAGTTTGGGTAAAGCAGGCTGGTTGCTGTTACAGCACTGTGGTTGTCACACAATGGCCCTCCGGCGTAAAAAACTGTCAGCAGGCAGGGATGGACATCGGAGGATGTGCTGTATCGGTTGCCGGAAGGAATGGTAAAGAATGTGCCATGGTTAAATCTCCGTATGGTTCATACGGAATAGCCATGTCGTAAAAAATGCGCAGAGTCCCTGAAGTGGCCTCCGGAACCGACTGTAACAATTAGCGCCAGCCCGTAGTTGTCGTTCAGGGTCTTACACCAGAGAATAAGTCTCCGGCAGGGGGCTGCCCAGTCGCGGTCGACCCCGATTACTTTTTTCAGGAAGCCCGCTGCATTTCAGGATGATGCCACATTCTTTCTGTTCTCGTTTGGCCAGGTAGCTGATGGCATAGCGTAAGGCATTCACCGCTTTGTGATCTGAATAGTGAATGACGTGGTTAATGTTTACCGGATAATTTTTATTAAACCGGCACCAGTGGTAGTAACCATCCCCCCCGGTAACCCGCCTCCAGATATCTCCCATCAATCTGGATACCAGATACGAACTCCTGTGGCTCTGACCGTTCAGATAGCCCACAAAATGAATGTGAAGCCCTTTACGTTCCGTATATTCCATTACCCAGGCATACCCGACCAGTTTCTCTCCCACTTCGTTAATCAGTCGCAGTATCTCCGCGCACATGGCGTACCTGCAGGCACATCTGTAGCTGAGGGTGTTTTTTCGGTAAGCAAAATCCATTCTGAACGGTAACAGTTTCGAATATACCCCGAATAATGAATCCAGATGCTGGTTAAAGTGTGTCAGGAGCTGGGGATCCATTTCGTAACCGGGATTGGTGTTGTAAGTCTTCATGTTTCTTCCTCGTGTTCTGTAACACAGGAAGAAGCGCTGGCGTAATTTTTGAAGAAAACGTTATCACACGAAGACGTGCAGGTTCACAACTCCCCGGGCGCCACAGAGAAAGTGGGACCACACCCGGGTATCAGAACCATACAGAGAACGGCATACGTGACAGTCAATCACAGCGCAGATAATATCTGAAGTGATGTCATTGTGACGACTGTACTTCATCAGAAACATTTATCAGGTAACATATTTCCAGACTGAAGCGGGAACACGATCGTAAAGTTTGTTCATGGTCAGTTCTGCCAGCCGGTGATCGACCGCAGAGTTGAAGGCTTCCATCTCCTCTGGAGTAAGCTTATAACGCGCGTGGGAAATCACTTTTTCCAGTGAACAACAGTGGAACTACTCTGGTTTAAAATTCCATTACCCTCTCGTTATCTTGTACTGTGATTAACGTAATATCGTCATAATGGCCTGACGTTATCCCGAAAGCCTTTCCACTTCCCAGTTTCTCCGGTAAAAGATGTTTTTAATACTGAAGGCATAACGCCATAACCAGATATTACAATTAACGTAGCTTTCCGCAACGTACTACATGAGTAACAGAGGTACAGGGTTAAACAACACTCCGGAAGACTTTTTAATGACATGAGGCATACTCTTTTACGTATTACTACCAAAACTCATCAGGTGAGCTGCAGGAACAGATCATTAACAGTAATTCCTTAATCACCGTTATCCACAGTATCAACACTGGCGAAGTCATACTCTTAGTAGACTGGCCCCCTGAATCTCCAGACAACCAATATCACTTAAATAAGTGATAGTCTTAATACTAGTTTTTAGACTAGTCATTGGAGAGCAGATGATTGATGTCTTAGGACCGGAGAAACGCAGACGGCGTACTACACAGGAAAAGATCGCTATTGTTCAGCAGAGTTTTGAACCGGGAATGACGGTCTCCCTTGTTGCCCGGCAACACGGTGTGGCAGCCAGCCAGTTATTTCTCTGGCGCAAGCAATACCAGGAGGGAAGTCTTACTGCTGTGGCCGCAGGAGAGCAGGTCGTTCCTGCCTCTGAACTTGCTGCTGCCATGAAGCAGATTAAAGAACTCCAGCGCCTGCTCGGCAAAAAAACGATGGAAAATGAACTCCTTAAAGAAGCCGTTGAATACGGGCGTGCAAAAAAGTGGATAGCGCACGCGCCCTTATTGCCCGGGGATGGGGAGTAAGCTTAGTCAGCCGTTGTCTCCGGGTGTCGCGTGCGCAGTTGCACGTAATTCTCAGACGAACCGATGACTGGAAAGATGGTCGCCGCAGCCGTCACTCAGATGATACGGATGTGCTTCTCCGTATACACCATGTTATCGGAGAGCTGCCCACGTATGGTTATCGTCGGGTATGGGCGCTGCTTCGCAGACAGGCCGAACTTGATGGTATGCCTGCGATCAATGCCAAACGTGTTTACCGGATCATGCGACAGAATGCGCTGTTGCTTGAGCGAAAAACCGCTGTACCGCCATCGAAACGGGCACATACTGGCAAAGTGGCCGTGAAAGAAAGCAATCAACGATGGTGCTCTGACGGGTTCGAGTTCCGCTGTGATAACGGAGAAAAACTGCGAGTCACGTTCGCGCTGGACTGCTGTGACCGTGAGGCACTGCACTGGGCAGTCACTACGGGCGGCTTCGACAGTGAAACAGTACAGGACGTCATGCTGGGAGCGGTGGAACGCCGCTTCGGCAACGAGCTTCCGGCGTCTCCAGTAGAGTGGCTGACGGATAATGGTTCATGCTACCGGGCTAATGAAACACGGCAGTTTGCCCGGATGTTGGGGCTTGAACCGAAGAACACGGCGGTGCGGAGTCCGGAGAGTAACGGCATAGCAGAGAGCTTCGTGAAAACGATAAAGCGTGACTACATCAGTATCATGATCCTACCCACGTAATATGGACACAGGCCTAAGCGAGGTTCTGGTTTTCAAAT